>OGCO01000945.1_pt1 | contig 47313 bp, 39 predicted proteins | sample 1570171 | NCBI WGS metagenome assembly OGCO01 (sample SAMEA4370583, study PRJEB24528) | human gut metagenome
GATAATATTAAAGAGTAGACAAAATCTTTATGATTTTGTCTACTCTTGTTTTTTATAAATTTATCAATTAATTTAACCATTTGAATGAATCTAAGATAGTATCTCTATAATTATTTAACTCTACATAATCATTTACAAATTCTTCTTTGCTCTGTACGTCAAATGGGCCTGAACAAAATACATACAAATTATCTTTTGTCGAAATATCTCGTAGGAAATCACCATATGTTTCCATATCACTTGACATATTATTTCTGTCGCAAATGTAAATATTAAAGACAGTTCCTACATGGTATTCGCCATCTATTGGATATTCATAATTATTCTTTTCGTAAAATCTGATTACTTTTAGGTAGTCGTTTGAGTTAGTATCAGTTGTAATAACGTATTTATTTTGTATTTCATGAGGTATTTCAAGACTAAAGTTATAATCTTTATCTACATATGAATAGTTTAATTTAGTATACTCATATCCATCTTTGGATAGTTGTATGGTATTATCGGAAAAATCAACATCAAAACCGCCGATGACATTTGCAATATCGCGAAGTTTAAAATATGTACTGCCATCAATATTATATCCGTCAACAGCAACATCTTTGCCGTTTAATTGAACAGGAAAAGTATTTTCTGTAGCAATATACTGACCTGCAAAAGCACCGACAGTTCCAAAAATCATTGCACCTGCTATAAAATAAATAATACATTTTTTATTGTGTGATTTCATATAAAACAACTCCTTTTCTATAATTATATCATACAAAAAAAGAAAAAACAACTATAATCTGTTGAATAATGTTACAAATTATGAATAATTAATTTTAAAAATTTTTTTAGCAGGTATTAACTTAGAGTTCGCTCTAAGTGATACAATGTGTTATGACGTTACACCACTTAAATTAACTGACGTAAAGAAATTTTTACAGTAACGAAGTTTGGATTAGATACAAATGTTGGTTTAAGAAAATACTTGACATTATAGACTTTTGTATGATATATTGAAAAATTAAGAATGTTGAGAAATAGTAGATACTTATAATGATTTGAAATCATATTAAAGCAGTTTGCTGAGATGACGCCAAAAAGTTAGACGGGGCGGAGGGGCGGACATATTCTTGGACTATTTTATGCTGATAATCCGAGGCTATGTCTATACTTTAGCGTTATAGGTGTGTGCGGTGTAAGAATTTTATGGATATACACGGTATTTTTAATTTTTGTATCACTGCCGATTTACTCTTCATCGCATAAATGCAAAATCATTAATATATTTCACTGAAAATATCGCTTTGCATTTCGCTAATTTGCTCGATTGGAATAACTGTTTTGTCGGTCAAAACAACAGTGTGATTGTATTCGTTTATTTTCTTTACAACACCGGTATTGGATATGTATGCACCGCCTGATTTTCTATCATCGGGAACAAAGTATGTTATTGTCACGATTGGATTTGTACCGATATTCTCTTTAATTAAATTTAACTGTTCATTGAGTTTGGCAATGACATCTTCGCTTAATATCTGCTTTTCATCAGTCAAACGGGCGGTTTCATTAATTGCCGCTTTGTGTCCCGTAAGAGCTGCAAACGGTGAAAATTGTGCCGCACGGTCATGAAGCGACATTTGTGGGTGCTTTTTTGAAACATGGTGGGGCAGATTGATTATGTCATCATATTTGTGACTAATGTTTTCCATATGGTAATTCTCCTTAAAAATTATGCCTTGTGACCGCCTATTTGATTGTTGCGGTCTTTGGCGGTTGCACCTTCTTGAAGATTCATTCCTTTAAGAATGGCATTTTTGCCGAATTTCTTTTTTATATCAAGTATTGTATTCTGCATACGTTTTTCTCGCTCTGATTCGGCATTTTCTTTTTCTCGTTGTTTCTGTAAAACTTCGTAGTCAGTAAAAAGGTCAAGCTGTTCATATTTGTTTGCGTTTTTTACACTGTGTTCATCGACAAGCTTGTTAGCCACAATATTAATTCTTCTGATAAGCAATTTCTTGTTTACAATTTTATCGTACAATTCCATAACTGCATTTATGATAAGTGTAGTGGACGATGTTTGCTTTGGAAGATTTGTTGTTCCGTGAGCAGGCTTCGGAACTTTTTTACCGTAATAGTTCGTTGTAACTGTACCTTTATAACTCTGACTTCTGTTTTTATCTGTAATATTTTCAATATCATAGCCGATTGTAAGCACGATTTGATTTGTTACAAGTCCTTTATCCACCAAGTCAAGTACCATAAGGTCGGTCATTTCTTTTACAACTAATCTTGCTTTGTCAAACTCATACGGACAATGTAATACTTGTCCCGAGGATATGCTGTTTGTTTCGGGTTTGTATGCTTTGACATCTTCCATTGTGCAAGGCTCGTAACCCCAAGCATGGTCGATAAGCAGTTCAGCGTTTATACCGAAAAGCTTGTATAACAGTTCTTCATTATAGTAATCAGTCGGTTTACCGATAGAACATCTTGCAATGTCACCCATAGTGTAAAGTCCGATTTTTTCTAATTTCTTTGAATAACCACGACCGACTCTCCAAAAATCTGTAATGGGTCTGTGATTCCATAACAGTCTTCGGTATGACATTTCGTCAAGTTCGGCAATTCGTACACCGTTTTTATCCGGCTCAATGTGTTTTGCGACTATATCCATTGCTATTTTGCAAAGATACATATTTGTTCCGATTCCGGCTGTTGCGGTTATTCCTGTTGTAGATAAAATATCTTGTATCATTGTCATTGCAAGTTCACGAGCAGTCATATTGTATGTTGAAAGGTAATGCGTTACATCTATAAATACCTCATCAATCGAATAAATGTGAATATCCTCAGGTGCAATGTATTTAAGATAGATATTATAAATTTTTGTACTGTATTCCATATAGCGTGCCATACGCGGTGGAGCAATTATGTAATCAATCTTAAGTGACGTTTTTTTCTGAAGTTCAAGGCTGTCGTCAGAAGAACCGCAAAAAACGTGGTTTGGTGCTTTAATCTTTCGTATATTATTTGCAGCCTTAACTTTTTGTATGACTTCAAATAATCTTGCTCGTCCCGATAATCCGTATTTTTTCAGCGACGGAGACACGGCAAGACAGATTGTTTTCTCCGTCCGACTCGGATCGGCTACAACAAGATTTGTGGTTAGCGGGTCACGGTTTCTTTCTCTACATTCAACGGACGCGTAGAATGATTTTAAGTCTATTGCTATGTACGTTTTACTTTTATTCATAATTCTACGCTCCTTTTTGTAAATCTGTTTAGTCTAAATTATATCTTAAAATTAATGCTTTTTCAAGGCTGTACAAAAACTTATTGAATGTGATTAGAGAAAAGTCCGTATTATTGGACTATGTATATATCATAATCTAATCATAGAAAACATAGAGAACATCTGAATAACAGAAGGAGCGATTAATTATGAAAAAAGATGGATACAGCAGACCGGGATTTTTCGGTACAATAAACCATTATGACGCAAACGGAAAAAAGGTAGGAGAAAGCAGACCAGGATTCTTTGGAGGAATGAATAATTATGATGCAAACGGACATAAGGTAGGGCATAGCAGTCCCGGATTTTTTGGCGGTATGAATCACTATGACAACAATGGACATAAAACCGGACACAGCAGTCCCGGTCTGTTTGGAGGTGTTAATACATACGACAATAATGGTCATAAAAAACGCCACAGCGAAAAAAGTTTCTTGGGCGGATATAATCATTATGAGGAGTAATGGAGACGATAATTACGATTTTGATAAGAGTTGATGATTATGGCAAATGTAAAATTTGAATATCTGTTTTTGGATATTGAGTGGAATCAAGCACCCAAAACAACAGATATAGAGGAAAGAGAACCTGTACAAATAGGAATAGTTGCAGCAGATGCAAAGTTGAATATAAAAAGAACATTTTCTAAATCAATTAGATTAAGTAACAGGGAATGTTTTAATCCGAACACTTTTACTGTATCCCATTACCCACTTGACGCTATTATGAAGTCAAAGAGTGAGGAAACAGTATTAAAAAATATGAACATATCTTTTCAAAACTATAAGTATATTGTTGTGTGGACAAATGAAACTTATGAATTATTAAAGAGAAGAACGGATAAATACGGAATATCAATGCCAAGACACAGAGTGATTATACTGCAACAACTTCTTATGCAAATTGCCGGTGACGGCAAAAAAGTTATTGGTTTTGAAAAGTCGTTAAAACAAGCGGGAATTAAATATCAAAAGAATTATTTGCATTATTCAAAACACGATGTAAACTACTTATACTTATTGTTTTGTAAGTGTTATGGTGAATATCGAAAATTAACAGAACAAGAAACGTGTTACTTAAATCCAAGAACTCATAAGGTACATAACGGAAATTGTCGATATGCCGACAGTGCATTGATTAAATTGAGTAAGGACGTGATTTTTCAAGGAAATAAAGTATGTAAAGTATGCGGTTGTGAAAATGATTGGAATAGGTTTCATTGGAAAACAAATATTAAAATAAAGAGAAAGTATAATATAAAAGATATTAGAGATTTACCGCTTACTATTGAAAATATGAATAGAATATGTGATATGTTTAATTTAGAGTACAGCGTTACGAATGACGCAGTGTTTATAAAAACACCGTTTGGAAGATGGATTGTATATTTGAAAGGTGATGAAGTAAAAGAACTTCATCATGAAAATTACAGGTCAAGACGCGGTGAACCGTTAAATGCTCATAAAAAGTGCATTGACGGTTATCATAAGCAAAAACTTGTTTCAAATAATTTTTACGATGTGATATACTATATAAATTGTCATGATTCATCAATGACTCGGAGGTGGAAAGAAAAAAGTCGGATTGAAAAATTATTTGAAATGATTGATAATCAAAGAATTCAGTACGCAAAGAATTAAATAAAGAGAAAGTCGGACTGTCTTAAGATAGCCGTATGAGTCCGGTAGAGCAAAGACACAGTCCTGGATTATCGGCATAAAATAGTTCAAGAATATGTCTGCACCCCCGACCCGGAAAATTCAAAAACCGACCACCAAATCTAACAATTTGGTGGTCGGTTCATTTTTATAGTGATATTATTTTATAGTGTATATTTTATTAAATACAGCTGCGGCTTGGGCACGAGTGGTATTTGCTTTAGGGCGGAGGGTATTATCCGTGAAACCACTTATAATTTCATTTCCGCAAGCCCATTGGAAAGCAGAAACAGCATAATCGGAAATGTCTTCCGTATCTGAATAACTGTCGAGAGTATCAATTATAGAAGTGTCAATTTGTTTATATTCTGCAAATCTCTTTAAAATCGATACCATCTGCTCACGAGTTATATTATCGTTCGGAGCAAACTCTGTGTCGCTGTAACCTGAAATAATATTATTCTCACTGCCCCAAGCGACAGCATTTGAGAAATAATCATTTTCATTTACATCAGTGAAGTTATAATCAACATCGGATTTTGTTTCGCCGTCAATTCTGTGAAGAACAGTTATAAACATTTCTCTCGTAATATCTGTATCAGGAGCAAATTCCGTATCGCTTACACCACTCATTAATCCGTTGTCATATGCGGATTTTATCGAGGCATAATACCATTCATTTTCTGCAACATCATCAAACCACCAATCGTCTTTGCTGGACGGTGTAGGTGTTTTTTGCGGAGAGCCGTTTATTTCTTTGAATGTTACGTCAACGCTTACTTGGCTTCCTGGCATTACGAATGAAAATTCGTTGTCGGCTGTCTTTGTAACTTCAATTACATTTCCCTTTGAATCAGTAACTGTTACAGTATCAACCTCATAACCGTCATTCGGTTTTGTATTAACCGTTACGTTTTCACCCAATGCGGCATTTTTCTTTGATATATTCATACTTCCGTTGTCGTATGTCTTGTTTGCAGAAGAAATACCATATTTTGCAGAACTTCCGCCGCCACTGCTACTTGGTTTTGAAGTAGGAATTGGTGTAGGGGTAGGCTCATCTGATTCTATACCTGTTACTTGAACATCAATACTGTCATCAATTCTGTATTTTGGATAGTATGCGTATATCTTTGCATTACCATTGCTTAGCGGAATAACTTCACCGTCATCGGTAACAACAGCTATGCTGTTATCTGTTGAATAATACTTGACTTCACCCGCATAATCATTCCAAGGGAAAGCTTTTGTTTGAAGTGCTGTTGTATCATTTTTTCCGTTTAATGAAACGTTTTCGGCACCATCGTTGATTTCTGCAATAAGTGGTTTATTAGAGATAAACATGGTATATGCGTTAGATGTGTTTTCACCGCTTACTGCTGAAAGTTTAAAGTCTATATATCCTAAATTGTTGAAATCGGCTTTATCTATCTCAAACGGAACTGTAATATCTTTACTTTCACCGCTCGCAAGTTGAGATAGGGAAGTAGTGCCGAAAGTTTTGTCGGCGGTATTATTTAGCGTTACATTTATTTCGTCGGACGGTTTAGAACCGTTGTTTGTAACTGTTGCAGATGCATAATAACCGTTATCATCGTGTTTGATTTCAAAGCTCGATACATCAAGTCTTGTATCATACGGGATGGCTTTTGTGGCAGATACAGGCTTTGCATTTTCAATTCCGCGTTCAGTTACCGTAACTGTAACTTCTTCATTTTCCAAGTTGCTCGGAACTGTCCATGGTACACTGACATTTATCGAATTACCGGATTCGATTATGTTGTCAGAACTGCCCTCGTAAAGTATATTTCCGTTTTTATCCGTTACTTTTAAATCATAACCCTTTGCATCAAGCAAACCTGTGTTCGCAATAGTGAATGTTATATCTTCCGAATAATTCGGATAAATCTTTGACGGAAGAATAATATTGCTGCCTTTAATTTCAAGAGAACTTACTGGTTCAAAGTCAATGGTTACAAGGGTGTTTGCACTGTATTTCATAGGTGAATCTGCATCGCTTTCATCAATCCATTGCTTGTAGTAGTTTGAAACAGCTGATATTTTATTATCATCAGTCATATATAGGTCAAGTTCGTCAATAACCATACCGAAATCGGTAATTTGTACCGAATTGCCGAACTTCCAATAACCGTTATCTGTGCCGCGCTGATAACGTACACCGTATATTTCAGTACCGTTCTTTGTACTGTCTTGACTTAATTCTGTGTAATAAATATAAATATCTTCACCGTTGGATGTTACAATATAGTTTCCTATACTTGTGCAAAGGTCGTCATTACCTTGGAAGTTTGCACTTGTGACATTAAATGTACCGTTGTACAAGGCTTCGTAAATGCTGTTTTTATATACGTCGTCTGACATACCGAGTTCAGCTGCAGTCTTTTTATACCAATCGGAATTTTTGTTATCATCGGTCATTTCGCCGTTTTTGTATGCACTGTTTACCGTATCGGCATTAATCAAGTCTGTCATATCTCCGTTTGAATCTGCGTTAAACATTGAAGATAACATATCTGAAAGATTCATAATTTTAAACATATATCCGTTATCCAACCATGTCAGGTACAATTCACCGTTAATGTTGGTAAGTTTAGGTAATGAATTAGATATACTGTCATTTGTAATTTGTATCGGGAAATATGCTTGCCCGGTTGTTAGGTTTTGAATTTGCAGATAAAGCTCTCTGTCGTCACCTGTTTGTAAATCTTCGTCTTCATCAATAGTGTAACTTGAAATTAAATAACTTTCGTTATTTATATTTATTGTTGCTGAATTATAATCCAATGCAATAGGAGAGCTGATTGTTTTATGAGGTATCGGAATTATGGTTTCATCATAAGATTTTCCTGTGTTCATATCGTATTTTACATAGGCTATATTAGAAAATGATTTTTCAAGCTGTAATAGGTCACTGTTACTGTTACCTAATTTTGACACATCAAGCTTGACATAGCTTATATAAAGCATATCTCCGTCAACATCAATTTGTGGATTTAAAGTAAGGTATCTGTCGTGTACAATACTGATTTCTTCGCCCATTGTGTTGGTTTGTGTATCGTATATTGCACAAGAAATACCGATTGATGAAAGCTTTTCTCTCGAAGTTTCCTCACCTCCAAATGCATTTATAACATCGGTCCATGCGATAATAACTTTGTCACCTATCTTTTTAAGTGTGTGTATTGAATCAGGTGTACCGTCGTCTGCTACTGCTTTAGGAATAGACCAATAAGTACCGTCAAATATCGAATAATACAGAGTTGCTCCGTTGTATTCGGCACGATCTCTCGAATCGTCTATAAATGTAAGCATCTTCTTACCGTCATCAAGAGGGATAATATGAGGTCTCGTTCTGTCTGCGGCATTATTTATTAATTGTGTACAGCTTACAACTTCTTCTGTTGCGGTAAGCTGAATATCATCATTTTTTCCGAAAGTAGATAAATCAGATGTGCCGTTACTGTATGGAGTTAATTTAATATCATCGTCGTTTGTGGTTATAAGTCCGTTGAAGAAATCACCTTCTGCGGCATTTTCGAGAGTACCCCAACCTTGTGTATATTTGGCTATATCAACATTAACGGAGAACAACAATAAGTCAAAGCCCACACCGCCGGCTGCCGTTATCAGTGTACCGGGCTGACCGTTTGCAAAACTCAAATCAAATTGGAATGTTGTAGCAACGTAACCTCTTGCTGAAAGTACATCGCAAAAACCTACACCTACTTGTAATTTTCCTGAAAGGACAACGCTTAGTGTTACATCGGTGCTGCTTAATCTGTTTGCTATATTGCCTTGATAGTTGTTAAATTCATCTGCGGATATTGCATTTTTATCATCATCTGCAGCATAGTTTGTAATTAGATCTACCTGAATACCGGCAATGATATTTAAAAATACAGGTACACCGTAAATTGTAGTATACATAGTCTTATTGAATGTATAGGCTCCGCCGATAGAAACCGAACCGCAAGCAAACATATAGTCGTTGTCCGGCGTTTTAACAAAGTCGAAAGCTAAAATAACGGCTACTTCGACGCTGTACCTTTGGTTATTAAAACCGGCAAATGGAGCTTTGGTATCTTTTAGTAAATCGGTATAATCTGCATATGCTTCTTGATATTCGGCATCGGTTTTATAATCGTCACGAGACGGAGCGACACCATTGAATGTCGCAGCCATTATTTTCATAGCATTACTTCTGTGATTATTATTTTCTTGAACAGCACCACGGAATTTATCATAAAACGCTTTTTTCTCGTAAACGGTTTTCTTACCCATACTATTGAGTATTGTGTCAATATTTGCCTGAATAGTATAACCGGTGTTGTCAGGCCAGTTTGTTTTGCCGAATGTAATCAATCCAGATTGGCATTTGCCTATTGCTGAGCCGACTAACGGAATATCGATTGTACCGCTTTTATCCGCATCGAAAGTTTGAGGTGTTGTAAGTGCAAATTCCGTATAGAATGAAAGACCTGTTGCAACATCGGGATACACAATTTCAATTTCAGTGTTACCTGATGATAATTTTTCTGAATCTACAAGACGTACAGAAAGACTGTCACCAGAATGTAGATTTTCTGTCATCTTAGGAATTGTACATTCTATAATACTGCTGCCATCCTCACGAGGATAACCTTTGTATTCGGTTGTCTGACCGGTTGATGTGCGAACGGTGAATACTGCCTCACTGACACTTCTTCCATAGCTGTCTATAACGGCTGTGACTGTAAGATTGTCGTCGAGTATTCTTATTTGATTTTGGTTTAAGTCGGCTGTGTTCTTGTCATATGTGTACATAATTGACGCAACCTTAGGAGCACCGTAAGGGTAGGTGATATTTGTGTTACCTGCATTTACGGTATAAGCACCGTCTGCTTGACCAAGTGCATCTGTGAGCTTTACTTTTGCTACATAGCCTGTCGTAACACCGTTTGAGATGTACATTGTAATAAGGTCGTTTGTGTCACCCAATACGTTTGTCAATACATAAGTACCGGTATCGGAAGTTGTACCGGTCGCACTGTCAGGCATATAGCTTGAGTTTGCGGAGTTTAGCGACTGTGAACCTTTTCCGGCTGATACGGAATATCCTACAAGCGGAAGAGATTCCGGTTCTAAGCCGTTATCGCGGATAGACGCATTTTTAGAAACAACAGTACCTGATATATTAAATGATTTTAAATCGCTCTTTTTAACTTTTTTGTAATTTACAGTTATAACATTGTCTGTTGTTTGTGCTTGCGCAACGGTGTGATAAGAATTGGTTGTAAACGTGTCGTTGCCTTGCTTGATAACGGGACGGTATATGTATTCATTATCTTCAATGGAGGCAAAATTTAATGTATATATCTTACCTGTAATCGGTGTTATTTTATCTGAAAGATTTGATTCTGACGGATTTGCGTTAATAACATATTTACCGCTTACTTCCTTTTTCAGTTGTTCATCGGAACTTGAATTAAGATCATTTTCACTGATAAGACTCTGTACCGTTAAATACTTTTCAGCACCGTTTTCAAATTTAATTTCGATTTTGTTTGAATTTTTCGCTATAAGAGGACGTATTCTGTAACTCGTATTAGGCTCAAGGAATAATTTTGTTGTATCGGTTATTGTGTTGAAACTTGTGTTGTTTGTTGAAACTTGATAACCTACAACATGATATCCGTCATCCGGAGTTGTTGCACTTAAATCAAGTGTATCACCTGCATGGTGAGTAACTGTTTTACCTGCGGCAAGCTCGCTTGATATAAAGCTGCCGTTTCCTTCACCGGCTGACGGTAATACTTCGACTGTAACATCGGCATATGATACTTTAGGTGTTATCTTCAGATTTTGATGATAACCGTATGTGTCATGTGCAACATTTTTTTGAACCGATTCAATCCATGATATGAAATATTTATCATATGGAATGTAATAAAGATTTTGCTTTTCTGTTTTCTTCAGCTCATTATTTACGTTATCCGATGTGAAATTTACTTCGTCAGAAAGTTTTGTTCCTTTTTTTGAGTTAAGGTATGAAATGAATTCTTCGGGATAATTTACAGTTATTTTATCATCAGTTGTACCCGGATCTATGGTGATTTTATAGCCTGAAATATATCCGTATTTACCTTTGTGACCGTTAATGTCTGTATCATTTATTGTAAATACAATATTGCAGTCATCCTCATTCGGATTGGTCCAGAAATCACGCGTTTTACTTCCGGCGATTTGAGCACCGCTGTTAAGTTCAACCTGCATAGGTAAGGCCTTTATCTTTTCATTACCGATACAGTATTCCTGTGTTGGGGGTTGGTTAAGTTCTACATTAACCTTTTTATACATAGCCGCAACACCGTAAAAGCGTACATAACTTTTCGGAGTTTTTGATTTGTCTTCATCAGCCGAATGTATTTCCATGCTTATATTTCCGTTTAAAGGTTGGTTGTTATTCAAGAGAGTTGCAGGCATTGCGTCAAGTGTTCTGCCGAATTTCCTACTTTTTGATTCATTGATAACAATACTGTCATTATTTGCAATTTTAAATCTTGCAAGCTGTCCGCCAAAGGCGTTTGATGTTGATTCCATATCGGGAGTCATATATTGATAATATACCGACGGTACAGTTTTGGAATGTGTCCATACTCCGCCTTTATCCCACATACTTGTATGGTAATATTCAAGTTTTCCGTAGTGAGAGTTACCCATATTTCTTTCGCGTGTATCTATTTCATATTTGTTGTCCCAATGACCGCAACCCCAGGGCTTATCACCCCAATATCCGTCATAATAAAACAGACCGTCGTGGTTTACTTCTGTTGCAAAGTAGTATGTACCGACTTCGGGAGGAATGTCATAATTGTGAGTTCCGTCACCTGTTGCGTATATTTTACCTTCGGCAGGATCTTTTGTATTATCTGACGGCATTGTATATTTAACGTTGTATTTAAGACCGTTTATGGTGATGTCATTTGTCTGATTTTCATTGCCCATAAGAGAAATATCACTCTCATCATCGGCGTTATTTTTGATTTTGACAACGGTTTCTGCATATTTGCCGCTTTCACAGCCCGTCATATCACTCATCAGCAGTTTAAATTCACCCTCGCCGGATACGGGAATTTCAATTGTCTTTTCCGTTTCATAAGGAATAAATGTAACTGTTTTGATTTGTTCTTCATAATTTTCTCCTGCTACTGCGGTAATGCTCGATGACAGCAAAGTGAAATCGCAAAGAGAATATTCTGCATTTTTTCGTTTTATTGTAACAGTGACATTTCCGTCTTTTGACGTGTAACTGTTTCTGCTGAAAGAAACAACGCTTTTTTCTTTCGGCTCGTCGTCTTCGATATTTACAGAAAGTGATGTTACTTCATAAAGTTCGGCATTATCGGGATTTACCAAAAGTAAAGAAAAACCTTCTGTGCCTTCGCTTTTTTGTCGTCCAATATTTTGAATTTAACCGTTTTTTCGTTTTCGCCCGGTGCGAAAGTAACGGTTGTACTGCTTGAGTATTCAATTCCTGCCATTGCATCCGGTACTACTTCGTCTGCAAATTGCTGTGCCATTTCCGAATCAAATTCCGAATAATTTTCAATATCTGTATTCTCTTCCGAAATGTTATCCGATGTTTCATCAGTGTCAGTTTCTGCCGTGGCATAACGTTCAAGTATTGAAACCCCATCACCGGTTTTCTCTGCGTTATCGTCAAGAATTATATAGTCCTCGCCGTATATCGCAGTTAAGTCAAGCGAGTGGATTGTGACGCTTGCTTCTTCCGATAAATCGCCCTCACGATAAATAGGGAACGAATAGACAGCATCTTCTTCCTTGACGTTTGCTGACGCAGTACCAAGGTAAATTAAATTACCGCTTGGAAGTTTTTCCGAATCAATTCGTGATGCGTTTAACGGCATGACCGTTTCTTCTGCTTTTGCAGGAATAACTGCCATAGAGGCAAGCATTGACAGCGACAAAAGCAATGATAGTAATTTTTTCATTTTAATCCTTCCTTTCATATTAGAAATATTGGTAGTGTAAAAGAATTTCTCTTTTAAAACAGAGAAATAATTATATATAATAAAAGTATATATTATGATTATTATAAATGTCAATATAATCTAACTCAAATGCCATTTTTTGACACAAAATCACGTTAAAACAATATTTTACACAAAACCGCAGCGGTTTTGTTTGCATTATTTTATGGGGAACGTGCAATTTCGGGTTGTAATCACTTCTGACTGTATGTGTGTCGGAAATGACTTTAAATCTAAAGTTCCCGGTTTTAATCTTAAAGAATTCTTTCATAATAAATAGAAAACTCATCAATAAAAAAACAGTTGAAAACCACACAAAATTTACGTTAATATGCGATTAAAACATATATTATGTTATGTAAATCAAATAAAATAAAAAAATATGAAAAAAGGGTTGACTTTATAAGGGTTTATGTGGTAAACTGTTTTAGTATGAAAAATACGCACATTTGTGGATTGTGTGAAAGTTGCCTGTTTTGCCTGGGTCTTCACATAAGGTGAAACAAATGGAGGAATAATCAAAAAACGAGGAGGAAATAAAAATGGCAAACGTAATTTCAATGAAACAGCTTTTAGAAGCAGGTGTTCACTTCGGACACCAAACAAGAAGATGGAACCCTAAAATGGCTGAATACATCTTCACAGAAAGAAATGGTATCTACATCATCGACCTTCAAAAGACAGTTAAAAAGGTTGAAGAAGCTTATTATTTCGTAAGAGATATTGCTGCAAGCGGTGAAGATATTCTATTCGTAGGTACAAAGAAACAAGCTCAAGACTCAATTAAAGAAGAGGCTGAAAGAGTTGGTATGTACTATGTAAACGCAAGATGGCTTGGCGGTATGCTTACAAACTTCAAGACAATCCAAAAGAGAATTGAAAGACTTGCTCAAATCAACCAAATGGAAGAAGACGGTACTTTCGATATGCTACCAAAGAAGGAAGTTATTAAGCTAAAGGCTCAAAGAGATAAGCTTGAAAAGTATCTTGGCGGTATTAAAGATATGAAGAAACTTCCTGGCGCAATGTTCATCGTTGACCCAAGAAAAGAAAAGATTGCTATCGCAGAAGCTAAGAAACTTAACATTCCTGTAGTAGCTATCGTTGATACAAACTGTGACCCTGATGAAGTAGACTACGTTATCCCTGGTAACGACGACGCTATCAGAGCCGTAAAGCTAATCGCATCAACAATGGCTAACGCTATTATCGAAGGCAGACAGGGCGAAGATGCTCTTGCAGATGCTGAAACAGCTGAAGAAGATACAGTAGAAGAATAATTTTCATATAATTAATATAGGAGGAAAAGTAACATGGCATTTACAGCTAAAGACGTAAAAGAATTAAGAGAAATGACAGGTTGCGGTATGATGGACTGTAAGAAAGCTCTTACAGAAACAGACGGTGACAAGGATAAGGCTGTTGAATATTTGAGAGAAAAAGGTCTTGCAACAGCTGCTAAGAAGTCAGGCAGAATTGCTGCTGAAGGTATCGTTAAGGCTTATGTTGACGGTAATGTAGGCGTACTTGTAGAAGTAAACTCAGAAACAGACTTCGTTGCTAAGAATGATGAATTCCAACAGTTTGTTTCGGACGTTGCCAAGACAATCGCTGAGCAAAATCCTGCTGACGTTGAAGCACTTAAAGAATTAAAGTGCGGAGACAGCACAATCGGAGAAATGCTTACAGAAAAGATTGCTAAGATCGGCGAAAATATGAACATCAGACGTTTCGCAAGAATTGAAACGACAGGTGCAGTTGTAGATTATATCCACGCTGCAGGTAAGATTGGTGTATTGGTTGAGGCTGACGCTGAAAACAATGACGCTACAAAAGAGTGCCTAAGAAACGTTGCAATGCAAGTTGCAGCACTTAGCCCTAAGTATCTTTCAAGCGATGATATTCCTGAAGAATATAAGGAACACGAAAAGAAGATTCTTATTGAGCAACTTAAGAATGATCCTAAGAATGCATCTAAGCCTGAAAACATCATCGAAAAGATGATCACAGGTCGTCTTGCTAAGGAATTCAAGGAAGTTTGCCTACTTGAGCAAGAATACGTTAAGGCTGAAAATAAGGAAAACGTTGCTAAGTACGTTAAGAGCGTTGGCGACATTACTATTAAGCAATTCGTACGTTTTGAAACAGGCGAAGGCCTTGAAAAGCGTGAAGACGATTTCGCAGCAGAAGTTGCATCAATGGTAAAGTAATTTAACTAAACCGTATATTAAACCACGGTAGACGATAAGTTTATCGTGGTTTTTATGTGCAAATTAGAAAGTGGATTAATTTTGTGGAATTAGTTAGCGTTAGCTAATTTTGTCTGCTTAGGATAAAAGAAAAGGGAATAGAAGATATGGGGAAAAAGATTATATCATTTTTGTCTGACGGTATTTTGTCGGGAATATTTTTGTGCGTAGGCTGTTGCGTGAGTATGTCGGTTGAGTCAAAACCGCTGGGAGCGTTCTTGTTCAGCTTGGGTTTGTGTGCAATTATTGTGTTTAAATTCGGTTTGTTTACGGGTAAAGCCGGATATATGGCGGTAAAACCGTTGTCGTATGTGCTGGAAGTTGTACTTACCTTTATCGGTAATGCAACAGGTGCGGCGATAGGCGGTTTCTTGCTTAACCTTACACGTTTGGGAGCGACTTTATCGGAAAAGGCAGCTGCTATCACGGCAACAAAGTTCGCCGATTCACCGCTTAGTATATTTGTATTGGCGGTGTTCTGCGGTATACTGATGTTTACGGCGGTTGACGGAAATAAAAGAGCGGCTGAAAAAGGGGACTTTGTGATGTCACTGTTTATAGTGGTTTTAACTGTTATGGTGTTCATACTTTGCGGATTTAATCACTGTATCGCAGATACTTGTTACTTCTTTATAAGTAAATGTGCTAATGCGTCACAGGCGGCAGTATATTTCTTATGTGCTGTACTTGGTAATGCTGTCGGTTGTATGTCTGTACCAATGGTTAAAAAATTATCGTTTAATAAATTGTTTTTATAAAAAAGTTGCGGTGATTGTTCACCGCAACTTTTTTTTGATAAGCAATTATGCACAAATTTATCGAATTTCGCCAACTTTGCGACAGCGATAACATCTTCGTCTGTGGCATTCTTTTTACTGCTTGTATGTTTTCCATTATGGCATTGTTGTATTAACACCACAATATTAAAAAGTCGATATTTTTCATGCAAAAAAGTAAAAAAATTTTTTCGGCATTTATTGACAAAAAATATATTGCGTGCTAAAATAGATTTGATTAAATAAATCACTAAAATATACACAGAGAGGAAGATAAAATTATGAAATTTGATTTTTTAAAGGACAAGAAATGTTGGTGCTTTGCAGCAGGTATAGCTACTGCAGTAATAGGCAAGAAGATTGCTACAAGCGATAAGGTTAGAAGTATGTGCGTTTCAGGTCTTGCAAAGGGTATGAAGTTCCAGCAAGAGGCAAAAGAAACACTACAAAATATGCGTGAAGAGGCTGAAGATATGTGTTATGAGGCTAAGTCACAACTAAACGACGAGGAAGAATAATAATGAAATTTAAAATCGTACATGATACTCCGGGTCGTATCAGATTGCGTTGCGGTGGATATTATTTCGATAAAAATCAAGAGAAATCTCTTGAGGAAACAATCTTATCGGAACAGTATGTCGAGTCTGTAAAGGCTAAAAGCGTCAACGGCGGTATTTTAATTACCTATCAATCCGATTACAGACAGGAGCTTTTGAACTACATAAAAGGAATCAAGCGAAATCAATTAGCGGCTGTTGAAGATGAGTCTGAGGATATACAGGCTGATTTCAAAAATAAGCTTATAAAAATGCTTATAAAGCGTTTTGTTCTTAGAAGAATATTGCCGTATCCTGTACGAGTTGCAATGGCTTACATTAAGGCATTCCCATATGTGAAGAAAGCGGCGGGCAGTGTGCTTAATTTAAGAGCCGATGTGGCACTTTTAGACGGTGTTGCACTCGGAACGGCACTTTCAAGAGGAATGTATTCGGAAGTTAATTCAATTACATTCTTGCTTGGAGTTTCGGAACTTCTTGAAGAATATACAAGAAAACGTACAAAAAATGCACTTGCGGACAGTCTTGCAATGAAGATTGACACTGTATGGAAGAAGAACGGCGAAAACGAGGAACAAGTTCCAATTTCAACCGTTAAAGAGGGTGACTTTGTCGTATTCCGTGACGGTGCAATGATCACTTTTGACGGTGTGGTCGTATCCGGACAGGCAAGTGTAAACGAAGCGTCTATGACAGGCGAATCGGTTGCGGCTGTAAAGGATAAGGACAGTACTGTTTACGCCGGTACAGTTGTAGAGGCGGGAAATATAGTAATTAAGGTTAGTGCTGCGGCTGATAATACACGTATTTCAAATATTATTGAAATGATTGAAAACGGTGAAAGTATGAAAGCCGGAGTACAGAGCCGTGCAGAGAAAATTGCAGACGGTTTTGTACCGTACAGCTTGGGATTGGCACTGTTTGTTTATCTTACAACAAGAAATGTTGTAAAGGCAATGTCTGTTCTTATGGTGGACTATTCTTGTGCAATTAAATTGTCAACGCCGATAAGTATTATAAGTGCTATGCGTGAGGCATCCTCAAGAGGGTTTGTTGTAAAAGGCGGACGTTATCTTGAAAGTGTATCTCATGCTGATACTATTGTATTTGACAAGACAGGTACACTTACAAATTCGTGCCCGACAGTAGAAAAAGTGCTTTCATTCGGTGAGTATACATCAGATGAAATACTTAAAATATCTGCGTGCCTTGAAGAACATTTCCCTCACAGTGTGGCAAAGGCAATCGTTAAAGCCGCTAAAGCAAAACAGCTTGACCACGAAGAAGAACATGCTGAAGTTGAATATGTAGTTGCACACGGCATAGCTACAATGTTGCATGGCAAGCGTGCAATTATAGGCAGTGAGCATTTTGTGCTTGAGGACGAAAATATTCCGATAACTGATGAACAGAAGTCTGTTATTGAAAACGAATGTGAGGGCTTTTCTGTTATATACCTTGCAATCGGAGGTGTGTTGTCGGGAGTTATTTGTATAAGCGACCCGCCGAGAAGTGAGGCTCATGAGGCAATTCAGTTACTTCGTGAAAGTGGTATAGATAATATTATTATGCTTACAGGTGACCATGAAGGTGCTGCAAAACGCACTGCCGATATGCTCGGTATAGACAATTTCCGTGCACAGGTATTACCTGAGGATAAGGCGACAATTATTGAAGAATTGAAGAACGAGGGAAGAACGGTTATAATGGTCGGTGACGGTATCAATGACTCTCCTGCGTTGGCACTTAGCGACGTTTCAATCGCTATGAAAGATTCTGCCGATTTGGCAAGAGAAGTGGCTGATGTCACATTGCTTTCGGGCGATTTGAGAGATTTAGCGCTTCTTCGCAAGTTAAGCAGCAGACTGTTCAGACGAATTAAACGTAATTATACGTTTATTATGGCATTTAATTCATTGCTTATTTTGCTTGGATTGAAAGGTACTATAACTCCGTCTACATCATCACTTTTGCATAACTCGTCAACTATGCTTATAAGTGCGAACAGTATGCGACCATTGTTAAAAGATAAAAACTAACCGAGTCAATTTATTCATCGGTTGAGCGGCAGTATAAAAACTGCCGCTTTTTTTATCATATGGAATAAATTTAAAAGAATAAATATTAAAATCGGTATTCCCAAAACGAAAAATATATAGTATAATAGAAATAGAAAGTAGGTGGTAGGTTGTGAGAATTGAAAAGCTAAACAAAGACAAAATAAAGGTAACGCTTACAACTGCGGAATTAATTAATCTTGATATAGACGTGAAAAGGCTTTCGCCTGATTCAAAAGAATTACATACATTTTTATTTCATATTATGGAAACGATAAGGGAAGAAACAGGTTTTAATCCGTATAACGGTCAAGTGGTCGTTGAGGCTACTCCGTCACAGGACGGTATAAGTATTTTGGTTAAACGTTTAAACAAAGGTACAAAAAAAATTACCGAGGAGCAGTTTAAAAAAGTTGTTTCGGTAAAGCCTAAAAAGAAAGAACCGGGTACGGAATGTGTATTTTATTTTGAAACTTTTAATGATATGTGCGGCGCTATAAGCGAAATGGATAAAAGCATTCTTTCGAAAGCAAGCCTTTTTAAGCTGAATAAAACATATTGTATTCTCATAAGAAACGATAATGAGAATATGAGAGGCATTAATGTAATAAGAGAGTTTACGGAAAGAATGTCGATATATCCGTTGCAGAATGAGTACATAAAAGAACATGCTCTTCTTGTCGCAAAAGGTCAAAAACTTGTTGAAATGGCTGAAAACGTCAAACGATTGATGTAAGAGAGATTTTATTTGTTAATATTTTGTTAAATCTATTGCAAAGTTCACATATAGATAGTATAATAAATAGGTAGAAAAAATTATCAAAGGAGAACTATTATGGCAAACATTTTAGAAACAGTCGTTTTCGCAGACGGCGAAACAGCGAATACACAACAGGCGACAGGTACACAAACAGCGGCAGACCCTAATGCTACACAACAGGTTAATCCTGTAATGAGTACAATAGTAAGTATTCTTCCGCTTGTTCTTATTATCGTATTGTTATACTTTATGATGATAAGACCGCAAAGAAAGAAAGAAAAAGAAACAAAGGCAATGATTAACGCAATGAAAGTCGGCGATAAGGTTGTAACAATCGGCGGTATCTGCGGTAAGGTTGCTAAAATTAAAGACGAATATGTTTTTATTGAAACAGGTAACATCGGTACACCGGATCAAAAGTCTGTTTTAAAGATGGAAAGAGACGCTATCAGAACTGTTGAAACAGCTAAAAACTAATTGGTTATAAAATTTAAACCTCTCTAATATATTTATAGTAAATATATAGGGAGGTTTTTTTATGGGTATTAATTTTAAGGGTGTGATAAAAGGGACGATATTTGCAATTCTTGTTACATTTGTTATAATTCTGATATTGGCACTGCTTTCGTATTTTACAAGTATAGACGAAACTATTATCACAACAGGAGTGTATGCCTCGGTTATTATCGGCGTGATACTCGGAACGATTGCGGTATCAAAAGCGGCAAACAGCAGAGCATTTGTTCACGCAATGCTTGTATGTGTGCTGTATTTGATTGTACTTATCGGAATATCGTTGATTGTAAACAATGGAATAGTGTTTAACACGCATTTTCTTGCTGTAATAGGCGGTGCATTTGCATCGGGAATATTGGGGTGTGTCATAGGAAAATAGCCGAAAAATAAGTTTTGTGAGAAAAAATACAAAATATTTGTAAAAAAGCCTTTTCAATCACTTGAAAGTATGTTATAATATATTCATAGTGAATTAATATAAGGAGGTTTTTAATATGAAACACGTACAGACTTTAAACAAGGCTAATTTAAAGGATTCAGCAAAGCACGGTGGTTGCGGAGAATGTCAAACATCATGTCAATCAGCTTGTAAGACATCTTGCACAGTTGCAAACCAAAAATGTGAACAAGCAAACTAATTGTTTTGCCGAATAAATGAACATTAAAGATGAATCATCGGCTTTTTGAGGTCGATGATTTTCTGATTTTATATAGGGAGTTTTTGAAGTGATACATAAGTATAAACAGTTGGGACTTAATATTGTAATGGACGTATATTCAGGTGCGGTACACGTTGTTGACGATGTAATGTACGATATGCTTGACTATACTCTTGAGCCGTTTATGGCAGAGGCAAAATGTCCCGATTATATTAAAGAAGGTTTAAAAGATAAGTATAGCGAAGAAGAATTGGAAGAAAGCTATGCTGAAATATGTGCACTTGTAAATGCAGGTCAGTTGTTTACAGACGATTGCTATGACGAAATCGCGAAGAATTGGAATAAGCAATCTGTTGTAAAGGCTCTTTGTATTCACGTTGCACATGACTGTAATTTGAGATGTAAGTATTGTTTTGCCGATACAGGTGAATTTCATGGCGGCAGAAGTCTTATGAGTGCGGAAGTAGGTAAGAAGGCTATTGATTTTGTTATCAATAACAGCGGTAACAGAAAAAATATAGAAATCGACTACTTCGGCGGTGAACCGCTTATGAATTTCGACGTTGTTAAGGAAATTACAGAGTACGCAAAAGAAGAGGCGAAAAAGCACGGTAAGAATTTCAGATTTACTGTAACAACAAACGGTGTATTGTTAAATGACGATATTAAACAATATATTAATGAAAATATGTCAAACGTTGTTTTGAGTATCGATGGTACAAAGGAAACTAACGACAGAATGCGTTATCGTGTAGACGGCAGCGGTTCTTATGATACAATCGTTCCTAAGTTCCAAGACTTGGCTGAAAGCAGAAATCAAAATAATTACTACGTTCGCGGTACGTTTACGGCGTATAACGTGGATTTTGCAAAGGACGTAATTCACCTTGCAGATTTGGGCTTTAAGCAGACAAGCGTTGAACCGGTTGTTGCACCTGAAACAGAGGACTACGCACTTACAAGTGAGCATATCGAAAAGGTCTGTGCTGAGTACGATAAGCTTACTGAAGAATATGTAAAGAGATATGATGAGGGCAGAGGTTTTAACTTCTTCCACTTTATGGTTGACCTTGATCAAGGTCCATGTGCGATAAAGCGTCTTTCGGGCTGTGGTGCAGGACATGAATATCTTGCGGTTGCACCGAACGGAGACATTTATCCATGTCACCAATTTGTCGGTAACAAGGATTTTCTTATGGGTAATGTCAATGAAAATAAAATTGATGAAAATATCGAGAAGATGTTTGAACGCTCAAATGTGTATACTAAAGAAAAATGTAAGAATTGTTTTGCAAAATTCTATTGCAGCGGCGGTTGCAGTGCGAATGCGTATAACTTTAACGGTGATATAAACAAGCCTTATGAGCTTGCTTGTGAATTTGAAAAAAAGCGTCTTGAATGTTCAATAGCAATCGAGGCACATAAAAAATTAAGTTAATTTAAGGAGGAAAAAGAAATGATACACAAGGGTTTTAAAATGAAACTTTACGACGGTATGGCTGAGGAGTACGAAAAAAGACATAATGAGTTATGGCCGGAAATGAAGGATATGATTCACGAACACGGCGGTAAGAATTATTCAATATTCCTTGACAAAGAAACAATGGTTCTTTATGGTTATATCGAAATCGAAGATGAAGAACTTTGGGCAAATGGTGCCGATACTGCCATCAACAGAAAATGGTGGGACTTTATGGCTGACATTATGGAAACAAATCCTGATAACAGTCCTGTTTCAGAAGATTTACACCTTGTATTCCATTTGGATTGATAAAATGTGTATAAATTAGAAAATAAGGGCGATAATATCTAATGACCTCACAAAAATACATTAAAACCGATAGTCAGTCGGTAAATAACCCCCTTATTTGCAGAGAGAACAGTTCGTTATGAACTGTTCTTTTTGTATTGACAGATAGGGAGAATTATGATAAACTGATAATAAGGTTAGTTAAAACTAACCTATGTAATTTTATTATGGAGGAATATATGGGCGAAGTTATAAGAGGAATATTGATACCTTTTTTAGGTACGACACTTGGTGCATCTTGCGTACTGTTTATGAAGAAAATGATGAATAAGATGGTACAGCGAGCCTTGACAGGATTCGCGGCAGGGATCATGGTCGCCGCGTCTGTGTGGAGCTTGCTTATACCGTCAATGGATTATGCGGCGGAAATGGGGAAGTTTGCATTTGTACCGGCGGTTGTGGGATTTTGGATAGGTATATTGTTTTTGCTGGCAATGGACCATATAATACCGCATTTGCATATGGATACCGATAAAGCCGAAGGCCCGAAAAGTAAATTGAAAAAGACGACAATGCTTGTATTTGCTGTTACACTTCACAATATTCCCGAGGGAATGGCTGTGGGTGTTGTGTATGCAGGTTATCTTGCGGGGAATATGCAAATATCGGCTATGGGTGCGTTGGCTTTGGCAATAGGTATTGCAATTCAGAATTTCCCGGAGGGTGCAATTATATCAATGCCACTCAAAGCAGAGGGAATGAGTAAAGGAAAAGCATTTTTGTACGGCGTGCTTTCGGGTGTTGTTGAACCGATTGGAGCGGTACTTACAGTTGTTGCGTCCGGTTTTATAATACCCGTATTGCCGTATTTCCTCAGCTTTGCCGCAGGGGCGATGATGTACGTTGTAATAGAAGAATTAATTCCCGAAATGTCACATGGTGACCACTCAAATATCGGTACTATAATGTTCGCAGTAGGTTTTACACTTATGATGATTCTTGATGTGGCACTTGGGTAAATATTTACTACTTGCTTTTATTTAATATTGACAATTATTAAAATTTGTGATAAAATACTGCAAGTATGGAGGGGTGGCCGAGTGGTTGAAGACGCAGCATTGGAAATGCTGTAACGGTTTACGCCGTTCGTGGGTTCGAATCCCATCCCTTCCTCCAATAATAAAAAGCTTAAAACCGAAAGGTTTTAAGCTTTTCTTTTTTTATTAAACTCCGAAATATGCTTGGAAACCGCCATCAACAGGAATTGTTGCCCCTGTAACAAAACCTGATTGAGCACTGTCGGTAAGCCATAGCAATGTACCTGTCAAATCCTCCGGAACACCGAAACGTCCCATAGGAGTATGAGCAAGAACTTTCTTTGAACGTTCCGAAAGTGAGCCGTCCGGATTTCTCAAAAGTGTTTTATTCTGCACTGTTTCAAACCAGCCCGGTGCAAGAGCGTTGACTCTGATACCGCTTTTTGCAAAATGTACGGCAAGCCATTCTGTAAAGTTGGAAATAGCGGCTTTTGCGGCACAATATGCACTTACTTTTGTAATTGCGTGGTACGAACTCATTGACGCAATATTAAGCACGTTAGCACCAGGATTATCAAGCATATCAACTATAAATACTTGTGTAGGAATAAGAGTACCTACAATATTTAGGTCAAATACATAATTGAAGTTTTCCTTTGACAAGTCAAAAAATGAAACAACATCGGGATTTTCAATATCGCCTTTTTCAAAATATTCTTTTGTTGTAGTACCTTTTGGGTGATTACCGCCTGCACCGTTTACAAGTATATCAACTTTTCCGAAAGTATCATTTACAACTTTCTTTGCGTTGATAACGCTGTCCTTATCAACAACGTCGCATACAACAGCAAGACCGTTACCGCCAAGTTCGTTTATCTTATCACGAACTTCTTCAAGTTTTGAAAGTGTACGTCCCAAAACGGCGACATTCATACCTTGTTTAGCATATGCGTAAGCAAATTCACGGCATAAAATACCGCTGCCGCCTGTTATAACAACTGTTTTACCTTTTAAATTTTCGTGTAAATCCATTTTTATATCTCCTTAATCATTCTGACCTGCAAGTTTTGCGGCTTGGTCAGCCGTAACAAGTGCATCAATAATTTCATCAAGATTACCGTCAAGTATTTGTTCAAGTTTATATAATGTAAGATTAATTCTGTGGTCGGTAACTCGGCTTTGAGGGAAGTTGTATGTTCTGATACGTTCGCTTCTGTCACCGCTGCCGACTTGCGATTTTCTTTCGTCTGCAATTTCTTTGTGACGTTGTTCTTCCATAACATCATAAATTCTCGAACGAAGAATTTTCATAGCCTTATCTTTATTCTTGTGCTGTGATTTTTCGTCTTGACACGAAACAACAATTCCTGTTGGAATATGTGTAATTCTTACCGCGGAGTCAGTTGTGTTTACACACTGTCCGCCCGGTCCGCCTGCACGGAATACGTCAATTCTAAGATCATTCTGATTAATTTCGACTTCAACTTCTTCAACTTCCGGTAAAACAGCTACCGTAACGGCAGAAGTATGAATTCTTCCGCTTGATTCTGTTTCCGGAACTCTCTGAACACGGTGTACACCGCTTTCAAATTTAAGTCTGCTGTATGCACCTTGTCCTTCGATTGAAAAGCTGACTTCTTTGTAACCGCCGATGTCGGTAGGGTTGGAGCTTAGAATATCGATTTTCCAATTCTTTGACTCGGCATACATTGAATACATTCTCATAAGGTCTGCGGCAAAAAGTGCGGCTTCATCACCGCCTGTACCGCCGCGGATTTCCATAATAACGTTCTTTTCGTCGTTAGGGTCTTTCGGAAGAAGAAGAATTTTTAATTCTTCACTTGCTCTTTCGATTGTTTCTTCTGCCTCTGCCATTTCAAGACGTATCATTTCTTCAAATTCTTTGTCTTGTCCTGCTTCAAGCATTTCCTTATCATCTGCAACAGTCTGCTTTGCTGACTTCAATTCTCTGTACTTATCAATAATCGGTGTAAGGTCCGAATGTTCCTTACAGTATTTACGCCATGACTCTTGGTCGGCGATAATATCAGGGTCACTTATCTTCTCTGATACAAGCTGAAAGCGCTCTTCAAGCGCCTCTAATTTATCAAACATAATTAAAACTCCTTATTTTACTACATATCTAATATTTTATAATATTTTACCATAGGTGTCAACACAAAAATTAAAAATCATTATTTATAAGTATAAAATCATTTTTTTGGTAGTCAATTAATCCGTCATGTTTCATTTTTGAAAGCTCGTTTGACATTGCACTGCGGTCAACTCCGAGGTAGTCGGCAAGCTGTTGACGTGAAAATGGGACAGTAAATGTATTACCGCCGTTTAAAATCGCCTGTTCTGAAAAATACGACAATAATCTGTCACGAATGAACTTTGACGCAGTGTGCATCATTCTTGTGGCGAGGGATATATTTTTCTGTGCCGAATTTTTAAGAAGATTTCGTAAAAGTCGGTTATGAAAAGAACATTGATTTTCACATACGGAAAGAACTTTCTCTACATTAATAAACAGAACTTCCGTTTTCTCTGCCGCAACCACATCACAGAGCATTTCTTTATTCGGAATGGTCGCATAAGTTTCGGCGAAAATTTCACCCTGACTTATGTGGTTGAATATATTACTGCTACCCCAATAATAGTTGACGACAATATTTACACTCCCCGACAAAACAAGTCCCATATCACTGACAGTATCACCGCTGTAATAAATAATTTCCGATTTTTTAAAACTTTTTTGATATGCGCCAAAACAATTTAATATCGTCTTAATTTCATTCTCGGAAAGTCCGTTAAAAAATGCTGTTTTTGTTAAAAATAAATAATTCATAAATTCCTCGTATTTTGTTGTTGCAACAACATATTTTTTTATAAGATTATATTATACTTAATTCACAAAGTCAATACATGAAGTATTAACAAGGAGGATTTATATATGGGAAATAAAATGTTTTGCTTTCAATGTGAACAGACAGCAGGATGTTCCGGTTGTACAGGTAAGGTAGGCGTATGCGGTAAAAACGCAGATGTTGCCGCTCTGCAGGATAAATTAACAGGTGAACTTATCGGACTTGTTCGTGCAACAGGTGATGTTGTACCGACAGGAAACGTTTTAAAACTTATAATAGAAGGACTTTTTACAACTCTTACAAATGTCAGCTTTAATGAGCAGACACTTAATGAATTGATTGAAAAAGTTTGCACAGAAAGAGAAAGACTTGTTCCGCAATGTTTTGCTTGTGCGTCACCGTGTGGAACAAATAACGAATATGATTTGTCGCATATTTGGACAGATAATGAAGATATTCGCAGTTTGAAATCAATTATACTTTTCGGTATAAGAGGTATGGCGGCATATGCTTATCACGCTATGGTACTTGGCTATACAAATGATGAAGTCAGCCATTTCTTTGTGAAAGCATTGTTTGCACTTGGCGAAGATTGGGGGATGGATAAGCTTTTACCAATAGTTATGGAATTGGGAAAAGTTAATCTTGTATGTATGGAAATGCTTGATAAAGCGAATACGGAAACTTACGGAACACCGACACCGACAACTATTGAATTAAAGGTCGAAAAAGGTCCGTTTATCATAATTTCGGGACATGATTTGCTTGATTTAAAATTGCTTTTGGAGCAGACAAAGGATAAGGGTATTAATATATATACTCACGGAGAAATGTTACCGGCACACGGCTATCCGGAATTAAAGAAGTATAGGCATTTAAAGGGCAACTTCGGTACAGCATGGCAAAACCAACAAAAAGAATTTGCAAATGTACCTGCACCGATATTGTTTACAACAAACTGTTTAATGCCACCAAAGGACAGCTATTCGGACAGAGTGTTTACAACAGAAGTTGTATCATATCCTAAAATCACACATATCGGTGATGATATGGATTTTACGCCGATTATCGAAAAGGCACTTGAACTTGGCGGATATGACGAGGATAAACAATTTAAAGGTATAAACGGCGGAACAAGCGTTACAACAGGTTTCGGACACGGAACGATATTGAGCATTGCGGATAAAGTTATTGACGCGGTTAAGAGCGGCGATATAAAGCATTTCTTCTTGGTAGGCGGCTGTGACGGAGCACGTGCAGGAAGAAACTATTATACCGATTTCGTAAAGCAAACGCCTGACGATACCATTATATTAACGCTTGCTTGCGGTAAATATCGTTTTAACGACCTTGATTTAGGTACAATAGGCGGTTTGCCGAGAATTATGGACATGGGACAGTGTAATGACGCATACGGTGCGATTAAAGTAGCCATTGCACTTGCGGAGGCATTTGAATGTGAAGTAAATGAACTTCCGCTTTCAATGATACTTTCATGGTACGAACAGAAAGCCGTATGTATTCTGCTTACACTTCTTCATCTCGGTATTAAAAATATCCGTCTTGGTCCTACACTCCCGGCATTTATATCACCGAATGTATTGGGATACTTGGTAGAAAACTACAACATTGCAAAAATTACAACACCTGAAGAAGATTTAAAAAATATATTGGGTTAAAACAGAAAAACTGCCGACATAAAATCGGCAGTTTTTTTATGTTGACAGTGTATTGTAAGAAGATTATAATAAAATTATCAAACGATAAAGGAATGAATATTATGAATATAGCAATTTTATATCAAGTAAAAGAGCCGCCGCAGGTGGGTAATATCAGAAAGCCTATGAAAGAGGGTGGATACAGTGACAGCGGTTCAGACCTTGCGTATGAATTAAAGAAAAACGGATATAATTTGATAACACCTGTGGAGAACCCCGACGAAAAGAACAACATTGATTGGGTATTCGGTGATGATGAGGAGGGAATAACAAAAGCGATAAATATGGGGGCGGATGTATTGTGGCTGAACACCGTTTTGTATGACGGACACCCTATTGAAAAATACATAGGAAAAGTTAAAGTAATAGGTCAAAAATGCAGTGATGTGCAGACTTACGACGATAAATACTATACTAACCATATTTTGCTTGAACACGGACTTGACATTGTAAATGATGTATCGGTAAAATCGGCAGATGAATACAACGGCGATTTTCCGTGTGTTATAAAGCCGATACGTGGCAGAGGCAGTCAAGGCGTATCTGTTATCAAAAACAAAGAACAGTTGGATAAAGTCATAAATAAACTTGTTGCCGATAAAATATACGGCAGTGAATTTATGATAGAACCGTATTTGGACGGTGATGAAATTACAGTTGCGGTATTCCCGGCGGACAGTGAACACAAAAAGCCGTATTGTTTGCCACCTGTATCAAGATTTAATCATCAAGACGGAATTGCACCGTACAGCGGAAAAGTAGCCGTTTCAGAAAACAGCAAAGCGGTTGAAAATATTGAAGAATATACCGATATTATGAATAACTGCGAAAAGGCATATGAGATATTGGGTTTAAAAGCACCTATAAGAATAGATTGCCGTAAAAATAAGGACGGTAAATATTTGATGTTTGACGTTAATATGAAGCCAAACATGACAATGGCAACAAGAGTGCACAGACAAAATCAAGATTCACTTATGATGCTTGCCGCCGAAAAAGCGGGGTATTCGAAAATAGGTCTTATCGAATTATTTTTAAATACTGCGTGGAAATAAAACAATGAATGAGTAATCAATACGATTACTTATTTTTTTTGTATCAAAATCAGAAATTTAAACAGAAATAACTGAAAATTAAATTGTTATAGCGAAAAGTTAAGTATATAATAGTTAAGTGCTTAATAATTATGGGGGTGAATTTATGCCAACAAGAGCAACGGATATAGTATCGAAGATAATTTACTTTACTATACTCAGAAAAAATTGTTTACAGCGGTTAGGGGATAAAATAGGTGTTTCTTTTGAATATGTACCTGTACTTCAACATATAAGCAATAATCCGGGTTGTATACAAGCGGATATATCCAACAAATTAAAAATAACGCCGTCTGCCGTTACACAGTCAACAAAAAAATTGGAAACGGCAGGACTTATAAAAAAAGAATTTGATTCAAGTAATTTAAGAATAAAAAAGATGTATATTACCGATAAAGGCGAGAAAATGCTTGAAAACGGAAAGATTATTTTCGATGAAGTGGACGATATTATGTTCAAGGGAATTTCTGATGAAGAAATCAATCAGTTAAATATGTTGATTGATAAAGTGAATAAAAACATATCGGCATATTCTCCTGATTTGGACGAAAAACATTTGCCGTGGCAATTTAATAAAAAATAAGAATGGAAAGGCGGATTGTGCAATGAAGAAAAAACTTATGTTATTTGCGTTGATGTTATCACTCGGCATATCATCTGCAGGTGTATGCAGTGCAGCGGATAACTATGAAGATGTCGGAGAAAATCAAATTGAATGGACAGAACAACTTGACAGAGGACTTGTGGCAGTGCCTACACAAAACGGTGTATATTTAAGCTGGCGTCTGCAAGCTGATGAAGATAACCGTTTTGGTGACGGTGATTCTAATGTTTCATTTGATATTTACCGTGACGGTGAAAAAATAGCTACCGAAACAAATACGACAAATTATCTTGACGCAAACGGCACAAAAAACAGTAAGTATTCAGTTATATCGTCAAATGAAACCGAAGAAAATCTTACTAATACAATAAGCTATGACAAAAACAAAATTACAGTCAATGCGGCAAAAAGAGGTTTAAAAGTCTATGCCGTAAAATATTCTGAAGGTAAATTGGATAAAATCGAAAAATTCGATATAATCAAAACAGGCACAAGCGAATTTACCACTGATTTTGATATAGACAAAGCATTTTTGTGGGACGGACTTACACCTGCTGAAAATACGACAAATAATGAGGCAATTATGATGTCGGACGGATATTTGACAATACCGCTTGATAAACCGGCAGATGAAACGATTTATGATAATTCGGGCAGTGAAGTGGGTACATATTCATTTGCACCGGCTGATTGTTCGGTCGGTGATCTTGACGGTGACGGCGAATATGAAATTGTCGTTAAGTGGACATCAAACGAACGTGACGTAGGAAATGCAGGATATTCGGGAACGGTGCGTTTCGGTGCATACAAGCTTGACGGCACAAAGTTATGGGAAAACGATATAAACTTAGGCAGAAACGTATTTTCAAGTGCTCATACGGCACAGTTCCTTGTATATGACTTTGACGGTGACGGAAAAGCAGAGATAACTTGTCATACGTCACTCGGATCAAAAGACGCAAACAACGAATACGTTTCAAAAAGTGCCGATCCAACGGATAACTCAAAGATATATAACTTGACTGACGAAGAAAATGAAACGGCAGATTATCGCGGAGCGAATAATGGTCGAGTTATAACAGGCGAAGAATTTTTGACTGTCTTTGACGGTGAAACAGGCAAAGCGATAGACACAATAAATTATCCTACTGCAAGATATAATTTGAGATGCTGGGGTAAAGATGACGGCGGTAACAGATGTAATCGTTTCCTTGCAACCGTTTCATATTTGGACGGTGAAAAGCCGTATGCGGTTTACTGGAGAGGTTATTACGATCACGGTTCAGGCAGAACAGGCGTTGCAGGAGTAAGTTTTGACGGTGACAGATTAAGCGTAGACTATCAGTTTGATACGTTAAAAGGTCAAAAGGGTTATCACAGTGAACTGGAAGATTATTCGGGACAGGGTAATCACAGTATGGTTTCTGCGGATGTAGACAATGATGGCAAAGATGAAATTATTTCCGGTGCTTTATGTATGGAAGTAAATGATAAGAATGAACTTGTACCGAAGTGGTGTTCATGGCGTGAACATGGTGACGCACATCATATAGGCAACTATGATCCGACACATGATGGACTTGAATATTTTTCTGTACACGAGCATGACGGTGAATCACATGGCAAGACGCTTGATTATGGTATGACGGTATATGATGCGACGACAGGAGATGAACTTTTCCATACAGGCAATTCAAAAGACACAGGTCGTGGAATGATGGCGAATGTAGGTGCAGGCGGTTATTATCAAATAACCGGTGCAGGAACATATATTGCAAACGGCGGCACTGATTTTGAACGGGCAAATTTCTCAATAGGCAACAACTTCCGTATTTTCTGGGACGGAGATTTATATGATGAATTGTTGAACAGTACTGAAATATCAAGTTGGAACGGTTCAAAAATGGCAAGTATCTTTAAAGCCGATGGTTGTGTCAGCATAAACAGTTCAAAAGCAAATCCTTCACTTCAAGCTGATTTGTTCGGTGATTGGCGTGAGGAAATAGTATATCCGACAACTGACGGAAATGCACTTAGAGTATATACGACAACAGAAAAAACGAATTATAAAATGAAGTCACTTATGTACGATAAACTGTATAGAGAGGGTGTAGCGACAGAACAAACTTGCTACAATCAACCGCCGCATATCAGCTACTATTTATCGGACGATATATTCTACGGAACATTGACGGATATAGAACTCGATACAACGAATGCAAAGACTAAATATTACATAGGCGAAGAACTTGATAAAGCAGGTTTGAAATTAACAGGTAAGTATTCTGACGCAAATGATAAGGAATTGACCGATTACAGTGTGTCCGGATATGATTCTTTGAAAAAAGGCAGTCAAACATTAACCGTAAAATATTTGAACAAGTCTAAAACATATGATGTTGCGGTTGTGGGTGAAAACAGTTTGACCGCCGAAACTGCAAAGACAAATTATAAAATCGGTGAAGAATTTGATAAAAACAGTTTGTCTGTAAAGATGCTATATGAAGATAACACCGAAAAAGAAGTCAGCGGATATAAAATATCGGGCTTTGATAATATGAAAGTCGGATTGCAAACTGTTACGGTGACATATAAAGGCATTGAAGATACATATACGGCTACAGTTGAGGTAAATGTAACAACAGACCTTGTAATAGAAAATGGAGTTGTAACAGGATATAACGGTACAGATACAGAAATATCAATACCGTCCGATGTTACGGAAATTGCGGATAATGCACTTGCAAATTCATCACTTACAAAGGTTTACATTTATAGTGATATTGCATTAAACGGAAATAATATATTCCCGTCAGGTGTTACGATTGCTTGTTATGAAAATTCAACCGCATACGAATATGCAACCGAACATAATATAGAAGTTGAAATAATTAAGAAAGGCGATAGTATTACGTTTGATGAAGATTTCTATACAAATTATGTCGGTAAAGGTATGCTTATGCAGAGTACAACGGCACAGACTTTGAAAGACGAATTTATAACATACAATACGGTTGCGGCAGATTCAAGAGGACCGTGGTATAAGGCAGATACATATGGATTTAAAATCGTAAACGGTACGGACAGCAATTATTTAAGTGTAAATGCAGGTATTTATGATAATATGAACAGTTTCAATCAAGTATATATGTCATTGAATAGTCCGAAAGCCGTCACAGAAAATCAAACAATATCATTTGACATAATGTTCCCGTCAAACAGTGGCTCGCCGTATATGGAAATTCAAAATGATTCAGGTACAGTAATAGATACTCTTTCGGGATTGACAAATGATGTGTGGTACAGATATACATTGTCATACGAAAACGGCACATATACACGTTCAATTTCTTCCGGCAGTGAAGATGCGAGCGAAGATACATTAAATGTGACAACAGGAAATACCATAGCGTCATACATAGTATTTAAACAAGCTTTTGCAATGAGCGGAAGCAGTGGTATGACAGGTATTGTAAATATTGATAATGTACTTTTGAACTAACAAAAAAAACTGACACTCACATGGGTGTCAGTTTTTGATTTATAGGATAATTTATGTTATAATGATAAAAAATTAAGAGGTGAAAGTATGAAAGTTAATTATAACAATACAATACGGTCGTGCTTTATCGGGTACATATTTCAAGCGATAGTAAACAATTTTGTACCGCTGTTGTTTATTACGTTTCAATCGCAATACAGTATACCGCTGTCGAAGATAACATTATTAATTACAATTAATTTCGGTTTGCAGCTTGTAATAGATTTTGCGTCGGCATTTTTTATTGATAAAATCGGATACAGGCTATCTGTACTCACAGCACACTTATTCGCGGCATTGGGATTGATTTCGATAGCAACATTGCCCGATATGATGAATGATTCGTTTATGGGAATATTTATTTCGGTGTTGCTTTATGCAGTCGGCGGCGGATTGCTTGAAGTTGTTGTAAGTCCGATAGTTGAGGCTTGTCCGAATGAGCATAAAGACAAAACTATGAGTATGCTACATTCATTTTACTGTTGGGGTACGGCGGGAGTAGTAGTAATATCAACAATATTCTTTAATGTATTTGGTATTGATAATTGGAAGATACTTGCACTTATTTGGGCGGCAGTACCTGTTATAAACGGATTGACATTTATAAAAGTGCCTATTGCACCGCTTATTAACGAAGAAGAAAACGGGCTTTCTTTAAAAGAACTTATAAAGCAAAATGCATTTTGGGGATTTTTACTTATTATGTGTTGTGCCGGAGCGAGTGAACAGTCTGTGAGCCAGTGGGCGTCGGCATTTGTTGAAAAGGCACTCGGAATATCAAAATCAATAGGTGACTTGGTAGGACCTACGGTATTTTCTGTACTTATGGGTGTTTCAAGAGCGATTTACGGTAAATTCGGAGAAAAAATCAATCTGTATAAAATGATGGTTTTCAGCGGTTGTTTATGTGTGCTTTCATATTTAACGGTATCGTTTTCATCATCGGCGATTGTCGGCTTAATCGGGATTGCGGTATCAGGGTTTTCGGTAGGCATACTTTGGCCCGGAACATTCAGCGATGCGTCAAGTTCTATAAAAGGCGGCGGTACAGCTATGTTCGCATTTCTTGCATTAGCCGGAGATGTCGGTTGTGCAGGAGGTCCTACATTTGCAGGTAAAATAGCAGGTATGCTTGGCGACAATTTAAAAATGGGCATTTTGGCCGCCACTGTTTTTCCTATAACACTTATAATCACTTTAATCATAATGAATTTGCACAAAAAAAGTCTGTACAACACAAAATCTTTGTGATATAATCATAAATATGAATAAATTATGAAGGAAGTGTTAGAAAGATGAAGAAGAACAAAATTCGTGTGATTTCAGCGGTGGTTTCAGCAATAATGCTTGCAAGCAGTGCAAGTGCGTTTGCAAAATTTGACGCATATAATGATCCCGACGGTTTTACTCTCGGTCATTATGAAGCGGAAGTAAATCAGGAACAACGTGCCGAAACTGAAAAACTGTATGAGCAAAGACCGAAAAACGAAAGACAGTTTGAAAATCTTTCAAGAGGTTTGGTGGCAGTACCGGGAGAAAACGGAACGCTTGTAAGCTGGCGTTTTTTAGGTACGGATTCAAACAGATTGACATACAATCTTTATTGTAGTGGTGAAAAGCTGAATGACAAGCCGATAACTACGACAAACTTTTTCCATACCGGAGCAAGTGCAAATGCAGAGTATGCTTTAAAAGAAGTAGAGAACGGTGAAGAAACAGGAGTAGAGTATACGACTACAGCATGGGATAAAAATTATATCGGCTTTAAAGTAACGGAGCGTGAAGGATACAACATTGATGACGGTGCGGTTGCAGACCTTGACGGTGACGGCGAATACGAAATTTTGTTAAGACGAGTGCCGAGTATGGACGTTAACACAAGAACGTCATATCCTGTTATCGAGGCATACAAAACAGACGGCACACATATGTGGACAATAGATATAGGTCCTAACGAAATTAATGAAGTAGATATAAACTTCCTTGCATATGATATGGACGGCGACGGAAAAGCAGAAGTTATAATGCGTTCGTTCGAGGGTACAACGGACGGAAAAGGAAATACAATAGGTGATACAAACGGTGACGGAATAACCGATTATTCAAAGTCGGAGAGTAACTTGGCGATATTTAAGGACAGACAATACATAGTTTCAACACCTGAATTTCTTTCGATATATGATGGCGAAACAGGTGAGGAAACAGACAGAACAGACCTAAAACCGTCAAAAGAACCGCTTTCGGACTGGTCATACAGATACAGTGATACGGGACGTCTTACAAAGAGAGCAAGCCACTATCTTTTCGGCTTGGCATATCTTGACGGTGTAACACCGAGCGTTGTCATGGTGCGTGGTGCGTGGGATAACGTAAGAGCGGCAGCATGGCATATTGAGGACGGAAAGTTTAAAGAAGATTGGGTACACAATACCGAAAACAAAGATGACGTAAACAGTATATGGGGTGCGTGCAACCATAATCTTGTAACAGTAGACGTTGATTTTGACGGAAAAGACGAAATATTGTCCGGACCTATGGCTATTGACCATGACGGAAGTGAAATGTATGCCGTAAAGGCATATGATAATGACGGCAATGCTCAAAAATTGGCTCATGGAGATGCGTTTGACGTTGCAAAAACAGATCCCGATTTTAACGGCTATATGGCGTGGGCTTGTCACGAAACATCACAGCTTATGGCAAATATCGAGTATCACGATGCAAGAACAGGTGAAGTTCAATGGGGTTACAGCAAAAATAAAGACACCGGCAGAAGTCGTTCGGCGGATATAGACCCTACACACAAAGGCTTTGAAGTATGGGGCTCAACTGCAACAATTCCTGCCAATATCAGCGGTGAAAATATAGCTGATACATGGAATGGTTTTAAATTCAGAAAACTTGACGGTAATGTTGACAGCGACGCAACTATTCCGATGAATTTTAAGGTTTATTGGGACGGTGATTTACTTAGCGAATTGCTTGACGGTACAACCGTATCAAAATATAACTGGGAGGACAAGTCTGTTGATGTGCTTATGACGGCAGATGATTGTGCATCAAACAGCGGTACAAAGGCAGTACCTTGTATAAGTGCGGATTTGTTCGGTGACTGGCGTGAAGAAATTGTATGGAAAACCGCAGATGAAAAGGAAATAAGAATATATTCGACTTCAATTCCTACATCATATAAATTGAATACATTAATGCATGATTCATATTACAGAGCGTCTGTTGCGGTACAAAATAACCACTACAATCAACCGCCGAATTTAAGCTATTATCTTGGTGCTGAAACAACAAAAGTACCTATGTTTGAGGGATATGTTATAAAAGACGGCAAAAAAATCACAAACCCTGATTTGACAGGTTCGCACGGTACCTATGACATTAACGCAAAAACAGGTACATTAAGTGTAAAATTGGCAGTTGACTGTGCAAATGCCTATGTTGGCAATAATATTGTACAAATTGATACAGAAAACAGTGACGTTACACCGATAATTATTGATGACAGAACATTAGTACCGGTTAGATTTATCGCTGAAAGCTTGGGTATGGACGTTGGATATGATGACTCGACAAGGGCTGTTACGCTTTCGGGAAGTGGATATAAAGTAAATATGACTTTGGATAAGAGCGAATATACGGTTAACGATATTCCTTTTGAAATGGACGTTCCGGCACAAGTAGTAAATGACAGAACATTGATACCGCTTAGAGTTATGGCTGAATCTATCGGTAAAAAGGTTGAGTGGGACGCAGACAACAGATTAATATATATCGGATCTGTACAATTCTATGATAAAGCAAATGCCGCAAAATATGCTGCTGCATTAAAAAACGGTAAAGAGGAAGAACAGGAAATAATTGAAACACCGGTTCCGACAGAAGAACCTGACCTATTGGCAACGGCGGACTATACGGAATATACAGATTCTAATAATGTAGCATGGAAAATGTATATAAACGAAGATTATGAAAAGTATAATATAGGCGATAAACTTGAATGGGCAGGTACGAAAAAGCCCGGTGAACTGGCAAATATCGCGGTAGCACAAGGAACAAACGGCAAAGTAATGCATTTTGAGGACAGTACAAAAGGAAACAGAAATGCAATTTATAATCTTCCGTATAAAATGAACGGTACGGTAAGAATTGAAATTGATTGGAAAGTCGGCGAGTGTACAGGCGGACAGTCATACGGTGAATTGAGATTTGCCGATTCATCAAAAAATACATTCTTTGCATTGAAAACCCAAAAAGGTGCGGAATTGCAATATTCGGCAAACGGCGGAATAGCAAACGGACTTCTTGAAACAGATTGGAAGGATGTAGGTACAGGCTTTAATAAAGACACTGTTTATAACGTGGTTATTGAGGCTGACTTTGATAAAAAAGTATGCAACGCCACTATCTCTGACGGCAGTAAAACTGCAAAAATAACAGATATGCCTTTTGAAAATGCAACAGATTTTAATGCAATGGAAGTCTTGGCGGTAAGAGTTGAAAAGAACTTTACTTGGGCAACTGACATTGACAATCTGAAAGTCGGCATAAAAGCAAATTAACAAAAAATTCATAAGACAACCTGAAATTTTTGGGTTGTCTTGTGTTATAATATAAGTAAATAATTTATCGGAGGTAACATTTTATGTGTACTGCAGCAACGTATAAAACAAAAGATTTTTATTTCGGAAGAACGCTTGATTATGAATTTTCATATGGTGAAGAAATTACGATAACACCTCGAAATTATAAATTCAATCTAAAAAATATGGGCATAATGGAAACCCATTACGCGATGATAGGAATGGCTCATATTACCGAAAATTATCCGCTTTATTATGACGCAATTAATGAAAAAGGTCTTGGTATGGCAGGACTTAACTTTGTCGGCAATGCGTATTATAAAGAAGTGATTGACGGTAAGGATAATATCGCTCAATTTGAATTTGTACCGTATATTTTGGGTAAATGTGCAAGTGTAAAAGAGGCAAGGGAGTTGCTTGAAAAAATTAATATAACGAACATTCCTTTTAACGAAAAAATGCCTTTGGCACAGTTACATTGGATAATCGCCGATAAAAGCGAGGCAATAACCGTTGAATCTATTAAAGACGGTATAAAAATTTATGACAATCCTGTCGGTGTGCTTACGAACAATCCGCCTTTTGACAAGCAGATGTTTAATCTTAACAACTATATGAATTTGTCACCGAAATCACCTAAAAACAATTTTTCGGATAAGTTGAATTTGAATATGTACAGTCGTGGTATGGGAGCAATCGGCTTGCCAGGTGATTTATCGTCACAGTCAAGATTCGTAAGAGCGGCATTCGTGAAAACAAATTCATTGTCGGGAGAAACTGAATCGGAAAGTGTAAGTCAGTTTTTTCATATTCTTGGTGCGGTTGAACAGCAAAAAGGCTGTTGTGAAGTTACAGACGGTAAGTTTGAATACACTATTTACACTTCTTGTTGCAACGGTGACAAGGGAATATATTATTACACCACTTATGAAAATCATCAAATTACAGGTGTTGATATGAATAAAGAAAATTTGAATTCAGATAAACTTATATGCTATCCGTTAATTCAAGGTGAACAAATAAAAATACGGAACTAACGAGAAAGGAAGATGTATTATGAATGAAGTATTAAAGACAATAAAAGATAGAAGTTCGATAAGAGCGTATACAGACGAAAAACTTACAAGGGACGAAATAAATGCGATTGTAACCGCCGCACTTCAGGCACCGACGGCGAGAAATATGCAGGAGGTTCATGTTTCGGTCGTGGACGGGGATAATCCGATATTAAAGGAAATTGACACAGACAGAAAAATAAAAATGCTTGCGTCTGCTCCCGATGAAGAAACGAAAGCGAAAATTGAAAGTAATCCGAACAACTTTTATTATAATGCACCGACTGTTTTAATATTGAGTGCGGACAAGGATTTTAAATGGAGCAAGTTTGACGCCGGAATTGCAACAGCCAATATGTCGCTTGCGGCACAGTCAATGGAACTTGGAAATCTTGTTATAGGCATAATATATGACGCCATGTACGGCGATAAAAAGGATTACTATGCAAAAGCACTTGATTTCCCAAAAAATTACGAATTTGCAATAGCATTTGCGGTAGGTCATAAAAACACTGAAAAAGAACCGCACGAATTTGATTTTGACAATTCAGTCAGTTTTATATAATATGTCACAAAAACGAATATTGAATATATATACCGTGACGGTTATCTAACCAACAAACCCACATTTTGCGTAGATTTTGCATTTTAATCTTATGGACAATAAAGCAGAAGTCGCAAAAAAGTTTTGACAAGGAGGAATAAAATGTGTAAAAAGATAGTGATTATTATAAGTGTATGTATAATTGTTGTTATAACTTTAAATATTATGAATTGTTATCTTCCTATTAATAATATAAATAAAAATAAGGCAATCAGAGAGTGTAATGAATTGAATATTATATTTGAAAATGAATATGTAACAAGAGAAGAATTTTTAAAGTCAGTACTATGTATAATTGGTTTGAATGAGTATATTTTTGACAGATATTATAATACTGATTTTTCTACAGTTCCAACCGAGGATTTTAATTCTCCAGAGAAGCAATATTCAATAGATGATCCTTTTTATATTATATGCTTCATTGCAAAGGATTTGGATTTGATACAAACTAAGGGTAAAACGGAATGTTATTATGGAAAAGACGATATAAAGCTACAAGAAGCAATATCAATTTTGCAAGCGTGTTTATCCGATGTAAATACAGAAAAAGGGATCTTCCCCAAAATATCTAAGGATTTTATCAGTTTGTTTGTCAAGTCACATATTAGCGGAATAGTTACACCATTGGATCTAAGTTATTTAGCCATAACTAATCCAAAATTAAAACGTGATGACGTTTATATTTTGTTAGCAAGGCTACTTCATCAAAAACGTTATAAATATTTGGTTGATACGGTTATTTCAGAATCAACAGTGCAGATTGATACACAACGTTCAACAACTTATAAAGAGTATCTAAAACAATTACAATAAAAGGTGAGATTTATGAAAAAGATGATTTGTGATACGAAAGCGAAAAACTATAGTTTTATTATAGAAATATTAGTAATAACAGCCTGGATAGGATTATTGTGGCAGTATACGAAATTTGCAGTATTTGACAGTTTTGCTTTTTATGATGCTGAACACAATTATCATTATATAGGTGGCTTGAGGAATATTATATCGTGTTTTATATATCTTTTATCGACTGTCGTAATTTTGCTTAGATTTAGAGCTAATTTGAAGAAATATTCTGTCCCAAAATGCCTCTATGGAATTTGTTTTGTGGGGATAATTTTTATAATAACCTGTGTGTATGGCATATTATCATCAGAAATCAGACAAGTTGTGGTAGAAGATACTGGATTTTATGTTTATAAACATTCGGTAAAAAATTTAGATAGTCAATGGTATAACTTTGACTATCTAAAAACACATAATATACAACTATTAGATGGTGAAGTTTATTTTTGTGAAGTTAAACCGAATAATGCAGGTTGGAACAGAGAGAACTTTATAGGAGTAGAATCTGATAACATATGTAAATTAGTTAATGAATTGGACACTCGAACGAATTCTGAATATCAGTTATATGATAATTTTATTAAATAATCAGAAAAAAGAATTGGTCATAAGCCTACCTTAAAAACTGCATGGTTAAGCCGCTTTTTTAATGGTTATTAAAAAACGCCAATCTAAGTATAACAAAGTGTGATTACAAATAAAGGTAATTGTCTAAAAAGTATTATGGGATTTATATCGATTTAAAGTAAAGGAAATCGCATGGGTAAGCCATTTGGTAATTAAGAATTATAAATTGCAAAATGACAGATAATAGAAACCGTATTAAAAATATAGAAACGTATATAAAAATAAAACATATCAACACGTTTGTCAAAATACACAATGAAAAAGAAAGTTATTATCCGTAAATAATTTTTATAAAATTAAAAGCCAGTAAACTGTAATAGTTTTTATTGTCTAAAATTACAACTTTATGAGATTTTTATTTTCTTGTCTCATAGTAATTATAACTAAAATATAATAGAACAATTCTACATATTTCCTTATTGTATATTTAATATTTGTATGTTGATGTAAAAATATAGAAAGATGTTACAAAATGTGCGTTAAAATATAAAATATATATAATAAAAATGTGAATTAAAAATGAGTTAAAAACTAAATTCACAGATTGATGTAGCATTGGAATGGAAAGTGAATGATTAAATTAAAGAAAAAATGAAAAGTACAAGTTTAAAGAAAATACTTGCACTTTTCATTACGTTTTCTTTATCAATGTCAACATTGAATACATACAGAAGGTAATTTGCAGAGTACATATATAACATGGTATAAGTAAAAGGAGAGGATTAAAAATGAAAAAATATATATTAATTTCAGTTTTACTACTTTCGATTCTGACTCTTTCTGGTTGCAATGATGGATGGTCAAAAAAAGAATTAGATTTGTTTAAATCTCAAAACAGAACGCCACCTCCGATACAAGAAATAAGCAAAGAAAAAATTAATAAAATTGATGGGATTAAATATATCATAATTGATGCGAATTTTGATTATGAAGAACACGATATGGACAGATATTTACCAGATTATCCATCGCAAATGATGAATAATGAATTTATAAATCCTCTGACTGCGAGCAAAGAAGAACTTTGTAATATAGTACAAATCAATACTGATTTAAAAACAACATTTTTACCGTGTGACAGTTACGATGATGCTATCAGAGCATTAAAAGAAATACTTCCATTACATATAGAACAGGATAAATGGCATATATGCTTGAAAGATGAACAACCTTTTTATATTTGTTATAATACTAACGCTAATGCATATATAATTTCGGGAAGTTTTGATCAAAAAAATTTTGAACATAAAACATCAAGTGTTGCCATAGAAAAAGATACCGGAAAATTACTTATGATAATGCATTGGTAATTATTTTATTGCTATTGAATTTATTTATCACTATGTTAAATGTAACAAATGTAATGGGCGTAAACGGATATGTGTCAAGGAGACAAAATGGCACAACCGGTTATTTGTTTAAAGATGCACATGGTGATGTACTTTCTATTTACACAAGTACAAGCAATAAAGTCGCTGATTATACATATGATGCGTGGGGAGAAATACGCACAAAAAATGAATCAAGTTCTTTTGAAAATAACCCACTACGTTACTATGGTCAATATTACGATTATGAAAGTGATATGACATATCTAAGAGCAAGATATTATGATAGCAGTATTAGACGTTTTATAACTGAAGATCCGGCTAAGGACGGCTCGAATTGGTATGCTTACTGTGGCAATAATCCGGTTATGATGTTTGATCCAAGTGGGTTAGATTATTATATTTTTTATGGAAAAGATAGAACAGATGCATCGAAATCAACTGAAAAACAATTAAATGAAAAATATCCTGATAAAAAGGTACATCGAATATTAGTAGAAAATGAAGAAGATTTTTATAAAAATTGGGATGCTATGGGTTTCGATGAAAATGGAAATGAAGTGGATATTGATGGAGTTTTTATTCATCAGCATGGAAGTCCAAATTATCTTCATGCAGGGGAAAATGGTCAAATATATGTTGATAAATTAACAACTAAAACGATTGGAACTATTGTGTTAACAGCTTGTGATACTGGCAACTTAGACTATTCAAACAATGTAGCATCTCAACTTGCGATAAGTCAAAATGTAGATCAAGTTATAGCTCCGGATGGCTTAGGGTCTTTACTTAGCATAGGTATTGTTAGTTCTACATATACAAAAGAAAAAAGTGATTACTACGGACGAAATGGAGAAGGGTTTACTTTATTCCAAAAGATTTCTGGTAAATTAATTATTACACCTAATATCACCAAAGATGGTACCAGTAACTATGTAAAAACAAGTGAACTACTATCTGATGCCATTTATTTAGGTAATCAAGTACGGTTAGTTAACCAATTAGGTTATCGTTTGATATTAAATAATTGGAGATGAATGGAGGTATATAGTATGAAAAAAACACTAATTTGTATAGGTTTAGTATTAGCAGGATTATCTACGGGAATATTTGCAGACGAAATATATACAACAGTTGTAAACCGTAAAATAATGTTTGAAGGTCAGCAAATAACCACTAAACATCCTATATTATCTTATGACGATACAACGTATATAGCTATCAGAGATGTAGCCAAAATGATGTCAAAAGATGTAAACTGGGATGAGAATGAAAATAGCATAGTTTTTTTATCACCAATGGAAAGAGCAATAAATAATTATGATACAGGTGAAACAATAGGTAAGGCAATTATAAAAGAATTTTATAATGATAAAATAACTGAGAATTCTATATATCGTACAGATTTTTGCGGTAGGAGTTTGTTTCTTGATGATACATTTATGGAAGAAGTGATTTTTGAACCTGATAAAAATATAAATTTTGATGACTTAAAAGCGAATGATGGTTACGATTTGGAATATCAATTATATATTGCAAATCATTGTGATGTTCGCGTACACATAAGTGCAATAGATGGACGGATATTTATTGAAGAAAGAGACAAGGACAATAATATGATCGAATACAGTTTATTTGAATTATCTCAAAAAAATAAACAATAAATAATATCTTGACTTCATTCATAGCTATGCTATAATAAAATTAAAGTATGAAGTGACAACGAAATACGAAGTAAATTTATGCAGACAAGAATCTGAATTGATTTTTGTCTGCTTTTTTACGTTTAAAAGGAAGGAGAGAAGAAAAATGCTTATAAGTATGTTATTTGTTGGTATTATTATTGTGTACGGATTTATAGGACTAAAAAAGGGTGGTATCAAAAGTATTGAGGGCGTAATATCAATGATATTGTCTTTTATACTTTCACGCTGTTTAGCTATTTCAGTGGACAGGTATTAAAAATAAAAGGCAAAGGCAATGTCGGAATCAATGGTGGAGAAAACGGTGATTTGGTAATCAATATTCAAGTAAAACAGAAGAAAGGTTTTGTGAGAACCGGTCAAGACGTTGTTTACTATATGACTATATCATTTCCGCAAGCTGTTTTGGGAGCAGTGATTAATGTGCCGACATCTTATGGTACAGTGAATTGTGAAATACCGGCAGGAATCAAACCGGGAGAACAATTATGCCTTGCAGGCTATTCTTTCAAAGATAAGAAAAAGGTCGGTACATTATGTGTACTGACCTTTTTGAATGTATTCATATAATTTTACTCTAAGATAGTATTAATAGTATTTTTGATTTCATTGACTGAATTAAATGCAGGTAATGACTGAATTAAATGCAGGTAATTCAGAAAGAATTGATAACTGATCAATAATTATATCACGAACGGTATTATACTCAACTTCACTGTCAGTAGAAGTATTATGCGTTGCAATAAATTTTTTGATAATAGGGTCAATAACATTTTTATGCTTTATAAGAAGCTGTAATATAGTTGTTCTTTTAGTTTGCGATTTAATTTCTTGCTTGATAAGTACATTTTCTATTGTGAATAAAGCATAATTGAAGAATGTTTGGTGCTTTTCTAAGATTGAAATAGCATTATCATAGGCTTGAGGAATAGTAGTGAGTCTAATAGTGTTTAACCATTGCTGAGCACAATAGTTAATATATTCCGACAACTGTTCATCGGAAATTTGAATGTTTTGTTTAATAAAAATTTGTTTTGCTTTTTCGATTAATAAATTCATATCAACATCTTTTAATATGTTGTGAATTGTAATCAATCTGATTTGTTGTGTAGATTTGTTATTTAGTATTTCTTTATAAGTTTTCATAATTAAAACCTCCGTTAAAATGTATTTGAATACAAAAAAACATAGAATCAGAATTTTTGAATTCCTCAACTATGTTTATTTGTTAAATACTATTTAACTTTATTTGTATTATACCATAATTCTACGGATTTGTCAATACTTTAACGTTATATTGCATTCGGATAAGAGTTCATTAAAGGAGGCTGACAACTTTGTGAAAAATATAATACGTGGTCAAAATGGAGTTTTCATCATTTTTAATAAACGCAGAAACCGCATAGCTAAGCCATTAATGAGAGATAATTTTAAAAATGTATATCTAAGTATAATAAAGAGTGATTTATCGTACTTAGATTTGTATGCGTAAATCTATCCACCGTTGCTTTTGACTTTTCTTCTGAAATAAGATGCCTCTCAAATTCCTTTACTTGTTGTAACATCAATAATTCCCTCCATCACCATTATACACTATATTTATAAATTTGTCACATATCAATTTCTTATAAATATAATAAAAGCAAGGCGGGAATCAGTATAACTTCCGTCTTGCTTTATGATTATAATATACTTTATAATTCGTCCAGAATGTGCCTGTCAATAAACTCTGCTGATAATGATTTAGGCTTATATAAATCAAATATTACCAGTTTGTTCGTACCTTCCTTCAGCAATGCGTCGGGAACATACAATGTTTTCTGCGGCCCTACGCTCCAGTAACGTCCGAGATTAAAGCCGTTTACAAATGCAACGCCTTTTGTAAAACCCTCCGGCAGCAGGAATGTATCCGCCGCCTTATCCACTGAAAATTCAGCTTTGCAGATAACCGGCGATGTAATTTTGTCACAGAAGCTCAATCCCGATAAGTCCTCCATAGGAATTGTTGTAATGCGATAATTCTTAACTTCACGACCGCCTATTTTGACATTCTGTAAAAGTCCCTTTTTATCAAAAATCCTTTTACCGTAATTGACACGTCCCATATTCTCCACAAGTATTTTTAACTTGTTTACGCCAGAAACAGAAACTGTTTTATAATCAATTCCACGCTCATATTCACCTATCAGCGTATTGCCGTCAAAAAACATAGCGCGGTCATGAGGCTCGCCTATATCAATATCGCCGCTCATACCCTCTATATCCATCTCATACAGAATATATCCGAAATTCTGTCCCAAGTCTTCCATAGTCATAGCATTTTCAGATATATGCGTCTTGCCTATAATATCAAGATTATCAAACAATGACGCTCCCTTAAACTCTGTTACTTTGCCATAGGCTCTTTTTATTCGTTCAGGCATTTTATCTGTTTTTCCTGTCAGCAGCTTCCGGAGCATATAATACTGCTCAGTAACATCACCGCACTCTGTAACAGGAGCGCCGTAATCATAGCTTGTGATACATGGCTCAAAGGTTGGATTACAGTTTGAGCCGTTATAAAAGCCGAAATTAGTGCCGCCGCTAAACATATACATATTAAAGTGTCCGTCTGCCTTTATAATACTTTTAAGCTCATCAATTATCGTCTGCGGCTCTCTCGTATGATGTGGTGTGCGCCATTGGTCAAACCAACCGTTCCAGAACTCCATACATATGTTAGGTTCATCAGGACGCAGTTTTTCCAGCTTTCCGAAAGCCTCCTCTGTGCGTGAACCGAAATTTGCGGTCATAAGTACATCCTTAAGACTGCCGTCTTCAAGACAATTATTCCAAGTTCCGTCCGAAGTGAACATCAATACGTCAATCCCCTGCTGTATCAGCTCGTTTTGCAGCCATTTCAGATATGCAGTATCCGGCTCACCAAAACCGCCGTACTCATTCTCTACCTGTACCGCGATTACTCCGCCGCCGTTTGTGGAAAGATGCGGCACAATTTTAGGCATAATATTATCAAAATATCTATGCACACATTTCAGATACGGCTCATTATAATGACGAAGCTCTATGCCTTCTATATTCAACAGCCATGACGGAAGTCCGCCCATTTCCCATTCCGCACAGATGAACGGACCGGGACGCACGATAACGTACAGTCCCAAATCCTCCGCTATTGAAATAAACTGCTCAAAGTCTGCCATGCCGTCAGACTCAAAAACTCCTTGCTGCGGTTCTTGAACATTCCAAGCAATATAGGTTTCTACCGTATTAAATCCGCAGTTCTTTAGCTGTATCAGCCGTTCCCACCACTGAGACGGATGTATTCTGAAATAATGCACTGCGCCCGAAAGTAGATGGAACTCTTTTCTGTCCAGATACAGC
>OGCO01000965.1_pt1 | contig 46681 bp, 49 predicted proteins | sample 1570171 | NCBI WGS metagenome assembly OGCO01 (sample SAMEA4370583, study PRJEB24528) | human gut metagenome
ATTCCATTGACCAGCTCGAAAAGGCTATTGTCGATTACATCGACTATTACAACAACCACCGAATTAAATTAAAACTAAACGGCCTGAGTCCTGTGCAATACAGAATTCAGACCGTTGGGGCTGCTTAATTCGTTTTTTTTGTCTAACTTTTGGGGTTCATATCAATATCACTGGACGGGCTTTTCACTTGGAGCAGGATACGGGACTCGAACCCGCCGCCTACTGCTTGGGAAGCAACACAAAATGACGGAATAATGACAAAAAATGTGCATTGGGGAGCTTAGTGGGAGCCTATATTTTGAACTTCTGCATTTCCTCGGCGAGATAGGCTGCATCGTGTACCGTGTAATAATTTGCCGTGGTGGTGAAGTCGGCGTGGCCAAGAATGGCCTGCACAGCGGTGGGGTCGGCCTTGCCTTCCACGAGGCGCGTGGCAGCTGTGCGGCGGAGAGAGTGCGGCGTAACGCGCTGCTCTTTGGGGGTGTCCTTGGTATTGATGCCGCACAGTTCCATCAGGCGGCGGAAGGAATGCTCCACGGCGTTGATATCTTTTTTACGCCCGGCGGAAGTGGGGAGCAGGTAGACGCTGCCGATGCTGTCCAGCATCCACCCGGCCAAAATGTGCCGGATCGGGGCGAGGATGGGGATGATGCGCTGGCGGCCAGCTTCGGTCTTTTCGCCGCCGACAAGATAGCCCTGATCCAGATGCACGTCGTCCCGGCGCATGGAGAGCAGCTCATCAATACGCATGCCGGTGTACACCAGCACCAGCGCGATCTGAGCGGTGAGCCGCAGACGGTTGGCCGGGGCGGGATCGTCGGCGACAGTCTGGATGCGCTGGATCTCGGCGCGGGTGAGGGTGCGCTCTTTTTTGGGAGAGGCAGAGGGCAAACGCAGACCCTCGGCGTAATTGATGGAAATGATATCGTTCTGCATGGCCCACTTGCACAGCTGGCTGAACAGCTGCCGCTGCTTTTCACAGCTGCTGCGGGAAAGACCGTTTTCGGCCAGAGTGGTGATGACCTGCTGGTAGTCCTCGGTCTTGAGCTGGCGCATCTCTCGATCATACAGAGACGCAGCTTTGGCGTAGGCTTGCTCGTAGCTGTACTGCCCTTTGGGGCCGACATCCTGAAAGTGGACATCCTTCCACTTTGCGTAAACATCAGCAAAGGTATAGCGTAGCCGGGCGGCGCTGGTGTGTCTGGCGTTATAATCGTCCAGCGCAAGCGTGGCCTCGGTGGAACTGGCGTAGCTGCCAAGGATCTCGCCGCGTCCGGTCTTGGCGACCCACGGATTTGCGCGGAGATGATCCTTTTTCAGATAGACAGTGCCGCTGCCCTTTGGCCGACGGCGCCGTTTGCGCTGCGGCGGGGGTGCTACGGCGGTCTGGCGCTTGCCGCACCACGGACAGAACAGGGCACCTTCCGGCAGGGGACGGCTGCAGCGGATGCAATCCACGACATCACACTCCGTTCGGAGGCTTGCCATAAAAATTTCAGCTCCTTTGGGTCAGGCGCGAGCTGATGTGGTATAATGACCTTGTCAGATACGCACCCATGATAAGAATTCTCCTTTTTAGTTTCCGACATTCTGATTTCTCATTGGTATCGACTACGCAGAACTTCCCGGCAGACTTCCGACATCTGCCGGGATTTTCTGTTCTTTTGGGTCAGATGTGGGAAGGTGTGCTATACTGAAAAAGCAGCCGGGTTGTGATGCCCCCGGTTGAGCCTCCTCGATGCAACAGAGGAAGATGTTTTTTTATGGGGAACCCCGTTGGTGTTGTGAAGCCCACCAACGGGGTTATTTGTTTTTAGCCTAGATAATCATCTAATAAAAGAGCCAAATCATCATATGCTTCATCATAGCCTTCGACATAACCCTTTTCATAACCATATTCCCTTCCGGAAGCATAGCCCTCGTTTCTTCCGTCACGGTATCCTTTATCGTAATTTTTTGATGCAGCATCAATTTCCGCTTGTTTGAGTTGTTGAATATAGGGGGAGTCTGGGACGAGAGAAGGAGAAAGATAGCCGCCACCAGCAAGATAACCAATGGCTACGCCAAGCAGACAGAAAAGGATAGAAGCAAGAATTATCCATTTTGCAAAAAAGTGCTTAACGTGCTTCGGTTGTGATACGAAAATGGTCTGAGCGCCTGTTGGTGACGATTTCTCGACAGGAACAACAGAATTTTTACAAACCGGAGTTTCTTTTGAAGGTAGATTGGTTGGGACAGAAGCTGAACTAACAACAGGAGGTTCTTGAGACAAAGAAATTTTTTTACCGGAGACATCTGCATCAGAGTTTGCCAAAGTAATAAAATCAAGTTTTGGACTCGTTGATTCAGAAGGCGTGCTTTTAGAGATATCTGAAGTTGTGAAAATAGGATGGACGAAAATGGCATAGAGCGAAACACTAATATACGATATCCCTAATATAATGAAACTTGGAGCATTTAATGAACTGTATTCATGTCCAAAAGGCATAAAAATCATACAAAGCCCTAGCGAAAAATACAAAAAAGAAGATATTACCTTAAAATAGAAGTATGTCTTACTATGAACTTTTGAGGGCAAAACTTTTATGCCATAAGCAGCAAACAAAAAACCCAATATACCGGAAATGATATAACTGAAATTATCATTGATAGAAAGAACTGTAACAATAAAACCGCCGATAAAACCACCAAGGGCTACCCCCAACAGGTGAGCGTAGTACAACAGAATAGAAAAAATAAGACCTATAATGCAACAAAGATAACGTTTTGGTGGTTCGGACGAATCTTTTCTTGACTTTCCCAAAAGAAAGATTGCATATATTACCAACCCGATAAAAAAAGAAATAGGTTTCATGCTAAATCAACCTCACTTATGCTTCTTTCGAACCCAATTCATGCGAACCACGTTTTTTATAGTAACCTGTGCGCCACAAATCTTCTGCATATTCAATGACTTTAGACTGGCCTTCTTCATTTAACTCATTAAAAACAGCGAGCAAGGAAGTCTGAGCAGAAGTTAATGTGGTCTGCTGAGGCTCATCATCTTCCATGCCCATAAGATAGGTTGGAGTAGTATCCAGTACCAGCGCCAACTTCTCAATTGTCGAGCGTTTGAGGTTTACGATAAGACCATTCTCATATTTATAGATGGCTGCTTTCTGGACGCCAACTTTTGCACCGAGCTCCTCCTGCGTCATCTGGTGCTCTATGCGAAGCTGACGGATTCTTTCACCTGTGGTCATGGTTTACCACCTTCTTTCTATAGTGTGTATCTTAATAATAACACACAAAATCTAAAAAGCAAGAAAAAATATCTTGACAAGATTCGTACAGGATGCTAAAATCAAAGTATCCCAAAAAGATACGGAGGCGATAAGGAATTGAATAAGAGGAAATTGAACGCGATTATGCAGCTTCATGGTGAATCGCAACAAAATTTGGCAGATTATCTTCAGATGAGCCTTTCCCGGCTGAATGCTAAGATCAATGAGTACCGTGGGGCACAGTTCCGGCAGAATGAAATCGCTGCGATTCAGGAACACTATGGGCTCACAGCGGGAGAAGTGAACGAAATTTTTTTTGCTTCAATGGTATCCTAAAAAGATACTTACAAACAAGGAGCGCGTAAGAACAAGGAGGTGAAGGGATGGCAGAAGTTATTTGTATCACAGTTAGCCTTTTAGTGATTCTGCTGAACATGGTCGGAACGATTCTTTTTACTGCCGGAAGCATTGGTAGGAGGACAGGCATGATGCGGACCGGCGTGGTCGTCATAGTGTTTGCAACAATTACAGCGGCGCTGAATTTGTCATGCTATCTAGTTCATCTTTCATTACTCGCATAGCAGCAGTCTGAGCATGGATAAGTTCCTGAAAGTGAACAGAAGAAGAAGGAACGTTCTGATATTCGATCAATGCTTTGCCGTAAGCACTCAAAATGTCCTCAGCATCCTTGCTTGAAAATAGAATGGCATACGTACAATCGCTTTCCAAATTTAAGATATTTTCATTGGAAGGGTTCGCTTGAAATGCGGAGGCTGAACGAAGCAGGGCATGGTACGCTTCTGCTTTGGCGTTAAAAAAGAGCTTTTCTGTTTCGAGTTGGTGTGTTGCACGGAGATTGTATTTTGTCAAATGACAGTTGACAAATACACTCGCCAGTGTGGCAGCACATGAAACAAGAGCTGCAAGTGCTGATATTGATGCGGTAAACAGCGGGTCATTCAAGAAAAACACATCCTTTATGAAAAGACTTATTACAAAAATAAGAATACTGGATTTGAAGCTGAAAATCAAATGCTGTGCAGTGATTTGTTCGATTTGTGAGAAAATCGAGCGAAAATTGTACAAATACACTACATTTGGCTACCATCCGCATTCCAGCCCAAAGAAGAGCGCATGAAAGGAGGGAGCGAGAGATGGCTGAAGACATGAAAAAGCCCTGCGAGCCTGTGGAAGAGGCTGGCAGGGACTACACGACTGTATTTTGTGAGACAGACCCATTGTGTGCTGCGCTGGATGAATTATGCTCCGCATTAAATTTCTGGTATGGTTCAATGAACAACCCGTGGCAGCGGGAAGATCGGGCTTACCGGAAGATGCTGGCTAAACAGACTCAGGCAGCATTGAAGCGAGTATTGGCCGAATCAGCTTCGGAATCGTAGCACGCATAACGGTATTCACTGCACGAGGGTCTTTATAAAAATTGATCTCGCCAGATTGAAACCGGCGGAAAATCTCCCGGTAGCAGTCAACACAAGCTTGGCAGCCATCGAAGCGGGGGCAACCGCTCGGATAGGAAAATGCCGGTGTTTGGCCGGGGCCCTGCACCATCTGTATTTCGGCGTGGAGCCTAGGAGAAGTTTCAGGGAGACACATCGGGCAACTGATGTAAAAATCAATGATATAGGACATAAAGCTCACCTCCTTCCGGGGCTATTATAGCATAACCGGATGGAGCTGAAGGAAAAGAGCGCATGAAAGGAGGGAGCGAGAGATGGACAACAAGAAAAAAGCCCGCATGAGGCGGGCGCAAAGGATGGCGTTGCGCAATGGCAGACAGGACAGGGTGTTCACCGTAACATACGAGGAAGGAGGTGAAAAGGATGGCAGAGAAGCTGACCATGAGCCCGATGGAGTGCTGCGAGGCGTTCCATGTGGTGCCGGACGGGTTTGAACCGATCCAGATGAGCCCGCCAAAGTTTAAGGCCATGTGCATGGCAAATCGGTTTGATTGGTGTGTGCCGATCCCGATGAAGCAGGATGAGTTTCTGATCAGCCGGGCGGGATTTTATGCGTGGCTGGACAGCTTTTTTCGGCAGAAGGTGGGGCGGCTGTGAACTGGTACAACAAAAAAGAGAGCCCGGCGGTGTGACAGCACCGACGAGCCCTGCAAGGTGATAGATGTGACGACCTATCACCACAAATTTACCACAGAACAGGAGAAATTGCAAATGAAAAAGAAGTTGAAGGCGAATGCCTACTACATGGGGTCCATCCTGCTGGGGGTGGGCGTGCTGGTGTGCGCGTCCGGCATTGAGCACAGCGAGGGCTGGGCGATGTTCGGCTGGCTGGCCGCAGCGCTGGTACTGGGCGGCGTGGCCCTTGGGCTGGCCGCGAAGGGCCTTGTGGCCGAGCAGCAGCCGGACGAGGGCCGGAAGGTACACAAAGCACCCGCCGGCACCGTGACAGCGGGCCGCCGCAGCGGAAGAAAGGCGGGGTAAGGATGGAGGAGAGCGAAACGGCATTACAGGCGTTTGACTACACTGTTCTGCCCGCCAACATGTGCACCGTGATTCGGGCCAACACAGAGGAATTCACGTTGCACATGAACCGGAGCGTGCAGGAGTACGGACAAGCGTGCGTGAATGTGATGAATGTCCATGCGGCGCTGGCCGACCGGTACAGCGGGCGTTGGGCACAGTGGTGCCAGTCGGTCGGGCTGAGCATCCGCAGCGCGACCCGGATGGTGGAGGTTGGGAGCAACGTGATGGGTTCGGCCAAATTGGCCGAACTTGTGCAGGACGGCCAGATCGGAAAGAGTCTGCTGCAAGCCATCTGCGCCCCTAGCGCGGAGCCGGAGGCGGTCGATCAGGTACTTTCGGGGGATATCACGACGCATAAGGAGTATCAGGAACTTTTGGCCCAGCTGAAGGCTGAGAAGGAGCGGGGTGCCGCCGCCGAGGCGCGGGAGGAAGAGGTCTGGAAGATGCACGAGGAGGCCAAGCAGCGGGCCGAAACGGCAGAGAGCCGCTACAAAGCAGCCTTGGCAGATGTAAATAACCTTGCAGAGGCGAACCAGCAGAAAAATAAAGAGCTGGAGGCTGCAAGGAAAGACCTTCGCGCAGCGAAGGAGTGCTATTCTGTGGCCAAGATGAACGAAGCGTCCCAGTGCGAGCGCATCAAAACCCTGCAAAAGGAAAATGCCGCCCTGAAAAGCCAGCCCATCACCGCCGTGGTGGACGAAGAAGAGATGGACAAGCGTGCCCACCAGCAAGCCTATGCCATTGCCGCCGACATGACCGGGGAGCTGCGGCAAAAGCTGGAAAGGATGCAGGAAAACGACGCGGCGTGGGTGTTTCAATCCAAAGACCGGATGGAAAGCGAGTGGGAGCGCATGGTCCCCATGCTGGAACGGATGGAGCCGGACATCAAAAAGGCAGCGCTGGACGGGGTGCTGAAGATGCTGGGCCGAATCCAAGGACAGGCATTTGCGCTGTACCCGGCGGAAGAGGAGGCAGAGCATGAAGTACCGGGTACACATTGAGTGCCGGAGCGCGAAGATGGTGGAGTGCATCACGTATGTGGTGCAGACGGACAGTGCGAAGGAAGCCAAGGAAAAGGCCCTGCACACGGCCCGGCAGTACTACACGGAGTTTAACGAATTCCGGGCCTACCACGTGGAGGAACTTGGAAAATGACGCTGGAACAATATAAAGCAAAGCTCGATGAAGAGCTGAAAGCGATGGACTGGCACGAGCGGGACATCAAGAACAGCCGTGCTTACAAGGTGCTGAGCGCGGCAGCGCTGGATCGGGAAAACGTACCGATGGAAGAATGGCTTAAATTGAACGACTATTTTTACAAGCGCGTTAAGGAATTGCAAGGGTGACACGGAATGGATGGGACTCAGTGTGCCCATGTGTTCGAGATCACGCAGCCGGGATGTCTGGTCTGTGCCGGACGGAACCGAAGCTGCGAAAAATTTGTAGAACGGAGAATGTCGGATGAAAAAGAAAATGAATCTTGCGGCAGAGATCGACCTGACGCAGGACAGTGTGGTGCAACTGACGTGCTGGTGCGGGCAGATCGCCCTACACGAGCTGTGGGGGCTGGGGCGTGTGCGGCTGGATCGGATCACCCGGCGGCAGGAGCAGCTGGGCAACGAGAGTCTGGCCGTGGTGATGGTGCCGGATCGCAACGGGATGCCCCAGACCGAAAAGGCCCGGCAGCTTCGGGCGGAGGCGCTGCCGGAGGGCGTGCCGGTGGAGTTCCGGGTCCCGGCGCTGCGCACCCCGCGCACCCGACGGGAGCAGCAGCTCAAAATGGTGGGCGACCGGGCAGCCACGATGGCGTGGCAGTTGATGGCGCTGGCCTGTGTGCAGGAGCTGGGCTTCGGGGCGGAGCGGCTGAATCGGCTGTACCGGGAAATGCGGCACAACTATGAGCAGCTCAACGAGTGGGGCAAGGCCGACGGCATCGAGGTGGCCATGGAAAAGCTGCGGCGCTGCGCGTGCGAGGCGTTGCAGACCGAGGAGATCGTGGTGGAGAACATCGACGACGAGAAGACCGTGCAGACTCTGAGCCGGAGCTATCAGGCGCAGGAAGACGAGTTTCTGAAGCGGGCCGTGATGATGGCCGCCGGACGGCGGGCCGGAAAGCAGGGCGGGGCGGCGCTGCCGTTTTCCGGCGACGAGGTGCGCCGGAAGATCGAGGCGGCGAAGGCACAGATGGACACCGGGGCCTACCGGAGGAGGGGTTGAGATGGGCGCGAGCAAGTACATTTACACCGTCTACGACGCGAAGACGGGGGAGTATGTGGCAAAGGGGACGGCGGCGCAGCTGGCCGGGAAGGGCATTTTCAAGGACGCCGGGAGCGTTTCCACCTGCTACCTGAGCAACCGGAAGACCGACAATCCCCGGCGCTGGCGGATGGAGAGGGTGGAGGTCAGCCCTCTCAGCGCGCAGTCCGGCACAGCCGGAGCTGCTTGCAGCTCCCCCGAAGTGGGAGCTCTGCTTAGAGGAACCCCTCAGTCTGCTTCGCAGACAGCTCCCCGACGGGAAGCAGATGAACCTCAAGACACGAGTGCGCAGCAGCGGCGGGTGTACATCTACAGGGTCTGGGACATGGCCGAAAAGCTGCTGGGCGAGGGCACCGCGAAAGAACTGGCAGAGCAGGGCGTTTTCGGCGGGGAGAGCACGGTGCGCGATGTTTACCGGCGGGGCGGCAAGAGCGAGAGGTTTGGCGTCGGCAAAATGATTCGGTGGTGGGAGGTGCGACCGTGCCCGGTGAAACCGTATAAGCGGCGGGGTCCGAACAGGAGACCGGAAGAAAAGCCGGAACTATGCAAGCCGTGCAAGATTCCAAATCCGACGCCGTTACAGCTCGACGTGCACGACCTGTGCCTCTACAACCGCAAGGCCCGGAAGCAGGGAAAGCCGGAGCTGAGCTATGGCGGCTGGGCGGCAAAGGGCAAACCGGGGAGACCTTAACGGGCCTGTGTTTCAATGAAGGGCAACGGATACGATGGACAGGAAAGGGTCCACCGTATCCGTTACTTTTCATAAACTGACACCTTATAAAAAAGAAGGGGTGCAAGGCCCCTTTGGGGAGCTTGTATACCCGTTATTTCTGTGACGGTGGGGACCGTCAGAAGAGAAAGAACACCGGAAGTGAAGGGCCAGCAGGAGGGCAGCGGGATGAGATGCAACTACATCCGCGAGAAAAAGATACTCTGCGGGGATGAGTACATGGCTGTGGGCGTCTACTCCATCACGCCGACCGAGCACAGCACCCGGCGGAAGAAGAGCAAGGAGTCCACCGAGGGGCAAAAAGCCAAGAACAAAATGGCTTCCCTGCGGAACCGGCAGCGGGTGGCGCTGGCGAATTTCGACAAGCGGGGATTCTTCCTGACCGGAACCTACGATGACCCCTACCTGCCGGAGGACATGGAAGAGTGTCTGCGGGACGTGAGGAACTACCGGCGGCGGGTGATCGCGGCGACGTGCAAGAGGTTCGGCGTGGAGAAGAAGCACATCCGCCTGATGCTGGTGGCTGTACGGAAGGGCGAGGCCGGACGGCTGCACATGCACGGCTTTGCTGAGTGCTGGGGCATGGGAGACGCCGAGCGCCGGGAATGGCGGGAGATGCTGGAAGACCTGTGGCGGCGGCGAATTCCCGGAACCAACGAGTTTGAGCCGCTGGGCACCATGAACGTTGACAGAATGGACATGGGCAAGCTGTTGGGCAAGGACGGCGGGAACGGAACGCTGGGCTACCTGTACGGGCACAAAGAACGGATCTGGGTGGAGACCAGCACCCTGCGCCGCCCGGCGGAACAGCCCCCCAACGACACCCGGTGGAGCCGGAAGCAGCTGCGGACCGCGTGCGGAGAGATGGCGCAGGATGCCTATTGGTGGGGCCAGCGGTTCCCCGGCTGGGAATTGCAGAAGTGCGTGGTGCTGGAGCCGGGAGAGCTGCACGAATCGCCGGGCCGCGAACGGCCGGACGGCTGGGAGCGGAACGAACCGCAATGTTATGTGATCCTGCGGCGGGTGCACGCTGCATCTGCGAAACCTCGCACCTGACAGAACCGATACTGGTATTTTGCGTTGAAACACGCGCCTAAAGGGGGGCGGTGCCGTGACGAAAGAACAGAAAAAGGCCACACGAAAGGCTCTGCGGCAGTATGCCGAGGGGCCTGTTCGTGCTGCGTGGGCCGAGGTGATCGAAGGGGTGCTGCGGCACTACGAGGCCGTGGAACCCTTGTGCGCCCAGCTGCTGAGGCTGCGGTATCTGGAAGGCAAGACGGAGGACGAGGTGGTGCCCGCGCTGTATGTGAGCCGCAGCACCTACTACCGCAAGGAGCTGGAAGTGCTATCGACGGTAGCGGTGGAAGCGGCGAGGCGGGGGCTGCTATAGCCGAAATGTTTCAAGTATTTTTGTTTGCCGTGTTGTGGTAGGCTGATAGACAGAAGGGGGCGGGGACTTGACGAAAAAGCGGGCGTATTGCAAGAACACGGTGCAGGGCAGCCAGCGGGGGCGGAAGTACCCGCCGAAGCTGCGGGCCGAAGTGGTGATGGCGATGGTGGCGTCGAACAACGTCTGCGCGGTGGCGCGGCGGTACAAGGTGCCGGAATCCACCATCCGCTCATGGCTGGCCGAAGAAGCAGCCAAGGGCGACGCCTTTGCCGAGGCGAGACAGGCGGCGGCGCGGGAAATCGCGGTACGGGCGTCCATCGGGGCCAAGGAACAGGTGGCCTATCTGCAAGGCCGGGTGGCGGAGAGCCAGCGGGCGGCAGAAATTCGGGCGAAGCTGGACAAGCGGCTGGAAGAGGGCGTGCGGGCAGGAGACGCCGAGGTGGGAGCCTTGCTCAAGACCGAGCAGGAAGTTCTGGCCGACGCCGCCGAGGTGGGGCTTGTGGTCTACAACAGCCACGGCAGCTACGACCGGAAGCTCTTGGACAACGACCGGCGGCAGCTCGAAGCACTGCGGGAGCACTACGACGGCCTGACCATGGACGACAAGAACGCTGCCAACGTGGCGCGGGTACTGATGGACGTGGCCGAAAAGGCGGCGGCGCTGACCCCGACGGCCAAAGCGGCCGACGAGACCGAAGCGGCCCCGCCGATGATCTGCATCGGAGCCGAAGGAACCGGGGACGAGGCGGAGGTCGAGGTGGAATAGGACCCCCGATGGGGAGCGCATGGGGAAGCAGGTGAGTGAAACGGAACGCAGGAAAGTGATCTGGAAGCCGCAGCCGAGGCAGCTGGCATTTATGGCCCGCACCGAGGACGAAGCGCTGTACGGCGGGGCTGCGGGCGGCGGCAAGAGCGATGCGCTGGTGATCGAGGCCCTGCGGCAGGTGGACATCCCCCACTATCGCGGCCTGATCCTGCGCAAGACCTTCCCCCAGCTGCGGGAACTGATCGACAAGACCATGCAGTATTACAAGCCCTGCTTCCCGAAAGCGCAGTACAACGGCTCGAACCACTGCTGGACCTTCCCCAGCGGGGCGAAGATCTATTTCGGCAGCCTGAACCACGAAAAGGACAAGTACAACTACCAAGGCCAGCAGTACGATTTCATCGGATTCGACGAGCTGACCCATTTCACGTGGGCGGAGTACAGCTACCTCATGAGCCGCAACCGCCCCAACGGCCCCGGCACGCGGGTCTACACCCGCGCCACGGCCAACCCCGGCGGCGTGGGCCACGGCTGGGTGAAGGCAAGATTCATCACCCCGGCCCCGCCCGGCACCCGGATGGTGCAGTACGTGAAGGTCAAGACGCCGGAGGGCGGGGAGATCGAGCAGCGGCGCACCCGAATCTTCATCCCCTCCACGGTATTCGACAACAAGGCGCTGCTGGCCAACAACCCCGGCTACCTCGGCAATCTGGCCGCGCTGCCGGAGGCGGAAAAGAAAGCGCTGCTGTACGGCGACTGGAACAGCTTCACGGGGCAGGTGTTCACCGAATGGCGGAACGACCCGGAACACTACGACGACCAGCGGTACACCCACGTGATCCATCCGTTCCGCATCCCGGTCCACTGGCGCATCTGGCGCGGGTACGACTTCGGCTATGCGAAGCCGTTCTCGGTGGGGTGGTACGCGGCGGACGAGGAAGGGCGGCTCTACCGGATCAAGGAACTGTACGGCTGCACCGGGACCCCCAACGAGGGAACGAAGGTGAACCCGGTGGAACAGGCCCGGATGATCCGGGAGGCGGAGGAGAACGACCCGATGCTGCGAGGGCGGGTCATTACCGGAGTGGCAGACCCGGCCATCTTCGACGAGAGCCGGGGCGAAAGCATTGCGGCCATGCAGGAGAAAAGCCCGAATTTTTTGCACTGGATGCCCGGCGACCACACGAGGCTGGCGGGCAAGATGCAGTTCCACTACCGGCTGGCCTTCGACGAAGAAGGCAAGCCGATGTTTCAGGTCTTCGACACCTGCAAGCACTTCATCCGAACCATCCCGAATCTGGTCTACGACGAGAGCCGGGTGGAGGACATCGACACGACGCAGGAAGACCACATCTACGACGAGTGCCGGTATGTACTGATGGAGAACCCCATCAGCCCCCGGCAGCATATGGAAGCTCCGCTGCTGCGGGACGATCCGCTGGAACTGGATGGGAGACGGACGAAGTTCTATAGGGTGTAGGGAGCTGGCAAAGCCGTTAGGCTTTGACTGAGAGGGCAAGGACGCTGACCACAGAAGGAGGTACAGTTGGAAGACACGTTGGAAATGACTGCTGCGGAAGACGTCATCGGCACCGAAGAGGTGGCGAAGGCGGCGCAGCTTTTGCAGCAGTACAAGAGCGGCAAGGCCGCGCTGGACACCCGGATCGTGGACAACGAGCTGTGGTTCCGGATGCGGCACTGGAAGAATTACAAGAACAAGATGATGGAGGACAAGCCCACTCCGGCGAGCGGGTGGCTGTTCAACTCCATTGCCAACAAGCACGCCGACGCCATGGACAACTACCCGGAACCCAACGTGCTGCCCAGAGCGGCGGACGACGAGAAGACGGCGAAGGTCCTCTCGAAGGTGCTGCCGGTGGTGCTGGAACAGGCGGACTACGAACAGGCATACAGCGACACATGGTGGCGCAAGCTCAAGCAGGGCACCGGCGTGAAGGGCATCTTCTGGGACCCGACGAAGCGCAGAGGCATCGGAGACATCGCCATCAAGAGCATGGACATCCTGATGTTGTACTGGGAGCCGGGGGTGATGGATATTCAGGAATCGCCGAACCTGTTCAGCCTGAGTCTGGAAGACAACGACCAGTTGAAGGCCAAGTGGCCCCAGATGGACGGCCACACCGGGAGCACGCTGGAAGTGGCCAAGTACATCCACGATGAAAACATCTCCACCGCCGACAAGAGCGTGGTGGTGGATTGGTACTACAAAAAGGCCCGCCCGGAGGGGCAACCGCTGCTGCATTACTGCAAGTTCTGCAACGGGGTCGTCCTCTACGCCAGCGAGAACGACCCGCAGTATGCCGACCGGGGGTTCTACGATCACGGCCAGTACCCCTTTGTGTTCGACCCGTTGTTCATGGAAGAAGACAGCCCGGCGGGCTTTGGGTACATTGACGTGATGAAGGACACCCAGACCGCCATCGACGAGATGAATCACGCCATGGACGAGAACATCAAGCTGGCGGCGAAGCCCCGCTTCCTGTTGAGCGACGCGGCGGGGGTGAACGAAGAGGAACTGGCGGACTGGTCCAAGGACATCGTGCACGTGGCCGGGGGCATCCGGGACGGCATCCTGAGCCCCTTGCAGACGGCGGGCTTACAGGGAAACTGCATCAGCTACCGGGACGCGCGGGTGAGCGAGCTGAAGGAGATCAGCGGCAACCGGGACGTCTCGCAGGGCGGCACCACCAGCGGCCTGACGGCGGCTTCGGCCATTGCGGCTTTACAGGAGGCGGGTTCGAAGCTCTCCCGCGATATGCTGAAGAGCGCCTACCGGGCATTCGCGAAAGAATGCTACCTCATCATCGAGCTGATGCGGCAGTTCTACGACGAAGAGCGGGTGTACCGCATCACGGGGCCGACGGGCCAGACGGAGTTCGTGCCATTTTCCGGCCAAGCGCTGCGGCCCCAGCCGGTTGGCATGGTGGGCGGCGTGGAGCTGGGGGCCCACGAGCCGGTGTTCGACATCACGGTGAGCGCGGCGAAGAAGAGCACCTTCAACCGCCTCTCCCAGAACGAGACGGCAAAGGAATGCTACCAGCTGGGGTTCTTCGCCCCGGCCAACGCGGACGCCGCACTGGCGGCGCTGGACATGATGGACTTTGAGGGCATCGAGAAGGTGCGGGAGCGGGTGCAGCAGAACGGCACCCTCTACCAGCAGCTGCAACAGGCCATGGAGCAGGTGCAGAAGATGGCCGGGCTGCTGGATCAGATGACCGGCTCCAACATGAGCGCAGCGGCAGGAGCGGCCGCACAGGCTGCCGGGGCATCCGGCGGAGGCGGCGGCGGGACCAGCGAGGGGCTGAGCGCCACCAACGGCCTTGGGGCACAGGTGGGCAGCGGCGGCAACAGCCTTGCCACACAGGCGGCGAAGCGGGCCATGAACGTGAATAACCCGAATAAATAACCCTCTCACCGCTCCGTCCGCCAAGGGCGGCGTGTCGCGGAGCTCCCCCGAAGTGGGAGCTCTGCTTAGAGGAATTTTTACAGGAGGCAATGAATGATTCAGGTAACTTACAACGAGGTCGGCGACGAGATGATCCTGCGGGCAGAAGGGCACGCAGGGTACGCCGAGAAGGGCAAGGACATCGTTTGTGCAGCGGTGTCGGTGCTGATGCAGACGCTGGCGTGTAGCGTGGATGCGAACAACACAGGCAACACATTTGAGCTTTCCGACGGTAAGAACGGAAACCGACTGACGGTTCAGGCACCGATGAGCGTACTGAACCGGAACAAGTTCGATCTTGTCGTGGAAGGGTTGATCCGTCTGGCGGAAAATTACCCGGAAAATGTGCAGTTCAAGAAGCTCTGCACCAAGTCGGTGAACGTGATGGATTTGCAGTTGTTTGCCGAGGGTGGGGATGGCAGCAGCGGAGCCGGAGAAACCTCTCAGTCTGCTGGCGCAGACAGCTCCCCCAGTAGGGGAGCCCTTGGCAGGGCGGAAAACGCTGCTCTGGACGAACAAGGTAGTACTGACACAAAGGCGGAGGGCAGCGGCAGAGAGAACGGCGAAGGCGGACAGGGCGAGGAAGCCAAGAAGCCCAGCCCGGCGGAGCGGCGGAAGGCGTTCGGGCAGATGATGAGCGGCGAGTACAAGGACCTTGCCGACGAGATGATGCAGAAAGCGGTGCAGATCGCGGCGCAGAACCTCGAAGCCAGCCCGGAGATGCGGGGGCTGCTGGAAGCCATCGCCGAGAAGTACGGCACCGACGCCACCGACCTTACGGCCCTGACGGACGCCATCCGCAACGGCGTGGTGAAGGACGATGCGTATTTCGAAAGAATCGCCATGGAGAAGGGCATCTCTGTGAGGACCGCGCGGGAGATGGACAAGCTGGAGACCCAGAACAAGCGCCTGACCGCCCAGCAACAGGCGGCCCAGCAGATGCAGAAAGCCGCAGCCGAGCGGGCCCGCATTGCACAGATCCAAGCCAAGTGGGACGCCGAGGCCGAAGCGCTGAAGGCGAAATACCCGGAGTTTGACCGGGAAGAGGTGCTGGCAAACCCGGAAGTGGAGAAGATGATGCGGGCGGGCTGCTCGATGGAAGCAGCCTACCGGGCAGCATACTTTGACCGCCTGATGGCCCGGCAGACTGCCGCAACGGCCCAGCAGACCGAGCAGGGCGTGCTGAACCGGGTGCAGCAGCGGGCCAGCCGCCCGGCTGAGAACGGCACCCGCCCCGGCGGCGCGGTGCAGACCCACCTCGACGTGGAACACATGAGCCGTAAGGATCGCGAGGCGCTGGAAAAACGAGTGCTGCGCGGGGAGATCATTACGTTGTAGCCCTCTCAGCCGTGGGCAGCGGGCTTGCCCTCTCACCGCTCCGTCCGCCTAACGGCGGCGCGTCGCGGAGCTCCCCCGAAGGGGCAACGGCGACGACCGCCGCCAGTGGCGGAAGCAGGGAGGAGCTGTTGGGGCAGCGGCCAGCAGGATGCAAGCGAAGCGAAGCAGACGCTGGGAGCCGCAACCCGTAGAGCTCCGCTTAGAGGAAAGCCTTTTGCACAAGGCTGTTTAGAGAAACAAAATATTTTCAGGAGGAAAAACATGAAGGACAAGACCATGAAGCTGGATCTGCAGATGTTCGCACAGGCCAGCGCACAGTTGCAGAACACCACGACCGCATCCGGCATGACCGCCGAGATGAAGACCTACTACGAGAAGCGGCTGCTGGATCAGGCGGAACCGGCACTGGTGCACGACCAGTTCGGCGACAAGTACCCCATCCCGGCCAACGGCGGCAAGACCATCGAGTTCCGCAAGTACGACAGTCTGCCCAAGGCGACCACGCCTCTGACCGAGGGCGTGACCCCTGACGGCCAGAACCTGAACGTCTCCACCGTGACGGCAGAGGTGAAGCAGTACGGCGGCTGGACCCCCATCACCGACACGCTGCAGCTGACCGCCATCGACAACAACATCGTTCAGGCTACCAAGATCCTTGCCTCTCAGGCGGGCCGCACCATTGACAGCGTGGTGCGGGACATCCTTGTGGGCGGCACCAATGTCATCTACGCGCCCAAGGTGGCCGACGGCGTAAAGGCCGAGGTGAAGAGCCGCGCCAATCTGGACAAGACGGCCAAGCTGACCAGCGAACTCATCATGAAGGCGGCGACCCAGCTCAAGGCCATGAACGCCGACCCCATTGATGGCAGCTACATCGCCATCATCCATCCTTACATCTCCTACGACCTGCGCAGCGACCCGGCTTGGATCGACGTGCACAAGTACGCCCAGCCGGATGAGATCTACAACGGCGAGATCGGCAAGCTGCACGGCGTGCGGTTCGTGGAGACCAGCGAGGCGAAGATCTGGAAGGACGCTACCTGCCCGGCGGGTCTGGCCGTGTTCGCTACCCTGATCCTCGGCGCACACGCTTACGGCACCACCGAGATCGAGGGCGGCGGCCTCGAACACATCGTAAAGCAGCTGGGCTACGGCGACGACCCGCTGAACCAGCGTGCATCCGTGGGCTGGAAGGCCACCCAGACGGCAGAGCGTCTGGTGGAGCAGTACATGATCCGCATTGAGAGCGTTTCGACCTATTCGGCCAGTGCATCGGCGAACTAAACGGCGGGAATTTTTCGGTTTTGCAGATTTATACGGGATACGAAAGGAGCCGGGAAAATGGCAGCAGTGAAGAAAGAAAACAACGATGAAATGGTGAGCATCCGGCTGTTCAGCGACAACGGGCGCTACAAGGGCGACCTGTTCGTGAGCGTGAACGGCGTGAACTACCAGATCAAGCGCGGTGTGACCGTACAGGTGCCGCCGGAGGTGGCGGAAGTGATCCAGCACAGCGAGGAGCAGGACGCCCAGAGTGCGGCGCGGATGGAAGCCATCATCGCACGCGGGGAGTGACCTTGCCCTCTCAGCGCACACAAAATCGAACCCCGGCCCGGCGGCACCGCTGTGCCGGGGAATTTTTTATTGGAGGCCAGATAAATGACGGTAGGAAAAGCAATTGAGCTGGCGGACAAGCTGCGGGCCAACAACGGGTTCGACCGCGAGCTGAAGATCTTATGGCTGCGGCAAGCGGATGCGGGGCTGCGGAAAAGCGTGGTGGAGAAAAGCGACACCGACGCCTTCGACGCAGTGGGCGCGGATGTGCTGTACGACCGGGAAGAGGAGATGCTGCGGCAGGATGCCGAGCTGATGCTGCCCCAGCCTTACGATGACTACTACCCGCACTACCTGAGCGCCCAGATGGACCTTGCCCTCGGCGAGACCGACCGGTACGCCAACGAGATGCAGGTGGCGAACAACTGCCAAGAGGAATTTGCCATCTGGTGCCGCCAGCATTACCTGCCGAAAATGGACACGAAATGGAGGTATTGAAATGGCGCTGCCGAGCGTATACAGCCTTTCGACCGGGCGGAGCAACCTGACGGCCTTCGGCGGGCTGAATGAGAGCTATGCCTGTGCGGAGGCGGAATTTACCCGGATGCAGAATTTTTCCAGCCGAGGCTATCCGGCGTTACAGACCCGGACGCCCCGGCGGAAGATGGAAGCAGTGGAACACTGCAACGGGATGTACCATCTGAACGGAATGCTCCTGTGCGAGGGGACGACGCTGCGGTACAAGGCCGACCACGAGGAAACGCTTGCCACGACGGCCGCAGAGGAAGAAATCGTGCTGAAAAACGCCGTGAGCGACAGTGAGAAGATCATGGTGGGCATGGGCACGAAGATCATCCTCTTCCCGGACAAAGCAGCTTTTGACACCAAAACCGGCAGCCTGACCCCGCTGGGCGCTGGGTGGGAGAGCACCGGCACTGTGACCCTGACGCCCTGCGATGCGGCGGGCCGGACTTACACCGCCACCGGGCACGCCGCAAAAGAGCCGGACAATCCCACGGACGGGCAGGTCTTCTTGAAAGTCATAAACAGCCAAGTGCCCTACAGCAGCGAAAGCGTGCTGGAAGTGTACAACGAGACATTGGGGAGCTGGTCGGCGGTGGAGCTGAACTACTGCAAGATCGAGGCAACGGGCATCGGAAAGGATTTTGCGGTGTGGGACACGGTGACGATCAGCGGCATCGGGGCCAACGAAGACGGGTACTGGAAGGAGCTGACGGGGGACCGCGTAGTGTATGCACAGGGAGACGACTTCGTGCAGGTAAAGGCGGAACCCGGTGGCGATTATTTCTACGGGACCCTGACCAAGGAGGGAGATCGTCTCAGCTGGCGGAGCATCGACGGAAAGGGCAGCGGCTTGGAGGGCAGCCTCGAACTGTTCCGGGTGGAGCGGCGGGTGCCAGACCTCGACTTCCTGACCGAATGCGACAACCGGGTATGGGGCTGCTCCAGCCGGGAGAACGTGATCTACGGCTGCAAGCTGGGCGACCCGACCAACTGGTTCTCCTACCGGGGAACGGCTGCGGACAGCTACGCTGTGACCGTGGGCAGCGACGGCGAATTCACCGGCGCCGCCACCTGCATGGGCTACGCCTTATTTTTCAAAGAGAACACCCTGCACAAGCTCTACGGCAGCCGCCCGGCGGATTTCTGGCTGGTGAGCGTCCAGTGCCGCGGTGTGGCGAAACACGCAAGCCGCAGCCTGTGTGTGATCGCGGAAGTGCTGTACTACCTGAGCAACGACGGCGTGATGGCGTGGGACGGCAGCTTGCCCGTGAAGATCAGCGGCGTGCTGGACAGCACATGGCTGATGAACGTGCGCGGCGCGGTGGGCGGCGTGCTGGATACCCGGTACTATCTGCACATGCGGCAGCCCAGCACCGGCGAAACGAGGCTGCTGGTGTACGACACCGAACGGCAGCTCTGGCACGAGGAGGACGTGGCCGGGGACAGCGAAGCCGAGGGCTGGGCTATGTGCTCCACAGGGCGGCAGCTCTACCAATGGGACGGCGCAAGCCTCTGGGCCACAGAGCCGAACCGCGAGGCCGACCGGGACACCGACGAAGCCAAGGCGGCGCTGGAAAAGAATGTGGCCTTCGACGCGGTGACCGGCGACATCGGTCTGAACACCCCGGCGGACAAATATGTGAGCCGGGTGACGCTGCGGGTGGATGCGCTGACCTACAGCGTGGTGAAGCTGCAAGCCAGCTACGACGGCGGGGCGTGGGAGACGCTGGGCGAGGCAGCGGTGCTGAACAAATACACGCGGGTCAACCTGCCCTTTGGGCCAACACGGCACGACACGATGCGCTTGCGGCTGACCGGAACGGGGCAGATCGCGGTGCGGAGCGTCGCCTTTACCATGGCGGACAGCCGGGGCAACCGGGTGGCCGGAGGAGAACCGAGGAACTGATATGGCGGATATTACACGCTTAGGCGAGATCAGCTTGCCGAAATTGAGCGAAGACATGAACCCGGAGGATGCGCGGGCCATCAACAACTACCTGATGCAGCTCCGGGATCAGATGCTGTACATGATGCAGAATCTGGACGAGACGAATTTTTCCGACACCATGCGGGACAAGCTCACCGCAATGGGGTTGAAGGTGGAGTAAACCTCTCGGCGCGCGGGCAGCGGGCTTGCCCTCTCAGCGCGCAGTCCGGCGATGCCGGAGCTGCTTGCAGCTCCCCCAAGGTGCAACGGCGACGACCGCCGCCAGTGGCGGAAGCAGGGAGGAGCTGTTGGGGCAGCGGCCAGCAGGATGCGAGCAAAGCGAAGCAGACGCTGGGAGCCGCAACCCGTAGAGCTCTGCTTAGAGGAACCCCTCAGTCTGCGTTGCAGACAGCTCCCCGATGGGGAGCAGTTAAAAATGGAAGGAGACAAGACAAATGGCAAGTGGACAATGGTGGGAATACTGGATTCCCGGATGGAGCGCTGTACGGATAACGCAGGACGTGGTCAACGCGGGAAAGAACTACATAGACAACCGCAGGGCCAGCAATACCGCAACGACGAACCGGGTGAATGCGGCGCAGAGCAACCTGAACAGCCTGAAGAGCCAGATGCCGGGCGAGTACAAAAGCGAGTACGGCAGCCAGATCGGCAGCACGCAGGACGCACTGAACGACCTGACGAAAAAGGGCTTTTCCTACGACTACACGAAGGACAACGCCTACCAGCAGTACAAGAACCGCTACACCCGCGGCGCAGAGCTGGCCAGCGAGGACGCCACGGCACAGGCGGCGGGCAAGACCGGCGGCTACGGCAACAGCTGGGCCAGCACCAACGGGCAGACGGCCTATCAGAGCACCATGGCGGGGCTGAGCAACGCGGTGGATGACCTGTACAGCCAAGCCTTCGACGAGTACACCTCGAAGAAGAACGACCTGACCACCCGGCTGGAAGCATTGCAGAAGCAGGAGCAGCTGGCGCAGGATGCCTATAACACGAAGCTGAACAATTACTATAGCCAGCTCAACAACGCACAGAACGAATACGCCGACGCGGTGGGCGAGAAGCAGCAGAACACGGCCAACAAGACGAAGTTCTGGGGGAACGTGGCACAGGTGGGTGCGATGGTGCTGCCGTGGGTGCTGCGGGCGATGGGCGTGCCGATCTGAGGGAAACCCTCTCAGCGCGCAGTCCGGCGAAGCCGGAGCTGCTTGCAGCTCCCCCAAAGTGGGAGCTCTGCTTTAAGGAATAAACCTCTCAGTCGGCGCAAAGCGCCGCCAGCTCCCCTAGTAGGGGAGCCATTGGCAGGGCGGCTTTGGCCCTGCTGAATAAAAAGGCCCAGTGTGGCGGGCACGGCAGTGCTCCGCGACAGAGGGCAGAAGGAGTGTAACGATATGCTGTTTGATACGTTGAAGCGGAAGAACAAGGCGGAGCAGGAAGAACAGGAATGGAATGCCAACCGCCCGGCGGACTATGTGAGCCAGAACAAGGAGGCTATGGACGCGCTGACCGGGGAGATCGGCAGCGGGTACGATGGGAGCGAGCTGGCGAAAGCCTACCAGCAGTACCGCGACCGGACCACCGACGCGGCAGCGGCGGCCGCCGACAACACGCGGGCCAACGCGGCGGCGCTGAGCGGCGGGTACGGCAACAGCTGGGCGGACAGCTTGGCAGCACAGGGACAGGGCGCGGCCACCGCGAACGTGGATGCCGCCCTGACAGCCCTGCGCAGCCGGGCGCTGAATGAATACAAGAACCGGCAGAGCGGGCTGGTGGAAGCCCTTTCCGGGATGGGGAACACCGAAGCGCTGGATCGCTCGGCATACGGCTCGAACCTTTCGAACTGGTACAACCGGCAGAATTTTTTATCCAACCAGAGCGCACAGGCCCGGAACGAGAACGACAACTACTGGAACAACCTCTGGAACGGCATCAGAACCGTGGGCAATGTGGCCAAGAGCGCCTACGACGGGTACATGGGCTACACGCAGCAGCAGTGGGAAAATGAGTTTGCGCGGGAACAGTGGGAGTACAACAAGAACCGCACCGATCAGAGCGACGCACTGAGCGCCTACCAACAGGCATTCAACCTGTACACGCAGGGCGCGGGCGACGCGGCCAGCGACGTGCTGAACCGGTACGGCCTGAACGCGGATGCCTTTGCGAATTACACTGGGGCACCCATCACGCGGGACGATCAGGCGAGTGTGCTGAGCACCGCGGCTTCTCTGGTGGCAAGCGGAAATCAGGAAGCAGCGGCCAACCTGCTGAAGATGTACGGCATGGACGCCAGCGCAGCGGGCAATTACGGCACGCTGACGAGCCGACTGCTTTCCACCGCTGCGGCCAAGGCGGCGGCCACCAAGACGGGCAGCAGTTCGGGCTCCGGGAAAAGATCTTCGGGCAGCAGCGGCGGCTCCGGCGCAGCAAGCGGATACACCAGCAGCAACGTGACCACCCTGCTGGGAAATCTGGCCGGGGTGGAAGAAGGAAGTGCTGCCTATAACGCCATTGCCGGAGAACTGGCAAAGGCGGGTGTAGATGTAGGCGGCAGCACGGGTAAGAGTGCGACGCAGAGCAGTGACACCGGCACACTTCTGGCCCAGAGGTATGCAAAGCGTGGTTACAGCGCATGGGCAATTGCAAACATTATGAGCCAGAACGGATACAGTGACAAAGAGATCTCGGACGCATTGGAAAAGGCAGGTGTGGAATAATGGCATGGACGGCGGAGAAAGTTCGGGCTTTGCGGGAAAGCAACCCCTCTGAAACGGCAAAAAAGGATGAGAAAAGCGGCAAGTGGACGGCAGAACGTGTTCGGGCACTGCGTACCAGCACGCCCTCTCAGCCCGCAGATGCTGCTGACGGGGCGGGCGGCTGGGCAAAGGGCAACGCGGCAGCATTGCGGGAACAGAAGCAGACAGAAGCGGCGAACGCCGACCTGACCTCGAAAGCATTTGACGAGTACCGGGCGGGCAACAATCTGGGGTTTGCGGACGAGATGGACAGCCGGAGAGACTGGGCTGACGGGCGTGCCCTCTCCGCGCCCCGTCCGGCTGACACCGGCGCGGTGGCATACGGGGACAGTCCGGCTCAGAAGCTGAAAGGCAGTTATGCGCCCTACAGCCAGAAGGACGAATTCGACCGGTTGAATGAGTGGTTCGACCGGCCGCGGAATCAGGAACTGGTGGGCAAGCTGTTGGAACAGAAGAGCGGCTTCACGACCTACGCGGAGCAGGGTACGAGCCGGAACGCCGCCAGCGACGGAGACGGGAGCATTGACCCCTTCCGCACGGCGGCGGGAAAAAGCCAGAGCGGCGCGAAGTACACCGACGACGACCTGAGAAAGCAAGGCTACAGTGCGGCGGAAATTGCACAGGCGAGGGATTACCTGACCCAGTACGACGCCATCCCGGAATGGAAGAAACAGGCCCGGCGGGCGGGCAACACCATCGGCGGCATTGCGGACAGCGTGGCGGGCAGCGCGGTGATGACCGGCGAGACGGCGGTACAGAGCGCCAAGAACATTGCGGATACCCAGAAGAACTGGGCCAAGGTGCAGCAGGAGATCAAGGGCGATGAGCGGGCGGAGAGGCTGTTCCAGCTGCTGACCGACGTAGACATGGACTACAACCCCGTCTACCCGGAAAGCCGGAACCGCGACCTCGTGCTGATGGGCTACGGCTCAGAAGAGATCCGGGAGATGCGGGACCGGCTGGCGGGGCTGGAAGTGAACGACGGCATCGATCCGAAAACCAGCGTGGGCTACCAGCTGTACAAGCGGGGGCAGGAGCTGACGGGAGCTGCCCAGAGCGGCCTGACCGAGGGGAGCCGGGCGATGCAGGGAGCTGTGAGCAGCGCGGCGGAGAACCTCGCCGTCAGTTCCATCAACCCGGCGGCGGTGCTGCCGGTGCTGAGCTTACAGGGCGCGGGCGACGCCATGGGCCAGAGCATCGAGAAGGGCGAGAGCGCGGGCAAAACGCTGGCGGGCGGCGCACTGAAGTTCGGCGCGGGCTGGGGCATCAACTCGGTGGGCGCGGCCGACCTTGCCAAGACCATGGGCTCGGACTACGCCAAGGACACGTTGGCCGGGCAGATCGCGGCCAAGATCCAGAGCCTTGTGGGGGATGCACCCTTTGCAAAGGCCCACCCGACAGTGGCGGCAGCGCTCTCCGGCGGCATCGACAATGCCATGCAAGCCTTTGTGGAAAGCTATGCCGACAAGGCTATCGACGCGGCGCTGGGTGACGAGAAAGCGGCGCAGAGCCTGTTTACCACGGATACCCTGATCGCCGCGCTGGAAAGCGGCCTTTCCGGCGGAGCCTCCGGCGCCATGGGCGGTGCTGTAGGCTCCGCTCTGGCGAAGTACAACGACGGCAACGCCAGCCTGTTGGGACAGGCGGAGTATTACGATCAGCTCGACAAGTACGAGAAGGCCGTGGCGGCGGAGAAGAAACGGCAGCAGCGGGTGGAAGAGCCGGGAGCCGCCCTCTCCGCGCTCCGTCCGGCTGACACCGGCGCGTCGCGCAGCTCCCCCGAAGTGGGAGCTCTGCTTCAAGGAAGCCCTGCCGGCGAGAAAGCCTTGGAGGGGCGGACAGACTCCGCGACAGAGGGGAGCATTCAAGAGCAGACGGCGGTGAACGATGACCCGGCGGCACATACGGCGGCGCAGAATGCCAGCATTGAGGAATACAAGAACAGCGTAGACCCGGAAGCGGAGCAGACCGTGGAAAACGCCGGGGAAACGGTGGATAAACCTCTCAGTCACGCTTCGCGTGACAGCTCCCCTAATGAGGGGAGCCCTTGGCAGGACGGTGGGGCTGTGCTGGGTGAGCAGGGCCCGACGATGCAGAAGAGCGATGGCTCCGCGACAGAGGAAAGAGAGTATGCGGACGTAGACCGGAAGGTTGACCCGGCGGGGCTGGATGCGGTGGACGAGGGAAGCGGGCAGATGCGGGAGACCTACGGGCTGCGGGAACCCAGCGGCCAGACGGCCCGGCAGAGCGAGGTACAGCGCCAGTTGGAGCAGTGGGGCGTGGAGGGCGGCAAGACCAAGGCCGCGCAGGACATCAGCCAGAAGCTGCCCGCCAACGTGGATGCTGATCGGTATGCCGCCGCGGCTTCAACGATCTACCATCTGGCGCAGATGGACGAGGTGAAGAGCTTCGACGACGCGCTGCGGCTGGCCGGTGTGATGGACAATACTGCCCTGAACGTCAATTATATTCTGGACAGCGGCGAGGGCGGGCGGATCGCGCTGAATACCGCCTACCTCTACGGTGCAGATGCCAAGGAACAGGCGGGTGGCTACGGCGGCGGCCTGACCGACCAGAGCACGAGCGGACAGGGGCGGGTCTACTATGAAGGGACGCTGGATCACGACGGCACCGACATGGGCAGCCAGATCATCGAGCTGAACGCCGCCGCCACCGGCACCGACGCTGTGCTGAAGAACGTGCTGCAAAACAATCCGAACGTCCGGGCCTATGTGGACAGCGAGACGGCCCGTATTTTCTTCGGGGACAGCGTCAGCGACATTTTCGGCACCGTGCTGCACGAGGACTACCACTGGTATAACTCCCTCGACCAAGCGGGAGCAAAGAGCTTGCAGGACCATGCCCTGACCTACCTTGCCCAGATGGACGGATATGAGAGTGTAGACGAGATGATCCGGGACAAGATGGACGTGTACGCAAGCCAGAAGCTTACCTACGAACAGGCAGCCGAAGAGCTGGTGGCAGATGCGTGGCGGGGGATCTTTGCGACGGAAGCGGACTTCAAGCGCTGGGTGGAATTCCAGCGCGGACAGGCCGAGAAAAATGCGGGCGTGAGGGGTTCCATCCACAAGGTGATGAACCGGGTGAAGAATCTGCTGAGCGACATCATCAGCCGGGCCAAGGAAGTGCTGACCATCGACCCCGGCAATGCCGCCGCCCTGAAGGCAAAGCGGCTGGCCGAGGCCCAGAGACGGACCTTGCAAGACGAATACTTCGCCCACGCCGAAAAGGCCATGGACACCCTGCGGGCAGCAAAAGAAAACGCCGCAGCTCTCAAGAATGAAGGTGCGGCGGAACAGCAGGGGGTGCGGTATTCCTTGCCTGACATGGCAAAGGAAACGGAGGCAGAGAAGACCAAACGGCAGATGGCGCTGACCATCCACCCGGCGCAAACGAACGCAGAACGGACGGCAAGGGTCAGTGAAACGAATTGGTCGGGGCAAAAGACACAGGATGTTTACAAAGCGATTCGAACAATTTTGAATGAGTTCGGAATCCCAAGCAAGACCTTCCAGATGGAAGATGTGGATGTGGAGTTCAATTATGGAAGCCGGAACATTCAGGAAAGCGTAAATAAACAGCGTGAGCTTACTTCCAGAGAATACAATGATTTTGCACTGGTACAAGCCAACATTGAGGAAGTGCTTGCCGATGCGGTGCCGCTGGAAGCTCATGCAGACAAAAAGGGAAAGCCGCATGTAGAAGGAATGATCGTGCTGGCATCTGCTTTGCAGGATGGAGAGCGAATCATCCCGGTGCGGGCAGAACTGAAACTGTATGACAACCGCCCAACGGCCCTTTACATGGCAATTGCAGAGACCACGGCAGAGGAAAGCCGGAATGCGGCCAACAAAAAAGAACCGGATCGCAAGGTGCGTCAAGAGCCGTTGCTGACTCAGGAGGCTACCTTCCCCGGTTCCTCTGATAGAACCGGGTCTGAGGACGACGGCAGCGCAAGCGCTGAAGTTCATCCTACCGGTTCTTCTGACATTACTATAACGGATCTTTACAACCTTGTCAAGCATGATGCGAACTTCGCAAAATATTTTTCGGACGAAGTGGCGTACAAAGCAGAAGGTCTGGACACGTTGCAGAAGGAAAGCAAAGCGCTGGAACAACAGCACCGCGAGCTGAAAGAAGAGCGGGCCAGCTGGATGGACAGCGACGAAGTGAAAGCCATTGAAGCCAAGAAGAGATCCTATGGCATTTTCTCTGCTGCAGGAAAGGAATACCGGGCGGGTGAGGAATACCAGAATTATCTGGCAAAGCGGAAAGAGTTCAACCAGCGCGGGGCTGAACTGGATGACCGCATCGGAGAAGTGATGGAACGTATCCGGAAAGCCAATGCGCAGCTGGAAGCACGGAGACAGGCGGTGCAGAAGGACAAGCAACTGGCCTACAATGCAGCAGCCGAAAAGGCGGGCGGGGCGGCTGAATATCACCGCCAGATGGCGAAGGAGAAGTTCGGAACAACGGGCGCCTTTGAAAAGGCCGGTTATATCCTGCCAGATGGCGAAATGCTGAACTTTGCACAAAACGAAGCCGTCCGCGACACCGACCACCGGGAGATCATGGACGTGTTCGGGCCGACCGACGTGACGGAGGGCACCGACGCGCTCAACAAATTCCTTGCCGAAGGCAACATCCGCGTGATGGCTGAGCAGCCGGGCATCGACCTTTCGGCCAGTGTGGAGCCGACAGCACAGCAGTTGGAGCAGATCCGGAAGATGGCAAAGACGCTGGGCGCAGAAAAGCGGCAGTTCACGCTGGACTTCTCGACTAAGGACGGCGGTGTGGCCGCAACGAAGGACTACAGCGGACGCATTGATGCGGACAAGATCGTGCGGGAAATCCGGGAGTATTATAAAACTGGGGAACTGCCAGCGGAAAGCAGTCTGGCACGGTTCCGGTATCAGATGAGCCAGCAAGCCGAACAGGCCGACCGGGATGCGAAGCGGAACCGCCAGCGGCAAGCCAGCCGGACCATTGCGGACAACTGCGCGGCCATCAAGACCCTGACGGAGATGATGGGCCTGACCCGCGGGGTGCGGGTGAGCGACGACAGCATTCTGGGCGTGGCAGAACGGCTGGTAAAGGCCAGCGGCGCGAAGGGCAAGGCCGACACCGAGCGTGTGGCCCGCGAGATGCGCACCCTGATCGAGTACATGAAGACCGAAGGGGCCGACATGAACAAGGCACAGGGGCTGGCCGAGACCATTGCCGGGGAGATCCTCGACGAGGCGACTTACCGGAATACAGAGCTGTGGCAGCAGTACCCGGAATACCACGAGCTGAGCTACACCGTGGACAAGAACGGCAAAGCCAAGGCGGAGCTTGTGCGCCAGTACGGAAGCTGGAGCGAAGCGGTGGCCGAGGCCCGGAAGCACGGCGTGAAGCTGCGGCAGGAGGAAGGACACCGGGACGGAAACCCGGCGGAAGAATACGAGGCCATTGTGAACGATACCCGGAGCATGGGCGGCACAAAGCAGGGCGCAGCGGAATTGTTCCGGGGAGCCGCCAAGGCAGCGGGCGTGGACGGCGCGGCCAGCATGGAGAGCACCGAGTGGCTGGATGTGCTGATGAACGTGCACGACACCATCAAGCCCAAGATGATGAGCCGGTTCGCGGATGTGGCTGAGTACGAAGATGCCAAGGTGGAGCTGGCGGGCCGGATGATCGGCGACTTGTTGAATGTGAACGAGATGAACGACGCACAGGCCATCTTCGATTCCTTCCAACAGTGGCAGCGCCGGGCCGCAGCGGCAGCAGCCGGAGACGAAACCAGTGCGGCCAAGGCTGTGAAAGACCTGCGGGCTGTGCAGAAGGAGCAGACGAGAGAATTTAACCGACGTTTGGCGGAGAACCAGAAAGCCGGGAACCAGAGCGAAGCAGTGCAGCAGATGCAGGAGCAGCAGCGCCGGAATGCCAAGGCAGAAGCGATGCTGAACGCCAATCTGGATGCACTGGGGGTGGACATCACCAACTCCGGCGACATGGCCGAGAAGCTGGATGTGCTGAAGGAAGCCTACGAACGGGAATGGAGAGCCGAGAAAAAGCGCCTGAAGGAAGAGCGGCAACAGATGCTGGATGAGATCACGCTGGAAAACAAGACCCTGAAAGCGGAGAACCGGGACCTCGCCCGGCAGGTGGCCAACGAGCAGCGCCGGGCTGACCGGGCGGAGTACAGCCAGATCGTGCAGGAGCGCGAGATCATGGAGTGGGAAGCCGAGAACCAGAAGAAAGCCGAAGCATGGCAGCAGAAACAGGCCCAGAAAAATGCCATTGCGGTGGAAGTGGCCCGCCAGCAGCGGGACGAGGACATTGCCGTGGCAAAAGCACTGGCCGAAAAGCGGGTGCAGCGGGCGCGGGACGGACGGAAGGCTGATGAGCTGAAGCGGAGCATCCGGAACAATGCGGCCCAATTGAACCAGATGATCCTGCGGCCTTCGAAGGGCAAGTATGTGCAGCCGCGGCTCATCCAACAGGCGGCAGAGGTGGCAAAGCTGGCGGATATGGCCGTTCTGAACGATGCGGCGGTACGGAAGCTGACGGCGCTGGCCAACACCATCAGCCAGACGCAGGGCACGGCCAGCGACCCCAGCAGCCTTGCCTACGACTGGGAGCAGACCGGTGTGCCGAAGCTCATCCAAGCCTTACAGGCCGACATGATGAACGCGAAACAGGCGCGGCTTGACCGGCTGCACCAGCAGTTGACCGAGGCCGAGGCGCTGGGCGACGGCGAAAAGGCCGAGAGGCTGCGGGACCGGCTGAAGGCCCGTATCAGGGAGACGGATAACCGCACCTATCTGCCTATGACGGTGGAGCAGCTGCGGATGCTGAAAGCCATCACGGCGGGGACGCTGCACGTGATCCGCACCGAAAACAAGACCCTGAGCCTTGCCAAGACCGAGGAAGTGGACGCTTTTGCCCAGAAGGCCGGGCTGGAAGTGCTGACCGCCAAGGGAAACGAGACCGGCAGAATCCGGGATGCACTGACCAAATACAATCTCGACATGCTGGGCGCGAAACGAGTCTTCCGGATGCTGGGCGGGTACACCAAAAACGGCCAGATGGAAAAGCTGGCCGACATGCTGAACCAAGGCCAGCTCCGGCAGACCCAGATCACGGTAGAAGGCACCAAGCTCTTCGACAACGTGACAGGCAAGGCCAACCTCAAGCAGATGGAGCGGTTCGCTGGCCCCGGCGCGGAGCTGGTGGACATCGGGCTGACGGACGCAAAGGGCAAGGCTGTGCCGCTGACCCATGGGCAGCTGTGCAGCCTGTACATGCACTTGCAGAACGCGGACAGCCGGGAGCACCTGCTCAACGGCGGCCTGACTCTGCCGGACACAACGCTCTACAACGAGGGTGACATCGAGCGGGCCTACCAGAAGGGGCAGACCGTGAGGATCGGAATGCTGACGGGGGCCGACGGAATGCCCATGGCCGACACCATCCTGAACACCGTGGAGAATGCCCTGACCGACTACGACCGGAAGTGGATCGAGGACATGAAGGGCTTCTTCGGGGACTACACCACGAACCTCATCAACGAGACCAGCATGAAGCTGGTGGGATTCCAGCGGGCGACGGTGAAGAACTACTACCCCATCGCGGTGGACAAGACCCAGCTGGCCAGCGAGATCGAGGGCCTGAAGCTGGACGCCACCATCGAAGGACGCGGAATGCTGAAGGAGCGCGTGAAGAGCGGCTTGCCCATCCTGCTGGAAGAGTGCAGCAGCGTGGTGCAGCGTTCCCTCCGGGACACAGCGGCCTATGCGGGCCTTGCGGCCCCCATCCGGGACGCAAACCGCATCCTGAACGCGAATGTGGAGACAGAGGACGGCATCAAAAAGCTGAAGAGCGGCGTGCTGAAGGAACACTGGGGACGGGACGCGGTGAACTACGTGGATTACCTGCTGACCGACTTGCAGACGAAGCAGCGCAAGCGCTCGGACGGCATCGGCCGGGTGATGGGAAAGCTGCGGGGCAACTACGCCGGGGCTATTCTGACCTTAAACCCCGGCGTGGCCATTGCACAGGCGGCGTCCCTGCCCACGGCGGGGGCCGTGCTGGGCAGCGATACCATGGCGGCAGTGCTGCCCTTCGTGAAAAACCTCTCCGGCAAGCAGCGGCGGGCACTGGAAGCGGAGATCAGCGCCCACGGCGACGCGCTGCTGCAATACCGACTGCGGGGCAGCCAGCGCGGGGAACTGGCGTCCATCGGCGTTTCGGGGAGCTTTGCCGAAAAGGCCATGGACAAACTGCCCAAGAGCGTGACCGGCTGGATCAACTCGATGGACGAGATCACGGTGGCGGCACTGTGGGAGGGTGCGAAACATTATGTAGAACACCACGCGGCAGAGTTTGCCGACGGTGCGGCCACCAAGGGCAGTGACGACTACTGGAAAGCTGTGAACCAGATGTACCAGAAGGTCATTGAGGAGACCCAGCCCAACTATACCGTGATGCAGCGGGCGGGCATCCAGCGCAGCGACAACGAGATCACCAAGACGCTGACCATGTTCACCACCCAGCGGTTCCAGAACTACGGCATCCTCGCCGATGCGGTGATGGACTACAACGCCCAGAGAGCCCGGTACAATGCAGAGAAGAGCGCCGAGAACAAGGCCGAAAAGCAGCGGGCCGGGCAGAGCTTGCGCCGGGCCGCTACAAGCCAAGTGATACAGACGGCGGTATTCGCCCTGATGAAGATCGGCGCGGACTTCCTGCTGCATCGGTGGGATCGCGAGCAGGATGAAAACGGCGACGTGACCGCCGAAAGCCTGTGGAACCGGTTTGCGGGGCTGTTCACCGAGAGCGCGGCGGGCAACTTCCTGTTTGGTTCGGAAATCTACAGCATGGTGGGCAACGCAGTGAACGGCACGGACTACGATGTGGTGAGCGCGACCAACATCAGCGCCGTCAACGACCTGTTTGCCGCTACCACGAAGCTGTACACCCTGATCCGGAAGGACACCACCGGCATGGACGAAGAGGAACTGGAAGCCTACCACCGGAAGCTCCGGAAGGCCGGGGTCGATGTGATGGAATATGGGCTGGACATCGCGGGCATCCCGGCGGCAAACGGGCGGAAGATGGTGGAAGCCTTCGCGGCCTACGCGGACGACGTGCAGGGCCTTGCAAACGGCGAAGGGTTCAGCCTGAACGGAACCCCGGCCAGCGCGACCGGACAATACGACCGGCTCTTCAACGCCATTGAGCGGGGTGACGCGGAGGAAGCTGCGGCTGCTCTTGGCAAGCTCGAACAGATGGGCAAGAGCGACAAGGTGAAGGCGGAACTCAAGAAACGCCTGAAGAACTACGACCCGGACATCGAGACAGCGGCCAAGGCCCGGAACGCGGGCAATGACAGGACCCGGCAGAAGGCGACCGAGGACTGCATCCGGGCACTTTATAAAGGGCTTGGCATCCGGGAGGGCGTCAAAGAGGATGCAGCCAAGCGGGAGGCCATCATCGACCTTGTGACCGGGGCCGTGAACCAGAAGGCCGATGAGCTGCTGGCTGGAGACAAAGACCGGAATGTTTACGATGACCTGACCGATGCACTGGAAGTGGGCCGCGCCAAGGATGTGCAGACAGAGGTCAACCGACTGCTGACTGCGGGCAAGGACAAGGATGCCATCAAGAGCAAGATCACCGGCGTTGTCAAGAGCGAGTATCTGGCCGGGAATGACCACGACCGGGAGAAGCTGGCGGAGATGCTGCTGCGGCTGGAAGCCGGAGGTGAACCTCTGTACGAAGAGAAAAACTTCGAGAGCTGGATCAAACAGGACGAGAAGAAGCAGGAAGCCGCGGCGGGAACCGTGGATGAGTGGGCGGAGGTGAGATAAAAGAACGAAGACGCTTCGGCCAAATTGGCCGGGGCGTTTTTTGTTTGCCCGGCGGAAAAAGTAGCAAGTAGTCTGGCCCGGCGGGAGATGATACACTGGGGCAGAAGGGAGGAAGAGCATGAGCGAGTTGAACATCAAGGTCCGGAAATCACAGGACAACGGAAGCACCTTCCGGGCAACGCCGGACACCCTGTACATGGGCGGCGTAGGCTCGGCCAAGGTGGACACCCTGCACTTCGAGGTGCCGGAAGAGTGGGCGGGCTGCGCCATCACGCTGCACGTGCAGCGGCTGAGCGGCGCTCTGCCGGACCCGCAGATGCTGGACGAAAACAACTGCGTTGTGGTAGACCGGCGCTGGACACAGGAAAAGCAGGGCAGTTGGATGCTGCTGGCCGTGGACGAGAACGGCTACATCGCCATGACGAAGCCCGGCCAATACACCTGCTACGAGACCATCGACACCAACAGCACCACCGAGACCATCACGCCAAGCGTATACGAGCAGTTTGTGGCGCTGGTGAAAAAATGGGGACAGGCAGCGGTGGACGCTGCAAGGGCGACAAAGGAATCGGAAGAACGTGCCGCGGGCAGCGCCTCCGCCTCTGCCGGTTCCGCAGCCGCAGCCGCCCGGAGCGAGAGTGCTGCGGCGGGAAGTGCCACGGAAGCGGCCGGGAGTGCGTCCGAAGCGGCGGGCAGCGCTGGTTCCGCTAAGCAAGACGCCGACCGGGCAGCGGAAGCTGCCAATAATGCAGCCAACGCGGCCACGGACGCGCTGAAGAAAGCCAAGGATGCAGGAGATTTCAAGGGCGATAAAGGTGACACCGGCCCGCAGGGTCCTTCAGGGACCATCATCCGGGCCTACGATATCACGCTGCCCGCCGCCGACTGGGCCGAGACTTCGGACGACGAGGCGAAGGCCGCAGGGTGGAGCTATCAGTGCGACGCCACCGTAAGCGGCTGCACAGCGGAGCTGGAACCCAGCGCCACCATCAGCGTTTCCAGCGTGCCGGACGCCCAAAAGGCAGGGCTCGGAACCATCTGCAGAACCGGCGCTGGGTATTGCCGCTTTTATGCGGCCACGGTTCCTTCGGCAGACATCCATCTCCGGCTTCTGCTGATGGAGCGGGTCCCGACCTAAAGGAGGCATGTTCTATGGCAATCGGAGCAGTCAACACGCTCGGCAGCAAATGGGTGCCGCCTGTTGGCGTGATTATCACGACCGGCAGTTCTGTCAGCCCGGCGGCTTACTATGCCGCAACCAGTTGGGTGCAGATCAAGGACTGTTTCTTCATGGGCGCGGGCGGCAGCTACACGCTCGGCAGCACAGGCGGCGCTGCGAGCCACACCTTGAGTGTGGCCGAGATGCCCGCCCACAACCACAGCGGCAGCATCACGGCGACCGGAAATCACACGCACACTGTAGCCAGCCGCAGCGGCGGCGGTCAAGGTATTTATTATACGGGCTCAAACGAAGGCTGGCCTTATACTAGAGATGAAACGACAAGTAGCGCTGGAGCGCATACCCACTCGGTCACGATCGGGAACGCTGGCAGCGGCCAAGCGTTTAGCATCCTGAACCCGTATGTCAGCAAATACGTTTGGAGGAGGGTCAGTTGATGGAGATCGGAATTGTAAAAGGTCTGGCTGCGGCTGACGATGCTCCGCCAATTGGATTTGTCTGGAAGAGCGCGAGCCAGATCAGCCCGGCTTCTATTTTTTCCGGAACCACATGGGTCCAGCTCAAAGACCGAGCGATAATTGCAGCGGGTGGAGGCTATGCAAATGGTTCCACCGGCGGTCGTGCAAGCGTTACTCTTACGGCCAAAGAGATGCCATCCCACAATCACAGCGGGAGCACCTCTTCGGCGGGCGCACATACACATACCGCTACAGTCACTACAGCGGATACATACAATGCTGGCGCAATGCCCTTTACAGATATTCATGTCGGCAACACCACGAGAACAACGTCCAGCGCTGGTGCGCATAGCCATAGCGTGAGCGTTGGAAACGCCGGAAGCGGGAAAAGCTTCAGCATTTTGAACCCTTACATTGTACGTTATATGTGGGAACGGATCGGATAGGAGGAAGCTTAAATGACCGGAGCAGTTACCGGAATCGCAGATCCCGGCTGGGTCCCACCGGTGGATTTTGTTTTGGAGATGGCGGATGACACAAGCCCTGCCGCTATCTATGCAAACACGATATGGACTCAACTGAAAGACTGTATTATTTTTGCGGCCGGAGATACTTTTGCTGCCGGCAGCAGCGGCGGACGCTCCAGTGTCACATTGACCACAAATGAGTTGCCTACGCATAGTCACAACGGGAGTACCTCTTCGAGCGGTGCACATACACATACGATTGCAAGTTCTAACAACAGCGGATATGTATTTAACACCGGTATCAATCATTACGTGAGTGATGCCACTGTGACTACCTCCAGCGCCGGAAGACACGGGCACACCCTAACTATTGGCAGCACCGGCGGCGGACAGGCATTCAGTATCCTAAATCCGTATCAGGCGGTGAACATCTGGCAGCGCGTAGGCTAAGAAAGGATTACCTATGAAAATCATTGACGAAACCGGTGTGGAGCTGAACGAAGCACCCGATCTGAGCCTTGGGCGGCTCATCGACGACGTGGAGATCGTCCACCACGAGGCCATTGCCGGGGTCAAGCAGGTCAGCCATTTCGTCCCCATTGAACACCTCGCCAATGGCAGCACCATTGTGGAGGAAGTGATCGACGTGCCCGGTGTAGACCCGCAGCCCGCATGGGAAGAGACGGTCCCCATCCAGCGGTACATCCGCTACACCGAAGACGAGCTGGCAGAGCGGAGAGCCAAGGAAGAGCACGAGGCAAAAATGGCGCAGATGCCCGAAATACTGGCCGCCCTGAAAAACGAAAACGAAATGCTGAAGCAGTGCTTGCTGGAAATGAGCGAGACTGTCTATGCGTAAAATCACACAAAAAATCGAAAGGATGGTATTTATGATGGCTATGTTATGGGCACAGGAAATTATGTCCGCTGAGACTATGGAGGAGGCAAAGGCTCTGTATGAGCGCTGCCCTCGTCTGCTGAAGGAGAGGGTCAAGGCAATTCTCGTCAAGAGCGGGTTTGAGGAAATCACGCAGTAAGGAGGACACTATGGCTGAAATCATGGACGTTTCCCGCTGGCAGGGAAACATCGACTGGAAGAAGGTCAAGGCCAGCGGCAAAGTAGATGGCGTGATGTTGCGGGTGCTGGGCAGCAAGGGCGGCAAGCCCTACGTTGACCCGGCCTTCGAGCGCAACTATGCCGCGTGCACGGCGCGGGGCATCCCGGTGGGCGGCTACTACTACACCTGTGCCGTCACGCCCCGGCAGACGGCCGAAGAGCTGGCCACCCTGCGCGCTGCGCTGGAGGGCAAAACGTTCCAGTACCCCCTCGCCATCGACGTGGAAAGCGCCGGGCTGCGGATGCTGGCTCCCGAAGCCCTCGCCGCCCGCGTGGCCGAAGCCGCCGCCCAGCTCGAAGCGTGGAACCTCTACGCCATGGTCTACACCTACACGAATTTCGCGGACACTGCCCTTGCGATGGACGCCCTCACCGCCTACGACCTCTGGCTCGCCGATTACCGCGGCAAATGCCCCACCCGCCCCCACGGGATGTGGCAGTACACCAGCAAAGGCCGGGTGGCGGGCATCGACGGCCCCGTGGATCTGAGCCATGCCTACAAGGATTACCCGGCCATCATCCAGCGGGCCGGATTGACAAAAGTGAAGGGAGTATAACAATGAACAGCAGAGAATTGTGTACATATGTCGGTGTCATCGGCGGGGCCATTGCGGGCCTGTTCGGCGGCTGGGATACGGCGCTTCAGACGTTGGTGATTTTCATGGCCGTAGACTACATCACCGGCCTGATCGTGGCGGGGGTCTTCCACACCAGCCCCAAGACCAAGACCGGCACCCTCGAATCCCGCGCCGGTTGGAAGGGCCTGTGCCGCAAGGGCGTGAGCTTGCTGGTGGTGCTGGTGGCGTGCCGACTGGACGCCATCATCGGAAGCAGCTTCATCCGGGACGCCACCGTGATCGCCTTCGCGTGCAACGAAACCATCTCCATCATCGAGAACGCCGGACTCATGGGAGTGCCGGTGCCGAAGGTGCTGGTGGAAGCGGTGGATGTGCTGAAGCGGAGCAGAGATCAAAAAGATTTTTTATAAAGTGAGGTAATAGGGCAAGAAAAGGGCCTAGATTCTAACGAATTTAGGCACTTTTTTGCGAAACCTATAGCAAATTACCTGTATTGTGGCATAAACCCCCGGTGTCCACAGTGGACACCGGGGGTTTTGCTATTTTTTGTCTTTCAGCTTTTCTTTTAGCTCTTCTTCCCAGCCTTCATGCTGGTCAAGATACTCGCCATAAATCTCCGCTTCTGCCTTTTTCCGGGCGGCGGCAGCGGCTGCCAGATCGGGGTAGCTGCCGAGGTACAGCTGCTTGCGCTTGAAATTGATATAGGCGTGATAGCGTCCATCCGGACGGAGGGTGACGCCGTTGACGCCGGTGGAGGAGTTTTTGTTGATGGTGCCATCCAGACGCTTGCGGACGCTGGCGAGGCTGGAGCCATCCGTATAGGCGACTGCATGGAGGGCACCGGAGGGCTTGGAGATGTCGTGGCTGCATCCGGAACATCTTCGGATGGGTTTTGAGGCGGTGATCCGCCCCAGAGCGGTGATGGTAGGTCTGCCGCAGACAGGGCAGACTGCCCGACACCGGAGACCCCGGCGGGAGCCTGACGAAGGAAGCACGTCAAGGATCTGCCAGCCGGAGACGGTGGTTCCGGTGTACTTTTTTTTGGCGGCGACGAGGGCGGCTTTGGAACACCCCTGCCTTGCACCGCTGGGGGTACGGTGGGAGCAGGAGGGGCAGCAGGTGCTGGTGCCCTGCAGCAGACTGCTGCGGTAGACGTCCTTTACACTGCCGCAATCACATCGGCAAGAGAAGTAACAGGGGCGGGACGGGGCCGGGGCAAGGACAGTCCAGTGCCCGAAGCGGTCTCCGGGAGAAATTTTGGTCACAGCAGCCACCTCACAGGAGCTGGTAGTGCTCAGCCAGCAAAAAGCGGACATACGCCGGGCACGCACGCTTTTCGCCGCACCAGTCCTGCACGGTGCGCAGCGGGATGCCCACCTGCTTTGCAAAAGCGGTCTGCGACAGGCCAGTACAGGCCACCATCTCTCGCATAGACAAATGCGCCAGATCCCAGATGCGGGACAGCCTCTCTTTCTCGGCGTCCAAGTCAATGCAGCCGGAAGCGTCATCCGGGACGCTGAGAGTGATGCTGTTGAGGAACGTTGTCCGGGACGCTTCCGGGTTTGCAGCCATAATAAAGAGCTCAGCAGTAGTATACATAGTATTCTCCTTTCAAATGCGATCTTTTGCGGAAACGCTGATTTTGCGGATAAAGCCATCCGGGAACTTCTCACCGCTCCAGAGAGAGCCAAGCTCTCCATCGCCGCCGTTGTCGCGGGGATACTCATAGAAAGCGGTCATGCCGAAGCGGTCATTGGAACGGCGCAGCTTTACGATGCGGTCAGGAGCAAGCGCAATCTCTCTGGTGAGCTTGCCGCCTTCGTCAAGCGCGTCCTCGCACACCCACTGGAGCGCAGAGATAAAATCGCTCATCGTGATGGTGGAGTGGGAAGCCCAGTCGTTAAAGACGCGGCTGTTGCCCGCAAGAACGATCTTCTTTTTGATTTCAAAGCTGTTCATATTTATTTCCTCCGTTTGGCATGTGTCCTTCACTGTCTTTATTATACACGCATTGCGTGCAATTGTCAAGGCTTTTTTGAAAATTTTATACGCGCTGCGTGCAAATAATTGAACGCCCATACAGTCCTGTGCCGTGTGGGCTACTGTTTTTTGGATGCTTGAACGGCGCATCGAACGCCGAGAAAAGCAGCAGGAGGCGGCAGAGAAAGCTCGTGAGGAGTTCGAAACGCACCTGTATGAAAGCTCCATCGCTGCCATTGCACTGGGTGAAGCAACTGCCAGAGCCGTGCAGCGCATACCGGACGCCCATCGAGAACGCCGGACTCATGGGCGTGCCCATCCCGGCGGCACTGACTAAGGCGGTGGATGTGCTGAGGCAGAGGGCGGAAGAAGAGCAGAAAAGAAACGGAACATGAGGCCACGCACGGCCTTCCCCTTTGCTTTTGGGGTAGGGGAAGAATGAAAAAGTAGATATGGATAAAACGACACTCCCGAAGGAAAGAAAAAGCCATCGGGAGTGTCGTTTTATTGGGGAGTTTATTGGGGAGTTTACGAGGTGTTGACGCGGGATTCTACGTCATTTTTGCGGAAAGACAAAACAAAAAAGCGGTGGGACGAAATGAAAAACAAACGCCACACCGCTTTATTTTGGAGCAGGATACGGGACTCGAACCCGCCGCCTACTGCTTGGGAAGCAGTCGCTCTACCGGATGAGCTAACCCTGCAAGTGCGCTATTAGTGTAGCAAAGGCGGGCGGATTTGTCAACTGTTTTTTGTGGAAGGTTTTGTCGGCGGGCAAAAAAACTTGCATTTTGCGCCGCTTGCTTTATAATGATAGTATCTGTATTGTTGGAAAGGACGCAACATGATCTTTGTGCCATTGCTGCACTACTTCAAGTGCAAAAATCTTTACAGCGGCAACGAGGCCGGGATGCGCTATCTGCTCACGCCGACGAAGCGCACCGTGCCGGACCCGGAAGGCGGGGAGGGGGCCGAAAAAGAAGAGGCCATCCTTGCAGTGGACATCTGGCCTGATCCGTGGGCGCTGGACAAGACCGATCCTGCCCTGCGCCGCCACGAGGAGTTCCCACTGAGCGACGAGGGCCGCGCGGCCGCCGCTCAGTGCTTGGAGGAAGCCTACAACGCCGAGCCGGACCGTTGGAAAAACCTCCCCTCCATCCTCGATTGTGAGCCGTGGGCCCCGCCCGCAGAGCCGGAGGAGGGCAAAGCCGAATGATCTACCGCTTAAAAGAGCAGAAGGGCGATGCCATCGCCGTGCCGCAGCTCGTGTTCGCGAAGCTGGGCATCGCGGAGGAATACAATGTGCGGGTGGCGCTGTATGTGCTGGCCACCGGCGTCACCGACCCGGAGAAGATCTGCGCGGACCTCAAACTGCGCAGCAAGATGACCGCCGAGAGCGCGCTGGCCTTCTGGGCCGGTGCCGGGCTGCTGGAGCGCTATGAGGAGAATGCGGCCCCCGGTGAAGAGCCTAGCGCCCCGGCTCCAATGACGTGGGCTGAGATCGCGGCGGCATCCCGCACCGACCCGATGATCTCCAGCCTCATCGACTGCGCACAGGCGGGGTTTGCCCGCCCGCTGACCCACAGCGAGATGGAAAAGCTGGTCAACCTGTACATCATCGACGGGTTCGCGCCGGAGACGGTCATGCTCTGCGTGGCCTATGTCGCCAGCAAGGGCAAGCGGACCATGGGCGCGGTCAGCCACGAGCTGAAAGTCTGGCGCGCCGAGGGCGTGGAGACCGGCGAACAGGCGGACACGCATCTGCAGCTGCTGGCCCTTCGTGCCCAGCGCGAACAGTATGTCAGCGGGCTGCTGGGCATTGCAGAAAGCGAGCTGACCCTCGGCGGGCGGAAAGCCATTGCCCGCTGGTACGAGGTGTACGGCTACGACGACGCCATGGTGCAGGAGGCGGCCGTGCAAGCGGGCCCCAAGCGCGATTTGTGGTACTGGAACAGCATCCTCAAAACGTGGAACGCCAAAGGTCTGCGCACCGTCCACGATGTGCGCGGGCCGGTGGCCGGGGCGGGGGCCAGCCGGAACATCCGGGTGGACCGCGAAACGCCCAGTGGGAACGATTTCCTCAAAAACGCCGTCCGCCGCCGTTCGCTGCGAAAAAAATCGGACGAGACATCGCAATAAGGAGAAGCTATGCGTACCAAACGTGAACTGTATCAGGAGGCAATGCGCACCGTGGCGCTGCGGCGGCAGACCGCCCGCGCCAACGCCGAGGATGCCCGCGCCGAGGCGGAAGCGGCCATCCCGGCCCTCCGCCACGCCGAAGAAGAGGTGCGGGTGCGGGGCGTGCGGTGTGCGCTGGCCGGAGCCTCCGGCGGGGACCGCACCGCTGCGGCCGCTGCGCTGACCAAGGCCAAACAGGAGCTTGCCGCGCTCTTGGCGTCCAGCGGCCGCCCGGCCGATGCGCTGGAGCCGCATTTCACCTGCAAAAAGTGTCAGGATACCGGTTCATTTGAGGGGCACACCTGCGAGTGCATCCACAAACTGATGCAGAAACTCCGCCGCGAGGAAATCGAGAAGCTGTCCAGCCTGTCCGTTTCCAGCTTCGACACGATGGAGCTGCGCTACTACCCCAACACAATGGACGAGAAGCTGGGGGAGCCGGTCCGGACGTACATGGGGGAACTTCTGGAAGAACTGCGTGCCTACGCAGAAGAATTCGACCGCAGCAGCGAAAGTCTGATGTTGTTCGGCAATGCGGGCCTTGGCAAAACCCATGCGGCCCTTGCCATTGCGGGCATCGTGCTGGCGAAGGACATGGATGTAATCTATGTTTCCAGCCCCGATTTTTTTGCCAAACTGGAAGCGCTGCACTTCGGCTCGGACCCCTCCGGGGAGGAAGAGACCCTGCTGCAAACGGCAGCCGGGGCAGACCTGCTCATCCTCGATGATCTGGGCACGGAATTCAACTCCAGTTTCTTCCTCAGCACTCTGTACAGTCTGCTGAACAACCGCCTCGGTGCGCATCTGCCCACCATCGTCACGACGAACATCACGGATGGGGCGCTGCTGGAGAAACTCTACACCGAAAAAATTTCCAGCCGCCTTTCCTCCTTTGTGCCCTGCCTGTTCGTGGGCAAGGATATCCGCGGCCAAAAGGCACGGGAAGAGTCATAAAACGCGGCAAACGCTGCGATACGATAGAATAAAGTGAGGAACCTTACATGAACCAACAAAGAACCCCGGCCAAACGGATGTCGTACCGGGAGTGGAAGATCCGCAAATGTCTGCGGCTGGCGCGGAACTGGGTGCTGTTTCTGGCCGCGTGCGGCGGGGCTGTGGCGCTGATGTCCACCGGCATCCTGTGGCTGCTGCCGAAAGCCCACGCCCTTATCGCGGGGCCGGTGCCCTTTGCGGCGCGGGCTTACAGCGCCGACGGATATGTGTGCGACACGGACGATGCCCGCTTGGTGGTGGTGAACGCCAACCTCCCGCTGGAAAGCGAACCGGCCCCGGAGCTGGCCGTGGCGGACGACGCCACCGGTGAACAACTGGAAACGGAGGCCGCTGCAGCTTACCGCAGCATGGCCGAGGCCGCACAGGCCGCCGGTGTGGAGCTGAACCTTGTCACGGGCTGGCAGGATGCCGACACCCGCACCGCCGCATATGAAGCCCGGCTGACGGCCTATCAGACCGAGAACAGCCGCCTTACCGGCGAGACGGCAGCGGCGCATACTGCGTCGCTGCAGCCCACGGCAAGCACCAGCGAGCAGGGGACCGGCTACTGCGCCGATATCCTCTCGCCGGACTGCACGGAGCGCTCGGAGGCTTTTGCCGAGACCCGCGCCTACGAGTGGCTGACCGCGTATGCCGCGGACTATGGCTTCATCCTCCGCTGGCCGGAGGAGCGCCAGAGTGCCACCGGCATGGTCTATGCACCGTGGCACTGGCGGTATGTGGGGGTCGAGAACGCCCGCGCCATCCGCGAAAGCGGCCTTTCCTTGGAAGAATTCCTCGCGCTGGAACGCGCAAAACAATAAATTTGCAAAAAATCGAAGGAGAAACCATTGAAACGAACCGAGATCGCGCCCGGCGTCCATCTGCTGTGGGACCCGGCGCCTAAATTCAACCGCTGCCGCATCAGCATCCACTTCGCCTTCCCGGCCAAGCGGGAGACGGCTACCGCCCACGCGCTGCTGCCGTTGGTGATGGAGCGCGGCTATGCGGACTGCCCCGACATGACTCAGATGACCAAAACGCTGGCCCGACTCTATGGGGCGGATCTGACCGTGGACGCCCGGCCCTTCGGCGCGAACCACAACCTCTGTGTCAGCGCCACCGGCATCAAGGACCGCTTTGCGCTGGAAGGGGAACCGCTGACCCGCGAATACGCTGGGCTGGCGCTGGGCACGGCCTTTCACCCCGCCTTTGTGGGCGGCGTCTTCGACCCGGAGGCGGTCGGCATCGAAAAGCAGATGCTCCGCAAAGCGCTGGAAGACGAAGTGAACGAAAAGCGCATCTACTGCCAGCGTCAGGCCAACCGGGAATTCTTCGGCGACAGCCCCGCCGGCATCCGGCAGGAGGGCTATCTGGAAGAGGTGGACGCCCTGACGCCGGAGGCCCTGACCGCCGCCTACCGGGAGATGCTGGAAACGGCGCAGATCGAGCTGCTGATCCTTGGCTGCGAAGAAGCGGAGACGGAGCAGGTCAAAGACGCATTGCTCCGGGAGCTTTCGGCGGTGGAACGCCGCCCGGCCCCCCTGTGCGGGAACATGGCAATGCCCCGGCGGGAACCAGCCCGGAAGGTGGAGTGCTTCGACACCGTACAGGCCAAGCTCTGTATGCTGTTCACCCTCGGTGAGCCGATGCGCCCCGACCAGATGGCGGCGGTCCGGCTTGCTATGGCCTTGTACGGCGGCAGTGTGACCAGCCGCCTCTTCCTCAACGTCCGGGAGCGGGATCACCTGTGCTACTACTGCGCGTCCAGCTTCCAGAGCTTCACGGGGAGCATGGCTGTCAACAGCGGCGTGGAGCACGCCGACGCGGCCCGCGCGGAAGCGGCCATCCTGAAGGAGCTGGACGACCTGCGCACCGGGCCCATCACCGACGAGGAACTGGAAGACTGCCGCCTGTCCCTGCTCAGCGGGATGGCGGGCATTGAGGACAGCCTTGGCGGCATCGAGACGTGGTATTATATGGAGGTGCTGCGGGGCAGCGGGCTGCAAACGCCCGACGAAGCCCGCGCCGCCCTGCGCGCCGTGACCAAAGAGGACGTTCGCGCCATTCTGCGGCAGCTGAGCCTGTCGGTCAGTTATCTGTTGACGAGAGAGGAGGGGACTGCCGATGTCTGAACTGCGCAGCCAAGCGCTTGCCGATGCCGCCGCGGATCAGTGGAAGATCCTGCCCTCCGGCCTGACCGTCCTTGTGCGGCCCATGCCGGGGTATTCCGGCACCCATGTCATCTATGCCACCTGCTTCGGCTCCATCGACCGGGACTTCCGGCTCAATGGGCGGGAGGTGCATCTGCCCGCAGGTGTGGCGCATTTTCTGGAACACAAGATGTTCGAGGATCAGGACGGCGACGCCTTTGCAAAGTTCGCGAAGACGGGGGCCAACGCCAACGCCTTTACCAGCTTTGACCGCACCTGTTACCTCTTCACCGCCACGCAGCAGCTGGACGAAAGCCTCGATGTGCTGCTGGGGATGGTGGGGCACCCCTACTTCACCGAGCAGACCATCGCCAAGGAGCAGGGCATCATCGGGCAGGAGATCAAGATGTACGACGACAGCGCCGACTGGCGGCTGATCACCGGCCTGTGTGAGTGCCTGTACCACAGCCACCCCATCCGCAGCGACATCGCGGGCACCTGCGAGAGCATTGCTGAGATCACCCCGAAGATGCTCTATGACTGCTGCGAGGCGTTCTATGCACCGGGAAATATGGTGCTGGCCGCAGCGGGCAATACCACCATGGAGCAGATCTTGGCCGCGTGCGAACGCCATGGCCTGATGGAACTCCGCCCTGAAGAGCGGGTGCAGCGGCTCTGGGCCGAGGAACCCATGACGCTGGCAGCAACGGAAAAACGGATCCGGATGCCGGTGTCAAAGCCCTGCTTTGGCCTCGGCTTCAAGGAAACGCCCCTCGCCCCGGATGATCTGCGCAGCGAGCTGCTGTACGACCTCATCCTTTGCTGCGTCTGCGGCGGGATGTCGCCGCTCTACCGCCGCCTGTACGACTCCGGCCTGACCAACCCCGGTTTCGGTGGGGAAGTGCTGCGGGTGGACGGCTGCTGCTGCATCCTCTTCACCGGCGAGAGCGACGAGCCCGACACGGTGAAACAAATGCTGCTGGACGAGATCGAGCGGGTCCGGCGCGAGGGCATCGACCGGGAGGTCTTTACCCTCTGCAAGAACGAAAAGTACGGCCAACTGATCGAAAACCTCGAAAACGTGGAGGACTCGGCCAGCCAGATGGCGGACTTCGCCCTCTCCGGGCAGACGGTGGTGCAGCAGATCGAGGCACTTGCGGCCCTGACGGCGGACGACGCCGACGCAGCCCTGCAGCACATCTTACAGCCCGCCCGGATGGCGGCGATGTACATCGAGCCGGACGGCACGGCGGACCTGCCCGAAGCAGATGACGAAGAGACGGAGGACGAAGAATGACGAATCTGGTACAATTTCCGGCGCTGGGCCTGAGTTTCACGCTGGACCGCGTGGCCTTTTCCATCGGCGGCATCAATATTTATTGGTATGGCGTCTGCATCGCCGTGGGCATGTGCCTTGCGCTGGTGTTTGCGTTCCGGCATGGCGTCGAGTTCGGCGTGGACGCCGACGCGATGGTGGATGTCATCCTCATCGGCGTGGTGATGGGCATCCTGTGTGCCCGGCTCTACTATGTGGCCTTGTCCCCCTACAATTACAGCAGCCTGTGGGACGTGCTGGCCATCCGGGACGGCGGCCTTGCCATCTACGGCGGCGTCATCGGCGGCTTTTTGTTCGGCGGCCTTGCCTGTAAATGGCGCAAGGTGCCGGTGCTGCCCATGTTCGACCTTGCGGCCATGGGCTTCCTCATCGGGCAGGGCTGCGGCCGCTGGGGCAACTTCTTCAATCAGGAGGCATTCGGCTGCAACACGACCCTGCCGTGGGGTATGTACAGCGAAGCGACCCGCGACTACCTGCTCAGCAGCGTGGTCACGGCCCCCAAGGGCACCGTCATCGACCCGAACCTGCCGGTCCACCCTACGTTCTTATATGAGAGCATCTGGTGCTTCGTGGGCCTGTTCCTGCTGGTGAAGTATATCAAAAAGCGGAAGTTTGCGGGCGACATCGCCCTGCGCTACCTCATCTGGTATGGTGCGGGCCGGTTCTGGATCGAGGCCCTGCGCACGGACAGTCTGCTTCTGGTGCCCTCCATCGGGCTGCGGGTGTCGCAGGTGGTGGCGGCGGTGGCCGTGGTTGGCGGCATCATCGCAGAGGTCATCCTGACCAAGCGATACAAGGATGAGCCGCTCATGGTCAAGCTGGCCCTCAACAGCGAGGGCCGCACCCTCGCCGCCAAGGCGAAAAAGGCTGACCCCGTGTTCCGGCTGGAGGAAGAAGAACTTGTGGCCTCCTCGCCCCGGAAGCTCTTTGTGGAGCAGACCGAAGCCTATAATAAGCGGGTGAAGGAAGAGCTGAGCGCACAACAGCAGTAATAAAACGCTGATACAGAAAAAACAGAAGCTGCAGGGCGGAGAAGTCGGAAGGCAACTCTTGCCCTGTGGCTTTTTTCGGTGTATAATAAAGCCACAAAGAAAGCCGCGAGATATCTGGGAGGGTGAATGTATGCAGATCATTCCGATGCGTGAACTAAAAAATACGGTGGAGATCGAGCGCCGCTGCGCCGAGGAGAATGGCCCGGTCTTTGTGACGAAAAACGGATACGGCCGCCTTGTGGTCATGGACATCGAGTACTACGAGCGCACCATGAAGGAGATGGAAGAGGCAAAACTCATCATGGAAGGGTTGAGAGATGTTGATGAGGGCCGCGTGGTGGATGGTCCGACGGCACTGGAAGAGATCAGGAGGGAATATGGACTGTGAATATCATTTCCAATTGACTGAACGTGCGCGGCGGGATGTGCGAGAAACGGTAAACTACATCCGAAATGAGCTTGATAATGAGAAGGCAGCAAAAACGCTGCTGGGCGACATCAACAAATGTATGGAAAAGGTCTGTGCTTTTCCTGCAAGTGGGGCATTGGTCGTGAATGATTTTCTCCCAAGGATGATAATCCGCAAGAAAGTCGTTGGAAATTATGTTCTATACTATATGGTGGAGAAGGAAAAGAAAATGATTTGGGTGCTCCGCATCGTCTATGGAACCCGGAATATGGAAGCGGTGCTCAAAAATCTGAGCAATTGACGGCGGAGCTTGAAAAAAACTTTGCCGCAATACGCAAAAACCCCTTGAAATCAGCTCGCTTTTCTGCTATACTATTCTAGCCGCTTGGTGTGGGCGCCGCAAATGGCCCCTGTAGGGGTCTGCCTTTACGACCAGCGAGTACAACGAAAAGGAATGAAACAAATGTACGCAATC
>OGCO01000980.1_pt1 | contig 46155 bp, 53 predicted proteins | sample 1570171 | NCBI WGS metagenome assembly OGCO01 (sample SAMEA4370583, study PRJEB24528) | human gut metagenome
TAAAAATATGATTGTAATGCTTGATCTTGACACTATATGTTGAGTATATCTGCATCCGTGCTGTCTCCCTTCTGAATTATTTTGTCTTAACAATTACAAGGCTCACTTTTTGGAAATCTCGTCACGTTTTATAAGTTTTTTGATAAATATTAGATTTCATGACTAAAATCACGAGCATGCGTCGGGTCAGTAGTCAAGCACCTCACGACCGCAAACAATACGAATATGCTGCTTGTACTCGTCTTTGCTTATGTCCTTCAAAGCCTGTTCTTTTATAAGAGTCGACAAAACAGTAGTATCAATCGCATCAGATTCCATAATAATAGTTCTATTCATTTGCTTCTCTCCTTTTTCGTTTTCTAATATTTTTGTTACCCTAAATATGGGTTTTGTATCTGATAAGGCTCACATTTTGAGAACTTTGTTAGATTACAAAAAAAAGAATGCAGCTAAATATAACTGCATTCCTATTTGGCTAACAAACCCTTTCTGTGGCTTTTTGTAATCTGATATTTTTATTTAAAGTGATCATTACTGCATCTTCAGGTGAAGAATCTTTTTCATCCATAATTTTATACAATGCATGTAATTGAACCACCCAGACATATCCATTTTGAAATTTATCAACAATAGACACTACGGTTCTTTCTTTCGTTACAACTTTATGGAAATTGTATTTATCCATTAATTCTGTAAGATAATTTGATACTCCGCCAAGCTCATTGATGTGTGCTATGATTTTTAGTGCTTCATCTGTTGTGTCTGCATCGCTGATAGGCTCATATCTCCATTCATAGCCTTTGCTCATCTCCCGATATTTTTCAATCAACATTACCGAAAGCGTTCCGTCATTATGATTTTCCACTACTACATAATTTTTCATTCACAAATTCCTTTCAATTAGTATCTTTTAACATTATTTCGAACGATTTCCATTTTTCTTTGTCTTATGTATTGCTAATCCTCTAACATTTTGAATTGATACCCTTTTCGACCTTTGCGATAATTTCCTGAAAAATATCCAGGAGATACATCTTCATAATCGACAGTGACTTCAATGTGTTCGTCCAGAACTTTTTCTATCATCAGGCCTTGTAACATTTCTTTGATATTGAAATGTGATAACGCCTGTTCCGCTAAGAAACAGAGAGAACCTTCATCGTCGGATTCTTTTAACGATGTGATAACATACGCGTCATCCATGGAATTAAGGAAAAATACAGATTTGCGATCCATAATTTTCTCAAGCTCATACTGGTGCTCTTTCTTAAATAGATCCTTATGCCCGCAGATTGAGCTGATGCGCATGGTAATGAAGTGCGTATTCTTTTTACCAACTTGTGGTTTGATTGTTCCGATTTCGTACATTTGAACAAACTGAAGATAATTGCCATGAATATCTGTCATATCCACAGTCCAGACACACACGATATACACGTCATGGTGTTCTGCATTTGCGTCCGGCAAATATGTATAAAGATCGACATCGTTATATTCTTTGTCTTTGTTGTTATACGCATGATAGCTGCATTTATTTGGGTATGGTCTGCCAACTTTGCATTCGATTTTCTTTGCATTCATACCATTTTTCTGCACAATATATACCTCAGCACTGACTCCGCCATTTGTGAACGGAAAAAACAGCGAACATCCGTCTTCTATGCAAATCACATGCGAATCATCGAATGATACATCCGGATATACCCTTTCGAACGCTGCTTTGTTTTTGTTTCGCGTCTCGATTCCGTTTGTATCAACGTCGCTATAATCTACACCATCATCTACACCATCTTCGTTTTCTCTCTTATGACATAAATACTCGGGATCCGCTTTATCCATATCAAATTCCGGGTTTCGCTTTTCAATCAATGTTAGTGTTTTTATGTTGTTGAGATTAAAAGCTTTCAGATTCTGTCTGCTTTTCCAGATTTTACTTCCGGATACAAGTAAATCCATATAATACCATGCATTTCTCATTAGAAGTCCGCTGTATACTTTTCCGTTATCCATTTCTACCTGTATCTTATCACCTAATTCATAGTCTCTTTTGATGAGCTGCTCCATATATTTCCCATAAAAAGGTTCACCATATGCTGGTTCTCTATCTTTTTCGTATCTGCCACCGTTTTTCACGAACTGCTGTATTGTACTGATTGTATCTGTAATCATAATCTCTCTCCTAATTATTCTTCCAGCCATCCGTATGCCGGACATTGTGCGCTCCGATTATCTGTGTTATCTAAATCATCTTTGTGTTCTTCCATGAATTTGATGCATATATCTTTACCGCAATACCATGGAGCCGACATCCATTTCGTTTCTGCGTAATCTAATTCATAACCAACAATTTCGATATCTAATCGATTCCATCCAAAATGATCACAAATGATTCGGATCATATCTTCATTTCGCGTAAGTTTTACTAATTTGTCACGATCGAAAGATACTTTCACAGCGTCTGTAATGTAGACCGCCGTGCTTCTAATACCGATCAGTCTTGATTTCTCTTCAATATAGAAATATGTTTCTTTTTCTGACCGGAACTGCACGAGTTTGTTATCTTTGTATGGGCGGAAAGCTACATCGAAACCGACACCAGTAATCAGTTTATCTCCCACATGATCGCCGCCGAAATAATTGAACAAATAAGATGCCGTGTATGTTTTTGGCGTCTCATTAATTTCGGATACTGGTTCTGCATTATCCTGTTTGTCTTCGTTTTCTGCATCCATCTTTTTCAACTCTTTCAGCATTTCGTTTGCAGCAGCTTTGTTGTATTCCACACAATGGAATGCCTTTTCTGCACTTTGAAAGTGTCCATACTGGCATAATCGTTTTTGCTTTTCGCTATTGTCAGAAGTATCTAATAAGGCATCTGGTTGCAGCTCCATCTCGTCGTCTTCCAAAATTCGATACAGAATACCAGTATCTTCAACGTAGACGAATTCTTCTCTTTGTGTTATGTTGTCGAGATATAACGTATTTGTTTCTGTTCTCAAGATATATTTTTCACTCATAAAAATCTCCTTCCTTAATCATTCTCTTTTAATTTCCATTCTGTCTTGTATTGTCCAAGTTCGATGGAAAAATCCCCATAACACCCATCAACCCTTAATTGGTAACCATATTCACTATTACAATAATCGACAACTTTCATTTCTTCCCATTCGTCAGATGTTGATAATCGCACCAATATAGTGTCTCCAATTTTTGGATGCGGGATGGAATCATATACAGATAATTTTTCATCCAAAAGTTTTTGTGCCTCTTCTGCTGATATTTCAATGAATTTACCGTTTATACATTTAATCCATGATAATTCTATTCTTCCACAAAACCTGTCTATATAATGAGCTTTTATTGAGTCTACACATGTAAACACATAATCATTATCATTTATGGGTTTTAGGAACACAAATGATTTTGGCATACAATCAATCCATATACCATAATGCCATCCTTCATATTTGCCTAATATTTTAAACCCATCACCATACTGTTTGAATTTATATGCCATCGTGATCATCCTTCCTTTAATTTATGGAAGGCACAGGAGATAAGCTAAATATTCACATCCTGTGCCTTGTGTTTCCTAATGTACAGTCAGTCGTTTTGCGGCTTCGATACACAGTGCACTACGCTGAGCTTCATCTTCTTCAAATGTGATCTGTGCACACAGTGGTGAGCCTTTCATCTTTTCTGCCGTAAATACGAGTCCATTGTTTCTTTTGTCCAGATATCTGGCGTCGATCTGATTCGGATCCCCAAGAAGGACGACCTTTGTTCCTTCGCCTGCTCTTGTTACGATTTCCAAAGCCTGGTTTACAGTTAAGTTCTGAGCTTCGTCGACGATCAAATAGGATCTTGAAATGGATCGTCCACGTAAATAACCGACTGCTTCGATTCGCACAAAACCTCGTTCCATAACAAAATCAATCTGTTGTTTTGCAGTAGCAAGATCGTGTTCTTTTCCGGCAAAGATTGTCTGCATGTTGTCCATAAACGGTGCTACTAACGGAGACATCTTTTCTTCGAGGTCACCTGGCAGGAAACCGAGATCGTTGTCAGAGATTGTGTTACTTCTTGTGATAAGAATCTGATCATAATCATTGTCTTCGTATTTGCTGGACGATCTGGAAAGTTTGTTATAAGTATGAGCAAGCCCACATGCAATTGCTAACATTGTCTTTCCGGTTCCGGCAGGTCCTTTTGCAATTACAAGAGGAATCTCATCAACCGGGGCGTTTAATGCATGCATTAACATTCTTTGGGATGCGTTTCTTGGTTTAATATAACGATAAGCTGGAACACTTTTTGCATCCACAATATAAATGCGCCCATTACGATGAATTCCGATAGCGGATTTACTTGATCCTTTCATGATCAAATATTCGTTTTCTACCAGGTCATCGGCTCCTGTAAATGCAACTCCTACTCCTTCTTTACCTGCTGCATATAAGTTATCAATATCCTCGTCTGTCACTGTATCAATAAAACGTTTTCCTGAATACTGTTCATTCGAACTGGATTCGATACTCTCATTTCGATACCCTTCAACGAGAGCGCCACAAGCGGATGCATTGATTTTCATAGAAAGATCATTGGTTACCAAAATTACTGGCATCTGATACTTTTCGCTCTGACCCATTTTGAGTACAGTTGCGATGATACGATTATCCGGAACCTCAATATTGTATCCGGTTGGAAGTACGGAAGCGTCAACCATGTCAGGTTCCAGCATAATGCGACCTCCGTCCCAGGTTTTAACACCTTCAATTAATGATCCCTGTTTTCTAAGTGATTCCAGAAGACGAACGGTTTCTCTTGTGTTGTATCCGCGTTCTCCAGGATCGCCTTTGTGTGCGTCGAGTTCCTGCAATGTGGTTCCGGTGATTACGACATCATTGTCAGCGAATCCGAACAATGCATTCGGGCTTGTCATCAGGATGTTTGTGTCAAGTACATAGGTTTTCTTCATAAAGTGATCTCCTTCTTTGAATGCGAACAGAGGATTCTGATTAGATCGTGTTCGCTTATTCAGGAACCGAGAAAACGAACTCTCATTGTTCCCTATATCCTAAATATGTGTGAGACGGAGACATAGAAAAAGAGCAGCCATTATAGCCACTCTTTCCTCAATTTCCAAAGTAAATGCGAATTTAGTCTGATGTTTCTTTTAACATAGCCTTCGAGTATTCATGTCTGAATTGCATTTCAAATTGAAACATCAAATCGTAAAAATCAATATCTGGATATTTTTTAAGAAGATTACTTGCTGTTTCCTTTGCAAATTCGTTAATTCCATTGATTCTTGTTTCCATCATATTATTTTTTCTATTGACATTCTGCCTTTTCAAATCGACACCTCCTACAAAGAAACAAGCATATCTTTGCCATATACACTTGCCATGGTTATGATATTTGTTCCATTTCCATCCACGTTTTCATCTACAATAATTTGTTCATGCATATTGATTTCCTCCTTGTATGCGTTTATTTTGTTATCCTAAATATGGAACTAATCATTCGCATACAAAAAAAATCAAGGAGCAACTATCAGTGTCGCTCCCTGGCTTGTAATTATCCATAGTACTCGATTTTCAGATTATCGATATCAGAAATATCAAGACCAAGTTCTTTGATATAAGGTTCTAAAATTGCATCAAATTCAGCCGTCGTATTCAGTGCTTTTTCTGTCTTGTTGAGATGCCATGGGTTACATTCTGTAAACAAAATACTTGGTTCTCCTTCGCATTCTTCCTGTCCATGCTCAAATTGTACCCGTACATTTGTCTCATTAGAAATAACTTCTGCAATAATCACTGGGTACATTTCTTCCATTTCTAAGATTTCATTAACTTTCCAAATATTATACAATACAGGACGAATAAGATTCAAAACAGGAATCGGAAGGTCTTTGTAATCTTTTGCTTCGAAATCATCCGGGATCGAATCGAGGTTGATTCCCAGTGCATATTTTACAATGAAATTACCGTTCGGGATGTTGTTTCGAATTGTTTGATAATGGTTTTGGATGAATCGCAATACCGTTTTGAATCGAATTTTGTTAGTTTCGAAACCTCTACCATAGATAATTGCTGTTGATGAACTCATATTGTCTCCTCCTTTTTCGTAAATGAGATATTATTTGTTATCCTAAATATGGTTTCAAAGTGTGGAATACAAAAACAAGGAGCAGTTATAATAACCACTCCTTGATTTTTGATTAGCCTACTTAGTCAAACTGGTCTCTAATGCTTTTTAATTCCTTAACCAGATATCCACACATAACTTCCGGAGACATACCGTCGCAGTCGTTATTAGAAGCCTTTGTTAAGCCCTTGATGACATGATCTAAGTTGCTTTTTAATATTTCTGTTTCTCCAAATGTTAACAATGTACATCCTTTTAACATAATTCAATCCTCCTTGTATGCGTTTATTTTGTTATCCTAAATATGGAACTAATTGCTTCATACTAGCGGTGTTTGTGTTAATATTGCCGTCCGATATTTGTTATCCAGATAAGTAAGTAATTCCATAACTTTATCCAAATCTTCGTCATCAAGCGATTCCAAGGTGATTAACAAATTTCCATACTTGGATTTTGAGTTTTCCAGTTTGTATTTCAGATCGCTGCATTTCTTATACTTCAATGCCAGTTCGTTTTCAGTCATCGCGATATCGTTATAAACAACAATACGATCATAGATATCCTTGTCCGAAAACGTCCTATCTCCAATTTTAAATGATTTCCGTTTTGCGCTGATCTTTTCAACAGTTGCTTTTTCAACACATGGGTGTCTGTAATAACGAGACCAACCTGCGGGAATCCAGAAAACAATACCGACAGTATCTCCTACTTTTAGTTCCTCTGGTGATAAGAATGTTAATGATTTACTCATATTTTGTTTCCTCCTTTTCGTGTGTAAAACATTTTGTTATCCTAAATATGTGACCGAGTGTATGCACACAAAGAAAAGGAAACAATCATGATGATCGTCCCCTTTCTGTGTGTGTTACCCGATTTGGTTTTCCCAGACTTGACATCATACCGGTAATTCGTATTCTGGCGGTATCGTTTTGTATTTTGGTCGTAAATATTGATCCTCAATATCTACATTTGCAAGTTCTTTCGCACGAATCTTGTATGCCATAAAAGCGACATTACAAGATTCAAATCGTTCATCTGTTGTAATAGAGTATTTCGTAGGAAAAACAATCAAGTCCTCGATTGTTTTAATTTCGCCACACAGTTTTCGAACTCTGGATGAAAAATTGATCCAGTAATCGTTATAGGCGTCTAATGCTGTTGCGAAAAACTTATTACCAGATAACGTATCATAACCAAAATCAGTAGAAATCTTTTCTCCATTACAATTAACAGATTCTAAGCGTTCACACTTTACGATATTGTGTTCCATTATCTTTAAAACCTGGCACTTAATAATGGAATCACGCCAGTGCTCATAATGGTATACGATGTCATCTGGTTTGAAATCATTCGTTTTCTGTACTTCGTCTTCATTCATATCAATTCTCCTTTTCGTGTTTGTTGTTCTCTTATCTTAAATATGTATTTCGCCATCGCGTACAAACAAAAGACGCCCACATTTGAGACGTCTTTTGTTTTGTTTTACCATGTCCAAGCTGATGTTTCTCCTTTTTCTTTGCCGTCCAGATACTTCTGCGTCAAATATGTAAGAAGTTCATTAATTCTGTTCAGACTCTCTTCGTCTGCCCAGAACAGTTTAAACAAAGGTAATCCGTCAGGAGCCACTTCGTTTTCAAGATCGCGAACCATTCTGTCGCATTTTAATGATAATGCATATAATTCGTTCTCTTTCTTTGCGGCATCATCCAGATAAACAAGATTGTCTGCTGCCTGTTCTTTTGTAAACTGTATTTCGTATCCATCTTTGTTGTGAAAGATAATGTACTCTATTCCGGATTCCGTGATTTTGTTTACGATTTTGGCTTCTGTAATCTCTGTTCTTACAATCGCATGATCCCGGCCAATACAGGTACATTCTACATATCCGACGGTATCTCCGATTTGTAACTGATCAGGGTCACAATAGTGTAATGTTTCCATTCTTTTAACTTCTGTTCCTTTCATGTTTAATCCTCCTTGTTTTCATCTATTTTGTTATCCTAAATATGTAATGAAACGTTTTGTATTATCCTCAGAAACAAAGAAAGGCACCTCAAACAAGATGCCTTCTTTTTGTTAATCCAAGTTAATTCCAAACTTTTCTGCTGCAATTGTCTGGATTGCACATTTTTCGTTATAAGACGAACCGGACTCAAAACAGTTGTTTTCTTTTGCGACATTGAATGTAAAACGAAGCAGGTCTTCCAACGTATTGATATTTTTGCTTATATCGTTTACGTATTCTGATTTCTCTTTTTCTACATCATCCGCAAGTTCTTTCTTCGTTGTATACAAATCGCTAAGTAAAGCAACTGTGTCTCCTCGTCCAGGTTCTTCTAAGTCGAGTATTACGCATAACCCGTGTGGCGAAAGCATTAGATCGCTTTTGATGACGCCTTTCAGAATCTGATTGTTTCTGATATCCCGGTATAACACTTTTGTTCCAACTTTTGCTTCTGCTGCTTTCAACCTACTGGTCCTCCTCTGAATCTTTACGACCGGCTTCGTATTCTTCTTTACTGATTGAAATCAGACTGTCATAATACTTCCACGCTTCTTCATGAAACTTTGATGTTTCATTTGACAGATACTCGACAATGAGTTTGAGATAATTCATTGCCTCATCACGTTCGATACCCATTAATGGAGCAATAAGATCGAGTTTTCCTTTGAACTCCCATTTTTCTTGAGTTAGATCCGCATCTCCATTACCATCTCCGGTATACCCGTATGAAAGTTTTATGGTATCCGCGTTAGCAAAGTATTCCGGATGCGTTGTTTTAAAATACACATTTGTTACCTTCTGTTCTCCATCCGGTACTGGTTTGTTGCCGATTTTTACTGTGTATCCAAAAGAATGGACTTCACCTATCTTACTCATACAATCGGCACATATCTGCATTTCCTTGTCGTTGATCATCACTTTTGCAACATCTTTTTCGTTTCCACAAATTTCACATTTCATTTTGAATCCTCCTTTTACTAAGTATTTTGCATGCATTTATTTTGTTATCTTAAATATGTAACCAGACGGTCGCATGCAAAACTATTTGCTCCAAACTTCTTTTAATGTCATTTTTTCAAATTCTTCTTTGGAAACAGGAACTAAAGCATCGAAATACATATGAGCTTTTCTATGATATTCCGAAGATTCATCGTTCAAACAATCGATTATAAAACGTCTGTAGTTTCCGTATTGATCACGCTCAAAATTCATTACAGACGCAACAACATCTAGTTTTGCTATAAGTTCCCATTCTTTACGAGACATATTTTTGCATTCCTGTCTGTATCCTATTTTGATTCTGTCTGCGTTTCCGAAATATCCTGGATGCAAAGTTTTAAGGTATACATATGTTTTCTCTATAGCCGCATCCGAAATATGATCAGAAACAGAACGGAAATCAATCGAATGGATATCTCCAATCTTATTGATGCAATCGGAACAAATATTTATGTCTCGTTCGTTTATGGTAACCGACCTTACTGTATTATTTTCTATTCCACACTTATCGCATTTCATAATCATAACCTCCAGTTTTAGAATTCTTTGTTTTTGTCTCTGTTTTCACCCTGCACTTATGGTAATAAAGACCATCTTTTTCTTCTGTTATGTTGTGAATACAGGAATGACAATAATGATCGCATTCTGTTTTGCTGTTATTTAATTCAGGACTCATAATAACACCTCCAGATTATCGTTTTTTTTGTACACAAATGATAAGGCTCACGAATTCAAAAACTCGTCAGCCTTATGATTTCTTTGTAAATGTTTTCAAAGATTAATTCATCCAGTTCTTTACAAACTGATAACAGATCTGAATTAATTTATCCGGATTCGTTCCGTTATAATACAACATCTGATCCCTTCGATCCGGATATGCACTTTCTACCATACAGACAAGCCGGTGTGCTACAAACTTTGTATTCACACAAAAGAAATCTGTTTTTGACCCAACAGCATTTGTATTCTCTTTTGTTAGCTGATCAACATTTGTCCAACCCATGTCTGCTAATTTATCGAGAAGATCATTTCTGCCTCCGATCATTAGTATCCGGAAATTGTTCAAATAATCGATCATTTCTGTTTGGGATACGGATATTTCGGAGGCAAAATCTTCGTCCTCCACTGTTTCCTCCAAGAAAATATTCCGATTCTTTGTTTTTTCTTCTTTAAGTTCCTGTGTCATGTTTTCTATGATTCCTGATTTTACAGATAATTGATACTCTAACTCTTTAATCCGCTTATCCCGATCATCCAACAGCTTTTGATAGTCCGATTTTTCGGCTTCTTTTGATTTTAATTGTTTGTAATCGGCGGCTATAGATGTCAGCCGTTCGTTTTCTGAAACCAGCTTTTTGATCTGTCGTTCGGTATCAGAAATCAAACGCTGTGATTCTGCAGCATCTACGACAGTATCCACATTGAAACTCCGATCCAAAAATCCAAGCAGTTCAAAAACAGAAAAATAATGGATCCCGGTATCATCGTGTCCGTCTCTGTTATAATTTGCGGTTCTCTGCATTCCAAATGCTTTTCTGAATACAATCTCATTTTCGTATTGCTGTTTTGGAACGCCTTTTATCATTTTTGAGCCAGTTGCAACTGATCTCATATGTCCGATCACATAATAATTTCCCTCATAGGAACATTTACTGATATGGAATCTGCCGAGTTCGAAGTATTTTCCAATGAAATCGTTTCCCAAACAGTTTTTGAAACACGATAACAAGTTATAAGAAAGACAATCGTTTATCTCGTCATGATCCATACCGTGTTCCAAAATATGTGAACCAAGTATTTTGGTATCTCCGAATACTTCATATATAGCATACATAACAATTAAGAAGGCATAAATAGATAAGCCACGACAATCAGAAATATAATATTTATCGTCGTTCACGCAATATCCCATTTTCTTAAACACCATCCCTTCTTTCGGATACTGTTGTAAGTTCGGAAAAAGACTGTATAATGTGTTTTTGTGCTCGGTATCAGTCATACTAATACCAAGGAAAAATGGAAGTCCAGTGTTGTACAATCCATTTACGCAATTCATAAGTGAAGATATAAACTCCCTATCTGACAGTCTTGATTGCAGATACAAAGATTGCGCACATTCGCAAATCCATTCATACCGGTAGTCAACAAATCTGGAGGTCATGTTGAGTGGTATGTACATTGGGTTTTTGTTATCCGTTAACGAATCAGGGACTAATTCATTTCGAACACGTTTATAGTCTTCTAAATCATAGTGGTCCCATCTTGTCAAATCTGGAAGATCTACAGGTAGTTCCTTATCATACGATTCCTTTGTGATACTCATTGCTGTAAGTTCTGACATTCCGACACAAAGAAACGGGATCATATCTATTTTTATATCATCCTCTTTGATTTCTTCACAACAGAATGCAGGTATATAAAAACCATCTTTTAAAACGAACGTTGTGATGTCGGCAAAAGGTATTCGTTTTCCGTTAATCTGCAGATTATCTCTTACTTTGTAACTGAGATGTGGTTTCTTTTTCCAGTTTTCTAATGATTGAAAACCTTCTTTGTTTTTATTGTTTTCGGAATCAAGTGCACACGAAGCTAAAGCTTCGTGGTGTGCTTGCTTTGGAGAGTTTGGTTTAAAAAGCGAAGCTTCGAGATTCCGCATCTTTACAGATGCATGATCCATTAAACAAGTTAATGGATTTGAACCTAATCTCTCCTTATCCATACACCTTCGTTCTTTTCTTGACATTGGTTCCACCTGCAAGCTTGTCATAGTTATCGATATCTTTTTGTCTTTCGCTTTTGTTTTTAAATCCATGTAAAAATCCTCCTATTTCTTTTTCTTTTGTAAACAAAAAGGCTCACGAATCCGAAAACTCGTCAGCCTAATTTGTGTTAATCTACGTATCTTTTTAATCCTGTCTGGTAAAACGGAATTGGCATACGCTTGAATCTGTATTTTTCTACACGTTTATCAATTACGTGTTTGATTTGCTTATCCTCAATTTCGCCTGTTCTGATATATCTATCCATAACAGCGTATTTAAAACCTAAAGCATCCTCATCGGTGCTTCCACATAACCCGTCAGATGGAATCTTTTCAATTAATTCTTTTGGTAACCCAAGTTCATATCCAATAGCTTTTACTTCGTCTACTGTTAAATCTGCTAATGGTGCAAAATCACCAACTGCATCTCCCCATCTTGTTTCCCAAGAAAGAAGCGTTTCTGAAAGATTACATGTATTCGCAACCCGTCCATTTACCGACTGAGAAACAGCATATAAAGTTGCCATACGAATACGCGCCGGAAGATTTGTTGTAGTTTGTTCTGTAACCTCAATATCGGCTGCATTTTCATGGATACTGTCTAATACTCCATTGATTGCAGGGCCAACATTTACTGTATAGTTTTTGATTCCTAAGTGATCACAAAGCATATGAGAATACTTAATGTCACTCTGCTCTCCATTTGGCATCAGAACACCAATTACCCGGTCCTTACCCAAAGCGGCAACACACAGTGCCGCCACGACACTGGAATCTTTACCGCCAGACACACCAACAACGGCATTACAACCGTTGCCATTCTTTTCAAACCATGCTGTCATCCATTCTACAATTTCGTTTTTCACTTTCTTTGCATCAAACATATATGTTTCCTCTCTTTCTTTAAATCCGGTTCATCACATCATAGAATCGGATTAAATATTCGTATACATTCTCCGGTACCAATTGTTTTACTTTGTCAAACTCGCCTTTTTCACACAGATTTCGAACCAAACTTGATGATGTATGGTTTTCCGGAATCCGAATCTCTGTAAAATGATCTTTGTATTCCATCAATCCGGATTCCTTTAAAGCTGTTTCTAATTTTTGTCCTTCCCTTACACAGGCTACAAACTGGTATTCCTCTACAAACGGTTTCCAATTATACCAAGCAGGCAAGTCTTTTATGTTATCCATACCAAGACAGATATAGTATTCATTGAACTTATAATCTTTCTCTGCCTCGTCTCTTAATTGCGTGATCGTATTGTATGTTCTCTGTGGAAAGAAACTAGTTGTTTCAATATCCAGAGCCCATATATTATCTTTCTCACAATTTGGCATCGAATTGATGAGAGATACCCTGCAATATCCCGGAATTAATGTTTTCTTCTTTGCGACATATGTATCGTGCGCCGGGATAAAGTATACGATATCAGCATTGACTGCCTTTTTCGCAGCCAATGCCATATCCACATGTGCATTTGTAATCGGGTTGAAACTACCCGGAATAAGCAAAATCTTATTCATAATTCATTCTCCAATCGATACATCTTCTAAGGTAATCCACATATTCCGGATTCTTACACATGCCCTTGCCTTCGACGTCTGACAATTTTGCAACATCCATTCCGTTACATTTTGTCGTTTTCATGACGATGTTCAATGCTGGTACGTCTGTGTCATTGCTGATGTAAGTGCCGATCCCGAAAGCAACGTTTACTCTGCTGTGAAAGTGATGGAATAACTGGTCCGCTTTATCGAAGTCAAGACTATCGCTGAAAAGTAATGTCTTTGTTTTCGGGTCAATACCCAGAGATTCGTAATGTTTAATCATTTTCTCGCCCCAAGCAATTGGATCGCCGCTGTCATGTCTAACTCCACTGAACAACGTTGCGTATGTTAACTGGAAATCCTTTAAAAAACAGTCTGTTGTAATTGTATCCGTAAGGGCAATACCATTTAAAACGCCATATTCTTTTACCCACGCATCAAGCGCATACCAGTTTGAGTAAGATGGATTGTGTTTGTGGTTTCCCTGACCGGAACACATAATCCACTCATGAGCCATAGTACCAACCGGTGTCAGGTTGTATTTCTTTGCCAGGTATACATTTGACGTACCGATAAATTTTGATGAACTATGTTTTGTGTCATTTAAGTGAGATAATTTCTCAACAGCCAGTTCCTGAGCTTCGGCTGACAACCGTCTTCGAAGACCGAACTCAGAGAAAGTACCAATGTATAAGTGACCATTTCTGAGTTTTTCATACTTCGCATCTAATCTTCGTTTAAAGCTTTCGAATAACTCATCATAATCATATGCCATTTTGAAATACACTTCGTTTACGATAGCGAGTGTCGGGATCTCATACATGGATGTATTTAACCAGGTTCCCTTTGTTTCGATTGCCAGTCCGCAGTCAGAGTCTGTCGTAATCTCGAAGTCCTCATAACGTGGCTGCCATAATCGCAAGAAATCTACATAGGAACCCTTCATCCATTTAATATTATCAATGTATGCCAGTTCGTCTTCGGTGAAACGCAAACCACAATACAGCTTAATCTGCCTGCGGATCTCTTCTACCATTTCCGGAGTAAAATGTACATCTTTGTTTCTGCACTTAAAGCTCCAGGTTGTTTTGTAGTCACTGAAGTGGTGATAAATTGCCTGCCCCATACTGAGCTTATACATATCGGTTTCTAACAAGCTGTGAATAATCTGATCCATAATTATTTTCCTTCTTTCTTAATTTGTTCGAATACTGCTCTATCGTTTTCACATTTACAAAGCATATTCATATACTTATCAATGAATGCTTTATCATTCGGGTGCATTGCAATTGGTTTACTTTTCTTTACGTTCCACCACTGCAATTCTTTTTCAAACGTAAACGATTTTCCGTAATACGCCTTACCCGCGCCCAGATAGTCACAAAGCATTTCTTTCTTATACTTCAATGGCATTTCGATTGGTTGACCACCGTTATCGAAATTGTCTTCCCAATACTCGTAGTGGTGTTTGTTTCTTCCTTTATGATGCATCCAAGCTGCCGACCACCCGTTTTCTTTCTTACAGGCGTCTATCGGACTCGAAGTACCTTGATAGTATTTCACACTTTCGAAAAATTCTGTCGGCGAAAACTTTGACAAATCATGTGTGAGTCCTTGCAAAGGGATTCCTGCTTTACAGCAATAATAGAATACCCAATGCTTGTGAACACATACTTTTGCAAAATGCTTAAATGCATTTACAATGCGATTACTCATTGATTACCTCAATCTGGCAGGACTTCATAATTTCCAATGCAGCTTTATGTTTTTCCGGGGTAACTCCGGCACAACAACTTGCATCTACAGTGATATCACTATCAGGAAAAAGAGCTCTCATAATAAGTGCATTAGAAATCACGCAGATATCTGAACAAAGACCACAAAGTTCTATACTTTTAGTATTCATTAGGTAGGAATCCCACGGAGTGAAACCAAAAGTCCTTTTATCAATTATGATGTCCTGTTTTTCATCGACTTCTAATTGATTAGAAATCTGCCAACCAAAACCACCGAAGATGCAATGCATTACTGGTAAAAGCTTTCCTTCATGTGTTTCGAGGTAGTTTGCAAGATGGGTGTCTCTAGTGAAGATCACCTGTTTTCCTGCTTCTCTGTACTCTTTAATCTTTTTCGCTACATTTGGTACGATAGCAACGGCTTCTTTTGTTCCAAGTGAACCATCGATAAAGTCGTTCTGCATATCGACTACAATTAATGTGTCTTTCATAGATTTTGTTTCCTTTCTTTTTGTTTGCTGTTTATCATTTACACATATTACAAGGCTCACTTTTTGCAAACCTCGTCAGGAATATGAGAAAAAGGATAAGAATAATGAACAGAAAAAGTGCCTGACGGTCTCTCATCTCATCTCATCCTCATCCTTATCCTTATCTCATCCGATTACTTTTCGTACCGCTTCCAGTACTCGGTCTGCCTGAAATGGTTTTACAATGAAATCTTTTGCTCCAGCCTGGATTGCTTCGATTACCATTGCCTGCTGTCCCATAGCAGAGCACATAATGACATTTGCATTTGGGTCCAAAGCTTTAATACGTCTGACCGCTTCGATTCCGTCTACTTCTGGCATTGTAATATCCATCAAAACCAAATCCGGTTTCGCGTCTGGGTATTGTTCTACTGCTTTTAATCCATTTTCTGCTTCTGCTGCAATTTCATATCCGTTTTTGACTAAGATATCCTTAATCATCATTCTCATAAATGCTGCGTCATCGCAAACCATAACTCTCTTCATCACGCAATCTTCCTCTCTTCTTTTGTTTTCTTTACCATTGTATCTTCCTCTTGATCTTCCGGCAGCTCATCATTCGGGGTCTCTTCATTTCTTGTTCGGTCGTGCTGTACCCTCACTGCGTTACACTTTACAAATTCGTCAGAGGATGTCAGTTTTATCAGGTACTCTACAGCGGACTCAAAAGTAATGCCCTCAAACCATTCGCTGCCAGGTTTCCTGTATTCCGCAAAATGGTCATGCATGATATGTTCCAGACTATAGAGGACCGTAGGGATTGATACATATTCGCGTACGATCTTATGCCCCGCACCATTGGAACCGGACAAAGATCGTTTTCTCTGTTCGAAGTCTGTTGTAATTCCAATTTTTATAAGTCCTTCGTCGTTTTCCAAAACATAGATGTTATATTGTTTCATTTATTTTGTCTCCTTGTTTCCTATTATTTATCGAACTAAATATGTGCGAACAGATAACAAAGGAATACAAAAGACATAAGAAAAGGAGTACTCTGTTGTACTCCTCTAGTCGATTTCTCTTATGATTGTGATATTCAAAACTTTTAACATATCGATTGTTTCGTGGTTCGTCATTACAATTGGGCGCTGAACAGATTCTGCCCGGTTTTTGATTACCCTTGCAATGCGCCCATCTGATAACTCGACGTCGCAACCAACCGGATATAATACAAGGTATTTCAGAAATGTTTCAACGACATGAAGATCAAACATAGTACCGCAATTAGACATTAAGAACTCAATACTTTCCGACGCCTGATAATCGTCTTTATATGCTCGTTTACTACAAAGGGCGTCATAAACGTCAGCAACATGAATAATCTTTGCAATCAATGGTATTTCGTTACCGGAAAGGCCTTTCGGATATCCGCTTCCGTCTTCGTTTTCATGATGCAATAACACTCCGGCTCTCGTTGCTGCACTGATTCCAGGATTTCCATACAACATATCGTATCCGATTTGCGGATGCTTATTTATGATCGCACGTTCTTCGTCTGTTAGTTTCCCTGGTTTATCGAGAATAGAAGTGTCAATCATCGTTTTTCCAATATCGTGTAACATTGCTGCGGTCGCTAAATCATGCAACTCCTTTTGCTGCATCCCAAGACCGATTCCACAAGCTGTCGCATACAAAGATACATTGATGCAGTGATTATAGGTTGCGTTATGGTGCGACCTCATATCCTGTAAATCAAGAAGCAGTTCATCACGCCCCAACATTTCGTTTACGATCTTGTTGGTACAATAAATAACCTTATCAATATCAATCGTTTTTAATGCGGTAACCGCTTGAACTCGTTCTTGTTGTGTGATAATTCTGTGTGATAATTTCATCAAAGAATTCATCTTAATACCTTTAACAAGCCATGTGCGGAGACCCACGACTCATGATAATAGAATGTTAGTTCTATTATATCAGTCGTGGGATGAGCACTCCTGGCTATGCCGTCACCTTTCTTTGTTCTGTTAAATTGTTACTCAAACACACTCCGAAGCTTAGCATTATAGAACATTAGCAGTTCTATAATCTTGGCTTCGTAAGTGTTTGATCTGTTTGTGTAACTTTGTGTTGTAAACCAGTGTTACACGACTGTAGAATGAACAGAAATCTTTCAGTCTGCTCATTTTATACTTTGGAACTGTTTAATCACTGACCTCAGAGCTGCAGACTAGGTATGACATCTGCAGGTGACTATCACCGGGATTAAATTCCCTATTTATGGATAACGTAGTTCTCACACGGAAATACAATGTAAGAACTGAGGCTAGTCAACCAGGACTTTTTACAAGCCCGTCACTTTAGTGATTGGTAGTTGACCATAATCCCTTTCTATACACTCCGGAACGTTTTAGGTCCCGGAGTTTGTTAACGTTTTACTCGTTTCTCTGTTTTGATTCATCTTCAATGGTTAACGGGTCGTCATCCTCAATACGGTCATCATGTCCGTCAAAATCAAGATCCATCATGAATCCGTTATATCCAAAGATTCGTTCGCCAGTAACTCGTCCCTGTGCTCTTGCTTTCTCTAACTCCGCGAACTGAAGCCCAAGTCTTCTTACTTCTTCGTCACCCATGTCAACGACATTGTTTACAAGGCGAACGTACGCATCTGCAAGGTCTTTGTCCGTTTTCTCAAGTTTCTGTGTTCCAAACTGGATCGTCTGCATCAGCTGGCTGTAAATGACAGATCTTTTTTGATCATCAATCATCTTTTTCATCTCATCCTGCATACGTTTCTTTTCTCGTTCCAATTCAGCACCTTTTGTATGCATCTTGTTGATTCGTTCCTGCATGTGCTCAATTTCTTCGGATGCCCTTCGTTTTTCAATAAGCTCTACTTTTTGTCTGCCAATCTGTTCCTGCAGTTGCTTTGTATAGATCCGGAGTTCATCCTGGTCTTCTGGGAGTGGTTTGCGTTCATTGGCTACGATCTGTTGGGCTTCCTTTGGTGATAAATGTTTTGCGATCGATCCGGAAGTGCCTCTTTTGTAGCCCATATCCGCAAACGATGAAGCGAAGTCTGACTGCAATTTTGCAAAGTCCTGGAAAGCAAAGTAATCTAAATACGAAAATCGTTTGATTCCTCTTTCGTCTTTCACGATCGGTGTACACTGTACATGGATGTGCGGCATCGATTCATCCATATGTAAAGTTGCGAGCAATACATTATCGGAACCCATTCGTTCGTTTACCCACTCAAGTGTTCTTGTTTTCCATTTTTCGAATTCTTCCTGATCAGCTGGTAGTCCGTATAATGAGACGATCTCATTTGTGTTCGGGTCACGATACTGATCCATTCCAATCTGATCACAATGTTCTCGGAAATACTTATAATTAACTTCCGGATGCTCAATCCGATTTCCGTCTTTGTCCGTGTGATACATTTTGACGGCTCCTGGGTATGTCATACACATATCCACAATGTTGACGGCATTCTTCCGCACACGCTCTCCGTCTCCGTAACGAAAATCAAAATCCTGTTTTGTTGTTGTCTCGTAACTGTCGCTTTCTTTCTTTCGGTCATATTTTCGGACACGGCTCCACTCGGCGTCACTGATCTGTTCTCCAGTTACTTTTTCCATAGCTGTTTTCATGACGTCCATTCCTTCGTGTCCGACTAAGATCTCGTTATCTTTACTTCTTGTGTAATCAATATGTTTCGGACCCTTATCCATTGCCATTGTTGCTTTGACTTCCACATCTACGGGCTCATTTGTTTTCGGGTCCAAAAAAGCAAACCCACCTTTAAAATTCCTGGTGTAGTGTTTTGTCAGTCCGGTTACAATATTTTTGGATGTCATTGGTTCGACATGGATGTATGAAAATCCGCTTCCTGTTGCATTCATATTTGTTTCCTCTTTTCCGGTGCCAGACTGATGGATTGCGAGTGATGGGGTTAACTACTTCGGCACCAAAATCAAACCCATCTCCATCTGCTACTAAATATGTGCGGCATGGGTACAAAGTAACAGAACAACTAGTAGTACAATGACTACTACATCACTAAAACATATAGTAAGTAATGTTGAAAACATCAGGAACCCAGTAATAACACACTGTTATTACGGAAACTTACTGCTGCTTTCTGGTCTTTGTTTTCCCTCTGCTTTTGTTTCCCTCTGTTTTATGTGCTTTTATTTTTGTTCCTTTCTTTTGCAACCGGTGTTTGTTTCTCGTTTTTACAACCCATATCTCGTTCTCCATTTTTTACCAACTCTCTCATCTTAGTTGCGCTTCGTTTTGCATACCGTTTTGCATACCGTCATTTAGATCCTCATCTTTATCTGCTTTCTATCTGTTTGGCAAGCAACTCTCTTGGATCCGTTCAATGGTATGCGGACGCTTTTCCGCACCCTGTGTTTAGTCTCCGTTCTTTTTTATATCCTCATTTTTCTGTGATATCATCTAGCTGGTATGTTGCATTGGATACATAAATCAATGAGACGATATGTCGGGTGCTGACTTCCTTTCGGAACCAGTCATCTTGTTTTCTGTCACATCAATATCATCTAGGTGGTATGCACTTGTGATCTTTAATTCTTGATATCAGATATAACGAAAACTACTCATCCGGTTCCGCTCATCCGCATCCAACGTATTCTGATCCCGATCATGAGCACACACACTTTTCGTATGCCAACATCTGTTTCCGCACGTACGATCACACATCGTTTTTGGCTCCGGTCTTTTGTATCCGCTATATAATCCTGATTGGTTCCTTATTCTTCTGGATACGATATTTAGGAGCCGAATACATGCTATATCATCTAGGTGGTATATCAATTATGTGCCGGTATTTTTGAGCCCCATGATCCTGCAGCCCTTATTCCGGATCCGCTCCTTATATGTCTCACATGTTCTGTATACGGCTTATCTGGGATCTAAAGACATTTGTTACCCAATTGTCTGGCTGCTAGTTAAATGGGCTCTACGGGGCGTATACGAGCTCACAAAGGCATTCTTTTGGTAACCTGTTATTTCGTGTCCGTTCTTGTCGTTTGCAGGTGTTAGAAGGCGCATATTCGGACACAAAACATTCCAGTTACAGATTCTCCTGTAATCTGGTTAAAATGGCTATACGTGGCGTATACGGGTTCACAGTGGCATCCGTTTGTTTCGATACCGGCAACAGTATGCAGATGATCAAGGAACAGACTGACAGATGCAGAATATGTGCATACAGAATAGAGGTATCAAGAACAATGGATGCGGAGCGTCTGAAGTAACATCAAATGTGCACGAGGTTGTTGGTTATCAGTTAGATGATATACGGATATATTTGAATACTAAGTTTGGTAACTGGAACATCGGATCCAGAAATGAGATACCAACTAGATGGTATTATGCGGATCCGGAATGTTTTGGCACCGGATATTCGTATGCAGATATATAGAATCAGACTGTGATATATAAAACAGCATACATAGAATAGGTGTCAGATATCAGTTAGATGATATGAATGTGTGTCCGGTTGTTTTGGATATCAATCATTCAGGTATCAGGTTATTGGTATGCGGTATATAGAGTTCGGATTGTTTAGTTACCAGCTAGATGATATCGATACAAACGGACACGAAAACAAACTAGTATCAGCTAGATGATATATGGGCGGTATCTGAGTTCGGATCCGAAATATCGGCTAGATGATATTTAAAACATATGGATCCAGGTAATGATACCGAAAACAAGTACCTGCTAGATGATATACAGGATGATACGGATTCCAAGTTCCGTACCCAGAAGAAGTACCAACTAGATGATATGGAATATGTGGGTACGAAACACCGAATCCGAAAACGGAATACCAGTAAGCCGGTATGTAAAGATTTTGACCTCGTTATATCAGCATACCAGCAAGCCGATACCTAATATATTATTTCCAGAATATCAGCGTACCAGCAAGATGATATAACGATAGGATCTGTGTCCTGATAAGCGTATCACAAAGCTGGTATGCGATTGAGAGGATGATAAGCGGATACAAAACGGCGGACACGAAATGATGGCAGATAATGTTAAGGTATCGGGTTATTGGTATGCGAAAGAAATAGAAGGCTAATAAACGAGGAAACAGATAAGAGGAGAAGAAAGATACTGTGGTTGCAAATAAGGTGACCAAAACAAACAGGTTTCAAAAACGAACCGCTGCAAAAACAGCAGTGGTCAAAAACGATGGAGATGAAAAGAAGAGAACAAAAACAAAGACCACGGAGAGGAGCAGCACGACATAGGAAACCTATGTCTGGGTCACTGATGTTTACAACATTACTTACTATATGTTTTGTTTTCATAGCTGTCATTGTAATAGTAGTTTGTATTCGTTGTTTCGAATCTCGTATTTTCAGTTCCAAGCAAAGCCTCAATCAGCCGGATTCTAAGCCCGAATACGATCCTCTGGATTACCTCTAGCACGCCATAATTATAAACTACTATAGTACATTATTACGTAGTAAATGTTTTACTAGTGGTTTATTCACTAGTAGTTTAACTACTAGTAGTTTGTTCGTTGTTTACAAACACTTTTGTGTATAAGAAAAGAGCCTGCTATTTTGCAGACTCTAGTATCGAGCATACATTTGTATACTCAGTGCAGCTTCTTTCAATTCGAATAATAGTTCTCCGATTGCAAAAGTCGGAACCGGATCATCGTTTGTATCCGTAGATTTTTGATGCCCATGATTTTTGAACCTAATATCACAAAACGATTCTGATACTGACACGGTTATTTCTCACTCTCTTCTATTTTCAGCAATCGATCCATAAGAAATGGCATCTGTTTACTCAGGATACGAATGTCAGAATTCACAAAGATATTGATTTCTTTTCCGAGTTGTCTGTATCCATCTTTCAGTCTCTGCGCAAACGCAATTGCGAATACAGAAACTACTTGTCTATATTTTTCATTCAACGCAGAAGTATCAAGGCAGATAAGACGATTGAATTTACAGAGCTCCGAAAACGATAAGAAAGCACGATCTCCAGAAAACCAAAAGCGATTACAAAAATCCGTCAACATAATGCATATTTTTGAAATATTTTGCAAATAAGTGTTGACAAAAATGAGAATCCTTGTTATATCCTAAGTGGAGATACCAATATGTGGTATGCGAATACGATATTGGTACAAATGCTGGCAACAGAAATAGGGACGAATAAGATCCCATATACGGCAGCGGATCAGCCAAATGAAAAAGCCGCAAAGATAGTGTCCCATTTCACAGGTGGTATAAATGGGCATGAAAAAAGGGAAGCCTGATCATGAAATCTCAAAGAATAGTATTCCAAGAGATAATTCTTACAGATTGCGAGCTGTAAGAAAACAAACAAACGAAGACAAAAAAAAAGACCTTTGATTTCGCAGATCAAGGTCTTTTTCTTTTTGTTTACAAAACTACCGTTAACTCAATCTGTTTACCCGATTATAGTACGCAGAAGCATTTTCGAACTTCTTTGTGTTAACGTCATAATGGTAAACTTCATCTGAAAGAAAATCAGATTCCGACACTTCAGTCTGATTAATCTCACTCACTGTGTTTTGCAGCTCTTCTACAGTCGATATGCCGTCATCAGCGAGAAGAATAAGCTCATGGATAGATGATGGAAGGATATAGTAGCTATCGCCAACAACTGCTGCTGCGTATTCAAAGAAACCTGGGTACGCAAGCACCTTTGCTCCAAACTGGAAATCAGGTACAGTAGCAACATACATTGGAATTGGATCCAATTTATACATACTGGAAAAGAAAGAATTAATAGAAGATACCTGTATTGGCTGTTTATTGATTGCGTTTGCGACTGCCTGGTTTTTTATCTGATCTTCTGGGCACCCAATCGCATTTAAAGTATCATTTGGAATCATAATGATATGATGTTTCGGTTCCCCTGTTTCTGCTTTCATAAAACAATAGATAACTGCAAGATCTTCCAATTCATCATGAAGAACCCATTCAATATCAGGAACCTTGCTTTTTGGAAGCACAACAAGGCTCAATTCAGTTTCGGTAACACGATTCATTTTGATTTCTGGTTTCATACATTTTTTCTCCTTGTATATGTTTGTTTTTGTTATCCTAAATATGGAATACACAATGTGGAATTACATAACAGTTGGCGTTTATCAATGAACACAAACGGTAACCGATACGAACGCACGCAATACATCCAGTGGCAGATATCCTCGGAACTGATTGATCAGATCTGATACAGATTTCTCTTGTTTTAATTCAATACCGAGAACCCCATCTATTGTCTGCTCACTAAAGAAATCAGCATAATCCGTCAACACAATGTCTGTATTCGATTTATCAAAAAGAACCTCAGCATCTTTGCGGATCAAACCTACAGCTTTGTCACCATAGTCATAAATCTGTTTGTATGTAAGAAACCTGTTTCCGTTCTGTTTTATGGATTCGATAAATGCGTTTGCGATAACATCATCCATACCAATATGATAACAATTCATATATTTTCCTCTTCCTGCTTTTCAAATCTTGGACACGAATTTAATCATTAACCTGACAAATTTTCCTTATCCTCATCCTTATCCTTAAATTGTGTGGACAGGGATTTTCACCCTGCATAACTCCGCTCACACTACTTACTTTCCTATACCAGACGCGACATACATTTACGAAGATGTGTGTCACTACTACGGAGTCCCTCCCTGCGCGTCTACATATTCCGCCACCACACAGTTACTACCATTGAGACGTTTTCGATTTCTCTTTAGCGACTCTACGTACATATTCCCAAGATGTTTCAAGTCTGTTTGCTTTTGCATCATAATGATACAAGACGTTCGTCAGATAATCATCATGATTTAATGCTTCGTCGCCCAAAAGCATGTCCTGAAGTTTATCACTCAAATAATCGGCGCTTACTGCAACTTTATCGTCTACTAAAATGATCTCGTGTACGGAAAATGGTAAGACGAAAAAACTACCACCAATTGTCTTTGCTGCCTGTTTCAAAAAGTCTGGATATACCAAAACAGAAGCTCCAAATTGTTTTCTGGCATTTGAGACGACATAAATGGACTTGTCTTTCTTTTTGTCACCAATCTCGAAAACATTAATAGGCGTAATATTGATCCAGGAATCAAATTCTGTTTCACTACCCTGGATTTCAACCAGGCTTTTCATAACTGCCGGATTGTTTTTAGCTGCATTTTCGAACACGTCTGATTTGAATTCATACTCTGTGATATTCAGTGCATCTAGTGTCTGATCTGTAATGATGGAATTGTTTTTCGTTCCAAGACAGAATACAGCACACATTCCACCAATCGGGATATGAATGGCGTCGTAAATATGCAGGTCCGGGAAAGCACAACAAAGAGCTTCTCCTTTATCACGTGGAACCATCCTGATTGTAATCTTATCTTTAATCAAATCGTATTTTAAACTCATTTTGTGTCCTCCATTTTTTGAACGAATATCCAGTATCCCAATAATGCAAACAATCATGCGTTCACACTATCAGGACACGAAATCTGAATTTTGACCTATTCGCGAGTCCGACGAATGTAATCTTCGACGACTTCGAACTTTTGAGATTCGGCGTCATAATGATACAGATTGTCTGATAAGATATCTTCACGAGCGTGAACAGTTCTGTTTATCAGTTCGATTTCGTTTTTTAATTCGTTGATACCGTCATCGCAAAGATCACCAGAATCTTTAACAAGGATTAATTCGTGGACGGATGACGGGATTACGTAATAACTACCACCAACAGTTGCTGCAGCCTGTTCAAAGAATCCTGGATAAGCGAGTACGCATGCACCAAACTTTTTGCTTGGAACGGATGCTATATACATCATACTTGTTGCCTCATCTTTCGGAATCTGAGTTCCAATAATTGACTCAATTTCGGAATCCATAGATTTGATAACTGCTGGATTTCTTGTCATGGAGTTCAGAAGTGCATCGTTTTCGATCTGTTTGATACTTATAGCATTCAAAACTGGAATTGCCTTCATAACTTCACCAAGATCTCTATTATCTGCATTTATAAAATATACAATTGCGATATCTCCAAGTACCCTATATTTTGTTCCTGCCAGTACGTCTCTATTGTATTTTTCTGATATAGCATTAACCTCAAGCAGGTCTTTAATGGAATCGTAAATATTATTAACGTTCATAGTTTTCCTCCGTTTTCGTTTTCTGATTATCATAAGGCTCACTTTTCGGAAACCTCGTCAAGAATGCGATAATTTCTCTCGATCTTTTCGCATACATTATCCGCATTCTCCTGTTTGTTTCTAAATATGCTCGCCTCAAAAACAAGGGAAAACCCAGATTCGTATCCTGTATTCTGGGCACAAAAATAACCAGACCAAGCACGAAGTATAATCCTGTAGTGCCACAAAATTGCGGATACAGGTCACTCGAGTTTTCTTCGTGAAAGATCTGGTTTAAAGTATTACGGAGCTGCTGGCAGCATATCATATCCGGTTGCGAGTCCGTTTACGATATGTCGTTTATACATCTCCATTTATGTCATATCAAAAATAAATATGGGTTAAACGAATATTGGTTAACAAAGATGCGCCAACATTCAAGTATACAAGACTGCAATCGTATCCAGTTGTTTTCGAATACACAGTCGTTCGTATATACCAGGTTGTGTTTGTCTTTTAGAACCTCAGTCATCCTGTAATATTAGAACACGGTTGTTAGTATACGATTTTTTTGTATTCTAAATATTCCGGATACAAAGTATTTTGTATACTAATATTTTGTATACTAAATATTTAGTATTATATATATATTATATTATATATATTTAGTATTCTAAATATTAGTATTCTAAACATTAGGATCCGATTAATTAAATTTCGTTTTATATCGGATTCTATTTTGTCTTCATTACTGGTATACAATTACTGGTATTAGAATACTATTATCACAAAAAGAAATAAATATAAAGATTACAGTTATGGCTAAATATATAAGTTATCTAAATCCTTTACACAGAGATATAATATATAATACTAAGTCTTTGTATACTAATCTTTGTATACTGAATTTGTTTTCTAGTTTTTGTATACCAATTTTTGTATACTAGTTTTTGTATACTAGTTTTTGTATACTAGTCTTTGTATTCTAAGTCTTGTATTCCAATTTTTGTATTCTAGTCTTGTATTCTAAGTTTTGTATTCTAAGTTTTGTGTTCTAGTTTTGTATTCCAAGTTTTGTATTCCAATCTTTGTATTCCAATCTTTATATTCTAGTTTTTGTATACCAAGATTTGCATTCTGGATTTCGGTACGGTGTTAACAAAATCCGCATTATTTCAATTTGTCTGACGAGATTTTCGAAAACTGAGCCTTGTTAGGTTCAGAAAACGTAGAAAACCAAAAACGTATTTGTCTGGCTAAGACTCGGAACATATTTAGTTCAAACAAAGAAAATCAGAAAAGGAGGACACAAAATGAAATGGTTACGAAAAGGTGCTTATAACACCGTAAAAGAACTTGTACAGGCGAATACCGGTATGAGTGCAAATGACCTTGCGTATGATGCACGTAGATATCATTACCCAGGAATCAAAGAGGCAGCAGAATTATTCATGGACCACATCAAACACGGATCAAAGATTCTGGTATGGTGTGACTATGACACAGATGGAGTTGACTGCAAATTCATCATGAGCTATACCCTTGCGCGTCCAATGAAGATCCGCAATATTGAAATCCTTTGTCCGGGACGCTACAGTGACGGATACGGAATCAAGCCATCTATCGTGGAACAGTTTGCAGGTACTGATCTTTTAGTGCTCTGTGATAACGGGATCGCAGCAATCGAAGCTGTTGACCTTGCTCGTGAAATGGGAATGGATGTCATCATCCTCGATCATCATGATCCAAGAGTAATTGAAGGACAGGTTGTCATGCCGAATGCGAATGTGATAGTCGACCCACATCTTACCGGTGGATATATCATGGACGGGGCTGGAAATCAGATTGGTGAATTCAGGGATCTTTGCGGTGCTGGAATCACATGGTATTTCACCCATGAAGTCCGGAGTATGTGTGACTGGATGAGTGATAAACAGAAATGGTATCTCGACCAGATTGCTTACATCGGAGCTACGTTTGGTACTGTCGGCGATGTCGTTGACCTAAAAGACGACAACAGGCGAATCGTTAAACAGGGTCTCACGAATCTCAACAAAGGAATGGGAACTTCCGGAATCAGACAGCTTATGTACAAGCTGTATCTGAACAACGTATCGAGTATGGATATTGGCTTCCTGATCAGTCCGATCATTAACGCCAGTGGACGACTCGAGGATACCGGAGCAAACCGTATTGCAGCACTGCTCTGTACGGATGCGAACGATGAGGATGCAAAAAAAGCTCTGTATGCTGAAGTTGACCGGGCAATTGAAGTCAACAAGAAACGGAAAGCGATGACAAAGGAGTCTGTTGAGCGTGTTGTTGAAAATTACGAAGTAAACGGCGGAAACGATCCGTTTATCGTCTGCTATGATGAATACACGGTTTCCGGAATCGTCGGGCTCGTAGCTTCAGAACTCGTAAATCGATATCACAGACCAGCTCTGGTGTTTGCACCATCTGGAAAAGACGACGGCGTTATCAAAGGATCCGGACGTTCGATAGAAGGTATTGGAATCAAAGGTCTTTTAGATCAGGTTCAGCAATATCTGACGACATACGGTGGACATCCGATGGCATGTGGGGCAAGTCTTTTGATCGATAATCTGGATGCTTTTGGAGACGCAGTCAACGCAATTACACCTGTTCTCGATACAAGTGACGCCATTATGTACGACCTCGAATGTACTTACACTGAAGCGGCGACAAAACTTGCAGAACAGGAACAATTTGAACCATATGGCGCTGGGAATCCACAGCCTGTTTACCGGATCAATGGCGTCGAGCTTTGTGAACCTGGATATATGGGCGGTGATTCGCAACATCTCAAGTTCCAGACAAAGGACGCCGACATCTTGTGGTTCGACGGACGAAAAGCATACGAAGACCTTGGATCTCCAAAGATGGTAGATATGCTTGTAACGATGAGTTATCACGAATTCAAAGATCAGGTTACCGTACAGATGCAGGTCATTGACATGAAACCTGCGGATTAAAAAACAAAATAGAGTCAGCCACAAACTGGCTCTATTTTTCTATTATTTGTTAATTCATTGACGAGATTTCCAAAAAGTGAGCCTTATCATGAATGTGAAATACATATAGACAAGTATTGGAACCAAGATTTCGGCAACACAATTTCAGGTATCATCATTGATACTCTTTCACATCTTTTGCCATAGTTCTGGCAACCAATCATACCAAAGATAACAACGACAAAAACAGTATTAGTTTGCGAACATCCGGCACATATTTAGTTTCAGAACGAGAAAAGTTGTGTCTAAAGTTGTGCCTAAAATTACGCAAACAGGAGGAGGGAGCCAATAACTTTGGCGGAATTTTTATGACAACAATAGAGACACAATTTGAATCACATTTACAATCACAGGTTAACAGAGCAATTATCACAGGAAATTGGGCACAGATTAGATATCTCTTGCAAAGACCTGGTGTCAATGCTTCCGTCACCCAGGAAGTGTTTACAGATCTGGCAGATGAGATTGCGGATGCTTTTGCAGTAAACAAAGTACTCCAGAAATTATTAAGAGGTCCTGTATCATTGACACTCGGTGAATTTATCAGACTGCTTGATGCGGTCAATCCGGAGTCATTGAATCCAGGTCAGTTATCCAGAAAAAAGATAAACGAGCTTTCGAAAGTTATGAATATCACTCCGTTTGCTGTCCGGTTGCAGCAAAGATTAACAGAAAGCAATACAAACGTGATCAACATCACAGCGAAGAAAAGTCCTGAAGTCTATATCACGAAGACATTAAAACCAATCCAGGATCTTTATGAACTTTATCAGTGGGCGAACATTCAGGATCCAAAATATTACGACACCGTGTTAAATATAGACAATATGTTTGAAATATTAGGTGACAAAGAATTGGATCATACTACTGCCCTCAACGACATGTTGGAGTCCGAATACGAACAGCAATTGAAAGAAACCGATCATTCCTGTGAATAGCACTACATACACATAACACGGCAACAGAAAGAGAGGAAACAAATTATGGGTTCAGGAGAAGCTCAGGTGTCCATGGCGGCACAAAGTATTAACACAACGATTAACGTAGCGAATACAACAGTACAAACACTTATGCAGCTTATGTTAAAAGAGCAGACAAAAATGCGTAATCCAGAAGCTTTGGTTGTAGACATTCGTGACCTCGATAAGGTATTGAATGGATTAAACGAAGCTGGTATTCCATGGTCAACAAGCATGCAGCGTGTTCCGGTTTATGAAAGAGACACAAATGGTGACTATGTGTTGGGGAAAGATGGAAAGCCAATTTTACTCGGCTTCGAAGAAACACCAGCGAGAACACCAGATGGTATGAGTTGCATTATCATGGTCAGCGGACATGACAGACCAATGTTAGACCCGGATACTGGAGATGTTATATTAACCAGCAAAGGAAACACAAAGATGGTCGGCGGCGATATTGATAAAGCTGTTATGATCAGAAATACGGTTCGCGAAGAACGTATGAGAGAAAACTTAGTAGGATTCAATCTTGGAAACGATGAAGTCTATCAGGGGGATTATGTGAAATTTGAGTTTCCGGGCTTAGAATCCAGATCCCGGTTTGCAGATGCATTTGGTTCTGCTTTCTCGTTAAAATGTGTGATTCCGGAAGATTTTAATGACCATTCCATTTATGTCAGACAGGACGCCTTTGAAGAAGGCTTGAATGGAGAACACTCTCCGGCTGCCAGAGCATTAAAGGAATACTATTTTAAAGAGCAGTTTCCGGAATATGCTGATTATCTGAATCGAGCAGACAGAGATCTAAACACAATGATGGAACGCGTAAACAAAGCGGCACTTGATCCAGGTCTGATCATCAGATTTGAGAATCCATTCGAAACCGAAGAACTTTCAGCCTGTACAGAAGAGGACTTAAAAAACGATATCATTTATGTCAAAGATCAGCGTGGATATATCAATATTCCGGATATGAACGGAGATATGCCGGATCCTATTGATCTGACAACTGAAAATGGACGAAATGCTTTTGTATATTCAGCTCGTAAACTTGGTTATCTGTATTCATTTGAGGGACTGCAACCAACAGAGGAACAGATCCATGATTTTGCAATCAGATCTTGCCATGATAAAGAATTCCTCGCATTCCAGAATGACATTGCCAGTTTAGGTGCTTATTATGAGAACTATATCAATGACAACATCAAACTCGATTTCAAAGATGGCGATAAATCAGTGGATCCACAAAGAGGTGCGACATGGTCAAACATTGAAGTACGGATCGATAATATGGCACTCGTTGGTCATGTAAACATTGATATTTCGCCGACGGATCCAGATAAAGATCAAAAATCAGCAACCGCAGCAGATCTTAACGAAAAGATCAGAACTGTAAAAGAGACGGCTCTGGAACAAAATCTTACGGTTACTATTGTGGATGGCAAATCTTTATCCGCAAATCTGTATGCAAACGGATTAGTTCGGAATTCAGAAGATATTGCAACCAAAAATGAAGATATTATTTCTGGAACCATAAGAGGCGACCACAAAGATGCACTTGATGCATTCCAACAGATGTATCTGAACAGCGAAGATTCTGGACACGACAGAGACCTTCCTGATGAGGAACCAGACAGTCCAGAAAACCAGGAACCAAGTGATCCGGCTACAGATATCAGTAATTCATTCCTTGATGAAACTGGAGAACCAATTCCTTACAATCAGGATGACATTGATCACGACGACGATAGTTCGACACTTCAGCTCTAATTGAGTGCAAGTATTAGAATACGAAAAAGAGGAGACGATTATTTGTCTCCTCTTCTTTTCTACTCTTCGTTTTCTGTTTTGTTTTTCTCATCTTTGTTTTTCTCGTCTGGATTCCCAAGCTTTTTCGCAGCCTCTTCCAGTTTTAATTTAAGGATTTCCAAACGTGCAGATATTTCTGGCAACGCTCTCGATTTCTCTGGCATTTTTTCAAGCGCATTAAGATCGTTGATAACTTTATCAATCATGTTGTTTGATCTTGTTAAAGCTCTCATTCGTTTCATTTCAGCATTCGATAACGAGGACATAATCTCTTTTTGTTCCTCTTGCATTTCGTTGATTTTGGATTCCGCAAGTTCGCGTTCCTTTTCATTGCTTGCTTCTTCTTTCAATTGTTCGAACGCTTTAATCTTTTTATCCGTGTAATCAAGTCTTTCATTTGCAGCTTCTTTTGTTTTCTGTAACTCTCGTGCTGCCTGGATATCGTCCTCTGTTAGCTTGCCCTCTTCTTTTAGAACTTCAGCAAGCATCATCTGTTCTGTCTCTCCGAATCCAGCAATTTCCGCAGCTGTATTAATGGTGATTATTTTGTTTTCCCAGGCTTCACGTAATTCCGGATTCAGTTTTGTGATTGCAATATACTTGTAAATCTGACGTTCTGTCATCTTGTAAGAGTCTGCAATCTTTTTTGATATACGTTCATCATCATCTTCTGCATTTCTCATTTCATACAATTCCAATAAACGTTGAATATCTTTGATGTTCTTTTCTAAAGTCTGCGTACGAACCTGAGCATTTGCTTCGATCAAGGCGATTTCTTCATCGACTTTTGACATTTCTGGTCTCACATGACACGGAAGCAAAGCCCCAGGAAATTGTTCTTTGAATTTATCCGGATACTCATCACGAATCAAACGGCAGGCTCTTAATCGTCTTTCTCCGGAAATTAGCCGGACCTCTCCGTTTTCGTTTTCCTTTGTTGTTACAAAGTTGTGAAATAATCCGTTTCCCATAATACTGAACGCTAGAGACTGAATATCAATTTGATCGAATCTCTCATTCAGTTCGTTTGTAATAATTTTATCGATGTTGATATAGCGCATTCCGTATGCATTGCTCGCTCTTTGTTCATCAATATTTGTTGAACCAGGAAGCTTTCCGGATGATGTTACGCCCGGCATAAACTTAGGTCGTGTTGTTGTACTCATGTTTTGTTTGCTCCTTTCTTCGTCGATTTCTTATTTGTTTTCTTTTTCGAATTAGTTCCGTTCTGAAATTTTCGTACTTTTATGAATTGACGTCCGTCCAAATAATCAATAGCTTTTAAAAGATCCATATAATCGTTCACACATTCGTTTCTCTTATTAGGAGACAACATCAACGGAACGAAATCGGTACTTGACTTTGCTAAAACTTCAGACATTCTTATTGGAGTCGGAAGGAACATGTCATTGAGCATTTCCGCATATCCCGCAAACATGTCTTTTGCTCTGTTCGTACGAGATTTCACTTTTGTCATAAAAACATATGCCTTTTTCTTTTCATGAAGTTCGTAATATGTTTCAATCTCTGCAGCCATGTTGACAATTTTAACAACAGATTGGTATCCGAAGTTATCCGCCTCAATTGGGCACAAAATAGTATCGCAAGCGATACCGAGTGCTGATGAAAGTGTTGTGATCGCCGGAGAACAATCAATAACAATATGATCGTATTTGGTTCCGGCAATTTGTAATAAATTATTCCGGAAACACATGATTGCATTCGCATTTTCATTGTGATTCACTTCATCATACAAGTCATAATGTAATGACTCGATATCTTCACATGTTGGAACTATGTCAAGGTTTTCTAATTTTGACGGAATAATTGTTTTCTCTACTTCTTCTAATGTCAAGTCTTTAAGAACCAGATCTCTCATTGATACTTCTGGAACTTGTTCAATATTCTTCGACATCATATCGGTACAATTTCTTTGGAAATCCATGTCAACAATCAACACACGTTGTCCTGATATCGCAAGTATTTGGGCAATCATTGCAGTACTCGTTGTTTTGCCAACGCCGCCCTTGCTACTTTCTATTGCTGTGATGTGATATGTTTTTTGTTCTGCATTTGTGTTCAATGTATTTATCCCTCCTTTTTATAACTCAACAGTATAATAGATTATCATGTCGTTTGCAAGGTTTTTCCTGTTTGAACTAATACAATTTTCGTACACATTGTGATGTTTCATTTGTTTTGGCTTCGTTTGTTCTTTTTCCGTACGTTTTGAACTAATACGAATCAATAAGTTTGGAAACATAAAAGAGAAGCCATAATACTTGAATGCCATGATTTGTTTCCTGTTCTTTGTTTCCACAGATTAAGAACCAGTACAAAGCAGGTAGTTATTTGGAAACAGACTAAATAACAGAGTCTGGATTTGTATTAGTTCAATTCCCATCATTTACCATTAGAGTATTGCTTCGAACTAGTACTATGACCCTGTTTATTGGTTGAATCAGTATTTGAATCAGTTCGTCAGTGTGCAATGTTTTGTTTATATCATCTTTGAACTAGTTCAATACAAATTCAATACTACTTCAATTTGACTTCAATTAAACTTCAATATAGCTCCCTCAAATCGCAGACAAAGAACTGATTCAAGATTTTCAATATTGTTTCTTCTCCGATTTTGAACTAGTTCAAATATGATTTGTTAATAAAAATATCTATTTTCGAATTGGTTCAGTTTAAGGGTTAACTAAACTTTAAGTCAAAGTTATGTCACGAAACACAAATGAAAGGCAATAGAACTAATACAAACGGTGTCATTTTATCGAAAACAGGCAAATTGTATTAATTCAAATCAGCGTTTTGTGTAATTTAAGATATTTTGAACGAATACAAATAACAGTTTTCAGAGTATCGGAACCAGATATACTAACATTCTTATTAACTGAGCCGAAAAACATCAACATTGGAACTAATACAAATGGCAAATAGTCCGAACAATTTTCTGATTTCCTGACGAGTTTTCTAAAATGTGAGCCTTGTTAGTTTTAAAAGAAAGGGTTATCGCATATTTGTTTGCAATATAGGTATCCATATTTAGGATAACAAAATAAGCAGACACAATATGTTGTGTCCGAAAGAAGGAGAATGTTATGAGTAAACAGCAGGTAAACAACAAGGAATTACAAGCACAAGATACTACTGTTATGCTTGAAAAATATATAGAAGACGAATTAATCGAATCCGAAATGGATAAATGTAAAGAGGATGACCAGTATGTATCTGAGTATGAATACGATGAGTCCGGCACTTCCATATCCAGCGATGCTATGACAGATTACATGAGACAAATTGGTAGCATCAAGATCATGACTCCAGAAGAAGAAGTTGCATGTTTTAAACGATTCGAAAACGGAGACAGGGAGGCTTACGATGAGATTTTCAACCGCAACCTGAAGCTTGTTGTCTCTATTGCGAAAAAGTATTTTTTGGTTGCAACGAACATGGATCCACTTGATGTTGTTATGGAAGGTAATATCGGCTTGATGACAGCAATTCGTAGATTCGATTACAGAAGAGGGTATAAGTTTTCAACGTATGCTTCCTGGTGGATCAAGCAAACGATCACGAGAGCGATATACAATAACAATAACATGATCAGAATTCCAATACACGCAAACGAAGGATTGCACAGATACCGTAAACTTATGGAAGAATTAGCAAAGTCCGGAGAAGCGGAACCGGCAGCCAGAGAGATTGCAAAGACAATTAATGTTACTGAAGAACAAGTTCTAATCTTTCGAAATATCGTAAACGGAATGGTGAATCCTTCTTCCTTAAACAAACTTGCAAATCAGGAAGAAGATGCTGATACAGAGATTCAAGATTTAGTATCTTCCAATATAAACATCGAAAACGAATATATGAACCAGGATCTTAGAGAAACTTTATTTGAAATACTAGATCAATGGATAACGAAATATCCAGGAAAAGATAAGGAAAGACAGAGACAAATCATTATAAGGCGTTTTGGGTTAGAGACAGGATCTCCAGAAACCCTGGAAATGATAGGAGCGGACTACGGCATCACAAGAGAGCGTGTTCGTCAGATTGAGTTGAAGTTCATCCGGTATGCAAGATTACCAAAAAACAAACGAGTATTAAAAGAGTACATCGAATAACTTTGTGTGTTCAAATAACATATTTAAGACAAAAGATCGCACAATAAAGGAGGAACAAAATATGTTATATGTATTCATTGGTAAATCAGCTGCTGGAAAAGATTATCTGTATCATGAATTTCTAAACTCTCATCCGGATGTCAAAGAGGTTGTTTCTTACACAACAAGACCACCTCGCCCAGGAGAAGTTGATGGTGTTGACTATCATTTTGTATCAGAAAGAGAGTTTATGGAAATAGTTCAAAATAATCAAATTTTGGAATACCGTTCTTACAAAACAAAGATGAATGGTGTTGCTGCAATTTGGTATTATGGATCACCAAGGCTGACAGATATAAATGATGTCGACTATGCTGTTGTTCTCGATCCAGACGGAGCCAGAACAGTAGTGACCGAATATGGTGCAGAAAACTGTATGGTCACATATGTAACGGCTCCAGATACATTGAGACTCGAAAGAGCAAGAAAGCGAAGCGGATTTGACCAGACAGAATGGGACAGAAGATTTCCTGATGACAATGCACGATTCAACGATGAAATGGAGACCGAGTTCAAAGAAGTTCTCGGAGATCACTTTAAAGTAATCGTAAACAGCTAGTAAAAACAGAAGAGAGAGGAAATGATGTTTCGTTTCCTCTTCTTGAATTTGAAAGGAGTTAGACAGGTTTGTTTGAAAAGGAGAAAAGCGATATGTATTTAATGCACAAAAACAAGTTTGTTGCAAAGTTAATAACCTATCAGGGCGTAATCATAGGCGTAAGCGAAGTGTATAACGAAAAACTGCTTCCGATTGGGATGCAGGGTAGTGTAAAATTTGCAGACTGGAAAATTCTGACATGGTTAACGAATAGGATGATTCCAAGAACCAGAATAAACATTGAAGAAATCGAAGACGAGAAAACAGTGTGGGAATATCTAAAAGATAACCATGGATTGTCTATGAATGATTGTTATTGGTTCCAGGATGTGTACACAAAAGAAGTATTATCTTGGAATGATATCAATTTCAGAGATAACGGTTACTTAAGTAAACTTCGTAGTTTTCACAAAGATACTTCTGATGATCAGCACCCATCCATTTTGTCGCCGGATTATGCAACGCCTGGAGTTTTGGAAAAGTATTGGTTTCGAAAAAATGGGCGCGATTATCTGACGAAATATGGATGGATGCCAGGTGCCCAGAGCGAATCTGTTCTGGCAGCAAATGAGGTCGTCGTTACTCAGATTGCGAATATTCTTGGAATTCCATGTGTACAGTACGAGCAATCTATCACAGACGCCGAATACACGTGCGTAAGTGAATGTTTCCGCAAAAGAAACGAAGACATTGTAACCGGACAGAACATAATGGATCAGTTGAATTCTTATAATCCAATCGACATTATGTCATATGCAAATGACCTTGGCTATAAAAAAGAGATCGATCAGATGATGATCATTGATGTTCTTGTCGGAAACCACGATAGACATCTTTCTAATCTTGCGTTTGGTATGGATGCCGATACGAGAGAATTCACGAGATTTATTCCATTGTATGATAACGGAAGTTGTCTTGGCTGGAATAGAATGCCTTATGAAGCTTTGATTATAAAACCGCTGGATTTGAGACCTGAAGAGGTAATCGGTTTTGTGAATACATATGTTGAGCTTCCGGACCTTCGTATCCTGATTAACTGTGTCCGGGATGTATATAATAATTATCAGATTTCTGAAGAACAGGTTAAAATCGCAATCCGGACACTAACAAGCGGATACAAAGTCGTATGGGATGCGATGCAGGAACTGAAGAATAAATCCAGGTAAGGGAGGATTCAATATGGAATACAAAAACGATTATTTTGCAGACGATCAACTTTCTGAAGACGAAATTCAGGAAGACGATTACGAGAAGGAACTCATTAACTGGTATTCTACATATCCTGTTGAGAGAAAACGCAAACTTAACAAGCGCGAACGTTATGAGAAAGAACAGAAACATCTCAAGAAACTCGCATCCGAGTGCACACGTTATCCGCAGCCAGCTATGTATGTGGATCAGAAATGGATACGAAAGGTCGGGTACTCTTATATTTCAAAACCGTATTACAAGCGTTTGCATAGAGAGAAGATCAGTTCGTACATAAAACGTCTTGCAAACAGAAAAGTAAGACACTACAAAGGTGAACTCCATAACGGATACCAGCATATTCATAAAGTGTATGATTTTTGGTGGCAAATAAGCTAGGAAGGATAAAGGTATGAGCAAAACCAAAAGATATAAGTTTTCGTGTCATATTTTAGATGCCAATCGTTTGGTTGAAAATAGAGATCTCCCAATGATGGTATACAGTACATTTTTGCATCCATTTGAATTAACAAAATGCAGTCACAAAGAATCGAAGCCGAAATTCAGGGACCGAAAGACATTTGTCGACATAGGAAAAATTGAGTATTAATCACAAAATCAGACAAGAGAGCAGCCGATTATTTAGGTTGCTCTTTTTATTTTGTTTTCCTTTGTTTTATGTTTACGCATATTTAACACATAAGACAAATAATCAGGAGGTATCCAAATGTCTATGAAATTAAATGAAAAACAACAAGAAGCTGCAACCACACTAAATGGCTGCCTTCTAATTGTTGCCGTAGCCGGAAGCGGAAAAACGACAGTTCTTATTAATAGGGCGGTAAATTTAGTAAACGCTGGTGTTGATTCGAAACGAATCCTAATGATTACGTTTACAAGATACGCAGCCAGAAATATGGCAACAAAAGCAAAGGAAATAGGAGATAACAAATGCATTGGACTGTACACATCGACATTCCATTCATTCTATCTTGACATGTTAAGACGATATGGCAACATCATCGGGATGGATCCAAATTTTGTAATCCTTAATTCAGACGGAAGCATCGAGGATTCCATTTCTCAGGTTATGGCAAAGTATACGGAATATGGAGAAGTAAAAGGATTCCCTAGTTTTTCTGATATCAGGGAAGCGTATTCGTATGCAATAAATACCGGAAGACCACTTGATCAGGTGTTGTCGGAATTCAAGGAAACAATGGACTACGTGGCAGAATTATGTGACCTGTATGAAATCTGGACAAAAGAGAAAGAAGCAACAAACAATTATACCTATGATGACCTCATGGTGAAAATGTTAGAGCTTATGCAGACAGAAAACGGAAGAAATGCCGTTTCATCTTTGTTTGATTACATTATGGTAGACGAATATCAAGATATCAATAAACCACAGAATGAGATACTGCAGCTGTTAACAAGTTCGAATCCAAATGTGGCAGTAGTAGGAGATGACTATCAAGCAATCTACGGATTCAGGGGTTCCAATGTCGGTTACATTGTGAATTACGAAAAAATGAACCCAGGCACAAGAGTAGTAACAGTTGATACCAATTATAGATCATCAGACGAAATTCTGGAATTTGTGAACGCAGTCATGGATAGAAACTGTGACTTTGGCATCAAGAAGGATATGAAAGGAACCGGAAAAAGTTTCGGACCCGTTATTTTGAATCACGTGGATGACGAAGAAGACGAATACCAGCATATTGTGGATTCGATCATCCGGGTCCATTCTGAAGGCACTCCATATTCTGAGTGTGCTGTTTTAAATTCGAAGTCAAAACCATTACACAAACTCGAATTGTTGTTAGTTCGTAATAATCTGCCATACGAGATGCGCGGTGGTAAAAAATTCTTAGATCGTGATGAAGTGAGAGATTTGATTGCGTTGATCACCTGTATTTTAGCACCTACTAGTAAGAAAAGCATGTTGTCATGGTATCGGGTGCTGACTCAGCTGGTGACCGACGTCGGACAGAAGAAAGCAACTGGTCTTGTCGAGTGCTGCGCAGAACCTGATTTCCCATTATCTGCAACGATAAACGGAAAGAAACCATCAGCATCTATAAGAAAACAGCTTGAAAATCTGCATGTGTATCTATCAAAGGTGCAAAACGCTACTTATGAATCTGGTTACCAGAAGGCACTTCGAATGTTGGTGGATGGTTACTATGATTTTCGTCATGATCTAATCGAAAACAGTAAGAAATACAAACAGGAAAGTAACCGGACTGACGCATTCAATGAACTGGAATCCAAACGTGAAATTTTAGAAACATTCCGAGAAATTGGAGAACAATATATTGATTTCCAAACATTTTTGGACGGACTCACAATGAATGACACTTCCAAAAGTTCAGATGATTGTATCTGTCTGTCTACTGTGCACTCAGCAAAGGGTTTGGAATGGGATAATGTCTATATGATGGATGTTATTAGTGCCCTATATCCTGGAAAGAACTATTCGAAAGAAGAACAGAATGAGAATCTAAGAGTATTCTATGTCGGGATCACAAGAGCAAAGAAACATCTAATTTTGTATCATCCTCAGTTAATTTTGAGCAGAGGAGAGTATGTTCCAATAGATGTGTCTCCATATGTGTCTGAGGTAACAAAACACTATGGTTTAACATATATCAAAGAACAGACATTGACAAATCAAGATATCGTGCACCATTATCCATTACGATTTGAATTTATTCCATCAAGTGTATTCTGTAAGACAGTGCGCCAAAGATTGACGCCGGAACGTTTGGAACAGATAAGTAAGAATGTATGTAAAATCGGGGTTTGTTCTTGCTGTGGCGGCGCTGTAGGATCAGACCATTTGTTTGCGCACGAAGTATGGGAATACAACGATTACAAAAAGATACAAGCACTTGCAGATATTATCCCTGTTTGTGAGCGTTGTAGCGCAGTTATAAGTTTCGATCATTCTGTAAACAAGCGAAACATTGACAGAAATGATCTATTTCAATGGTATGCAAGTGTTAATCGGATTCCAGTATCTGCTGCCGAAGAGGAATTAACCAGAGCTCGTCAGAAACAAAACGAAAGAGAACAGTTTATTTGGCAGCAAGATGATGGATCCGTCGATAAGGTGATCCGCCGTTATTTGGACGCGGAAAATAAGGTAGCGAAATATCAAATTCATATGCTAACAGTTCCATATAGCAGAAACGAAGAATTCAAAGAAGATTGCTACCGATATGGAGTGCGTCCGAAATGGTTGGTTGAAGATAAAATATGGAGTTATCAAGGCAAAACAATTCCGGAACTTGATCAAAAATGGGGAGTAATAAATTAAGGAAAAGGATAAGGATGAGGATAAGAAAAGCTAGGTAATTTGTGAAGCAAACACGAACAAATGCAATTATTTTTCAATTTCTTTGCAATTTCCTGACGAGTTTCTGAAATTATGAGCCTTATGATATTCGAAACTAAATATTGCGCTGACTGTTTAGTCCGAAGGTATGCACGAAAACAAATTTGGATGTATATCCTGTATTGTATTTGCATGAAAGAACTAACCGGTCACAAACATCATGAGTTTACCAGAAGGATTGTATAATCCTTACCGCTGTAATTGACAGTTTGTTGTCGAAAGATAGGCGATCACACTTACACAGAGTGACGCTTTATTTGTGTGCCTAAAACAGTGGTCAAATGGTAAACAATTATGCATATGAAAATGTGTTTCTCTGGGAACAAAAAAAGGAGAAACCACATGATTAGTATGACATTCGATCATTACACAGAACTTGACGACAAGATTGCATCATTACCAAAACGTAATGAAAACTACGGTCTGGAGGAAAAAGACTTGAAGAGAATCGAAGCGGATCCGGATCGTTATTATCGTTATGTAATGTACCTTTTAAATCAGCCGTATTACGAAGTCAATGCTAAAGAACACAAATTTGATAACAAAGATGCGTTGCCACAGAATGAGGTTACGGACCGTTTAAATGCTTTGATCCGAGACCATGTGGATATCACAGATTAGAGGAAACAAGTATGAAGGTAACCGATTATCGAGATATGTATTATGCAATTTCAAATGGGATTGAGATTGGGTTGTCGATCGATAGCGTGCTCGAAGAAGTGGTCGCAGAAAGAGAAAACGGTAATTTATCTGCAAAGGATTATAACGAATTAATGGTTTTCTTCAAAGAATGCGACCGAAAACATGGAGCACAAATCGTCGAACACAACCATGCTGTTTGGTTACGGCAACAAAGAGAAACGGAAGATCAAAACAGACAGGTTTCGGGAAACAAACCAAAAACACTTGGGGCTCTGTTGGAATTAACAGAAACAGAACGAGGACAAGCTCGTATTCGAACGCCAAATAATGAGTTTCCCAAAATCGATGTCCCGAAACCGGAAACAACGTTCAAGAAACAAACAACGAGAACAAAACATCAGCAAAAACGAAGGGAGTCTTAATTATGTATTCTAATTCATATCCACAACTTATCCAGAACTGGACGGAAGGATTTGCAAGCAATAAACCATTTACTTTATCACCGCAGTTCTTTTCCTATTCAGAAGAACAGAATAACGAAGATGCTGCCGGATTGATGCGTTATGTGTTCGAAGATGTTTTAGGATGGACACCAAACGACGTCCAAAATCACTGCAGCAAAGAAGTGATCGATTTACTTGGTTTGAGACCAGCATACCGAGCACTTATGTGGCCGTCAACTTATGATGCGAGTGGAAAACGTGTTCCACTGGTAGACAGCAGAAGCGGATACGGATATGTTGCAGCTTTATTGTATCCAAGTGTGATCCGTACGCTGGGAAAACAGAAATTATGGATCATGGAATATAACGCAATGATGTCAGGAAGAGGACAGAGAGCATTCCGTGTTGATGATTTCCTTGGTAACGATGGTTATGATCACGCAAGATTATTACTGAATCATTACCTGGTCAACAATCCAGATGAGAGATTCGAAAACATCGAGGACGTATACAAAGTATTTTCAAACCGTAAAGATGCAGAAAAGATCTTACGTAAAGCAAAATTGCTTATCATTCAACAGGCTTTATTTAATAGTCCACTTGAGTATCTGCACGCAGCGCTTCCAGACGATGGCACGGAAGCCGGTTGCGATCATATGAGTTATGATTTTTATCGATTCGAAACAATGCTAAACGGAGTTGATGAAGTAGAAAGTCATAAGCGAGAGATTATGGAACGTATTAGAAAAGGTGGAGAATCCGTTTACTCTGTTGCAAAAAGTCTGCTTTTAGATGTAGATGTGGTACAGGCAAAAGTTGACTCCTGGAATGAAATCTTGGCAGACCATTTCAAAGATAAGATCATTCTGCTTCATCAGAGACATATGTCTGCAGACAAAATTTCGGAAAAATCAAAACTTCCAAGCGATCTTATCACAAGAAAGCTGGAAGAATGGGGCGAAACAAGGTCATCGCTGAATAAAAACCGCAGTTTGTAGTCAATAGATATCGTAGTTCTGGGACTAATCCCGAAACCATGACACATTTAAAGGAGTACTTAAAAATAGTACTCCTTTGTGTTGTTTTCGAAACGATTTCAACCAGTATTAGTTTGCATCGAACTCGAACATATTTAGGGTGTAAGGAGGATTTTTGTATGAGTGAAACAAATAAAACGACAATCGCTGCAGACTGGTGTGAAAAGAAACTTCCAGAACTCGCACGATTTAACAAAGCATTTATAAAACGAAAAGGAAAAGGGTTTGCGCACGTAATTGTGTTGACTTCAGAAAACAAAGAAGACATCAATTATTGTTATGAAAAAGAGAGTGCACTGTTTGAGTCTTTTGGCTGGTACTGCGTTCTGATGAACGGAGATTCAGTTCCAAAAACCTGTACTTTGGTATTCCGAACAACACCTAACAAAGACGAGGTATACAATGCTTTTGATGTTACAGGCGTCAGCCGGTCTGTGATCGACAAGGATGTATTAGCGAAACTTGTTGATATGATCGGATTTGATGATCTTACGATGGATTACTTGCAGGATATTAATGAGAGTTATTTGTTGTACCTGTTATCGAAAGTTTCAGATTTAGGTATGGACCGTTTCGTAAATGAGTTGCTCGTAAATCATTACAATAACACAGATTCCGACAATATGACAAAGGAAGACCTCAAGATCTTATTTGGTACAGACGACATAAAGACTCTGTGCAGTACGGCAGCTAGTTACGAAGTAAAAGAGCAGGATACTAATTCTTTTGTTCCGCAGACGTCAGAGCCAACAAAAGCAGATAAAGAACCGACTTCTGTAACGGGACAAACTGATGGACCAAATAAAGCGGCTGCTAAAGAACCGGTCACACATGTAGTAGAACAAAGTGTAGAAGTCCCAGTTCCAAGACCTACACAACCGCAGCCAAAACCGAATCCATTACCATATGATGAGAGATCAATAAACGAAGACAAGATCAATTCACATTCGATTCCTCATTCAAAAGGATTTCTTTCAAGTCACGGAAAATTCCGTCCTGTTACAGTAACAAATAACGAGCGATCTGTAACTGCAAAAACAACAGAAACGAAACAAAATGATCCTAAGAATGAATTAAATCCTGCAATTTTAGAAGCAGAAGATAGGAAACCTGCATCCGTTCCAGAAGTAGAGCAGACTGTAGTGGAAAACCAGGAAAAAGGGGAACCAAAAAGCGTTTCCGAAGATAAGGATATTGTTTCTGAAGTCGAAGAAAGCCAAACAATACCGGAACCTGTTATTTCGGAGCCAAAAGAAGAGGGATCCGATGACGGAACACCAAGTGTACCGGCTCCAGTTAAAGTAAAAAAGATTTCATTCCAGTCAAAAGAAGTATTAACAGAAGAAGATAAGAAGCAGAATGCAGAGTTGCTTCATAAAATCCGGTCGAAATATGAACAGGCATTACAATTTGTGACAGATTTACATAGTCCTCAGTTTACACTGTTTATCAATTTGTTTCGAGAAGCATTGGATAACAATAAGTACACCAAGCAGTGGTGTCCTATGTACCTTGAAATCTCAGATGACCTTACAACAGAATTGTATGCGAAGCTTTACGAACTGGATCAGATCACGGCAGAATTCAATAAGAAATTAATTCATCAGGTATTACATATTGGCTGCCCATTCTGTGTAACTGAGTGGAATGAAGATATTACTTTTGTTGACAAGGGACTTCATTATACCAGATGTCCAAACTGCAATAGTGAAAGACCATTCATGAAAGAAGAGTAATTTAAGGAAGAGGATAAGGTGGTTTGGCAGGATAATAATAGAACAACAATGCATATTGGAAAACCTGCCTATCCATATCCTCTTTTTTCTTTAGATAGCACGTTGAAATCGAAAAAAGGAGGAACATTTGTATGAGAATTAATCGTATTGAAAACGAATTGGATATCATTGATGCTGGGCTTATCACGGAGAACCCAACCAGTGTTTTATCAGCATTTTTGAGTACGCATGCGTGGATTGTCGACGTATTGATGCTTGTTTTTGTTGTATCCGGTGTATACCGGTGTTATAAAACCAAGAAGCAAGACAGTGATGAGAAAGATATCAAAAATATGTTTAACGAAGACGGAACAAAGAATCAACATTACGCGCACAAAGATTATGATCCATTCCCATGTTTTACGTTCGCTTTATTGTTATTTATTGTACGGTTACTGCTTGCAGCATTATAATAGCCGATAACGAACGCGAGATATAGATTCCTTCAGTTGAGTCCATATTTAGAACAGAGCTGGCAAAACTCCGTAGCTTTAGCTGCGGAGATGAGAAGACAGCTCTTTTTTTTTACAATTCTTTTGCAATCTCCTGACGAGCTTTCTAAAAAGTGAGCCTTATTAATATTATACAAATGTATTGTCGATTACTTTGGGCTTAAAACGATGGAAAACGAAGACCCGGAAAGGAGACAGGTTATGAAGATCATGTGCAGTTATGCTGTGGAGATGAAACATATCAACAAATTATTCCGTGACACCATAAGGATCTATAATGATGCTGTCTCTTTTTGTGTAAAAGCTTTCGAAGACCACTGGGATGTTTTAAAAACTTTGGATCCTGGTAATAAAGAAAGATTTGCTTATGCAGACCATCTGATCCATTCAACGAAAACAAACACTGCCGTATTCAAAGAGTTCGACCAGAGATTCCACAAGATGCCGTCATATCTTCGATTTTCAGTGATCAATACGGCGTTGGGATACTTGAGTTCCTACCATTCTAATCTTTTAAACTGGAAAGACGATACTTCAAAAGGAAAACAGCCTTCGTTCCAAGTCAGACTTAACAAACTTCCGGTTTTCTACAAGGATAACATGTACAGACCGGGAGAAAATCCGGATACCATCAGACTGAAGGTGTTCGTAAACAATGACTGGAACTGGGTTACAGTATCTTTGAAACACACTGACGTAGTGAGTATCCGTAACCATAGGAAAGATGGGAAGATTTCCGCTCCGATACTGGAAAAGAAGAATAAGAAATGGT
>OGCO01000984.1_pt1 | contig 46053 bp, 45 predicted proteins | sample 1570171 | NCBI WGS metagenome assembly OGCO01 (sample SAMEA4370583, study PRJEB24528) | human gut metagenome
GTACCGCCGCCATCATCACCCCGATCGGTCGCTTCAAGTCCGAGAAGTTCGATGTCACCGTCGCCGACGGCGGCTCCGGCAAGCTCACCTGCGAACTGCGCGACGAGCTGCTCGGCATCCAGCTCGGCGAAGTCGAGGACCCGCACAACTGGATGTGGAAGGTGTGCTGAACTAGCACCTTTTGTTTCTGACTAAGACCCCTTGGAACAGCAACAATTCCAAGGGGTCTTGGCGTATTGGAAATGTTCTTGGCTAGAGAGATACAGATGGATTTAGCAACATTCCGCAACAAATAATATGATCTAGGTCTTCTGCACGTTGCGGGGGGTGGTTATGGTTCATCCAGATGAGAACAGGAGCAAACCTATGAGCAAGATGAGTGACATGACGGAATACCATGCTTCAGCCTACCGTTTGCCGTCAGGCTTCGAACACTGCTCGAAATTGAAGCCGGTGGCTGAGGCAGCGACGGCGCTGGACCGGGTCAAGGCCGTGGTGGATGTGCTGTATTCGCCGGGCGGCTGCCCGTGGGACGGCAAGCAGACGAACAAGTCGCTGCTCAAGAATCTGCTCGAGGAAACCTACGAATACGTCGACGCGGTGGAGACTCACGACCGTGACAACATGCGCGAGGAACTGGGTGATGTGTTGCTGCAATCCGTGTTTCAGGCGCGGGTCTGCGAATCGGATACTGAGGACCCGTTCGGTATTGATGAGGTCGCCGATCGGTTGGTGAACAAGCTCATCACTCGGCATCCGCATGTGTTTGCGGCTGATGATGCCGGCAATTCCTCTGATTCTTCTGATGCTTTTGATGCTGACAGTAACGACGGGGGAGAAGCTGCCCAACCCGAATCCCCGGAAGCTGTGCTGGCTCTATGGGAAAAGATGAAACAGCAGGAAAAGCATCGTAAATCCGTGCTTGAGGGCATTTCCCGCGCTCAAGGTGCGTTGCCTCGCGCGGCCAAAGTCGTTTCTCGCATCTCCAAATCGCCGAATGCTGATAGATTGTTCGCGGCGTTTGATGAGCCGGCTGCGGCTGATGCTCAGCGAGATGATGTACATCCTCAAGCGGCGAACCAATCCGAATCAAGCGGCGACAATTCCGCTGAACGGGAGAAGGCCGATGCCTACGCCGATGAAATCCTCGCCGTCGTGCGCAAGGCCCGCGTTGACGGCATCGATATCGAGTCCGCACTGCGCAATCGCTTGCGTGATGTCGAAGAAAAAGTCGCCTTGATTGAATCAGAAATCAACAACGATTAAGTCCATACATGTTTTTTGATTACAGATCGTAAAACCTAGAGGGGCTGAGTTGCCAACGACTACCGGCAAGCTGGCGTCATTGCCATCCTATTCACGTCTTAGTGGCCCCTTCCTCCCCGGCCATACTACTCAGGCAAGGCCTGTTGTAGGCTCGGGTACGACGGGCTGTAGCGCCGAATAAGGATGAACGGGAACAGAACGAAGACGGACTGAGACGAACCGAAGCGGTACCAGAGGGGAGTGACTCATGCAGGTGGCGTTGGAGAACAACATCGTTTTTGTGGTCATCGAGTATTTAGCAATCCTGTGTTGGGGATTATCGGGCGGACTTGCCGCCATTCGCAAGGGCTACGACATCTTCACCATCATGCTGTGCGGATGGCTTACCGCACTCGGCGGCGGTCTTGTGCGCGACGTGATGCTCGGTGCCCTGCCGCCGGTCGGCATCACCGACAAAGGCTATGTGCTCACCACGCTGTTTTCCGGCATTATCGTGGTGGTGGCCCATCCGGAGATCACCAAACTCAAATGGACGATGACTGTCATCGATGCTCTGGGCCTCGGACTATTCGCAGTCAGCGGCACCGCAAAAGCTCTGGCCTACGGTTCCTCAGGCATGACAGCCGTATTCCTTGGCATGTTCACAGCACTGGCCGGCGGCCTCATTCGTGACATCTTCATTGGCGACGTGCCAATGATTATTCGAGACAAACACCTCTATGCTGTGCCTTCGTTCATCGGCTGCATCCTGACCGTGCTGGTATGGCGCGGCGTAAGCTACGGCTGGTTCGACATGCGCTCGGAAATGCTGCTCGACGTGCTGATCGTCATCATCGTGGTGGCGCTGCGACTGCTCTCGGTAGGCTTCAACGTCACTCTGCCCGGAGCCGTCGAACGTCATCGCGTCTACCTGCCCAGCGAAAGCCGATATCTCAAGCGCCCGGTCATTCATCCGCACGCCGATACCGGCGATACCCCCAATACCAAGGACGAAGAAGACAAGCCTCAGGATGGTTCAAGGCCGCCTCAGGGCTAACTGCCTTCAAAGAGGTACATCTGGCCTTCTGCAGAATGACAACTGCTTTCAAAGAGGTACCTGAAGCACGAAACGTTGAGTATAAGTGTTGCAATGACGGCGTTTATAGTTGGGTTTTCCCGTATTCGGTACCTCTCTGAACGGAGATGTCATTTCGCAAGACCGCCAATGTACCTCTTTGAACGGAGATACAAAAAGTCCCGCAAGCCAGATGACTTGCGGGACTTTCTAAAACCTTAAGAGGCTTATGCTCACAGAGCGTTGATCGCAACAGCGAGGCCGGACTTGCGGTTGGCGGCCTGGTTCTTGTGGATCACGCCAGCGCCAGCAGCCTTGTCGAGCTTCTGGGCGGCAACCTTGTAGGCGGCCTCGGCGGCAGCCTTGTCACCGGCGGCGATGGCTTCGCGGGTGGCGCGGATGGCGGTCTTCAGGCCGGACTTCACAGCCACGTTGCGAAGGTGCGCCTTCTCATTGGTGAGCACGCGCTTCTTCTGCGACTTAATGTTTGCCACGTTTACTCCAAACGATGTGTGTTATAAGGACATACAAAAGTTAGAGGATAGCATGAGCCCCGGAAAAACCCGCGCAATGCCACGCCGAATACAGTCCCTCGGCTACACTAGGTGAAGTTTGAGTATATGCCAAGAGGAGGAATGCGTTGGTCGTTCAACACAATCAGCCGGGTTCCACGGATCAGTCGGTGATTCGCAACTTCTGTATCATCGCACACATCGACCACGGCAAGTCGACCGTGGCCGACCGCATCCTGCAGTTGAGCGGCATTGTGCCAGAGCGAGAGATGCGCGATCGCTTCCTCGACCGTATGGATATCGAGCAGGAGCGTGGCATCACCATCAAATCCCAGGCCGTGCGCGTGCCGTGGACCTTTGACGGCACCGAATACACGCTCGGTATGATCGACACCCCCGGCCACGTGGACTTCACCTATGAGGTGTCCCGCGCACTGGCCGCCTGCGAAGGCGCGGTGCTGCTCGTCGACGCCACCCAGGGCATCGAGGCGCAGACCCTGTCCAATCTGTATATGGCCATCGACCATGATCTGGCCATCATCCCCGTGCTCAACAAAATCGACCTGCCGTCCGCCGAGCCGGACAAGCACGCCGAGGAGATCGCAGGTCTGATCGGCTGCGAGCCGAGCGACGTGCTGCGCGTCTCCGGCAAAACCGGCGAAGGCGTGGCCGACCTGCTCGACCAGATCGTCATGGACGTGCCCGCCCCGCACGGCGACCCCGAGGCCCCCGCCCGCGCGCTGATCTTCGACTCCGTCTACGACTCCTACCGCGGCATCGTCACCTACATCCGTATGGAGGACGGCGAACTGCATGACCGCGAAAAGGTCCACATGATGGGCATTGGCATGACCCACGATCCCATCGAAATCGGCGTGATCAGCCCCGATATGACCCGCACCAAGGCACTCGGTGCCGGCGAGGTCGGCTACATCATCACCGGTGCGAAAGATGTGAGTCAGTCCAAGGTGGGCGACACCCTGACTTCGGCCGTCCGCCCGGCCGCCGAGCCGTTGCCCGGCTATCGCGACCCGAAGCCGATGGTCTACGCCGGTTTGTTCCCGATCGACAACGCCCAGTTCCCCGAACTGCGTGATGCACTCGACAAGCTCAAGCTCAACGACGCCGCCCTGATCTACACGCCGGAAACCTCCGTGGCCCTAGGCTTCGGCTTCCGCTGCGGCTTCCTGGGTCTGCTGCACATGGAAATCGTCAACGAGCGACTCTCCCGCGAGTTCGGCCTCGACCTGATCCAGACCGCCCCGAACGTCACCTACGACGTGACCGCCGAGGACGGCAGCCAGCATCATGTGACCAACCCGAGCGAATTCCCGGACGGCAAAATCAAGAAGATTGTCGAGCCGATGGTTGCCGCCGACATCATCACGCCCAAGGAATTCATCGGTGCGGTGATGGATCTGTGCCAGGACCACCGTGGCATTATGGGCACGATGGAGTACATCTCCACCGATCGTGTCGAGATGCACTACCGCATTCCGCTGGCGGAAATCGTGTTCGACTTCTTCGACCAGCTCAAGTCCCGCACCAAGGGCTACGCTTCCCTTGATTACCATGAGGATGGCGAGCAGTCCGCCGATTTGGTCAAGGTGGACATCCTTATTCAGGGCGAGAAGGTCGATGCGTTCAGTGCCATCGTTCACCGCGATAAGGCGTATTCGTACGGTGTGATGATGACCAAGAAACTGCGTAGTCTGATTCCGCGTCAGCAGTTCGAGATTCCGATTCAGGCTGCGATTGGTTCGCGCATCATCGCACGTGAGAACATTCGTGCGTTACGCAAGGACGTGCTCGCCAAGTGCTACGGCGGCGACATCACCCGTAAGCGCAAGTTGCTCGAAAAGCAGAAGGCTGGCAAGAAGCGCATGAAGATGCTCGGCCATGTGGAGGTGCCGCAGGAGGCGTTCATCGCAGCCCTGTCCACCGGCGAGGACTCCAACGACCGCGACACCAAAGACAAGATCCGCGCCGCTCAGAAGACCGAGGGCTAGTGTTCGAGGTCTACATCCACGTCCCGTTCTGCTTGCGGCGCTGCGGTTACTGCGACTTCAACACCTACACGGCTACGGATCTTGGTGCGGGGGCCTCGCGCGGCAACTATGCCAATATGGTCATTCGGGAAATGAAATTGACCAAGCAGTGGCAGCTCGACCACGGCATCGAGGAGCCGCCGGTTTCCACCGTGTTCTTCGGCGGCGGCACCCCCACAATTCTCGCCGCCCGCGATCTGGTCGCCATGCTCGATGCCGTCCGCAAGATCTGGGGCATCGCGCCCGACGCGGAAATCACTACCGAAGCCAATCCGGACACGGTCAACGAGTATTACATCAATGAGCTCGCTGCCGGCGGCTTCACCCGTGTTTCCTTCGGCATGCAATCTGCCGTGCCGCACGTGCTCAAAACCCTCGACCGCACGCATACGCCGGCCAACGTGGCCGCAGGCGTTAATGCCGCCAATAAGGCCGGCCTGCGCTCCAGCGTGGATCTGATTTACGGTGCACCGGGGGAGAGCCTGGACGATTGGCGCACCTCGGTCACGACCGCCATCGATCTTGGCGTAAACCACATCTCCGCCTACGCACTGACCGTGGAGCCGACCACGAAAATGGGCCGTCAGATTGCCGCCGGCACGTTGCCCAAACCCAATGACGATGACGAGGCAGCTAAATACGAGATCGCTGACGACCTGTTCGCCGCCGCCGGCCTCGAATGGTATGAGGTCTCCAACTGGGCCCGCCCCGGATACGAAAGCCAGCACAACCTCGGCTACTGGCGCAACGTCGATTGGGCCGGTCTAGGGCCAGGTGCCCACTCCCACTACAACGCGGTGACCGAGGCTGACCACCCCCAGTCAGCTTCGCTGACAGCCCCCGCTGGCGGGGGCTGTCCGGCGGATGCCGGACTGGGGGTGGTTTCTGTCTCACACGGTCTGCGCAGCTGGGACATCGCGCACCCGCGTTTGTGGGGCACGGCCATCAACGAGAACCGTGTGCCGTGGGCCGATAGCGAGACGATCACTCCCGAGGAAAACCTCGAAGAGCTCATCATGCTCGGGCTGCGCCTGCACGAGGGCCTTGACCTCGACCGCATCAACCGCGCCATCAACGATGCGGGTATGAGCAGCACGCCCCAGACTCTCCGAACCGTTTCGGTTGACCAACTCGCCCCAATGGTCAGCGAAGGCCTGATTACCGTATCCGATAATCATCGAGTGGTGCCCACTCGCCGTGGCCGACTGCTCAACGATGCGGTAATCGAGCAGTTCTTCGATTTCGTCGGTGTATGAGTCGGTGGTATGGTGCGCGGCAGTCGCCATTACCTGTTCGCTAGTTGTGGTTACACCGTCAGAGGGAGCTATTTTTGTTTTACCGGCGGGGGAGGGAACCGCGTAGGACTACGTCCGGGGCGCTTTGCACGTAGATCAGGCGGTTGGCAGTGCCGCCGGTGGCCTCCGCGTCATCGCGGTTGGACAGGATGCTGTCCACGGCGGCCTGGCCCATTTCGGCCAGCGGCAGATGCACGGTGGTCAGCGGTGGGAACACGTCGGCGGAGTAGGGGATGTCGCCGAAACCGGTGACGCCGATTTCCCGACCCGGCTCGATGCCGTTGGCGCGCAACGCGGTCATCGCACCGATGGCCATCACGTCGTTGAGCGCGATGATTGAATCGATGCCTTTGCCGTCGTACAGTGCGCCTTCGCCCGGCTTCAGCAGTCCGGATCGGGCCATTTGCATGACGGCCGCATAGCCGTCGGTGCGGCTGAACTTACCGTTCGCCACGGCTTTCGGATCCACGGTGATGCCTGCCTCGTCCAGCACTTCCATCACACCGGCCAGTCGTTCTTTGGAGGAGCGATGTGCGTCATCGCCCTTGAGAATCGCAGGGCGCGTATACCCGGAATCGACGATCAGCTTTGCGATGGCGCGCGCGCCGACATCGTTCGCCACGTCCACGGCCGGGAAGGGCAGGTTGCGGTTGAGCACGAACACGGCGCGTCCGCCGGATGCTTCGTACTGGGTGAGTTCCGTCTGCAACGCCTGGCGTTCCGGCGCGTCGGTGTATTCACTTTCGGAGATGATGATGCCGCGCGGCCTGGTGGATACAGACTTACGCACCGCCTCCAACTCTTCGTGCGGGGTGGCTGCCACGCCGATGGTCACGGAAATGCCGCGTTCGACCGCCGCCTTGACCACGCCTTGCGATACGGATGCGAAGTAGGGATCGGAGATATCGGAGACCAGCAGCACGATGTTCGGTGCGGTGCCTTTGGCCACTGCCTGAGCATAGGCGTTGGGACGATAGTTGAGCTTGGTGGCTGCTTCCATCACCTTGACATACGATTGGTTGCGTACCTTGCGGGTGCTGCCGTTGAGCACGCGGGATGCGGTGGCGATGGAGACTTGGGCTTCTTTGGCGACATCCATCAATGTCGCTGGCGATTGCGCCTTATCGTTCTGTACAGCCACGATCGAATCGGTCCTTTTCTTCCCTGAAACGGAAAACGTGTCTAAACGTTTACCGCAACGATATCGCATTTTTGCTTGCAATAGTAGCATTGTGGATTGGAAAGCCTGAATTCTGAACAAAAAAATAATCACGCGAATTACGGAAAGCGTTTACCGTTTCGGCGTGTCGTGCGGTATGCTCGAAGCATGACGCGATACTTATGCGCCCCTGACTCCTTCAAAGAGAGCCTGACCGCCATGGAGGCGGCCCGGGCGATGGCTCAGGGGATTGAGAATGCCGACCACGATGCCGAGGTCCGTTGCCTTCCCATGGCCGACGGCGGTGAAGGCACCGCACGCGCGCTTGTCGACGCCACTGGCGGATCGATGCACGCCGTGCCGGTCCACGACCCGCTCGGCCGGCCTGTCGAAGGCCACTTCGGTCTGCTCGCCGACGGCACGACCGCCGTGGTCGAGACAGCCGAAGCCAGCGGACTAGCACTGCTTGAAGCCAAAGAACGCAACCCGTTGATCGCCTCCTCCTACGGCACCGGCGAACTCATGCTCGCCGCCGTCCGTTCCGGAGCCAAGCGCATCATCGTCGGGCTCGGCGGCAGCGCCACCAACGACGCCGGTGCCGGACTTCTGCAGGCCCTTGGCGTTCGTCTTCTGGACGGGAACGGCAACGACCTTAAGCACGGGGGAGCGGCTCTCGCCGATCTGGCCACCATCGATATCAGCACGATGGACCCGGCTCTCAAGAACGTCGCCATCACCGCCGCCTGCGACGTGACCAACCCGCTGACCGGCCCCACCGGCGCCAGCGCCGTGTTCGGCCCGCAGAAAGGTGCGTCCAAAGATGATGTCGCCACATTGGACGCCGCCCTCGCGCATTTTGCGCAGGGAATCGACAGCCAGCTCGGCGTTGCCGTGAACGACGTGCCGGGTGCCGGCGCGGCCGGTGGCATCGGTGCAGCACTGAAGGGCTTCCTAAACGCCGAATTCCGCCCGGGCATCGCCATCGTCATCGAACAATCCGGGCTCGATGCGGCCGCGCAATGGGCTGACGTGGTGTTCACCGGCGAAGGCTCCATCGACTTCCAGACCAAGTTCGGCAAAACCCCGGCCGGCGTGGCCGAAACCGCCAAGCGCCACGGCAAGCCGGTCATCGCAGTAGCCGGGCATATTGGCACCGGCATCGATGAGCTGCATGAGGTCGGCATCGACGCGGTATTCGGCATCGCGCCCGGAGCCGCCAGCCTTAGTGAGCTGCTGGCCGACGCGGCCGCCAACGTGACCCGCACCACCGAACAAATCGTACGAACCCTACAACTGTGAGCAGGCTCCCGCTGGCGGGGGCTGGCGGGCTTCGCCCGACTGGGGGGGGGCCAGCGCTGAGAACCACCCTCAGTCTCGCTACGCGAGACAGCTCCCGCCAGCGGGAGCGAGTACCGGAAAGGAAGACATGCGCGCCACACTGGAAACCGTGAGCTGCGGCGAACTGACCGCCGTGTATCGCAAAGACAGCGACACTGGCATCGTGGAACTGGCATCATGGATCGTCGACGCGAGCTCGGTCTTGTGACATGATTGGTGTGATGGAATCAACGATGAGTCCAACAAAACGGCACCGCCTCCCATTGCGCAATATCGCGCGCAATATCGCGCAGCGTATTGGCTCTCCGAATGCGTGTCTGCTAAACCTCGTGTTGCTCTATCAGCGAGCTTTCCGACTGCGCAGCTCAGGCAACATCACGACGAACAGGATGACCGCCACAATCGCGGTCAGCAGATCGGCGATGGCCTGCGCGGCGATCACACCCTGATAGCCGGCCAGCCGGGAGCCGACGAACAGGGTAATCGCCAGCATCACACCCTGCCTGCTGATCGACAGCACAAAGGCGCCGACCGCCTTGCCCGCGGACTGGAAGGTGCAGGTCGTGACCATCACGACGGCTACGCACACCAGGCTCAGCAGCTGAACCCGCAGCATGCCGGCGCCCAGCGTGATGATGGTGGCGTCCTCGATGAAGAATCCCATCAGCAGACGGTCGGACAGGCTGAGCACCACGGTCATCACCAGGGCGAACAGGGACAGGAACAGGTAGGAAAAACGCAGAATGCCGCGCAGTCGAGGCATATTGCGGGCGCCGTAGTTGTAGCCGATCAGCGGCTGTGCGCCGAACGCGAATCCCACGAAAACCAGCACCGCGATCATGATGACTTTCAGCGCGATGCCCATCGCGGCCACCGCGTCGGTACCGTAGGGGAGCAGGAACAGGTTGATCATGACGATGCCGACGCTCTGCGTGAGGTTCGTGATCGCCGAGGGGATGCCGATGGCGAGGATGCTCCCGACCTCCCGGGCCGTGACCGCCAGACGCCGGCGCGCGCGGTCGATGACGGTCCGCGGGTCGATGGACAGGTTGCTGCTGTGACGCAGCATGAACCAGACGAAATAGGCGTCGGTGCAGATGTTGGCGATCACGGTGGCACCGGCCGAACCCGCAGCACCCCAGCCGAACCCGTGGATGAACAGGGGATTGAGCACGATGTTGACCGCCGTGCCGGCCACCGAACCGATCATGGACTGCACGGCGTGGCCTTCGGTGCGCAGCAGGTTGGACGGCGTCATCGACACGATGATGAACGGCGAGCCGACGATAATCAGCGTGTAGAAGTCGGAGGCATACTGCCAAGTGTCGTCAGTGGCGCCGAGCAGCGCGAGCATCGGGTCGCGGAACGCCAGGCCCAGCACCAGAATCAGCAGGCCGGTGGCGATGGCGGCATAGAAGCAGAACGCGCTGAGTCGCTTGCCGTCGGCGAACCGGTGTTGGCCGAACAAGCGCGAGATGACCGAACTGCTGCCGAGGCCGAAGATGTCGCCGAGGGCGATCATCACGGTGAACACTGGCGCGGTGAGGGAGACGCCCGCCACCATATCGGTGTTTCCCGTATGCGCGATGAAATAGGTGTCGACCATGTTGTACACCAAGGTGACCAGCATGCTGAGCACCACGGGCATCGCCAGCGAGAAATACGCCTTCGGAATCGGCGCCTTTTCGAAGAGTTCGTTATCCATTTCCGTCCCTTGGTGTTTCGTTCTTCAGTCACTGTGCAGGATGCCGTTCGGCGTGCATCACAGGCATTGTAGAGGCAACAGTGTGGACAACGGACGGGGGAGTATCTCATGATGCGGTGAGGGCGTTGATGATGACGCATCGTGTATTGGCGGCCGTGTGCATCGTATGTGAACCTGTGCTGGCGCGGCGTACGCACGATGGGAAAAGAAAGAATATATGGACCCCGTTGTCCCGGTTATTGTTCAGTTTTACTGTGTTGAATTATTGCGTTATTCAATTATTGTGGTGTGCCGGCCGATTGCGGCCTGAGGGGGATTGCCTTCGTATGTGTCATGCAATCTCATGAACGGGATTGTTCGCTAGATTCAGCGAGCGTCCTTGTTGGCGGCGTTGATGATGTCGGCGAACATCTTGGAGTCGGCGTAGCCGGCGCGGGCGATGGCATCCATACCGGAGAGGGCGAGACCGCGAATCATGGAATCCTTGAGAGACATAATGTGTTCCTTGTCTTGACTTGCAAAGCCGTGGGCTTTGCAATGTGTTGTTGTTTACGTTATGAGACGGGCTGTGTGCGAGCGGCGAGTCAGGGAAGAGGCTCAGCGAGCGTTCTTGTCGGTGTCGTTGATGATGTCGAGAATCATCTGGGAGTAGGCGTGACCGGACTGGGCTAGGGGAGTGGCACCGTACATAGCCAGACCGCGAATCATGGAATCCTTGAGAGACATCATGTTTCCTTTCGTTGGTCAAAACCTTGGGGCTTTGAGTTTTGTTTATCGGCTTCTTTCTGAAACCGGTTTCAGAATAACGCAGTCCGATGACAAACGCAAAGGGACTATTCCGCTCTCGGCGTTTCTGGCGGAATATCGCCGTTCTTTAGATACCGTTCGGTAGTTAAGAGGCTGTCTAGTCGACCTTCTGACGGCCTTGTTCTGAGCGTACGGTTTTCACGAGGTATGGCCTCATGTCGCGGAAATCGTACGCTGAGTCGTCGTAAGCGTACGGTTTTCACGAAATGGGGTCTCATCTCGTGAAGAACGTACACTGAGTCGTTCTGGGCGTACGGTTTTCACGAAATGGGGCCTATCTTCACCGGATTTTGGGCACACCGGCCTTGAGCAGCTTGGTCTCAAGATTGATGGGGCGTAGCAGATCCTCATAGAACACATGGACGATTTCGGTGACGCCCTGTTCCCGGAGATGCCGATCACGTCTGCGGTCGTACTCCATTTTCGCCTGGAGGCTTGCGCGATTCTTGTTGCTGATGTCGGCGTATTTGGCCATGCCGTCGTATTCTGCCACGATGATGCGGCCGTCTGCGAGCTTCCAACAGAAATCGACGCGATATGACATTGCGGGATTGTCGGGATTCATGAACTGCACCTGCAGCAGGGGGATGCCGAAAGACAATTCGGTGATCTGGCCACGCATCAATGATTCGCCGCCGTTTTCGCTCAGGGGATCCGCGTACTTCAGCAGCTTGGTCACGGAGACCTCGTCGCAGACGCTTTGAATCATCAGCGACTGCACCTCTTCGATGGTCGTCAGGGACTTTCTCAGAGCCGAATCGTATATGGGCAGCGCCTGTGGGAATGGGAATGCCGCGCAGTCGAGCAGCGTTCGCGCCGGAGTCGTCAAGAGAATGCCGTTATGCTTCCGCGTCGGAATCCGATTGATATAGATGCGGTTGAGACGCGCCTCGTCTCCGCCGCCGATGCCGGACTTCGAGGCGATGTGCACTGTGCCGTCGTGCAGGGAATAGTTGTGCTGCAGTCCGTATACGCACGCCGCACTCAACCCCGCAAATACCCACTGAGGGTGGATTGCGGACAACGCGCGTATGACCTGCAATGACTGTTGCTCTCTGGTCATGGTGTTCCAAAGTGTTCGGTCGGCGTACAGGTTCTTATACGGTGACACCAGCTCCCCGGCATGCAGGCGACGTTTCAGGGCGCGCCGTTGCGCATCACTGGTGCCATAGCAGCAGCGACGCTCCTGCTTCGCCTGCTGCAGCAGTGCAGAAACTTCCTTGTGTTCTTTCATATCTCGACGCTAAGGGTGATTTTGATCGTTGCACAAGCTCAACCGGCAAATGTGGATACTATGTCACGCGAATTGTTGCTGTGGATAACTTGAATCGACGTCGACGGCTTTGCCGACGGTCTTGTCGGAGGCGATATTAGCCTAGGACACCTTGCTGCGCCGCCTTCCATACCGAAAACAGTCATCAGTGACACCGGGGGCATCTTCAGCGTACGTTCTTCACGAAATCAGCTGCCATTTCGTGAAAACCGTACGCTCAGAATGACTCAGTGTACGTTCTTCACGAGATGAGGCCCCATTTCGTGAAAACCGTACGTTGACGACGATTCAGTGTACGTTCTTCACGAAATTAGGGATGATTTCGCGGAAACCGTACACTCACCGCAACTCAGCGTACGGTTTTCACGAAGTTATCGATTTGGGTATAGGTTCCCCGTCATGAACTACAATGAATCGCGGCAAAAACGGAGAACCGAAGTCGGAGCGCGGCTGAACGGATATGGGTGTGACTGGATGGCTGTCATAGTGATGCCGGTTCTCTAACATACGCAATAACAACAACTGACAACAACAGGGGAGACAAGGATGGCGAGAAGTGCGGGCCGCACCCGGCCGGTGATCAAGGACGTGGCCAAACTGGCCGGAGTCTCGGCACCGACCGTCTCCCGGTATCTCAACGGCACCGTCAATGTCACCGAAGACAAGCGTGAACGCATCGCCAAGGCCATCAAGGAGCTGGGCTACGAGCCGAGCATTGTGGCGCGCGCTCTGTCGAACCGGGAGATGGACTCCGTGGTGGTGTTCGCGGCCAATCCTTCCGCCTTCTCCACGTCCGAAACGAACCATGGGGTGGAGGCCGCCGCCCGTAAACGTCGGTTCCTGCTCAATATTGTTTCTTTGGACGAGTCCGACATGGACTCCGTCAAGGCTCGCGTGCGCATGGGTTTGTCGATCAGGCCGGCGGGCGTGATCGTCTACGAGTACGACCGGGCCGGCATTGCCGCACTGGAATACATTCCCAAAGATATGCCGATGGTCGTGGTGGGTGGCAGCTTCGGCGACGGTGAATACCAGGTCATCAACGCCGAAAGGGATGGCGGCCGTTGGATGACCATGCATCTGCTGGATCTCGGCCATCGCACCGTGTTCCATGTGGGGCGTCCGGAAGGTCCGACCGATAACACCCGCACCAATGGGTGGCGTGACGCGCTCAAGGAGCGCGGCGTCACGGCACCTGACCCAATCATCGTGCCCGACGATGATTTGGAGGAGTCGGTCAAGGCTGGGCGCACCTTGGGCCGTCGTGGTGATGTGACTGCGATTTTCGCCGGCAACGACGAGACCGCCATCGCTGTGATCCGGGGTCTAAGGGAGGTTGGTCGCCGCGTGCCTGCTGACGTGAGCGTCGTAGGCTTTGACGACCGCAACTTCGGTGCCATGTGGAATCCGGCACTGACCAGTTACACCCAGAACTTCCTGGACATGGGGGAGCGATCCTTCCGAATGCTGTTCGAACAGATCCAGGCCAAGCGCGCCGGCGATGACGCGCCGCCCTCGCAGGTCGAGGTGGTGCAAGGCAAGCCGTGTCTGCGAGCCTCCGAACGCGCGTACGGCGACGGCGAAATCGCGTAGTCGATGGGGACGTGCGTATCAATCGATAGTGACTGTAGCGCATCCATATCGTGGTGAGGAGTCTCTCATGCCGAACTGTAAGCGCTTACCTTAAGTAGTTTGTAATATGGTTTACGTCATAAAAATAGATATTCTAAATCATAGTGTTTTGCAAGGGCTTTTGCGGAAAATGGCTATTTATCAACAGTTTTCGAAAAGTCCGCATGACGGGCGACTGTGAGCACGCTTTATGGTAACCGCTTTCCGTAGCATTATCGTTAGAGTATGACTTTTGAACAATCGGCAACTCTGAAGACTCAGCACCAGACCTCGGGCACTATCTCAGCGGCAGACGCCGCGATGCAATCGGTCCGCGACGAACGCATCCCCGGCAAACTCATCTGCGCGATCGTGGCCGTGGTCATTGTTATCGTGTTCGTCGCCATGCTCCACGCCCTACGTAACCGGAAGTAGGTTGTAGGCGGGATTGGTCTGACTGGTATCCGCCACAGCCGGGTTCGGTAGAGCGGCTACCAATCGGCCAGTGTCTCTATGGCATCGAGTCCTGTTCTGCGATGTTGTTCGTCAAGGTTGTTCCGGTAAGGTGATTCATCGGTGAGCATGTCGTACGGGAGCTTGATACGTCTGCGATCCGTGTGGCTATGTAGTCGTTAAGTTTCGGCGTCAGGGTCGCTGATGAGGGATGCGGGCATTGCGGCATCGTACAGATGTCTATCTCCATATCCGGCATGGTCTGCTTGGTATGTGGCGCTCTTAAGAATCAACGCGCCAAGCAGATCCGCGTCGGAGTGGGACGCACGTCGAGACCGCCCATGATGGCGTGCAACTGCACCATGAGACCGCCGGTGAGCAGTCATGATTTGGTAATGCGCTCGGCCACCATGTATACGATATTCCACGGATGAGCGCCGCTGGGGATTGCAATGCGGGGAATCATTGTCCATTTTCCTTGTTGTATGCCGTGATGAGTTCTGTAAGGGTTTCGAGCCCTGCGCGTCGTTCTCTCGGGTCGTTGGATTCGGCCAGATCAGCGGCGCATACGCCGATGGGCATGGGCCCCTGCCCGGCGGGCAGAAAATCAGCGAGATGCCGTGATTCGCGGGAGGTCTCGTACTGGCCCCAGCCCTTCTGCTCGGTAGTGGTACCGCTACACCGACTCTCCCCGACACTCCAGTGCCGCCGATATCAGTGAATGCCCAGCCTGATGTCGGTAGAGTAAAGGCTATTGGCTTGGTCTCGACGGTGAGACTTCTCCAATGGCCAATATGCACTGTTGCAAAGGAGTATGCGGTATGCAACCAATCAAAGCCATTCAATACGGCTGCGGCAAAATGGCGAAGTACACGATTCGCTATATGCACGAGAAAGGCATTCAAATCGTTGGTGCCATTGACGTGAATCCGGAAGTCGTGGGCATGGATGCCGGTGTGTTTGCAGGCATCGGCCCCATCAATGTGCCGATTCGCGCCGATGCCGAGGCTGTACTCAACGAGTGCGACGCGGATATCGCGGTAGTCACGCTATTCAGCTTCGAGAACGAAATCGCCACCATGTGCGAGCAGTGCTTGGCCCGCGGCATCAGCGTGATCACCACCTGCGAGGAATGCATCTACCCGTGGACCACCGATCCGGCCACCACGAACCGTCTCGACATCATCGCCAAGGAAGCCGGTGCCACCATGGTCGGCTCCGGCATGCAGGACATCTACTGGGTGAACATGGTCTCCACCGTCGCCGCCGGATGCCACAGCATCAAGAAGATCACCGGTGCGGTGAGCTACAACGTCGAGGATTACGGCCTGGCTTTGGCCAAAGCGCACGGCTGCGGTCTGACCGCCGAGGAGTTCGAGGCCGAGCTTGCGCATCCCGAAACCGTGGTGCCCTCGTATGTATGGAATTCCAATGAAGCGCTGGCCCAGAAGCTTGGGCTTACCATCACATCGCAGACCCAGGCCAGTGTGCCGTATTTCAGCGATGTCGACGTGTATTCCGAAACGATGGGCGAGATGATTCCGGTCGGCAAATGCATCGGCATGTCCGCCGTGGTAACCACCGAAACTAATCAGGGCATCACGTTGGAAACTGCCTGTATCGGCAAGGTGTACGGGCCGGATGATGGCGATATGTGCGATTGGAAGATCGAGGGTGAACCGGACGTGGAGTTCCACGTGGTCAAGCCGGCGACCGTCGAACATACGTGCGCCACAATCGTCAACCGCATTCCGGACGTGCTCAACGCGCCAGCCGGATATGTGACGGTCGATCAGCTCGATGAGATTTCGTATCTTACGTATCCCGCCGCGCTGTACGTGGCATAGACCCATATTTTCAAGGATGAAGGCCGGCACTCATAAGGGTGCCGGCCGGTATCAGGCGGCCAGAGTCGACGTGCGTGGCATCACCTGGAACTGGATATGGTCATGGGTGATGTCATCGGGCCGCTCATGCCGTAGGGTCGACTCGATCGGCGCCACCATGCGATCGATAACCGTACGCGCCATTGCGGGGACGTCCATCGCCACAGTGCTGATGGGTGGGTTGGCGCAGGCGGAGAAGGGGATGCCGTCGAATCCCATGAGCCGTACGTCGTCGGGCACGTGGATGCCACGTTCGGTGAGTTCGCGGAGCGCGCCGATCGCTATGGTGTCAGACATGCACAGTTCTCATGTTCCCGCTGGCGGGAGCTGTCATGCGAAGCATGACTGAGGGTGGTCCACAGCCGCCAATCCGTAACATCACCCAACGCAGCATTTCACGATACGGACGTTTCCGTATCGTATTTTCGTGTGGTCAAATAGACATTTCGAGCGAAAAAGTTCGAAATACCCCCATAACTGGCCATAAAAAAATTGCTTGAGAATCACTATTGACTTTTATGGCGACTCGGTATATGGACACATGAAACGTAAATGACATGGAGCAACGGTACTGTGTCAACAGCAATGAACGAAGAGGCATGATTTTCTTACGTGCCCACAACCAATTGAGGTGATTTCGGTGACATTCAAAGCCCCGCTCGATCTCACGGTCCACGCTCCGGACGGTATGTATGATCCCGCCAACGAGCATGACGCCTGTGGTGTGGGTATGGTCACCACTTTGAACAAGCGTCCTGAGCGCAAGATCGTCACCGACGCCATTGAGGTGCTGGTCAACCTTGATCACCGTGGTGCCGTGGGTGCCGAGGAGAACACAGGTGACGGCGCCGGCATTCTGATGAGCATGCCGGATGAGTTCATGCGTGCCACCGTGCCCGCCGAACTGCCGGAAGCCGGTCACTATGCGGCAGGCATCGCCTTCCTTGACCGCGACATCGAAACCTCCGGTCAGCAGGAACAGGCCATTGCCAAGATCGTGCGCGAGGAGGGACTCGAAGTCCTCGCATGGCGCGTGGTGCCCACCAACCCGGACGGCCTTGGCCTGCAGGCCCTTGCCGCCATGCCAGGATTCAAGACTCTCGTGGTCGCCTCTCCGGACGGTGCTCTGGCCGGCGTGGACTTGGATCGCAAGACCTTCCGCATCCGCAAGCGCGTCGAGCATGAGGTGGGCGTCTACTTCGCATCCCTGTCCGCCCGTACCATCACGTACAAGGGCATGCTCACCACCATGCAGCTCACCCACTTCTTCGAGGATCTGAACGACGAGCGCATGAAGGCCACCATCGCCATCGTCCACTCCCGCTTCTCCACCAACACCTTCCCGAGCTGGCCGCTGGCCCAGCCGTTCCGTCTGCTGGCCCACAATGGCGAGATCAACACCATCCAGGGCAACCGCAACTGGCTCTCCGCCCGTGAAGGCCGCCTGAGCAGCGAACTGCTCGGTGAATTCGAGCCGCTGCTGCCGATCACCACCCCGGGCTACTCCGATTCCGGCACCTTCGACGAGTGCCTCGAACTGCTGCACCTCGCCGGCCGCTCCCTGCCGCACGCCATCTGCATGATGCTGCCGCCGGCTTGGGAGAAGAACCCGGATCTCGATCCGGACGTGCGCGCCTTCTACGAGTACAACAACACGCTTATCGAGCCGTGGGATGGCCCGGCCGACATCGTCTTCACCGACGGCACCCAGGTCGGCGCCCTGCTCGACCGCAACGGCTTCCGTCCCGGCCGCTGGCAGCTCACCGATGACGGCTACATCGTTCTGGCCTCCGAGGCCGGCGTTCTGCCGGAGATCGCGCAGGAGCACATCGTGTCCAAGGGCCGTCTTGAGCCCGGCGAGATGTTCCTGGTCGACACCGCCGAAGGCCGCATCATTCCCGATGAAGAGGTCAAGAGGAACCTCGCTGCCCAGCACCCGTACCGCAAGTGGGTGGAAGGCAACTCCGTTGAAATGAGCGACCTGCCCCGCCGCGAGCACGTCAGCCACTCCGGCCAGTCCGTCCAGCGCCGTCAGCGCGCCTTCGGCTACACCGAAGAGGATCTGAAGCTCCTGCTCACGCCGATGGCCAACACCGGCAAGGAACCGCTCGGTTCCATGGGTAACGATGCGCCTATGCCTGCGCTTTCCAGCCGCAGCCGCATGCTGTTCGACTACTTCACCCAGAAGTTCGCGCAGGTCACCAACCCGCCGCTGGACTGGGAGCGTGAGGAGATCGTCACCTCGCTCGAATCCGCCATCGGCCCCGAGCCGAACCTGCTGGCCGATTCCGAGCTGCACGCCAAGAAGATCCTCATCCCGCTGCCCGTGGTCAACTCTGATGAGATGGCCCAGCTCAAGCGCCTTGACAAGGCCCGCATCCTCGGCGGCTACTACCGCCCGTACGTGGTCAAGGGCCTCTACCAGGTCGCCGGCGGCGGCAAGGCCCTCGAAGAGCGACTTGACGAGATCTTCGCCGAAATCGACGAGGCCATCGCCAACGGCAAGAACTTCATCGTGCTCTCCGACCGTGAGTCCAACCATACGTGGGGTCCGATCCCGTCCCTGCTGCTGACTTCCGCCGTGCAGCACCACCTGCTGCGCCGCCACACCCGTACACAGATTTCCATGGCCGTCGAGGCCGGTGACGTGCGCGAGATTCACCATGTCGCGCTCCTCATCGCCTATGGCGCCGCCTGCGTGAACCCGTACTTGGCATTCGAATCCGTGGAAGATCTGGCCCGTAACGGCTACCTCAAGGTCGACGCGGACACCGCTGTGAAGAACCTCACCAAGGCCCTCTCCACCGGCGTGCTCAAGATCATGTCCAAGATGGGCGTCTCCACCATCATGAGCTACCGTGGCGCGCAGCTGTTCGAGGCTGTGGGCCTGAGCCAAGAAGTCATCGACGAATACTTCACCGGCACCACCTCCCGTGTGGGCGGCGTGAGCCTTGAAGAAATCGCCGAAGAAGTGGCCATCCGCCACCGCGTGGCCTACCCGAACCAGTGGAGCGCGTCCCCGCACCGCAACCTGCGCACCGGCGGCGACTACAAGTGGCGTCGCACCGGCGAGGACCACCTCAACGATCCCGAGGCCATCTTCCTGCTTCAGCAGTCCACCCAGCGTGGCGACTACCAGATGTTCAAGAAGTATTCGCACCACATCAACGACACGTCGAACCGACTCATGACCCTGCGTGGCCTGATGAAGTTCAACACCAACCGCAAGCCCATCGACATCGCCGAAGTCGAGCCGGCCTCCGAGATCGTCAAGCGCTTCTCCACCGGTGCCATGAGCTACGGCTCCATCTCGCAGGAAGCACACGAGACGCTCGCCATCGCCATGAACTCGATTGGCGCACGCTCCAACTCCGGTGAGGGCGGCGAATCCGACGATCGTATCAACGACCCGCAGCGCTACAGCCGCATCAAGCAGATCGCGTCCGCTCGCTTCGGCGTGACCTCCGATTACCTCGTGCACGCCACCGACCTGCAGATCAAGCTCGCCCAGGGCGCCAAGCCCGGTGAGGGTGGCCACCTGCCCGGTGCCAAGGTCCCGCCGTGGATCGCCAAGGTCCGTCACGCCACCCCGGGCGTGGAGCTTATCTCCCCGCCGCCGCACCACGACATCTACTCCATCGAGGATCTGAAGCAGCTGATCAACGATGCGAAGATGGCCAACCCGAAGGCACGTATCCACGTCAAGCTCGTTTCCGAGTTCGGCGTCGGCACCATCGCCGCAGGTGTGGCCAAGTGCCATGCCGACGTGGTGCTTATCTCCGGCTATGACGGCGGTACGGGTGCAGCCCCGCTCAACGCCATCAAGCACGCCGGCACCCCGTGGGAGATCGGCCTGTCCGAAACCCAGCAGACGCTGATCCTGAACGGCCTGCGCTCCCGCATCGTCGTACAGTGCGACGGCGAGCTCAAGACCGGTCGTGACGTGGTCATCGCCGCCCTGCTTGGTGCCGAGGAATTCGGCTTCGCTACTGCGGCCCTGATCGTGGAAGGCTGCGTCATGATGCGCGCCTGCCAGAAGAACACCTGCCCGCAGGGCATTGCCACCCAGGATCCTGAGCTGCGCGCCCGCTTTAAGGGCAAGCCCGAGTACGTGGTCAACTTCTTCATGTTCATCGCTGAGGAGGTGCGCGAGATCCTCGCCCAGCTCGGCTTCAGGACTCTTGAGGAGGCCATCGGCCACGTTGAGTGTTTGGATCAGGACGAGGCCATCAAGCGCTGGAAGTCCGGCGGCATCGACCTGTCCAACGTGCTCAAGCAGGCCGGCCCGGTACCCGGCACGATCCTGCACCAGACCATCGAGCAGAACCACGAGCTGGAGAAGGCGCTGGACAACAAGCTCATCGAACTTGCCCAGCCGGCCCTCGAACACAAGGAACCCGTGCGCATCGAAATGCCGATTCGCAACGTCAACCGTACGGTCGGCACCATGGTCGGCTACGAGATCACCCGCCGTTACGGCGAGGAAGGTCTGCCGGACGACACCATCGACATGACCCTGCACGGTTCCGGAGGCCAGTCCATCGGTGCGTTCATCCCGCGCGGCGAGACCATGCGCATCTACGGCGAAGTCAACGACTACGCCGGCAAGGGCCTGTCCGGCGGTCGCATGATCGTGCGCCCGGAAGATAACGTCACCTTCGACAAGCACAGCAACGTCATCGCCGGCAACGTCACCGGTTTCGGCGCCACTTCCGGCCAGATGTTCGTGGCCGGACGCGCCGGCGAACGTTTCGGCGTTCGTAACGGCGGTGCCACGTTTGTGGTCGAAGGCGTGGGCGACCACGGCTGCGAGTACATGACCGGCGGCACTGTTGTGGTGCTCGGCCCCACCGGACGCAATTTCGGTGCAGGCTTCTCCGGTGGTAACACTTATGTGCTTGACCTCGATATGAAGAAGGTCAACCCGGGTGCCATCAAGTCCGGTGCACTGCTCTTCAAGTCGCTTGATGCCGAAACCTCCAAGCTGGTGTACGCACTGGTCAAGCAGCATGCTGAAGAGACCGGTTCGCAGTTCGCTGCGGCTTTGCTGGAGGACTGGAACGAGACCGTCAAGCGGTTCACTCACGTGGTGCCGAAGCAGTTCGTGGCCATGACGAAGGCCATGGAAGAGGCCAAGGCCAACAATGTAGATTTCAATGCGCCCGGCGCCTGGGAAAAGGTGTACGAGCAGGTTATGGAAGGAGCGCGCTGACATGGGCGACCCGAGAGGATTTCTGAAGGTCCGTACCCGCCGAGAGCTGGCTGAACGCCCCGTTGAGGAACGTATCAAGGACTGGTTCGACGTTCACGCCGAAACCGGCCTGCAACCGTGGACCCAAGCGCAGGCGGCCCGCTGCATGGATTGCGGCACCCCGTTCTGTATGACCGGATGTCCGCTGGGCAACCTGATTCCTGAGTGGAACGATCTGGTCCGTCAGGGCAAGTGGGAGGACGCGTACAACCGTCTGTCCATGACCAACAACTTCCCTGAAGTCACCGGTCGTATCTGCCCGGCTCTGTGCGAGCAGGCCTGCGTGCTCGGCATCCACCAGCCGCCGACCATGATTCGCAACGACGAATGCACGATTATCGATCAGGCCTGGGATCTTGACATCGTCAAGCCTTTGCCGCCGCAGCGTCTGACCGACCAGACGGTCGCCGTCGTCGGCTCCGGCCCTGCAGGCCTTGCCGCTGCTCAGCAGCTCACCCGCGCCGGTCACACCGTCGTCGTCTACGAGAAGGACGACGCCATCGGTGGTCTGATGCGTTACGGCATCCCGAACTTCAAGCTTGAAAAGGGTCTGATCGACCGCCGTGTCAAGCAGATGGAGGCCGAAGGCACCCGCTTCCGCACCAACGTGGAAATCGGCAAGGACATCACGTGGGATGACCTGCGTGACCGTTACGACGCCGTCGTGGTGGCCATCGGCTCCCGCGTGCCGCGCGATATGAAGATTCCGGGCCGCGAGCTTGACGGCATCCACTTCGCTCTCGACTTCCTGCCCGACGCCACGCGCCGTATCTTCGGCGTCAAGCCGGTGCACGACATCACCGCCAAGGACAAGCACGTGGTGGTCATCGGCGGTGGCGACACCGGTTCCGACTGCCTTGGTACCTCCATCCGTCAGGGTGCGAAGGATGTCACCGTGCTGCAGATCATGCCGAAAGAGCCGTCTTCACGCCCGGACAACAGCCCGTGGCCGACCTTCGCCCGCACCTACCAGAAGACTTCCTCCATGGAAGAGGGTGGCGAGTACATTTACTCGACCGACTCGGTGAACTTCGAAGGCACCGAAGAGGAGAAGGCCAAGGTCACCATCGACAACTCGACCACCGCCGAAGGCTTCGTGGCCGATGAACGCGGTCACGTCACCGGCCTGAAGGTCGTCTCCGTGGCTCCCGGCGAGAACGGCCCCTTCACCCGCCAGCCCGGTACCGAGCGCGTGCTGCCGGCCGATCTGGTCCTCATCTCCGTGGGCTTCCTGCACCCGGACACCGAGACCATCCTCGACCAGCTGCCCGTCGAACTCGACAAGCGCGGCAACATCGCCCGCAATGACAAGTTCGCCACCTCCCAGGACGGCGTGTTCGTGTGCGGCGATGCCGGCCGTGGCCAGAGCCTCGTGGTCTGGGCCATCGCCGAAGGCCGCTCCTGCGCCGCAGCCGTGGACGAGTACCTCTCCAGCGAGCAGACCAGTGAGCTGCCGGCTCCGATCAAGGCCAGCCAGCGTCCGATGATGCTGCCTCGCTGAAAACGCGCTGTTTAGATGAATCCTGCGGTAATATCTACCGCAGGATTCTTTTTTTGCGGATAAAGGAGTGAGTGAGATGGCGAATCGTGCAGAACGTCGTGCACAGGCCAAGGCCAATCGTAGGGGAGTGCCGTCGCAGTACGACCAGACCCAAGGTCGCGGTCGCTCGGGAATGATTGACGAATACCAGCTGCAGCAGAAGTCCCAGCGTCTGCAGGACGGCACCGACGGCACCGAATGGAAGCCCAGCGGCGGTACGATTGCGGACACCGAAACCCTGCTGACCACTAACCCGAACTACACGAATCCGAAGATGTTCAAGGCACCGCATTCGCTGCGTCAGTGGTTCCGCGTGGGCAGCTGGACGCTGATCGCCATCGCGATTATCGCGTTCTTCGTGGTTATGTGGCTGCCGAGCCATCCGATGTGGCTGATCATCACCGTTTCCGCGGTGTTCATTGTGGGTGTGCTGAGCCTGTTCTTTACGGCTGGCGATTCCAAGCACAATCCGAATTTGGATCAGAACGGCACGGCCGTCTGATCTTTTGCCTGGTAAATCCGGCTTGAAAAGCAAAACGCACGACGGAAGTTGTGCGTTTTCTTGTATGCGGTGCCCTAAAGTAAGAAGTGCTTGAGTTTCTTTCTGACGCACGAAGGAGAGGCAGTCCGATGAAAGTTGATATTCTAACCCGCGAATACCCGCCGCATGTGTATGGCGGTGCCGGCGTACACGCCGAGGAGCTGTCCAAGGTTTTGGCCGAGCGCATTGACGTGACCGTGCGTGCGTTTGATGGCAAGCGTACTGAGGCTGATATCCCCGCGATTCCCAATGCCGCTAATGCCAAGGGCAGTCTGAAGGTTGTCGGATACGATACGCCGTCCGAGCTTGCCGATGCCAATCCGGCATTGAAGACCTTCGGCGTGGATCTGCAGATTGCCAACGATGTGGATGCCGACATTATTCATGCGCACACCTGGTACGCCTGCCTGGCCGGCTACCTGGCCAAGATGCTGCATGGCACTCCGCTGGTTATCACCGCGCACTCTTTGGAGCCGTTCCGCCCATGGAAGCGTGAGCAGCTCGGTGGCGGCTACAACCTGAGCTCCTGGGCCGAGAAGGACGCTTACGAGCACGCCGACCGCGTGATCGCCGTTTCCGGTGGCATGCGCAAGGACATTCTGACCGCCTACCCGAATCTTGATCCAGACAAGGTGGTTGTGGTCTACAACGGCATCACCATGTCTGACTTCGCCACCCCGGCCCCTGACGATCCGGGCTGGAAGGTGTTCGATCGTTACAACATCGACCGTTCCAAGCCCACCCTGCTGTTCGTGGGCCGCATCACCCGCCAGAAGGGTCTGCCGTATCTGTTGAAGGCTTTGCACCTGATTTCCAAGGATATTCAGGTGGTGCTGTGCGCCGGTGCGCCCGACACCCCGGAGATTGCCGAGGAAGTCAAGAACGCGTTCGCCAAGCTGGACGAGGAGCGCGGCAACATCGTGTGGATCGAGGAAATGCTCCCGAAGCCTGAGCTGAACGCTCTGGAGCACGGCTGCGACGCCTTCATCTGCCCGAGCATCTACGAGCCGCTGGGCATCGTGAACCTTGAGGCCATGGCCTGCGGTCTGCCGGTCGTCGCCTCCGCCACCGGTGGCATTCCGGAAGTTGTGGTCGACGGCGAGACCGGCTATCTGGTGCCGATCGACCAGCTGCACGACGGCACCGGCACCCCCACCGATCCGGACAAGTTCGTGCACGACATGGCCGCCGCCATCGACAAGATCATGGCCGATCCGGAGCTCGCCAAGAAGATGGGCCAGGCCGGCTACGAACGCGCCCGCGACGTGTTCAGTTGGGAGTCCATCGGCGACAAGACCGTGGAGGTCTACCAGTCGGTGCTCGACGAGCAGAAGAAGTAAAAGCGAGACAGCGCAGGCTCGCGCAGCGTGACGGAGGGAGAGACCGTGCAATAAGCGGTGCTCTCCCTCCGTTTTGTACCACTGAGGAGAATCATGTCCCAAACCGTCCTCCAACTTGACAACGTCGAATTCCGCCGCAACCGCCGCGTCATCATCACCGACGTGAACCTCACCATCAACGCGGGGGAGCGTTGGGTGCTGTTCGGTCCGAACGGCATCGGCAAATCCACCGCGGTCGGCATGCTGGCCACCCGCACGTTCCCCTCGGAAGGCCGCGTATTCATCCTCGGCCATCAACTCGGCAAATACGACGTATTCAAACTGCGCACCCGCATCGGTCTCGCCTCGGCCGACCTGGGCCGGCAGTTCCCCGAGTTCGAGGACCCGCTGGACGCCGTGGTCACCGGCCTGTCCGCCGTGACCGGGCGCTGGCGCGACACCTACACGCAAGAGGAATACGCCCGCGCCCGCCAGCTGCTGCGCGATTTTCGCGTCTCCTATCTGGAAGGCAAGGAGATGTGGCGACTGTCCGAAGGCGAACGCACCCGCGTATTGATCGCCCGTGCGCTGATGGGAGATCCCGAGCTGCTCATCATGGATGAGCCGACCACCGGCCTTGACCTGGGCGGCCGCGAGCAGGTGATGCGCACATTGAGCCGAATCGGCGAAGAGAACTCCGAGCGTGCCGTGGTGCTGGTCACCCATCGCTTGGAGGAGATTCCGGCCGGTTTCGACCACATCGCCATTATGGGACGCAAGCCGATTCCCGCTGAGGACGCCACCGAAGCGGGCGTGGACTCAATGGGTAATCCCGGTGCTGGCACCATCGTCTACACCGGTTCGTTGGAGAATGGCCTGACCGACGAACGCTTGTCGGAATTGTTCGGTATGCCCATCGAAGTCCAGCACACCCACGGCCGCTGGGCCGCCTACGCCGTGTGATGCTTGTAGGCTTTTAGGCGGGATTTTCTTCGCCCCCTCTGGAGGGGCTGTCAGCGTAAACTGACTGGGGGAGGTCCAACCAGTTACAAAGGTAACCATGACAACCAATAGCAAACTCGTATTCATCGATATCGACGGCACCCTAGCCGACGAAAACCACGTCGTACCCGAATCTGCCAAAATCGCTTGCAAACAAGCCCAGGCCAACGGCCACAAGCTCTTCATCTGCACCGGGCGTTCCGTGCCGAAAATCGAACGCAGCATCCTCGACCTCGGTTTCGATGGCGTGGTTTCCGTGGCGGGCGCTCAGGCGAATATCGGAGACAGGCTGCTGTTCCAGCATCTCGTTCCTCCTGAAGCGGTCGATGCGGCGATGACGTATTTTGCCAAGCATCATATCGAGAGCTACCAATGGCAAGGTGCGGATGGCATGTACATCTCGGAAGGCTACCGTCAACATCTGGAATCGAAAGGCAAGACCTGGAATCATGGCGAATTCGCGCGATTCTGGCACCTGTTGGATGAGGTGGAGGTGCCGGCTGGCTCGACTTTGGGACAGACGATTCGTGTGAGCAAGGGGTCATACTTCACCTCGCCGAATCCTGACGTGACTTTCGAAGAGACTCAACATGATTTGAGCCCATGGTTTGAGCTCGTGCATGGTTCGTATGACAAGCTTTCCCCGAACAATGGCGAGTTGCTGATTAATGGCATCGACAAAGGTACCGCTGTGCGCGACGTGGCTTCTTTGCTGGGCTATGCCATTGCCGACACCATCGCCATCGGAGACTCTGACAACGACACTGCCATGCTCAAGGCCGCCGGCACATCCGTAGCCATGGGCAACGCCATTCATGGCATCCAAGCCTTCTGCGACTTCACCACCACCGACATTCACGAGGACGGCCTGGCCAACGCCTTCAAAACGTTGGGACTGGTGTGAGGCTATGTCGTTTGCTCTCAGACGGAGGATCCTTTCGTGCTGTAGTAGTGAGAAATAAGTTGAATATATACTGAACGGGGAAGGAGGGAACGATCTTATGCCGACGATAATGAAAGAACAGATGGAAGCCAGCATTCGTGTCACTCCTCAGCAGGCTTTTGATTTCATCAAGCAGCAGGTAGACACCAATGAAGGCTTTGATGAGGATACTCGACCAGTGCGGGTGCATGATTCAGCTTATTTGAAGCAACTTCTGGAGAGCTGATGAGCTCCGCCGTATGTGTCATTTTCGATTGCAATATTCATATCGATGTGGCAGAACGTATGCTGCGCCGAGCATAGAGAATTGTGAATTCAAAATGGTTTGTTCATCATGCGAAAATAGTGGTCATCTGTCCGTCGCGGTTGCGCAATTTACGGTGGCGGAGGAGCCGGAACGGAATCTGGAGATCATCGACGGATTCGCGCGTGATGCTGCGGTGGGCGATAGGGAAGCCGATCTCATTACTGCTGAGCTGAGTCGTGAGTGTCTTGATTCCGCGCGTCGAACATTGCCGGTGTTGCAGAATCGCCGTTTTGCCGATCCGCAGTTGTGTGACTGACCTCTGAATAACTTTACTAGCGCTGTTGATAAGGGTTCTATGATGGGAATCATGACCACTACTGTTGATAGCTCTGATTCAATGCCGGAACGTCTGCAAGAGGGGAGCGTGGCGCCCGATTTCACTCTGCCGGCGGTTATACCTGGGTTTACAGAGAGCGGATCAATCAACCTGTCTGACGTGCTTGATGCCGGCCGCAGGGTTGTACTGTACTTCTACCCGGCCGCGATGACGCCCGGTTGCACCACCGAGGCCTGCGATTTCCGCGACAATCTCGCCCGATTGGCGTCGAAGAATGTCACAGTGTTCGGTGTCTCCAAGGACTCGCTTGACAAACTGCGCAAGTTTGCACAGCGCGATCATCTCACATTCCCGTTGCTGTCTGATCCCGACCTGACCGTGCACAAGCTGTACGGCGCATACGGCGAAAAGAAGCTCTACGGCAAGGTGCACGTAGGCGTGATCCGCTCGACGCTCGTCATCAATCCCGATGGCTCCGTGGCGATTGCGCGCTACAACGTGCGTGCCAAAGGACATGTCGATTCGCTGTTAAAGGCACTGGAAAAGTTGGAGAAGCTGGAGAAGTAGTGCGTTCTCGTTGTTCGGACACAGTGGTTCGTGCATAGCAGTTCCGTGCGGTACGTGCCGTATGAACCACTGCCGTATGAACCACCGGTTGACTTCTCGGACTCACCGGCAAATAGTGAGACCGTGGGCGCGCAGTACGTCTATGGCTGGCATGTAATCGAGCGATGTTGCGGTGGGATTGAGCATCAGTTCGCGGATGGCGGCGGATGCTGAGGACTCGCTCGTCTTCGAGGATTCTGCGGCCGGGAAGAGAGCGTCGGCGATTAGGGAGATGATACGGGAACGTGCATCGCCAGCATTGGCATTGTTGCTGCTGCTGCCGGCGTCGGTAGTGGCGGAGTTGCCAATAGTAGCGGAGCTGTTTTGTAGAGTCGTATCCAACGCTGTGACAAGCGGCTCCAGGTTGTTCTTTGTCGCCTCGGCAATGTCATCGAGCTGATCGAATAAGGCGAACAGCCATGCACGACTTCGCTCCTCATCGTTGCCGGTCGCAAGCCTTTCATTGGTGACGCGCACGAGTTCGTCAATCGGTACTGCTGGCGTCTTTGCCGGATCGCGATGCTCACGGTTGTCTTCGATATCGCCCATAAGATGCTGGATTTCGCACTCGTCCTGCAATACGGTGGTCTCGGCAAATGCGGTGGCGATGGCGTCTGCATCGATGAACTTGCCACCTTCGGACTGGAAGCGCACGCGCTTGGGCTCACTGTAATAATGCGACATGCCGAATGTGATGTACTGAGGCATCTCATCCTGCAATTGCTTGACTGCATCCGCTACCTTGCGCATGTCCGCAAGCTGCTGATGCACCACAATAAAGGCAAGTATTGCTTTGGCATCGGCGAGAGTGAGCGACTGCCCGATACTGGCTCCATGATGATGTTCGTGATGCGCAAACATGTTCTTCAGCGAATCAAACAATCCCATAATGTCCTCCTTCGGACTGGGGCACAATCGGCTACATCTGCCGCTTACTGTAGTCCCGAATATGAGGGAATGGTTCGTGGAACGCCGAGAGCGAATATTGGTTCCGGGCGATGCTCGCAGCAATTGAGAATATCGCAGGACATGACAAAAAGCGGGTGACAAGCGTTATCCTGAAATACATAGGGCAAGGAGGCCGTATGACAGCAGAAGTGGATGACGGTTTCTTTCAATTGTTGAACGCAGGATTTTTGTGCGTGGAGAAGCTTATTACGATGCCGGCAAGGTTGATCCGCCGGTCATGATTGCTGAGAATCTTTGGCATACCGTGGTTCGCGGGAATGACGACTATCAAGTGGACATTCGTTTGCGCCATGGCAAAGTGATTTCTGCCGCCTGCACATGCCAATATTCCCAACGTGCAATGTACTGAAGCATGTGGCTGCGGTGCTTATCTTCATGCGTGAGAGCCGACGTCGGGAATTAGATGAATCGCAAGACCAAGTTTCAGAGTTTCCTCATGAAGCATTGAATTGTGTGAGATGGTATACGATGCATGAATTCCCGAAATATCGCGGATTGACAGAGGGAGATTGGCATGCTGTCAAGCGAGTATTTGAGGTGTTGTACTGTATCCCCGACCTTGATACTACATATACACATGAGGTAATGGATACCGTTTGGTGACATCCATCTCGTAGGTAAACAGTTCGCTGTGGCCAAGACGCTGGGTCTCAGGGATATTCTCGTCCGCACCGAGTCCCACTGCAATCACACGCCAACCCCGCACGGCGAGCATCCGCGCAGTCGCCTTGTCGATGCCGCCGGCCGTCCGTCATCCTTGATTGGTTCCATGTGTACTATTATCGCGCGGTGGTGGTGTCGGAATCACGGTATGGTGATAGCAGCCGCATGGAACAAGCTACTTGCTAGGCGAAGCTTGAGCGTCGTCATCCGTCTTGCGAGCATTCAGATGCCGGTGCTCGTATTCCTCGAAGTCATCACGGACGGCTGCCGCGGGATACTTGCTCTTGGTCTTTGCGAGCTTGCCCATGACGATGTCATCCATATCCACACCAAGCGCATCGGCCATCATGATGCAATACGTAAGCACATCCGCTAGTTCTTCCCTGACATGTCCCTCATCCACGGATGGCGACTGCGGCGTCCACTGGTAGCATTCCAGCAATTCCGACGCCTCGATGCTGATGGACTTCGCCAGGTTCTCAGGAGTGTGGTATTGGCCCCAGCCACGCTCCGCCACAAAATCACGAATCGACTGAATGGTACTGTCACTGATCATGACTGACATTCTAGGACTTGCTGAATGTTGGTCATGTACCAGAGCTCATGATGGACCATAATATGACTATGAACAGTGAGAGCTTGGCGCCGTTTGTCATCAACCTGCCATATGGCCAATACAGTAGGGAAGCTTTTGAAAAGGCTTTTGACGAATCCCTCGAGAAGCAGATGGGGCGCAGTGTTAATGATTCCGAGCTGGAACATTTCATGCTGCGATATGTGTTGGCATATCCAACGGTTTATGTCGTGTATTCAGGAAAGACCAATCGCTATTCGATGAAGAACGAATATACGGTGTACGTCGGTGAGACCAACGATATACGGCATCGTGCATTCCAGCATCTTGAAAGAGATGCTAAAGAACGCGAGGACTGGAAAGCTGTAGCTGATGCTGTCTCGCGGAATGATGATGCATATCGGCAATATGTTATTTCACATCCCAAATTCAATAAGTCGTTAACCCTGGATGTCGAAAACCGTCTTATGCACTATATGTCCAGTACCGATTCGGTGAAAAGGCTCAACAATCGACGGACCAATGCGCAAGGCGATTATTACACCGCAGACCAGTTTGATCGGATTTTCTCGCAAATCTGGTTGAGATTACACAAGGAAGATTCTGACCTGTTCCCGGCGGAGGAGATCATCCGAGATTCCGCGTTGTTCAAGGCATCGCCTTTTCATAAACTCAGCGATAGCCAGCTCGAAGCCGAAGAATCTATTTTGGTGCAACTTGCCGCCTTGGTTGCCGATAGCCGGCAACAGAAGAAAGCCGATGAGCAATCTTTAGACCGCCATCCGAAATTAATCTTTGTTCAAGGCGCTGCAGGTACAGGCAAAACGGTCCTGTTAAGCCACCTGTTCTACAGAATCGCGGCTGAAATCGGCATCCAAGGCGACACCTATTCCGAAGACGAAGATTATCCTGAGCTGCCACGAACGGCGAATGGCCGGCTTTCCTCATACATTCTTGTCAATCATAAGGAACAGGTGCACGTATATAATCAGATTGCCACGAAACTGGGTTTGCAGAAGGAATCTGGTGAAGTGGTCATGCTGCCCAGTCAGTTCATCAATCGATTCAGCTTACGCAACGAGCATGGTCGAGGCATTCCAGACCAGCCGCAAGGCCTGGCGGACATCGTGCTCATCGACGAGGCCCATTTGTTGATGACACAAGGAAATCAGGGGTATTCCGGGAAGAACCATCTGTATGACATTCTGCGCAGAGCCCGGGTGGTGATTGCGGTCTTTGATCACAATCAGATTATGCAGTCCAGCCAGCAGTGGGACCCAGCGGTGCTGGAAAAACTTCAGCTGGACTCTGATTCGACTCAGACCGCATGCGCGACCGGGAAAATCGGCGCATTCAAAGCGGTTGATTTGGGCGCCGAATATCATCTGCCGTCCATTTCCGTGGACGTTGCGCATGTCCATTTGAAAAAGCAATTCCGTATTGCCGCGAGTAAGTCGATGATTCAGTGGATTGACCGATTCGCTTCGGGGAAAGGTATCGGTCCTTTGCCCGTTGATACGGGCGAGTATGCCGCAGATGGTGAAGTGATTCGAGAACCTTATGACGTTAAGGTGTTCGACTCGCCGGTTGATTTGTTTAATGCCATTCACGCGAAGGCCCAGCTGAAGCCCGATGGTTGGGATGGGGCTGGACTGTCCCGTTTGTTGGCCACCTATGACTGGAAGTATTCGGCGAAATCTGAGAATCAGAATGATCCGCATGGCTTTTGGAATGTGGAACTGCATCGCGATACTTCCGGCGTATGGCGTATGGGACTTGCGGATGACCATGGATTCGATCATTCCGCAATAAGTTCTGACCAATTCTGCAAGCCTTGGAACAATCAGCTCGAAGATTCCGCTCCGAAGAGCAGGAAAGGCATCGACAAAGAACTGGCTTGGGCGGAGAAGCCGTACACCATAGATGAGATTGGCTCCATCTTCACCATCCAAGGGTTTGATTTGAACTATGCCGGTGTGATCATTGGACCCTCGGCGACGTATCGTAACGGGGAAATCGTGTTCGATGCAAAGGCCAGCCAAAACTATCTGGCAACCAATAAGCGCAAAGATTTAGGAGATTTTGCCGAAGAAAACTTGAAGCATGAGTTGAATGTCCTGCTCAAGCGCGGCGTCCACGGTCTGTACCTTTTCGCGGTGGACGAAGGCCTGCAGCAGCGTTTGAAGGAGTGCTGCATCCATTAAGGTATGTGACGGATATTGTGCTGAAAATGCACTCAACATGCCGGGTGTCGTCGTTCGCTATGCCAAAGGCAAGGGATTCCTCATGGACGAGCATTTGGCCAAGGTCCGGGTTTGCAGCCAGCTGACCAATATCATCAGGAATCTCAGCGAAGAACAGGCTGGCATTTCTCTGCATAGTCAATGGATATGTGCCGAATGCCGTACCGCGTTGCCAATGTCGTCACTACAACGCAAACGCCAGCTCCTCCCGCAACGCAGTACGATTCGGATAACGTTCGACAATCTCGTGTGCCAGCACACGGGTCTCCTCATCGCCGAACACTGCGGCGAAACGACGCAGCTGTTTGGCGATCTGCTGGTATGTGGCGCGGCGTGCCGTCAATGTATTGTCGACGCCACGTTCCACCGTAAACCGGAACGCGGGCGTGCCCATGGTGCCGTATGGCATCGCGTCGAGGATTATCGATTTTGCCGATTCGGGGTGTTCGATGGCGATGGTGCGCAGCAATGGCAGCGGCGGGTAATCGACGGTGACGTAATAGGTCAGGGCCGCGTCCGAAAGCCGCTCATCCACGATGAGCTTCTCATAAGCGGGATTGCGCCAGCCGCTGTGACGCTGCGTGCCGCCTTTGGTGGTCATTTCCGGCTGGTACTTGATGCGGTCGATGATGTTCCGGGCACAATCTCTGGCCAGCCCATCAGCCACGTCATGCCATTCGTCTGCGCTAAGACCGCCGTAGATGCGTAACAGATTGCGTAGTTTACTCACGTAATGGGTATCGGATCTGTCGTTGCAGGAAAGAATGTAGTACCGATACACGTTGGCGAGCAGGCCAACGTCATTGAGTCCCTCGGCGCAGCATTCCATGATGGTATGCCATCCATGGGGCAGCAGGTCCGGCAGCAGACCGTTATGCCGGGCATCGATATCGACATCTTCCATATCCCGGCTCGACAGAAGGAAACCTTGTGCGAGCATGTATGCGGAACGCAAGTGCCCTTCATGAATCATGTTCGCAGCGTTCATCAGTGTGAGGGCCATTGACTCCGAGTATTCGCTCAGAAGCTGCTCGCGTCCAGCGTCATCGTCGGACAGAACATACAGATCGTAGGCGTTCATTAGCGTGAACAGTTGCAATACGTGCAACGATTCATCCGAAATGAAGTCGGTTTCGTCGTCTACTTCGCTCGTGTCCTCGTTATCCTCATCCTCGTCGTCCTCGTCGCTTTCTTCGCTCTCTTCGTTGAACGAGTATTCCAGATTACGCGTTATCGCGTTGTCGATCACGTCATAGGCCCACATGCGTTTGTCGTCATATTGGGCGAAAGCGAGCGCGCTGGAAATCAGCAACATACTGTTCAATGGTTCGTATTGCCGCATGTCTTTGTCGTTCGCGGCCTGCGCAATGGTGTTCAATGCCTTGCCGGCGGTAGGGGAGTCGGCGAATTCCGCCACATTCTCCATATAGCATCGCACGCGCATCGCCAGATCATCCATAATCGTGAGCAAAGGTTCGGAGCCATCGTCGTTCTCGGACGAGAGCAGAAGCGCGTGGACTTCGTGTATGCACAGTCGCAGGTTGCCGCATGCGCTCGCGTAATCACTGGATTGCAGGGCATTGCCCGCGATAGCCTGCACGGTTTTGATGAATTCTGTGTAGTCACAGGATTTGCTGTACGCATCGCTGTGCTTACTGATATGAATAATGAAACGTTCATGGCATCGGCGGATTGTGTCGGAGAGCATGGTTTGTGCGTCGATCAGCGGGATTAGCGGTCGTTCTTCGTCTGGCTGGGCGCGGAAAGTCTTTGCGGCTTTGCGCAGCTGGGCGGACCACAGGAACAGCAGATGGCCTTTGCCTTGCTCTGCGCGCGCGTCGAGGTGTTGCTGGATGGGATCCAGCACGGTGCGGGGGAGTACGATGACGCCATCGTGAGCGTTGGCGGTGTCATCATTGTGGTGATTGCCGTGCGCGCCAATGAGCTGTTTGCGCAGTTCGTAAAGCACGGCACCTATATGCTTGCAATATGGTGTTCTCTGATACGGGCAGGTGCACGCGGCGGATTGTATGCGAATCGAATTGTCGTCGATTGTGGATTCGTGGTCGGTGTTACTGCTGGTAGTGGCTTGGTCATCAGTGTTTGCTTCATTGGTGTTCTCGCCGTGAGCGTCTTTGCTGAGGCGGATGTCAACGTCGTAATAGTCATCGTCGCTGCCGGCCACCCGCGAGTGATACAGCTGCGGCGCAATCTCCTGCACCGAACTCACTCGGCCTGATTCCCAGTAATCGGTGGCGCGTTCGAGAATCAGCGGCGTGCCTTCGAACATGACTTCGAATTGAGCCAACGCTGGCTTTTGCGGAACAACCATACTGCTGATTGTAGCGGGTGGAGTGTTACTCGCCGCTTGGCGGTGCATACTGGTCTGATGTAGTCTTGTTTCCACTGGGTAATCGCATTCGGGGAAGAGGCGTCAATGGCTGTACTTACAGATGCTGAAGCTCGTCGTATGCTGGAACTGCTGAAGGAAGCTTTGTCTCCGAAGTCCATCACCCTGAATAAAGGCGAGAAGCAATTCCAATTGCATCAGATAAGTTTGTAGTCAAATGAATCGTGGTGTTTACGACGAGAAGAAAGTATGACGAGTTCTGATTTTGACTCATTAATTCGAAGCTACGGAAAATGGCTGTCTGATAACACGACTTATACGCAACTGGATGAGTGGTATGAAGTTAATGTTCCGCTTCTGGATGAAGACAACGACTATACGCAGTTCTATGTGAAGCCCGGGAAGAACAGCGTAACGTTCTCTGATGACTGTGCCACAAGTCGCATGGGATGACTGTGACGGAATCACGTTTGGCAGTGCTCAAAGATATTCTGAATCAGTTTGGTATTGAACGTAACGGCGACGAGCTTACTCTGACGAGCGATACTGCTGATTTTGCTGATGCCAAGAATCGGTTCCTGCAAGCTATCATCAAAGTTGGTGATATGTCTATGCTGGCCAATCCCATGTGCAGACGTATTTTGCAGATGACATTCGTATGTTCTTTAATGCGAACAACATACGGTATGTGGAAGACGCTCAATTCCGTGGCAAGTCTGGTTTGCTGTGCCCGTATGACTTTGTGTTGCCGTTCACGAGTAAACAGCCGGAACGATTCTGCACATCTATTACGCGGCCTTCCCAGCGACTCATTTCCAGTACCTTATTTTCATGGGAGGATACGCAGGCGGCACGAAAGACACCAAGTGAACTGGTTGTTGTTTTCCTCAATGATTCGGATCGGCGCATTGACAATCAGCTAATAACCGCTTTGGAAAAGTACAATGCGTATCCCATTAAGTGGAGTGAGCGGGAATTTAAGGAGAACTTGTACAAGCTTGCTTCGTGAGTGGTGTTTGTGGCTTTGGTCGGGAGCGAGGTTTCTGCTGTTTGCCGTGTCGACCTCCCCTCAGTCGCCTACGGCGACAGCTCCCCTCGGGGAGGGGAGTTGAGGAAGCGCTTAACGAGCATAGGGCTTCAGCCGTTCCCTATACGCCCGAATCGCGCCGAACGAATACACCGCGATCGCGACCCAAATCACCATGAACGCCGCATAGCCCTGCGCGCGCATCGGCTCGTGCAGCAGGAGCACGGCCACACAGAACTGGATCAGAGGGTTGAGATATTGGATGAAACTCACGGTCAGGTAATGGCTGTGCTGCACGCCGTAGGAGAACGTGGCCAGCGGAATCGCGGTGGCCAGGCCGGAGAACGCCACCAACAGCGCGACCACGGCCGCCAACGTGGCGACCAAACGATACGCGAGCACGCTGATGGCATTCATACTGGACAGCGTGCGCCAGTACAGCGGCAGCACGCCCCAGCCGATATTGGACACGAGCGGCGCGGCTATCCCCATTCGCGTCTGCTCGACGGTACGAACCAAAGTCGCATCTCCCCACCATAGCGACTGATCACATGAGTGTCCCGCACCTGGTCACATGGCATATTGGACTTGCTGATGATGAACAGTACCGGTTATTGTTAGAGTCTTTCCCGCAGGACACGGAGATTGAACAGATGATTCGGCCTTTTCTGAGGGCGCGAATCAGATTCGTAATGCAGTGGTTTGCCCTGGACTCTGTTACGGTGATAATAACTTCATCGTTGATAAGGGAGTCTTCATGGCAGGCAATGGCAACACGGCATTTCGTTTCCGAGTCACTTTGCGCCTTGACGGGCACGAATGCTGGAGGGAGATTCTGGTGCCGGCATCATTGACGTTCTTCGATTTGCATGCGGTATTGCAGGAATGCTTTATGTGGTACGGCGAGCATCTGTTCTGCTTCTGCGCCACATTCCCGGATGGGAAGCAGGTGCAAGTGGAAGAATTGTGGGGAGAAGAGCCCTCATACCATGAGGCGAAATACGAACAATATATGCCGGTGGAGCCGTTGCCGGAAGTTCGCGTTGCTTCGGAAACCGAGCTGGGCGACGTGTTTCCCAAGGTGCGTACCGCTCGCTATTACTACGATTATGGTGACGATTGGATCCATGATATTAAGCTGCTGCGTACCTACCGCAGCGTGCACGTTGCGGATCCTCAGCTTTGGGATGGGGCTGGGGATGCGCCTCCGGAGGATGTCGGCGGGGTGTATGGGTTCGAGCGGTTCCTTGATACCTTGGGCAATCCCGAAGATGAAGAACATGATGGCATGGTTGAGTGGGCCGAGGACCAGATGTGGGATCGTTTCACGCTGAACCGCCATCGTGAGCGTCTGTTCCGTTGGCACAAGCACCGTGACATGATGTTGCATGGGTGATGCTGAACAGATGATAGCCGAACTGCATTAGGCTACTACGTCCCACACCGTAATGTATGACCAATCATTAGGAGGCCCGTCATGACTGCTCATTTCGACGAGTTCGAAGAGGAGATGACCTCCCGCAGCCTGGAGCGAGCATATGATTACGTGGACGAGCATAGGATCGGTGGGTTAGAGGAAGTGTCGGCCGGACTATTCCACGCCGAAGTGCACGGTTCTGAACTCTACGATGTCGATATTCGACTTCGTGGCAACGATATCGTGTTCGCATCCTGCACCTGCCCCTACGACTATGACGGATACTGCAAGCATATTGGTGCGGTGCTCTTGACGTTGCGTGATTACAAACACGGCGGTAATCATCAGCAGAACGTGACATACGATGCGATGATTGCAAAGCAGGACGACTCTCGGCCAGACATACCCGTAGCAGCAAATCCTCTCGCATCGAAACCTGAAGTGTTCAATCGAGTGCTGCAACATATTCGAGAACGAGTGGGACTGCGCAAATCAGAACGGTGGACGCCCGCTCAGCATTTCTATCTGATTTGGAATCAGGACGAAATCAATGCCATCATGACTGCGAATCCGGCAATCGCGAGCGGCATGGAACCATTGATGCCCGAAAGCGCCGTGGATCGCGTCATGGAATCTCCCATGCGGCGACATCTCGGCAAGGACTACGGCTGGAAATTCGAATGGGGAGATGCCGCCATAAACGGCGTGATGGCCGTATTCGAGGAAGCAGAACAATCGAACGACTATCCGCTGGCCATGAGACGCATGTGCGCGGCTTTGCGAAAAACAGTGTGGTTCGCGAGACAAGTCGATGATGAAGAGGGTGCGCTACAGACATATATCGAACACCTCAATGAGCGGATCCTCGCTTATACGTATGCCGCGGCACCAATCGTTACAGGCGAGCAAGCGCAGCAGATGCTGATTGCAGCGTTGGGATTCATACGTGATACCCCTATGATCGAGATGCTGTTTTGGCCGCACACGCCGCTGGAATGCGTCATCCCATTCGCGGATATTCACGCACGAGGTACGGCGGACATAGAACAGATGGAGCATCAGCCCCGCGAGATCGGCACGACCTCGTTCATGTGCCGCACCTATGCGCAGTCCACATTGAATGTTGCCCAACAATTCCTTCATGACAAGAAGGGGGATTCCATTGACGGCCATCGAACGAGCCTGACCGATTACGATTGGCGAGCTGCACAGGACTATCTGCTAAAACTCCATCATGACTTTCTGCTGTACGGCGGCGACGCAATTAGTGCCGATGAGCTACTGTCCAAAAACACGGACGTGGCCGAATGCAGATTTGCCGTCATCGCACGTAAATTCCTGGACGGGGATTATGCCTGGGCCGCCGCTTTCTTGGAACAGACTTACGATTGGGATGCCGCGCAAAAGCATGCGGGGTATTGGGAGCTCACCGCTCAACTGCCGCATGGCGAGCTTACCATGCTGGAGGCCTGCTATGAACGACTGAACGATGAGAACGGCATCAAACAATTATATGAGTACTACGTCGCTCACAGTGATTCAGTGGCGGACGAACGTTGCATTCCCATCCTCAAATCGATGGTCGGCAAATCGGGCTGGCCTCAAAGCGTTCAGAACATCCTGCGCAACTATCATGAGCATGATTTCGGTGGGAAAGTCCTTGCACGACTCATGACTGAAGAGCGCCTATCCGATGAGGCCTTGACCTTAGCCGGGCAGCGGCCGGAACTCCTGCGTGATTTGCTCAAGCCCATCAGCCTCAATCACAGCGCGGAAGCAGAACGACTGATCAGAAAGCAGCTGCCGCTGGATCGCGATCTGCAACAGGGAAATCGCGACGAATACCGATTCGTTGCCATGTGGATCGAGCAATATCGCAACGTTTTCGGACTCGACCAAGCCAAGGCTCTCGCCAAGGAGATCATGGCAAAGTACCCGAGACGGTATGCACTCAAAGAGGAAATCGGCCGCGTGCTAAAGTAACTTACTGATGCCAAAACATTCTAGCACTACTCCGACGATGCCCGCCACCGCGGCCACAAGAATGCACGCAATACCGAATATGCGCAGCGCGCCGCCTTTGACCTGCGCATTCGGGCGGAAGAAAATACACCACCAAATCAGATACAGCGAATGACCCCACATCAGCTGCCGCGAACGGCTAAATCTGCCGAGTTCACTGATTTCGCCGGCCCTATTAAGTCCCTCAACTCCCTCAATCGCCTTCTGACCCATCACATCACGCTTTCATACACATTGCCGATTGACAGTCCTAGAACACAGTCTAGAACTGTCATGGCATGTTCACGCAGATAGGGGCTCCAACAAAATTGGCTAAAAGAGAACTCGGCAACCTATAACAAGGACGCGCCCGTGTGCCCTTACGTTCAGCTCCGCTCACGAATGAAATCGAAGATCACGTCGAAGACCTGCTGGCTCCAGAAATCGTACTCATGTTCGGCGCCGTCGACTAGCACCAGCTGCGCGTCCACGCCGTGCTCGACCAGTCGGTCGCGCATCTTGACGGATTGATGATAGGGGACCACGGTGTCGGCGGTACCGTGCAACAGGAGCATCGGCGGATACTGTTGGTCATCCCGCACCTGCAGGTAGGGGCTCATGTCAGCCGCGCGCTGACGGACCTCGGCATTGATGCCGGTCTCATGGGTCGCGCCCACCACGGCCGCGAACGGGCCGAAATAATACAGCCGGAATGGATTGGTCTCATCGTCGAATGCGTCGACTGCTTCAAGCATGTCGGTGGGCGGGAAGCAGCTGACCACGTACTTCACCGCATCGCTCTCATCGGCATTGGTGCCGTCCTCATACCGCAGATCGTCGGCGGTCAACCCCACCAGCAGCGACGTGTTGCCGCCGGACGACGTGCCCCAGATACCGAGACGGTCGGGGTCCACGTGCCATTGGCGCGCGTTTGCCCTGAGATAGCGGATGGCTGCTTTGACGTCCTCGAGATATGCGGGGAACATGTCGTGGGGATCGCTCGAGGCATCGCGATGATTCACCGTGGCCACCACAAAGCCTTCGCGGGCCAAAGCCGAGAGCTGCGGGATCTCGTAGTCGCGATGCGGCGTGGTCCAGGCGCTGCCTTGCACGAATACCACGGTGGGGTAGCGGCGGTCATCGTCATCGCCGGTGGATTGTGGTGAGATGATATCCATCACCAGGTTATCGGCCCCGGTCTTGTACGCCACGTTGCGGGTCAGCGTGGCCAATCCGGCAAGCGTGGGATTGTGCGGGATATGGATGGCATTGTTTGCGCCGGCATTGGCATCGGTGACTTTGGCTGAATCGGCAGTGTTCATGGAATCCCCCTAGCTCTGTTGCTATAGAGGTCATCATACAAGAAATAGGCATGATTACGGCACAACGATGTCTCGGTCACAGCGAAGACATGAAGGCGCGAAGACGCGCCCGGCAGCGCGCGCTGCCTGCCTGCGAGTTGCCTTCAAGTGCACTTCAAGCGATAAGGTGACATAAGCCGCGGCAATGGAGATTGCTGCCCGGCAACGAGGCGGACAGTGCCCGTTCGCCGATTCGCGATAACAGAAATGAGACACTATGAAGACTCAGGAAATCGGACAATCCGGCATGATTGCGTCACGAGTGGCGCTGGGTGTGATGCGCATGGACGCGTTGGATGCCGCCGATGCGGCACGTACCGTGGCCGTGGCCCATGATTCTGGCATCGACTATTTCGACACGGCGGACATCTATGGATTCCATGATCATGCCGCGCACGCCAGTTCGAAGCGTTTCGGCCAAGCGTGGAAGGACGCAGGACTCGACCGCAGCACCATCTTCATCCAAACCAAGTTCGGCATCGACTACAGTTTCGGCGAAAACGATGGCGGCGCCAACGGATATGACTTCAGCGCCAAGCATCTGATTGACGCACTCGATCACGAGCTTGAGGCTTTGCAGACGGATTACGTCGACGCCGTGCTGCTGCACCGTATTGACACGCTGTTTGAGTTGAACGAGGTCGCCGAAGCATTCGACGCGTTGGAATCAAGCGGTAAAGTGCGTCATTTCGGAGTCAGCAATATGGGCCCGTGGCAGATCGAACTATTGCAAAGCGGCCTTCGTCAGAAATTGGAAATCAACCAACTGCAGTTCGGCCTGATGCATACACAGATGCTCGACGCTGAAATCCAATTCAATATGGCGAGCGATCCCGCAGCCGATCGCACCGGTGGCATCCTGCCTTATTCACGGCTGACGCATATGACCATTCAGGCATGGTGCCCATTCCAATCCGGCACGGAATACGGTCCGTTCGTCGGCAACGAGCATTTCCCCGAGCTGAACGCCGAATTGACCCGTCTTGCCGGCAAATACGGTTCCACGCCCAACGGCATTGCCGTCGCTTGGATTCTGCGTCATCCCGCCGGTATCCAGCCGTTGCTCGGCTCAATGACACCGGAGCGCATCCGCCAGATGGCGGCCGGTGCCGATATCGAACTCGAACGCCGTGACTGGTGGTCGCTGTATCAGGCAGCCGGCAATCTGTTGGTGTGAGCGAGAGATGACGAGACCACTGCCGTTGAGGCGCGTGTTCAGCGTGCATACATCTCAACGGCAGTCAATGCTGTGTCAATCCACCCACGACGAGAACAACGACACGAACATTCCGCGAATCACATCAGAACGACGGCATATCGAGCGAGGGAACTGAATCATCGGCCTTACTGGTCCCGTTCGCGGGCGAGCCGACATCGTGATTGTGGAACCACTCGACAACCCGTGTTTCACTCATCGGCATCAAATCCCAAGCATCCAAGCCAACATTCAGTGCCTCCGGGCGTGCACCACCGAGTCCCTCAATCTCAACCGTATCGTGCGGCTCCAAACTTTCGAACAGGTTAAGTGCGGGGCGGTCTTCCAACCACCAGTCGTGAAATACCTCATGACAGTCGCCTTCCCTTTTCGGCGTGCAGCAATCGTTTCCCATCCTAGGCGCAGCCGGCACCTGTCGGTTCGTGTTGCCATAATGAGGCGCATTGCAGGGGAACCAGTGAACGCAAGCTGCCAGCCATCGTGACGGCGAACGGGTTGAGAAAGGCGCTGTGCCTGACCCTTGGAACCTGTTGGCCAACACCATCGAAGGGAGCAAACGATGTCTTTTGACGCCGCCGCATTCGGCCCGATCACCTTGAACCACCTGCCGCCGTTCGCCCAGCGCCTACGACATGCAGTACACGTGGAAACCCGAATGGGACGTGTGAGGCGCACGATGGATGAGCGGTGGGCGCGTGCTTTGCGTGCCAAGGGCATTGATATTGACGAGGCTGACGGTGCTGGTGGGAAACAGGCACACGACGGCAAACGGCATACCGACATCACGGGTACTGGTCGACGCCCCGAGTCCCAGCCGGCTGCCGGGCTCCGCGGTCGATCCAATACCAGTACGAATCTGCCGGGGCCGAAGGTGACGGCACGCGCCACGCCATTCAAGGCCACCGGTCATAAGGGCGGCATCAGCCGGCAGGGGAATTGAGCTGATCGCAGAACCATCGCGCGATGAATGGGCGCGGCCAACGCCATTCCGCCATTGTTGAGCCGCTTCTACTTGGACCGGTACCTCTTTGAACGGAGATATCATTCCGCAAAAGGTCGAATGTACCTCTTTGAACGGAGATATTCCATATTGAAGCTATTCCGGCATCATATGGTACGTAGGAAATCCCGGATATCGGCGATTTCCTCATCACAGATGGCATGGGCCATGCCGGAATACTCGCGATAGGTCAGATGTCCGGCCCGTTCAAGGACCTGATGGGCCGTTTGCTGGTCGGGCAGCGGAATCGTGCGGTCCTGCGCGCCATACGCCAGGAAGAATCGGGTAGGGGAGTCAAGCGCCGCCTGTTCCTCGCCCATGAACGAAGGACTGAGCAGGATCGCGGCATCGAACAACGTCGGATGCACCTTGACCAGACGATACGACAGATAACCGCCTTGGGAGAAACCGATCAATATCTTCCTGCGATGGGCGAATGCCGAGGCATCCAGCAGTGAAGCCACCGCATCCCCGACCGCCGCGCATTCGCGTTGGCGCTCGTCCACGCCGCAGCCGTCGGGATACCAGTAATTGCCGCCCATATAGGGCCTCGCGTAGGTGGCGCGGAACGAGATATAGCTGGGTACGGCGGCAATTGCGGCCGGGGCCGCATCGGCTCGCGTCGGCGCATATACGGCGTCGAGAATCCGCATCATCTCGCTTTCGTCGTTGCCGTAACCGTGGAACATCAGGAAAATGGGGTCATTGCCGCCGGCATCGATCTGGCTTGTCATCTGCATTCGCATCGTCATCACCTCACCAGCGAGCTTACATGCATTAGACTTGTAGCGATTGACCCACCGAGCACGCAAGGAGCAAGTTATGGAGCCGAGGCGCGGGCCTCTCACCGCAGGCGAGAAAGTGCAGTTCACCGACCGCAAGGGCAAGAAGATCACCGATCAGCTTGTGGCCGGCGGCTCCACGCAGACCGAGCATGGCCTGATTCTGCATGACGATGTGATTGGCAAGATCGAAGGCACCGTAATCCTCACCGTGCATGCCAAGCGCGAGGCACAGGTCAATCAGGTCTACCCCGAGAAAGACAAGAACAAGCCGTGGAAATCGTCGCGCGCCATCGGCGGCTGGGAGTATGCGGTGATGCGCCCGCGACTGGCCGATTATGTGCTTTCGATGCCGCGCGGCGCGCAGATCATGTATCCGAAGGACATCGCCCAAGTTATTCAGCTCGGCGACATCCGCTCCGGCATGCGCGTGCTTGAGTCCGGTGCCGGCTCGGGCGCGATGAGCGTGAACCTGCTGGACGCCGTGGGCGAGCGCGGCCACCTGACCACGATCGAGCTGCGCCCCGAATTCGCCAAGGTCGCCCAAGCCAATGCCACGCTGTACTATGGCGAGGCCCCCAGCTGGTGGGATCTCAAAACCGGCGACTTCGATTCCGTTGCCGCCGAACTGCCCGAACACTGGTTCGACCGCATCATGCTCGACATGCTCGACCCGTGGAACAGGCTCGAGCAGGCATACCGCGTGATTGCCCCCGGCGGCGTGTTGGTCAGTTACGTAACTACCACCACGCAGATGAGTCGACTGGCCGAAGCCCTGCGCGCGGCCGGTTGCTGGACCGAGCCGCAGATCCAGGAATCGTTCGAACGCACATGGAAGGCCCAGGGCCTCGCCGTACGCCCCGACCACCAGATGATCGGTCATACCGGTTTCCTTGTTATCTCGCGCGCCATGGCCTCCGGGTTCGAGGCGCTCAGAAAGCGTGATCGCGTGACCAAGGACACACAGACCGACATCGACTCGCTCACCGACGAACAGCGTGAGGCGCAGATCGAGGAACTGGAACTGCGCGACATCTCCGACCACAAACTACGTAAGGTGTTGCGCGACCTCGACCGTCAGGTGGGGGAACTTGGCAACACGCACGAATAACCGCCAAACGATGAGTTTGTGAACGCTCACACACCTCTATACTGGAAGCAACACCACACCGCCACACCGCCACACCGGGCAGACGGTTCGTGAAGGGAGCCACGGATGGGCATCAAGCTGAGTAAAGTCGCCAAAACAGCGAAGAAATACGACCATATCCTCATCATCATGAGGCATGCCAAGGCCGAGCCGTTCGGCGACAAGGGCGACTCGGAGCGCGAGCTCACCGACAAAGGTCTGAAACAGGCGAAGGCAGTGGGCAAGGGCATCGAGTCGTTGGGACTGGTGCCCGACCAAATCTCCTGCTCGTCCGCCACCCGCACGCGCCAGACGTTGGACCGCATGCTTAAGACCTTTGGCGACAAGCCAATCGTCGACTACCGCATCAGCCTGTATGACGGGGGAGTGCAGGCGGTGTTCGACGAGCTCGCCCACGTCAAGGCCAAGAACCGCGTGTTCATGATCGTGGGCCACGAGCCGACTGTGTCGATCAGCGCCCAATGGCTCGCCTCCGCCGACTCCGACGGCGAACGACTCGACCTGCTGAATTTGGGACTTTCGCCCGCGTCCATCGTGATCATGGGATCGAACAAACCGTTCGACGAATGGCAGGTGCACAGCGGCGAACTGCTCGCGGTCATCAATGTGAAAGACTTCGACTAAAGCGGATATAAATTCCATCTATAACGACACTCTACGGCCATTTATAAGGGCCGGAATCCGGATGTTTTGCTACCCTAAGTCGGGTTACGAACGCATACATTGGAGGATTCATGTCCACTCTGACTTCCGTCTCCGGCTTCCCCCGCATCGGGCAGAACCGCGAACTGAAGAAGATCATCGAAGGCTACTGGAAGGGTGCCAACGACCTCGCCGCCGTTAAGGCCACCGCCGCCGAACTGCGCGCCAAGCACTGGAAGCTGCAGCAGGCCGCCGGCATCGACCTCATCCCCAGCAACGACTTCAGCTACTACGATCAGATGCTGGACACCGCCATCCTTCTCAACGTGATTCCGCAGCGTTACGCACGTCTCTCCTTCGACAACCAGGAGGACACGCTCTTCGCCATGGCCCGCGGCTACCAGGGCGACAAGGGCGACGTGACCGCCCTGCCGATGAAGAAGTGGTTCACCACCAACTACCACT
>OGCO01000985.1_pt1 | contig 46013 bp, 45 predicted proteins | sample 1570171 | NCBI WGS metagenome assembly OGCO01 (sample SAMEA4370583, study PRJEB24528) | human gut metagenome
CAGACCCCATAAAGAAAAAATAAACATTTCTAAAGAAATTATAAACAAAACAAGGGGAGCGGTAGCTCCCTACGCTGCTCAAATCTTCACACACCTCTCCGTGGTGAGCAGCAGGCAACGATCTTATGGTCGGCTGAGATGTGAGAAAAACTGTAGATAAAAAGGAAAGACCTTAAAAAATAGATAGAGGGATATGAATGACAAAAAGATTAGATGAGGACTCCGTTCATCCTTCAGAAACAACCTATGATAAAGCCATAAAAAGAATGGAAGAACGCATTTTGAATAGTTCAACAATGCAGGTGGCTGCCAATGTTGCAGAACAAATAAGAGTACAACAGGCACCGCTTATTCAAGCATTGCAACCATTGCAAGATGCCATGCAACCATATCATAATTTGGTGGAACAAAATAGTTTGGGGCTTGCCGCTGCAACCGCATCTTTATCTTCTGTGGCGCAAACATTAGTTCCGGATGATGCCATGAGTTCTATGACAGGAACATTGAATGCTGTAGCTACGGCTATGCAGCCCTATCGAGATATAAATCCATTTAACTCAGATGTTCTTGCTGCATTGGAGGCGGCAACAATAACACCTGAATTGCGAGAGTTTCGGACACAGTTTGAAGGTAATGTTCAAGCAATGGGCAGCGGATTGTCTGCCATTTCTGATTATATAGGTGGATTGACATCACAGTGGGATAATGCGCTTGCTTTAAATGATGTGCTAGAGCGTAGTATTGCAGCACAGAATTTTGCTGTAGTAAGGATGTTGCCAAATTATGCTGACTTGGAATTGCCGCGAGGCAGTAAAAAAGTATTAAAGTCTTTGACCAAAACGACTGCCAAAAAGCTGTTGCAGTCTGATAAAATTTGGTTTGATCCGAAAGAAAAGGACTTTTACCATAAAGACTCTCCAGACGTTAAGTTATCAGCAGATCAGATTACTGTGGTAGAAAGCTCACTGGAACTGTTTGAAGAATTTTCGCTTGATAGCTTAGTATCTTTTGAAAGTAAACTGGAACAGAATTATGCATTTGCGTTACAACATCCGGTAGGTGCCAGGATATTTGAAATGCTTAAGAACTGGAATCATTTCATCAGTTTTGAGGACATTACATATTACCATGCAAGGATATTAGGCGAACATCAGCGTCCATATCATGATTCTGAGATGATGAAAGCACCTACAAATGTTTCAGCACATGGTCGCTATAATGAGGTAGGAAGAAGTTGCTATTATATCGCCGAAGATAAGGAAGGTGCATTAAAGGAAATCTATAAGCACAGTGGAGGAACAAAACCTCGTGTGCAAGTAATTGGGCTCAAAGCTGTAAAACCTGTTAAATTATTGGATTTGTCAGGAGAAGCAAGGAAAACAAATCGTTTCATTGAGCATATGAGATTTACCGTAGAAAATGAAACGGGTAAAACAGTACATGAATATCTACTTCCTAATTATGTTGCATCATGTTGCAAGGAACTAGGAATTGATGGAATCAGATATAGAAGCACTGAATATAACTGCTGTGTTCTTTGGAGGGATGACTATTTTGAATATGCAGAAGGTAGCAGAGAAGTAATACCAGAGTAAGGAGATCAGCACGTATATAGTCTAATTACCATGACTTTGGTGCCAGTGTGACATTGGTGCCAGACCCCTGGTACTAAACTGTAAACGTAAAATGAACAAAAAATGACTAAAAAGTCGAATACTGTCGAATTAGTGTCAGGCTTTGGTAAAATAAAGTCGTGTGGAAATCCACACGGTAGCCGCTCTGATAAGCAAAAAAGTGCCAGACCCCTGGTACTAAACTGTAAACGCAAAATGAACAAAATATGACTAAAAAGTCGAATGCTGTCGAATGATTTTAGTTGAAGAAATTGTCGAGATATGATATAGAAAGATTAGGTATCTGGTATCAGAAAGAAATTGATGAGGAACTAGATAATCACACTTGGAAAGGAAAGCAAGATGGGAATAGATAATGCAAAGAATGGAAAACTTTTATATCATCTGACAGAATTGAAAAACTTAGAATCAATTGTTCGATTAGGATTGGTACCACGAAAGGTTTTATTGGAAAATGAAGTCAAATTTGAAGATGTGGCAAATCCAGAAATCATTATCAAGCGGCAAGAGCTAGGATTAAGTGAATATATTCCGTTTCATTTTCACCCATATACGGCATTTGATGTAGCTGTAAAAAATCAACATATGGGTGAGGAAATGATATATATATATGTATCCAAAGAGAATTGGCAAGAGAAAACAATTTTAAAATATTGCCGAAACATCCCTTGTCATTGACTAGTTACCAGCTATATGATTATGATGAAGGATTTAACTTGATTGATTGGGAAATTATGACTAAAGTTGGTTTAACTGATGATCATGCGAAACGTATAAAAATGGCAGAATGTTTGAGTGATAGAGTTATTCCTGTTAGAGCCTTTAAATGTTTTTATGTATCATCTGAGTTAGTTAAGATATATGTAGAGAGTGTATTACATAAATGTGGAGTGAATTTTCCACCGCCATTTGTAAATATTATGCCGCAATGGTTTGCATAGAATAGAGAGGAGATTGTGTTGATTAAGTATACTACAGGAGATATGTTTCAATCAAAAGCAGAGTGCTTGGTTAATACAGTTAACTGTGAAGGCTATATGGGAAAAGGTGTTGCCTATCAGTTTAAGGTTAAGTTTCCGAATAATAATAAAGCTTATGTGAAAGAATGTAAAAGTGGAAATTTAAAACCAGGCAGAGTACATGTTTTTGTGGAAGATGGAATTACTATTGTTAATTTTCCTACAAAAGATAAATGGAGAGATCCTTCAGAATTAAGCTATATTGAAAGTGGATTAGATGCGTTTATAAAAGTATTGCCAGAATTAAATGTGACAACAGTAGCAATACCACCACTGGGATGTGGAAATGGGGGATTAAAGTGGGGAAATGTAAAAACAGTAATTGAGGAAAAACTGAAAGAAGTAAGTGAAAAATATACTTTTTTGCTTTATGAGCCAAACCAAAATTATGTGCAAAAAGCAAAAGAAGCACCTAAATTGACGGTATCTAGTTTGATTTTGATGAAACTGAAAATAGGATCTAATAGTCATACGAAGTTAAGGCTACAAAAAACAGCATACTTTATGAATATATTTGCAAAGGAAAAATATTTTGCTTTTCATAAGCATAAGTACGGTCCATATGCCCATGCAATAGATATAATTGGGCGAGATATAGGAGAGTATCAAAGTTATTATGGAATAAAGGATACAGAAACAACGTATAACATGGTGTATAAAACAATATGTAGTGAAAAGACTACACGAGTTTTAGAAAGACTTTTGCCAGCAGTTGAAAAAGCAGTAAAGTATGTAAATCAGATAGGAGAAGACCATGATTTAGAGGGACTTTCAACGGTATTGTTTTTAATAGATGAAAAACCGGGGAAAATAGAAGATCAGCTGATTCAAGATTTTAAAGATTGGTCTGAAGATAAGGCATCTCGTTTTTCAGAGAAGGAGATGCGAAGATATATTGATATTTTAGAAAAAACCAAACTAGTAGATAAAGATATTTTGGGAGGATATACAGTTACTGGCTAGATCAATTGGTGCCAGGACTACCTCGAGTGCCAGACCCCCGGTACTAAACTGTAAACGCAAAATGAACAAAATATGACTATGCTTGTGAAAAAAGTGCCAGCCCACTGGTACTTTGTTTTGTAAGAAATATTTTGTAATAAACTTGGAAGAGGAGAGAGGTAGAAATGAGAAAAAGATTTTTTACAGTAATGGCGGCAGCATTGGTGGTATCAGGAATGCCAGTAATGGCAAAAGAAACCAGTATGGAAGAAAAGATTAGTGAGGCAGTTGAAGAAACAAAGGACAGTACTGAGGCGGAAAGTGTAGTTTCAGGAAATGAGGATCGAATTTCGGAGATTGAGAAGCAGATTCACGATTTGGAGAAGCAAATTGCAGCGTTGAAAGAAGAACGAAAGCAGTTGCGAGAGTCCAATGTTACAGAAATAGGAGATGTAATTTATCAGGATGAGTCTATTATCATTACTTATAATGGAATTAAGGAAGATGAGTATGGTGATGGATATTCGATTAATTTTATAACAGAAAATCTTACTGATAAAAAAATCATTGTACAGTATGAGGATGCTTCATTGAATGATTTTATGTTTTACGCTGTGTATTCAGCTAATTTAGCCCCAAATAAGAAATCCAAGGATGAAATAGACATGTATGAATCAGATGATGAGTATTGTCCGATGGAAGATCTTGAGTATTTGGAATTTAAAGTAGCAGTTTTGGATGGCGATTCTTATGATGAGATTTGTATATCTGATCCGGTTACAATTAGTTTTGAATAAGCAAATGCATAGTGTAACATACAGGGGATCTAAGAAAAAACTCTTGCAAAAATCTATCATGCGTGATATGATAACATAAAACAGACAAAGGAAGAATGTGCATTATATGCAGGAAAAAACAAAAGAGATGGACGGCGCTCTGACTAATAATATGGAAGAGTATCGGACACAAAAAAAGGCACGAGAAAAACGGCTTATGGCTTATGCAGAAGAAATTCAGAAAAATACGCTGCAAATGTCATCTGCATTGATTGCAGAATTAGTGGCAGAAAGAAAATACCAGAAGAAAACGCAGCAGGATATAGCAGATATTACAGGAATATTGCCAGCAAATATTGCGCGTTTTGAAAACGGTTCAAGAGTACCGACATTAGTTGTGTTGCAAAAATATGCTAGCGCTCTTGGGAAAAGGATAAAGGTTGAGCTTTGTGATCAGGAAGCAAAGTGACCACATTAAAAGTAAATATAGATAAAAGCGCAGTGCTTTTATCTATATTTATATACAATCATCAATGATAGTATTGTATATGATAAAATACAGGAGAGAGGGTGATATTATAATGTTTCAGCGCAGAAAACCCCGGCCGTTCGCAAGAACGTCCGAGGGATGAATGCGCCAATTACAAACAACGCAACCATCATTCCAACAGGGTTTTCTTCTGGAATTGTTGGTTTTTCTTGGCCTGATGTTCTTCAGAACGCTGTGATTCGATGTATTGCTTTACTGTTTCAAGAGAAACACTTCCGGTAGTTGCGATAAAGTAGCTGCGGCTCCAGAATGAGGTATCGTCCCCATAGATATACTGTTTGATCTGTTCCGGAAAACGCTTGCGCATCTCTCTGGATAACTGAGTCTTGATGCTTCTTACAAAGACGGATATGTTGGTATTCGGTGGCAGTGATACCAGCAGGTGGATATGATCTCTGTCTGTCTCTGCGGATAAAACTTTTCCACGGAACTGCTCTGCCATATGATTCGAAAATTCTTTCATGGCAGCACTCATTTCGTCGTTAATCACAGGCTTTCGGTAATGTGTGACGAAAATCATATGATAGGTAAGACAGTAAACACAATGCTGTCCCCTGTTGTACCCGTCTTTCTTTACTTTGTCCTTTTGGTCTTTGTTGACACCATTCTTATTTGCTCTCATAATAGTACCTCTCTCGTTTCAAAATAAAACAATTCAAAAAATCACATATTGCTTGATTTTACCTATATTTTATCGTATAATATAAGTGTAGTCAACTATATTCTCACGTTTTTGAAAAGGAGGGCCTTTTATGCATACCATATCAATTTTTGTGGATCAGAACAGGATGCCAAAGCTGGCATCTTATTTCGAGTGCCAGACTCACCTTGCAAAAAATTTGCGAAACGCAGCAAACTTTATCATTCGTAACCTGCGTACCGGGTTGAAGAAAGACCCGGATAAACGCACTGCCAACGAGAACGAGGTCATAGAGACTGTACGTATCGGCATTGAGATGGCAAATGAAAAGCTTCAGAAAGATGTTGACCGACTCACGAAGCAGCTGCAGAGTCTGCCTGCAAGCGACCCGGCCCGCACAAAGATCCAGAAGCGAATAGAAAACAAACAGAAAAACCATCCGATCATGCCAACGTCCGATCACTGGATGCTCACATATGAGACATTGGATGCGGTGATGAAGAATACAAAGAATCCTGACTACTATGCGATGCCGTCGCAGGCAAATCAGCAGGTGCTTCGAAAAGTCCTCAAAGACTGGAAATCACACTTTGAACTGTTGGCATCATATCGTCAAAATCCCGGAAAATTTAAGGCACAGCCAAAGCAGCCGGGATATATCAGGACACCTTACACGACCGTTACCTTTACCAATCAGGTTGCAAAGCGGTCTGATATCAAAGGAAAAATGCACATCACATTTCCACGCTGCCTGGTGCCGCTTTGTGTTGGAAAGCCGGAAGGTTCTTATGTCAGAACGGAAGTCAAGCCCTGCTACGGCGGATATATGGTATATGTGACATTTCAGGATGCCGTCAAAATGTCGGAAGCACCGACAAATCCCACAAGGATTCTCGGACTTGATCCAGGACTTGACAACTTTCTGACCGCGCTGACAAACTTCTCGGCAACTCCGTTTATCATTGACGGACACTGGTTAAAATCCATCAATCAGAACTTTAACCGCAGACGTGCAGCTTTGATGTCAGAACTGACAAAAGGGATGGATTCCACGAAATCCGTGAAAAACTCTGCCAGACTGAACCGTATCTCAAAGAAAAGAGCCTGCCGGATCGACGACTTTTTCTATAAGGCAGCTCACTATATCGTGGATTTCTGCCTGAAAAACAAAGTAGAGGTCATCGTCTGCGGACACAACAAAGACCAAAAGCAGGAAATCAACCTTGGCTCCGGTAACAATCAGCACTTTGTCAGTATTCCATACACAAGATTTTTCTGGATACTGACCTGTGTTGCAGCAAAGGCGGGTATCCCGGTCATTGAAACAGAGGAATCGTATACGTCCAAGGCAAGTCTGATCGACAAAGATCCGATTCCTGTCTACAAAGAAGGGGATCGTCTGGAATATCATTTTTCAGGGAAACGAATCTCCCGTGGACAGTACGAATCAAAGGAAGGTACGATTCTGAATGCGGATGTCAACGGCGCAGGAAATATCATTCGCAAGGTGTATCCAAATGCATTTGAAGGAGTTACCGACTTCTCCTACACGAACAAAACAGTTATTCGAGTTACCAGAGAAGTACTCTGCCATGCGAAGCACAAGAAAAAACACGCCAGACCACAAAGAAAACGTGGTATGAACCGATGGCTGCATCATCGCAGGCAGGAACAGAAGCTTGTATATTTCGCACTGTTCAAAGTAAGCAGTGCGAAAGACAAGACCAAATATATCGAAGAATCAAAACAAACAGCCGCAAAAAAGACGGCTTAAAGGTAAGCTCGTAACAGGGTGTAGAGGGCTTGTGATGGCCCTTTGAGGCGTTCTACCATGTCTCAAGAAGCCCCGCCCGTTCGCAAGAACGCGCGTGGGAGTATCAGTTCGCCCGGCGCGAGCGTTAATCTTAAAGGTGAAAGTCCTAAGTGCGCCTGTTAGCGGGAAGCACATAGCCAACAAGACAAGGGTGTCCGTCGTAAGGTGGAATCTGAAGGAAGTCTGCGGCAAACCATCGGTTCGACGGACAGAAATCATGTATAAGGCTTACAGCCTGGATAAGACTGCTGATCAAGTTAAAGTCCAAATGCTAACCAAAGGCTGTGAGTAGACATGGCGAATAGATGATGGGAAAGATAACGAGCCTTAACCGGGGAGATCCTGTAAGTGGTTTCATTAGCCATAGTAACAACGAATTACAGGAAGTCAGCAGCGGTCATAGTAGCTGAGAAGGTGAGGAAACTCACTAGAGCGAAGGACCAAACAGTTAATCAGTTGGAGTAAATCCCAATTGAGAGTCCTGATAATACACTAGCCGAAAGGGGTACATAGGTACTGAGTGTTCAGAACTCACGAAAAGGAAAGGAAACAACGCATGAAACAAAGTACGCTTATAGAAAACATCCTATCGAAAGACAACCTAAATAACGCTTATTTACAAGTAGTAAGGAATAAGGGGGCAGCTGGAGTAGACGGGATGGAATATAAAGCTCTGCTCTCTCATTTGAGGAAAAACGGGGAGCAAATCAAAGAAAGTATAAGAAATCAAACCTATAAGCCGATGCCAGTAAAACGGGTAGAAATACCAAAAGAAGATGGAAGTAAGCGTAAACTGGGTATCCCGACCGTAACAGATCGTACAATACAACAAGCAGTAGCGCAAGTACTAACGCCTATTTATGAGGAAAAGTTCCATGATAACAGTTATGGATTTCGCCCTCAGAAAAGCGCGCAACAAGCGGTACTGAAAGCAGTAGAATACATGAACGAGGAATGTAACTGGATTGTCGATATTGACCTAGAGAAATTCTTCGATACAGTAAACCATGATAAACTTATATCTATCTTGAATAAAGAAATCAAAGACGGAAAGATATTGTCATTGATTCGAAAGTTTCTGGTAAGCGGAGTAATGGTTGGAACACAAGTAGAGGAAACAGAGATGGGAACTCCACAAGGGGGAAACCTCTCTCCTTTACTTGCAAACATTATACTAAATGAGCTTGATTGGGAACTCGAACGGCGAGGACTTCGGTTTGTAAGATATGCGGATGATTGCATTATCTTAGTTAAAAGCCGAAAAGCGGCAAGAAGAGTAATGGAATCAGTTACACGATATATTGAAACGAATCTGTTACTGAAAGTAAATCGCCAAAAGAGTAAAATCGGAAGACCCAAAGAAATAAAATATTTAGGTTTTACCTTTTACAAGTACAAGGAATACAAACCAAGAGCACACAAGAAATCAGTGGACAAGATAGTAAGAAAATTGAAACTGTTTACAACTCGGAAATGGGGAGTAAGTAATGCGTATAAGGCAAAGAAGGTGTCAGAGCTGATAAGAGGATGGGTCAACTACTTCAAAATAGGGAATATTCGAAGGGTAACCTGGAGGCTAGACGCAATCACCCGATATAGATTTCGAATGTGTATATGGAAACATTGGAAAACACCAAGAAATCGACTTAGAAATCTAATAAAACTAGGAATAAGTAAAGGAAATGCGGCAAGAGCGGCATGGACACACGGATATGCCAGAGTTTGTCGAAATGAATCCATTTGCTTCGCAATGTCAAATGCGCGACTTTCAAAATTTGGTCTGTTATCCGCTGAAGAGTACTTTATGAAATGTCAAGTTAACTGAACCGCCGTGTACCGAACGGTATGCACGGTGGTGTGAGAGGTCGGCGGCGAAAGCCGCCTCCTACTCGATCACATTTCCGCAGCGAAATAGACTAATTGCTTCATGGTCAGACAGGTTAATCGTTATAGCAGCAGGCAGAGGAAGTGGTGCAATGATAACAGCAAGTTGTGCTGATAAATATGGGAGAAAGGTGAGTTTTTATTAGCTTAGTTCGATGCGCCAGTAGGGATTGATAGATGTGGTGGCTGTTTTATTGTGTTTCTAGAATTGGAAAATAATTTGATATTATGTGTATAATATGATATACTGAGAAAAAGGGGAGCCAGTGGTGACAGGTGTGGTGGCTGCTTTATTTTGCATCCGGCTTAATTACTGTCCACTTGGCTTAGCCAGAAACGGTACGTGCCAGCCCACCTGATACTAAACTGGTCTTTTTTGAAGGCTGCCATATAGTTTGTGACGGAAATAAAAGAAATGGAGTGTAAGAAAAATGAATTTATCAAAAATACATCATATTGCAATCATTGTATCCAACTACAAAGCAGCAAAGGATTTCTATGTGAACAAGCTGGGATTCTCTGTCATCAGAGAAAACTACCGTCCAGAGCGTAAAGACTGGAAGCTGGATCTGCGTGTCAATGAGCACACGGAACTGGAGCTTTTCGCAGAGGAAAATCCGCCGAAGCGTGTGAACCACCCGGAGGCCTGTGGCCTACGTCATCTTGCGTTCTGCGTTGATAGTGTAGAACAGACGGTGAATGAGCTGGCAGAGGTCGGGATTGAATGCGAGCCAATCCGCGTGGATGATTACACCGGCAAGAAGATGACTTTCTTCCACGACCCGGATGGACTGCCGCTGGAGCTGCATGAGTAAAATGAAGAAAACAAGAAAACCAGGCGGCGGCCGGAAGAAGCTGAAGCCGGAGTATGATGCCGGGAAGAATCTGAAAGAGCAGATGGATGCTGCTGTGGCACTTTATGGGGAGGAATGCTCCCTCCAATCCATCGCAGATGCGCTGAACCTTAACCCTATCAAAGTAAGAAAGCTCCTCATCACGGCAGGTGTGTATGAATCAGAAGTGGCGGAGAAGGTGCAAGCTACCTTTGAAGAATACCGTGAAACACAAGACTACAAAACCTCCATACTCTCAACTGCAAACACCCTGAAACTTTCCAAAGCCTCTGTTACCTCGTATCTGCCTTATAAAAAGGGCGTGTACTTCCAAAGTACAGCAGAAAAAGAGAAGATCAGTGTTGGGGCAGAGCGGCAGCGGAGATACAGAGCAATGAAGCGGTGGAGGGCCGATCCGACAGAAGAAAACTTTTGGGGAGTGGTTCTGGCCTATGCGGGTGTGAAATTCAAAACTTACTCCGGCTTGCCATTCTCTTACCAAATTAAAAAAGGCAGGAACGGCGAGTACACAAAAGAACTGTGGATCGACCGCCGGGAGAACAGTAAAAGCCTGGCATGGAGTTCAGTGCTGCTGGCACTGAAGAATATTAAAGAAGAAGTAGTAGAGAGACCCAAAGCTCTGGGCGATATTCGAGGCGTGACCTACATATACGGAATGTTCTATCGGTTCGGGCTAATCGATGTGCCGGACGAAGTGAAGGAGAAGATGGGTCATCCGAAAAACCGCAAAAAACAGGTTGCTATGTACAGAAGTGTGCAGTAATATGTGCCGTAACTGAGGATGTGAATCTCAGTTGGGAAGGATGGTAGCATTATAGAAAAATTGAAGGAAATGCTGGAGAAGTATTTGAAGAAAACAGAGCCGGAGTATTACCCGCCAGTGGAGAATCTGCTGGATCTGATCTACGAGCATTACACGGAGAACAACCCGGCAGGGAACAGTGTGCTGTTTCTATGATATGTAAGCCTTGAAAAAATAGCACTCGGAGAAGTCAGTTGCAAAGTATTGTTGATTTCCGGGTGCTATCGTTAAATATTTTATTTTATATGTGATTGATATAATGCATATGCGCTCAAAGAAAATCCATCATCAATTTTCCCCTGACGAATCCAATCATCCATTTTATTGACAGGAATTTCTATAATCTGTTTAATCCCTTCGTGAACTAGCTGGTTTTGCTGAAAAGATTCGATTTCTACCAAATATACATCAACCCTGTTGCCTGTAAGTCCGCTGTCAGAAATTACGTTTCCGAGCAGAATTGGCTCATTGACGATGGTTGCGCCGATTTCTTCTTTTAGCTCTCTTGCCGCATTTTCGGATGAAGTTGAATTATCCTCTGAAAATCCTCTTGGAAAACTATACTGCATTTTTCTTGGTGCGTGTCGATACTGATTTAACAATAAAAAGTTATTTTTGTATTTCGGTATCATAACAACCCCATTTTTCCCGTTTGGTGAAACAATTCGTTCGTAAGGAAAGAACTTTTTCGGAGCTTCAGAATTACTGCTTTTTATAGGATCTACAATCAGTGTATTGAAATTACTCTGATATACGACTCCGAATTTATAGCCATATAATTCTTCTAACTGCATCAGATTTTTTGTTATTGATTCATCATTCACATCTGCAATCGGATAGATCGAAGAATTTTTAAATAAATCTGCATGAATCCCATTCTTTTGGTATTTTATGTATTTTTTTAGTTCAGGTGAAAGGACTAATGAAATAGGAACCGATTTGTTTCTTTTTTCACCGGCCGCAATGTCTGCCATGCAGTTATTGTTGTAAATAGCTGGTTTGGCAAAGGAAATATCAATAGCATCTTTGATTAGGTTGCCTATATCTCCAAGTGCATCTGACAGAGAGGATAGTACTGGACACACATGGGCAAGTCCAGAGGTGACCACTTCACTGACGATCAAAAGAAGCAACCATTCCAGTGCCTGACCGGCGACTGATTTTAGACCGGCAGGAATATGGATCCATTTTATGCATGGCAGTAGAGCCAGTTTCTTTGTGGTAGAAAATGCTGTCATATATATCTGAAGCTGATCCTGAAACAGATCTAAGCAACGATCAATGGCAAAAGCCATAAACAGACATATGATTGCAAGTAACAGGTGTTTTCTTATTGAGGCATGAATTTCTTTTTTATGGTGTTGAACTTTCTTGTTGAAATTGTATTCATATCGATAAATAATGCTTTCATTTTCCGCTGTTGTTTTATATGACACGTATCCTGTGTAGCGAGTCGCTATTTTGAACTTGGGTAAAGCTTTCAGCTGTTCAAATTCTTTAAAATACATTGTTTCATCTAATAAATATTTTTCATCAGCAAGATTCCCATCATGCCAGTCTTGGTTTAAACGATTTAAAAAGTCAGAACGAAAAGTTGTTTTTTCACCGCTGAAATTTTCGGACAATTCATTTACATCATAATGCTTTGTAACATTACATATACTTAGCTCGCAGGCGTAATTATAGCAGATATTGATAATTGCCTCTGCATATTGATATGGAGTTTTGCATTTGGATGCATCTTCTTTGAATTTTTGCTTTATTTTATGTAAATAAACAGATCGGTCGTTGTTACCATTTTGATAACATGAGAGATTCTTTATAATATGGATTGCTTTATCCCATAATGGATCTTGTGGATTTTCAAATTCTGTTACAAATGTAATAATATTTTGCATTTTTAGTTTTTTATATTCTTCGGGAGCTTTCGGAGGAATATAAATATCGTGTAATGCGCTCAAACGTAGTACGGTTGAGAGCAGCCAATATAATTTTTGCAATATATTACGCATTTCCTGTACGACAGATTCTTTTGAATGGTTGACAGCTTCTTCAGCGAATAAAGAACTTTGTTTTAAAATTTTCTTTTTTTCTGAGTTCCTTCTGAGTTTTCCGAGCTTGTGGTTTCATCGTCTACAAGCTCTTCAAATAGTTCGATCAGCTCTTTTTCGGAGCGATTTGTACCTGTAGAATACTCAAATATTTCAGAAAGATCTGAATATAATAAACTTCGTTTGATTAAGGACAGAAGTCTTCTTTGAGAAGATTTTACAGGCAGGGCAGAATAGATAAATTGTTTTTCTGATTCAACAGAGTTGATCAAATACTGGGATAAACTTCGTATATCACCATACTGGGATATACGGATTGCACCATTTTCAAAAAGTCTGATAAAATATTTCTGGTATTCGGAATCTTTTAATAAACTAAAAAATCCTCTGGAATCCACTAATTGATTATAGGTCAGCACGACAATATTTCCGTTGTTGACAATTTCGTTATATAAAGCTTTTTGTCCGGCTATTATTTCTTCATCTGTTTTTCTTACTGAATCGAGTTCAAATAAATATACATATTCCCTCATAGAGTAGTCCTTTCTGCTTATCAGTTATTTTTAAGTATCTGATATACATAATTTTCGGCTATAATCTTCGGTGTGTCAACTTAAATATTGTTGGGATGGATATTCTGTTTGGAAAATGAGAAAATGGGAGAAGTAAGAGCGTTTACCATTGATAATTGGAAAATATAGAATAGAATGATATAATTCATAAGGATTTGAATTTCAGATATTTGTTAGAAAGAGAAGGAAAAAGCTATGTCGATTAAAGAACGAGAGGAGTTTTTATTTCAAAAATTAAGAGAAAAAGATGCCAGTATTGTAGCCGATGGAGTGATCTGCGAGCAGGAATTTTTAAATGCCAGATATAAGATCGTATATATCTTAAAAGAAGTAAATGGCGGAAAAAGCTGGGACCTGCGGGATTTTGTTTATGAGGGTGGAAGACCACAGACATGGGATAATATTGCACGCTGGACGGAAGGAATTCTGTCCTGGGAAAAAGAATTTCCGTGGTCTGAGATGGAGACGGACAATGAACAGAGACGCTTGAGGGAGTTGAAGAAAATAGCAGCGGTCAATTTGAAGAAAACTTCTGGTGGACATACTTCAAATAATGGTGAAATTTACAGGGCAGCAGTTGATCATCATGACATTATCAAGGAGCAGATTGATTTGTATAAAGCAGACTTTATTATTTGCTGTGGCACGGAGTATGCTTTTATGGATGCATGTTATAAGGACAGAGAGGTTGACTGGAAAATGACTTCAAGGGGAATCTGGTATTTCAGAGATGGCAAATCTGTTGTCATCTCATTTTCGCATCCGGAAGCAAGAGTGAAAGATGCGTATTTGTTTTATGCACTGACGGATGCGGTGAAGGAGATTATGCGTTGTGAAGAGTTTGAAGAAAAATTATAGGGATTATAAGGAAAAAGAAAAAGCCTTTTGTGGCGGTTTGGTGTGATAAAAGTGCCGGAAAATACAGTGAAGAAAATGGAGATCAGATGAGAAGAGGAAAATGGATTATTTTCGGAATGTTAGTAGCTTTGCTTGCAGGATGTTCTGGAAAGAAAACAGAAGAAACTTTTGCGGATGCAAAAAATGCGGAAAGTACAGATGAGAAAAATACGCTTGATTTTGTAGATGCACACGGAGAGCGTTATACGGTGGAAATCAATGAAGCAGTTGCGAAGAATCCGTATAATAAAGCACTTTTTGTAAAAAATGAAAATAAGATCAGCTATGAGGATAAGAAATATACTTCAAGGCTGGGCGTAGATGTATCTGTTTTTCAGGGAGATATTGACTGGGAGCAGGTGAAAGCAGCAGGCTATGAGTTCGCAATTTTGCGGATCGGATATCGTGGCTATGGTGAAGAAGGTACGTTAAATGCAGACGAGAAGTTTGAACAGAATATGGAAAATGCCAGAAAAGCTGGAATAGATGTGGGCGTTTATTTTTTCTCGCAGGCGGTAAATGAAGAAGAGGCAAAGGAAGAGGCTGATTTTGTTCTGGAACATTTGAAAGGGCAGGAGCTTCAGATGCCGGTTGTGTACGATCCAGAGCATATTCTGGAAGACGAAGCACGGACGGATGGTGTAACGGGAGAACAATTTACCCAAAATGCGAAGGTATTTTGTAAAGAAATAGAAGAAGCGGGATATGATGCCATGATTTACAGCAATATGCTGTGGGAAGCGTATGAACTGGATCTGGAAAAGCTGTTGGATTATCCGGTCTGGTATGCAGATTATGAAGAACTTCCGCAGACGCCGTATAGGTTCAGTATGTGGCAGTATTCCAGTACAGGAAGTGTGCCGGGGATTGAAGGAAATGTGGATCTGAATATCCAACTGCTTAAAAAATAAAAAATCTATAGTTGTAATCTTGTGGTCGGCGAAAAAATATAGTATAATCGAAAAAGAACATATGTTCTCTTGAAAAATGTTAGGAGGTGCAGCGAATGCCGGAGCAGACACGCAGTTATGTAGCAATTGATCTGAAATCTTTCTATGCTTCGGTGGAGTGCAAGGAACGGAATTTGGATCCGCTTACGACGAATCTGGTTGTAGCCGATCCGGAGAGGACAACGAAGACGATCTGTCTTGCTGTTTCTCCTGCGCTGAAAGCATATGGGATTCCGGGAAGGGCAAGACTTTTTGAGGTTGTCCGGAAGGTGAAGGAGATCAACGACGAGCGAAAGCGGAAAAATGGAGGACATGAATTTACCGGGCAATCCTGTGACACCGGGGAATTAAAGGCAGACCGAAGCTTTGCACTGGATTATATCACGGCGGTTCCGAGGATGGCACTCTATATGAAGTACAGCACCCGGATTTATGACATTTACCTGAAGTATGTTGCACCGGAAGACATACATGTCTATTCAATCGATGAGGTTTTTATGGATGTTACCGATTATCTGCATACTTACCGGCTGACACCGGAAGAACTTGCAGGAAAGATAATGCGGGAAATCTATGAGCAGACCGGGATTACGGCGACAGCTGGAATTGGTACGAATCTGTATCTGGCAAAGATTGCGATGGATATCATGGCAAAGCATAGCGAACCGGATGAGAATGGTTTCCGGTTTGCAAGTCTGGATGAGATGAGTTATCGCAGATCTTTGTGGAATCACAGACCGCTTACGGATTTTTGGCGTGTGGGAAGAGGCTATGCGAAAAAGCTGGAACAATGTGGATTGTATACCATGGGAGATATTGCCAGATGTTCGGTTGGAAAAGAGAATGAATTTTATAACGAAGAGCTTTTGTATAAAATGTTCGGTGTGAATGCAGAACTTCTGATCGATCATGCCTGGGGCTGGGAACCGTGTACGATTGCAGATGTAAAAGCGTATCAGCCGGAGCATAACAGTGTTGGAGCAGGACAGGTATTACATTGCCCGTATGATGCCCAAAAGGCGAAAATTGTGGTTAAAGAGATGCTGGACCTTTTGACACTTGATCTTGTAGAAAAGCATCTGGTTACGGATCAGATCGTGCTGACTGTCGGATATGATATCGAGAATCTGACAAGTGGAAAAGGTTATACAGGGGAGGTGACAGTGGACCGGTATGGAAGAAAGATTCCAAAGCATGCACATGGAACAGCGAATCTACGAGAGTATACAGCTTCTGCGAGAATGATAACGGATGCAGTGATGGAACTGTATGACCGGATTGTGAATCCGCATTTGATGGTGCGGCGGATTTCGATGGCGGCGAATCACGTATTGGATGAAAAGAAAGCGGCAGATAAGACAGAATTCCGGCAACTGGATCTGTTTACTGATTTTACCGGAGGCAATGAAAAGAAGCAGCAGGATGAGAAGCTTGAACGGGAGAAGAAGATGCAGGAGGCAGTGCTTTCGATTAAGAAGAAGTATGGGAAGAATGCAATTCTGAAGGGACTTAATTTTCAGGAAGGAGCCACTACCAAAGCGCGGAATGAGCAGATCGGAGGGCATAAGGCATGACAGGATATGAGGATATCATTCATTTACCGCATCATGTATCGGTCAGACATCCGCAGATGTCAAGGCAGGACAGAGCGGCGCAGTTTGCCCCGTTTGCAGCGCTGACCGGACATAAAGATGCAATCAGGGAGACCGAAAGACTGACCGAGCGGAAACGCAGACTCAGTGAGGATTGCAGACAGATACTGGATCTGTATTTACGGGAAGTATGCCAGAGTCAGGAACCACGGGAAGTGGATTTTGAATATTTTGTACCGGATCAGAAAAAGGAAGGTGGCTCTTACCAGAAGAAGTCCGGATGTATCCGGAGGATTGACACTTATCTGAATGAAATCGTACTGCAGAGCGGGGACCGGATTCCGCTTGATGAAATCGTAGACATTGATGGAGTGATTGCCGCGGCTGACGAAGTGTGATAGAATAAATTTTATAATTTCATGGACAAATGCCCATAAATTCAGAAAAGATACAGAAAACCAGGCAGGGAGAATATAGAAAATGAAACCAGTTTACGAAAGATTTATCGAGAATCCGGATTTTACAAAATCAGAATTTGTCGAATTGATAAAATGCGCAGAAGATCCGGAGGCAGTCCGGAAACTGAAAGAGGAAGCAGTCCGTATCCGGGAGATTTATTACGGGAAAAAGGTATTTACCAGAGGGCTGATCGAATATACCAATTATTGTAAGAATGACTGCTATTACTGCGGAATCCGTAAGAGTAATACGAATGCAAAGCGCTACCGTCTGACAGAGGATGAGATCATGGCATGCTGTGAGAATGGGTATGAGCTTGGATTCCGGACGTTTGTGCTACAGGGCGGAGAAGATGCTTATTATACGGATGACCGGATGGTGGCGATTATTAAAAAAATCAAGGAAGCATATCCGGAATGTGCGCTGACGCTGTCGATTGGTGAGAAGTCTTATGAGAGTTATAAAAGGTTCCGGGAAGCCGGAGCGGATCGTTACCTGCTTCGCCATGAAACGGCGAATGAGGAGCATTACCGGAAGCTACATCCGGAGAAAATGAGCCTTGCTGTTCGTAAGAATTGTCTGTATGATCTGAAGAAACTTGGTTATCAGGTGGGGGCTGGCATGATGGTTGGTTCACCTTATCAGACGACAGAGGATCTTGCAGAGGACCTGGTATTTCTAAAGGAATTGCAGCCGGAGATGGTGGGAATCGGACCGTTTATCCCACACCACGATACGCAGTTTTCAAAAGAACCGGCAGGAAGTGTGGAGATGACACTGTTTTTGCTCGCTGTGATCCGGATTCTGCTGCCGAAGGTACTTCTTCCGGCAACGACAGCACTTGGGACGATGGATCCGCTTGGAAGAGAGAAAGGGCTGCAGGCAGGAGCCAATGTTGTGATGCCGAATCTTTCACCGGTAAAGAACCGGAAGCAGTATGAGCTGTATGACAACAAGATTTGTACCGGTGAAGAGGCAGCAGAATGTCGTGGATGTATGGGGAGACGAGTAGCAAGTGTTGGATATGAGCTGGTGACAGAGCGTGGGGATGCAGTGTAGAATCGAACGGATTTTCTGTAAAAAATCACTAAAATCATGTTTCTGATTTTAAACAGATATTACAAAGAAGAAAATTTATTTTGAAAAATTAAAAGGAATTCGGAGAAAGAAAACATTTTTCGATACATTTCGGTGGATTTCGCAAGCTGTCAAACTGGTATTTTCAGTAGCAAAAGAATCTCCCTTTTTACCACTAGGAAAGTACACCGCAGATATGCTACTATATAGAAGTCGACAATACTTATACGCGTAAGAACAGGAGGAACTTGATTTAGCCGTTTCTAATAAAAGACCGCAAGCCTTTCTTGTAACATGCGGTATCAGAAATAGAATATTTTATTTTGAAGCATATGGAAATTGTATATAGATAACCATATATACAAACCGGACACCGGGGAATGGAACCGTAAAAGGTTTCGTTCCCCGGTGTTTGGTTGGAGAATGAAAGGTATCGTTTGAATTTATGGGTGAATTTTTGTTTCAGGCTTCTGTTTCAGGCTTCTGAATTTTATCCCTACCGAAATTTACAGTTTTATGGTATGATGAAAAAGTATGTAATCATTGCAGAAAAAGTCGTTTATGATAAAAATATGAGGATTACATGAAAGAGGAAGCTAGCCTGGAAAAGGTCTTGTTTCCGATTCCGAATTTTGGGAGGAATATAATTTGAGTAAGAAAAATGAGTATCAGGGACATCTGATCCGTGAGGTTTACCCGGATTCAATTGCCGAGGCGATGGAGATCGAGCCGGGAGATGTCCTTCTACGAATAAACAACCAGAAAATAGAGGACGTTTTTGATTATCGTTACATGATCAAGGATGAGTATGTAGAAGTGCTGATCCGCAAGCCGGACGGGGAAGAATGGCTTCTGGAGATCGAGAAAGAGTATGATGATGACCTTGGCGTAGAATTTGAAAATAGTCTGATGAGCGACTACCGTTCCTGCAGCAACAAGTGTATTTTCTGTTTTATCGACCAGATGCCGCCGGGAATGCGTGAGACCTTGTATTTTAAAGATGATGATTCCCGTCTGTCTTTCCTGCAGGGCAATTATATTACCCTGACGAATATGAAGCAGAAAGATGTGGACCGTATTATCGAGATGCAGCTTGCGCCGATCAATATTTCTGTGCAGACAACGAACCCGGAGCTGCGCTGCAAGATGCTCCACAATCGTTTCGCCGGAGAAAAGCTGAAATTCCTGGATGATCTGTATGCCGGACATGTGGAGATGAATGGGCAGATCGTACTGTGCAAGGGAGTTAATGATAAGGATGAGCTGAAGCGTTCTATCGAAGATCTGATGAAGTATCTGCCGTTTATGCGGAGTGTGTCAGTGGTTCCGGCAGGACTTTCCAAATACAGGGAGGGACTTTATCCACTGGAGCTTTTTGATAAAGAAGAAGCGGAAGAGGTCATTGATCTGATCGAGAGCTATCAGAAGAAGGCGTATGACGAGTTTGGACTTCATTTTATCCATGCAAGTGACGAGTGGTATATTCTTGCAGAGCGGGATTTCCCAGAGGAAGGACGTTATGACGGATATATCCAGCTGGAAAATGGTGTTGGCATGATGCGGCTTCTACGGGATGAATTTTACCATGCCTTTGAAGAGCTTCAGAAAAGTGAAGAATATCCAAAGTTAAAAGAAGGGATCGCACGGACATTTACCATTGCGACTGCAAAGCTTGCGTATCCGACAATTCAGGAATTTGCAGACAGGATCACGGAAGCATTTCCAAAAGTAAAGATCACGGTTGCCTGCATCCGTAATGATTTCTTTGGTGAGACGATCACTGTATCCGGTCTGATTACCGGACAGGATCTGGTGGCACAGTTAAAAGAGAGAAAAGAAGCAGGAGAGGATCTGGGAGATACTCTGCAGATTCCGATCAATATGCTGCGAAGCGGAGAAGAGGTCTTTCTGGATGATCTGACGGTGCAGGACGTGGAAGCGGCACTTGGCATGACGGTGAAGGCAGTGGAGTCCGGTGGTAAGGATTTTCTTGACGCGGCACTGAATTTGGATTATCATACAGAACGAAACAATGAGAATTTTGTATACATTAAAGCATACGACAGGGAGGATGAGTAACTTGAAATTTTCAAAACAGATGTCAGAATCAATTAAACTTGGTGTGATCCTTGCGATTGCCGGTGGATTTATGGATGCCTATTCCTATATGTGCAGAGGAAAAGTATTTGCCAATGCACAAACCGGAAATATTCTGCTTCTTGGAATCAATATTTCAGAGAGAAACTGGCATATGGCACTCCACTATCTGGTTCCGGTGCTGGCATTTGCCATTGGAATCGCCCTTGCGGATCTGGTGAAAATACGGACGAAAGATCTGACACTTCTGCACTGGAGACAGATTTCGGTATTCTGTGAGGCAGTGATCCTGCTGAGTGTCAGCTTTATCCCACAGGATTTTAATCTGGTGGCGAATGCACTCACGTCCCTTGCGTGTGGGATTCAGGTGGAAAGCTTCCGCAAAATCCATGGAAACGGAATTGCAACCACCATGTGCATCGGAAACTTACGAAGTGCGACCCAGCATATGTGCAGTTATGCGAACACGAAGGATAAAGAGTATATCAAGAAAGGACTTTTGTATTATGGAATCATCTTCTTCTTTGTGATCGGTGCAGTTATCGGAAATGCCTGTGTGGAAATGTTTGCTGAAAAGGCACTTCTGATCGCTTCTGCAATTCTGGCAGTTGCTTTTGTGATGATGTTTGTTGATGGAGAAAAAGAACAATGCAAATAAAGCAGATCGCGTATATAAGATCTGATTTTGTGGAGAAATTCGGGATTCCGCGACAGAGTAATCTTGCGGATACCCGGGCAGAAATCCATTTTCTGCCGGAATATCAGAATGCGGATGCACTGCGGGAAATCGAGGCGTATGATTATCTGTGGCTGATCTGGGAATTTTCGGAATCTATCCGGGATACCTGGAGCCCGACGGTACGTCCACCGCGGCTTGGTGGTAACAGACGGGTGGGAGTTTTTGCCACCCGTTCTCCATTTCGCCCGAATCCGATCGGACTTTCTTCCGTAAAGCTTATTGGGGTGGAATTCCGGGAAAAAGAAGGCCCGGTGCTGATCGTGGAAGGTGCGGATCTTCTGGATATGACGCCAATCTACGATATCAAGCCCTACCTTCCATACGTGGATAGCCACCCGGAGGCAAAAGGCGGTTTCGCGGAAGAAAAGAAAGATTATAAATTGGATGTGAATTTCCCGGAAATGTATTTGGAACAGATTCCGGCTGAAAAAAGAGCAGCACTGATTCAGATCCTGGAGCAGGATCCGAGACCTTCTTATCAAAAGGATCCAGTCCGGATTTACGGCATGTCTTACGCGGGAATGGAAATTCATTTCCGAGTAGACAAAAAAACACTTTATGTGACGGAGGTAGAAAGGTCATGAAAATCTATCTGGCGCCAATGGAGGGCATTACAGGTGAGGTATACCGCAGGGCGTATCACACCTTTTTTGAACCAATGGATAAATATTTTACACCATTTTTAAATCCAAACCCGAAAGGCAAATTCAGCAGACAGGAATGGAATGAGATCCTTCCGGAAAATAATGAGGGCATGTATACCGTTCCGCAGATCCTGACCAACCGCGCCGAGGATTTCATCCGCCTGGCCCGGCAGTTGAAAGAATTCGGATATGAAGAAGTCAATCTGAATCTCGGCTGCCCCTCCAAAACAGTCGTCAACCGGAAAAGGGGATCCGGTTTTTTGTTTTATCCCGATGAACTGAATCATTTCCTTGCCGAAGTTTTCGATCAACTCGATATGAAAATCTCTATCAAAACAAGAAGCGGTAAATATGATCAGGAAGAGTTCGAAGAGCTTCTGGATATCTATAACCAATATCCTCTGGAAGAACTGATCCTTCACCCAAGAGTCCAGCAGGATTACTACAAAAACAAACCCGACTGGACCACTTTTGCCTACGCCTGCCGGAACAGCAAAAATCCTCTGGTCTATAATGGAGACATTTTTTGTGCGGAAAATTACCAAATCTTCTATCAAAAATTTCCCGAAACAGAATGCATCATGCTCGGAAGAGGAATTCTGATGAACCCATTTCTTCCGGCAGTTATAAAAGGGAAATCTACATTTGATACCAAGAAGATTGCTACATTCTGCGATCATCTTCTTGATGCCTATATCGAAAAATCTCCAGAAGAAAAAAACGCAGTAGTCAAAATGAAAGAACTCTGGTGGTATCTTGGCAAAAACTTTAAAAACAGCGAAGAATATCTGACGCAAATCCGCAAAAGCCAGACCATCCGGGAATACCGGATGGCGGTTGAATGTTTATTGAAAGAGTGCCCATATGAATAAAGCGTATCTTCAAGAAACACCTTCCACCTGGAACAACGGTCAAGCGCCCCTTCCCCGGTTTTATCAATTTCTCGTACTGTGGCAGGACTCTTTTTGGGACGCATCTTGCGACAAAATCCCCCTATTTTCTAGTAAAATTGCATAAAACCACAGGCGTTAGCTTTGACTAAGATTCACAAAAATCTGAAAAACATTAGAATTTAAACTAATTTTCTGATAAAATAAAGAAGTAGAGATTCGGCAAGTTTAAGAAAGAAGGAAGAAAATGTACGAAGTAGGAGATTTGATTGTTTATGGCCGGACAGGAATTTGTGAAGTGACTGAAATTACGACGCTGAAAATGGATGGAGTGCCGAAGGACAAACTGTATTATATTCTGAGACCGGTACGTGAAAAGCGTGGAAAAGTATTTACACCGGTAGACAATGAAAAAATTGTCATGCGAAGAGTCATTTCCAAAGAAGAAGCAGAAGAATTGATCCGTGAGATTCCACAGATCGAAGGACTCTGGATTGGAAGCGAGAAGCAGAGAGAGGAAAAGTACAAGGAATGCATGAAAAGCTGCAAATGTGCAGAATGGGTGCGGATCATTAAGACCCTTTATCAGCGGAAGATGTCCCGCCTGAAGCAGGGAAAGAAGATCACGGCGACTGACGAGCGCTATCTGAGGATGGCAGAAGGCAACCTGTATTCGGAGCTTTCCATAGCACTTGGGATTCCGGAGAGCGGAATGGAAGCCTATATCACGAATCAAATAAATGAGACAGAGGAACCGGTACTTTGCTGATGCAAGGAACCGGTTCTTCCGGGTATAATGGATGTGAAAAAAATGGTGGTAGCAGCGAAAAGGGTGATTTTACAGAACATTTGCCACTTCCTGTTTTTTGTGAAAAATGGGTTCTTCAAATAGAGATCATTCTATGCTATACTGTTTTAGATAAAACAAAAAATGAGGTGTAATCATGGATAAAGAATTAGAACTTGTGGAGCATAAAGCTTCAATCCTGATAGATGCATTACCATATATCAGAGACTTTAATCAGAAGACAGTAGTTATCGAGTACGGATGTGCCGAGTGGCTCAGCGGAGTGGAAGAGCAGAGACTGATGCAGGATATCGTTCTTTTAAAGAGCGTTGGTATGCGTCCGATCGTGGTACATGCTACCCGTATGGGACTGGACAAATTCCGTGAAAATAAGCGGATTGCCAAGCTCCTTGAACTCTGTGGAGTTAAGGCAATCGGTATCTGCGGCGTGGATACAGAGACGATTGGTCTGATGCTGGACAATGATTATATTCCGGTCATCGTGCCAAATGATATCGACAACGAAAGCGAATATATTGATCCAAGAGAGACTGCACTTGAGATTGCAGAGAAAATGCAGGCGGACAAGCTGGTTTATCTGTCAAAATATCCTGGAATCTACAAAGACGAAGAGAGAAAAGATATTTATTATAAGATTACCGTCCCGGAAGTAGAAAAACTGCGCAAAGAACGTAATTTCCCGAAAGAATTTGACGAGATCATCGGCTATGGTCTTCAGGCATCAAAAAATGGTGTCAACCGTGTACATATTCTGGACGGAAGAATCCGTCACGTTCTTCTGATCGAATTCTTCAGTGTAAACGGAGCCGGAACGATCTTCATTGAAACAGAAGCAAAATTATATCTTCACGAACTTGGCAAATAGGAAACGGCTCGATGAAGAAAATGACAGGAAAGAATACACTGATGCTCTTTTTGACCGCATTTATCTGGGGAACAGCTTTTGTAGCACAGAGCGTGGGGATGGATTATATCGGGCCCTTTACATTTACCTGTGTACGCTCTTTGATCGGTGGGATTTTTCTGATTCCATGTATCTGTTTTCTGGATAAATGGCGTGCGAAAAATGACGGAGCAGAAAGACAGAAAAAAGCAGATAGGAAAGAAGAAAAAAAGAATGTCATCCTGGGTGGAATCTGTTGTGGACTGGCACTTTGTGTGGCAAGTAACCTGCAGCAGATCGGAATACAGTACACAACGGTAGGAAAAGCCGGATTTATTACAGCACTTTATATCGTGCTTGTGCCGATCTTTGGAATTTTTTTGAAAAAGAAAGCCGGAGTGAGAATCTGGATAAGCGTGGCAATTTCTGTCGCAGGCTTGTATTTGCTGTGTATTACCGATAAGCTGGTACTTGCAAAAGGAGACATTCTGGTACTGCTATGTGCGGTTGTATTTACCATCCACATTCTGGTGATCGATTATTTTTCACCAAAAGCAGACGGTGTGCGGATCGCCTGCACCCAGTTCTTTATAACCGGAGTTTTGTCGGCAATTCCAATGTTTTTATTTGAAACACCACGGCTGTCAGATATTTTCGCAGCAGCAGTACCGGTACTTTATGCCGGAGTTCTCTCAAGTGGTGTAGCCTATACCCTCCAGATCGTGGCACAAAAAGATGCCGATCCAACCGTGGCATCCCTGATCCTCAGTCTGGAGTCCGTATTCTCTGTCCTCGGAGGCTGGGTGATATTAGGTCAGAAACTAAGTATCCGAGAAATAGCAGGATGCATTCTGATGTTCAGCGCCATCATCCTCGCCCAGTTGCCAGGAAAGCCGGAAAATAAAGAAGCTTAGCTCTAATCAATTGTAGAAATTGTAGTGTCAAAGCAAAACCGCTCAGTGAGCCAAAGCTACCGCTTTCCGTTCGTTACATTGAACAAATGCCAAAACATATAAATCGGGGGAAACCAGCAGAATGTACAAATGATTTTATTTCAATTCCAATTGTTGTGCAATGGAGAGAAGACTCAAAAATCATTGAAGCCATTGCTGAAAATGATTTTCGCTTTCAGAGGCTTCTCGGAATGGTTTGCACAACGGAAGTGAAATAAAATCATTTGTACATTCTGCGTCAATCCCTCAATCCATAAAATTTTTGCGCTACCCACCCTCAATGTAATAAACTTAGAACTTCCATTTTAAACCCAGGTATGATATACTAAATCCAGGTATGCGAAAGTATCTTAAAAACCAAGAGACAGGAGCAAAGACAGATGAAAAGAGTTCTTTTAAAATTAAGCGGAGAAGCACTTGCAGGAGACAAAAAGACAGGTTTTGATGAGGCAACATGCATTGGCGTTGCAAAGCAGGTAAAGCAGATCGTAGATCAGGGAATCCAGGTTGCAATCGTAACCGGAGGCGGTAATTTCTGGAGAGGAAGAACCAGTGAGACGATCGACCGTACCAAAGCTGACCAGATTGGAATGCTTGCAACGGTGATGAACTGCATCTATGTATCCGATATTTTCAGACATGTAGGCATGAAGACAGAGGTTTTCACTCCATTTGTCTGTGGAGCATTCACTTCCCTGTTTTCAAAAGATGCAGCAGTGGAAGCACTGAACGAAGGAAAAGTAATCTTTTTCGCAGGTGGCACAGGACATCCGTATTTTTCAACAGATACAGGAGCTGTTCTCCGTGCAATTGAGATTGAAGCAGATGCAATGCTTCTTGCAAAAGCAATTGACGGAATCTATGACAGCGATCCGAAGGTGAATCCGGAAGCGAAGAAGTATGATGAGATTTCTATTCAGGAAATCATCGATAAGAAGCTTATGGCAGTAGATCTGACCGCATCGATCATGTGCCTTGAGAATAAGATGCCGATGCTGGTATTCGGACTGAACGAAGAGAACAGTATCGTAGAGACAATGAGCGGTAATTTCAACGGAACAAAGGTGACTGTATAAGCAGCACCCATTAAGGGAGGATAACATATGAACGAAAAATTAAAAATATACGATGAAAAGATGCAGAAAACCATCCATGCACTGGATACAGAGCTTGCTTCTATCCGTGCAGGACGTGCAAACCCGAATATTCTGAACAAATTAACGGTAGAATATTATGGAACACCGACACCGATCCAGCAGGTAGCGAACATTTCTGTTCCGGAAGCACGTATGATCCAGATCCAGCCATGGGAAAAGAAGATCATCAAAGATATTGAGAAAGCAATCCTGATGTCTGATATCGGAATCAATCCAACAAACGATGGTACTGTTATCCGTCTGGTATTTCCGGAACTGACAGAGGAACGAAGAAAAGAACTGGTGAAAGATGTTAAGAAAAAAGGAGAAGCATCCAAGGTTGCAGTCCGTAACATCCGCCGTGATGGAAATGATGCATTCAAGAAGCTGAAAGGTACAGACGTTTCAGAGGATGAAATTCAGGATCTTGAAGATCAGATCCAGAAGCTGACTGACAAATACATCAAGGAAGTTGATGCAGCAGTCGATGCAAAGTCAAAAGAAGTTATGACAGTATAAGAAGGAAAGATAAGGGGCGGCGAGATGTTTGGCGCCTCTTTTCCTTTTTTATATCAGCAAATTTAGTATCAATCAAGAGAGGGTTAAAAGATGAATGTACCGCAGCATATAGCCATTATCCTTGACGGTAACGGACGATGGGCGAAAGCAAAGGGAATGCCGAGAAACTACGGGCATGTGCAGGGCAGCAAGAATGTGGAAAAGATCTGTGAGGCTGCTTATAAGATGGGTGTCAAATATCTGACGGTCTATGCGTTTTCCACAGAGAACTGGAGTCGACCGAAGAGTGAAGTGGATGCACTGATGAAGCTTCTTCGTAACTATATGAAAACCTGTCTGAAGACGGCGGAAAAGAACCGGATGCGTGTCCGTGTGATCGGAGATAAGACAGGTCTGGATGAAGATATCCGTACCAGAATTAAGGAACTGGAAGAGGCATCAAAAAATAATGACGGACTGAATTTCCAGATTGCGATCAATTATGGAAGCAGAGATGAGATGATCCGTGCCATGCGAAAAATGACAAAAGACTGTGCAGATGGCAGATTTGCACCAGAAGAGATTACAGAAGAACTGTTTGAAGGATATCTGGATACACATGGAATTCCGGATCCGGATCTTCTGATCCGTACCAGCGGAGAACTCAGACTTTCCAATTATTTGTTATGGCAGCTTGCTTATACAGAATTTTATTTTACAGATGTTCCGTGGCCGGATTTTTCAAAAGAAGAATTAGAAAAAGCAATTGAGCAATATAATAGCAGAGACAGAAGATACGGCGGAATCAAGGAGGACGAAGAAAATGTTTAAGACAAGATTACTCAGCGGAATTGTACTGGTTATCATTGCATTTGCAACGATCTTCCTTGGTGGGGATGTATTGTTTGCAACACTTCTGATCATCAGTCTGATCGGAGTTTCCGAGCTTTACAAGGTTGTAAAGATTGAGAAAGCACCACTCGGAATCGTAGGTTATATAGGTGTAGTTGCATATTATTTTCTGATCCGTGCACAGAAAAAAGAAGATCTGATGATGTTTGCAATCATTTTGCTGATCCTTGTAATGGCAGTTTATGTATTTGCCTTTCCGAAATATGTGTCTGAACAGGTAATGACTGCGTACTTTGGCGTATTTTATGTGGCGATTATGTTATCCTATATTTATCAGACACGTCTGTTGAAAGACGGACTTTTCCTCGTGGGACTTGTATTTTTATGTTCCTGGGGATGTGATACCTGTGCGTACTGTGTGGGTGTACTGATCGGAAAGCATAAGATGGCACCGAAGCTCAGCCCGAAGAAATCCATAGAGGGCGGAATCGGTGGACTTGCAGGCGCAGCACTTCTCGGCGCGCTTTACGCTCTTGCAATCAATAAATGGGGTGGTGCTTCGGCAGGAGTCGGCGAATATGCGCTGATCTGTTTTGTTGGTGGAATCATTTCCATGATCGGGGATCTTGCAGCATCTGCGATCAAGAGAAATCATGAGATCAAGGATTACGGAAAACTGATTCCGGGACACGGTGGAATCCTGGACCGTTTCGACAGTGTGATCTTCACGGCTCCGGTGATTTATTATCTGGCAGTTGCACTGATGTAATCTGACAGGAGGATTCAAATGAAAAAAATAGCAATATTAGGTTCAACAGGTTCGATCGGAACCCAGACACTTGAGGTGATCCGTGAGAACAAAGATATCGAAGTGACAGGGCTTGCGGCAGGAACAAATGTGGATCTTCTGGAAAAACAGATCCGGGAATTCCAGCCAAAACTTGTGGCAATGTGGACAGAAGAGAAGGCAAAGGAACTGAAAAGCCGGATCCGGGATCTAGATGTAAAGGTTGTTTCCGGAATGGATGGACTTCTGGAGATTGCCACGATGGAGGAAAGTGAGATCCTTGTAACGGCGATCGTGGGTATGATCGGCATTCGTCCGACAATTGCAGCGATCAAAGCCGGAAAGGATATTGCCCTTGCAAATAAAGAGACACTGGTTACGGCAGGGCATATCATTATGCCGCTTGCAAAGGAATGTGGTGTGAAGATCCTTCCGGTGGACAGTGAACACAGTGCCATTTTCCAGTCTCTGCAGGGAAGCCATGGAAAGAATGAATTGAAGAAGATCCTGCTTACGGCATCCGGTGGCCCGTTCCGTGGAAAGAAGCAGGAGGATCTTCTGAATATCCGTGTGGAAGATGCTTTAAAGCATCCGAACTGGGCGATGGGACGTAAGATTACGATCGATTCTTCGACCATGGTCAATAAAGGACTGGAAGTGATGGAAGCCAGATGGCTTTTTAATGTGGATATTGATGATGTGCAGGTGGTTGTACAGCCGCAGAGTGTGATCCATTCTATGGTAGAGTATGTGGACGGAGCCGTGATCGCACAGCTTGGTACTCCGGATATGAAGCTGCCGATCCAGTATGCACTTTATTATCCGGAAAGAAGATTTCTTCCGGGAGAACGTGTGGATTTCTGGAGTATCGGACACCTTGATTTTGAAAAGCCGGATATGGATACCTTCTACGGGCTTGCACTTGCTTACGAGGCAGGGCGATGCGGTGGAACACTTCCAACGGTATTTAACGCAGCAAATGAACTTGCAGTCAGCCAGTTCCTGAACCGGGAGATTAAATATCTGGAAATTACAGAGATTATCGAAGACTGCATGAAAGCACATAAGACAATTGCGAATCCGACTGTGGAACAGATTCTGGACACAGAGCAGGAAACGTATGACAGAATCAGAAGCAGGAGGTAGCAAATGGGAATCGTACTGGCGATTTTACTTTTTGGATTCATCGTATTTTTCCATGAACTGGGACATTTTCTTCTGGCGAGGATTAATGGAATCAATGTGTATGAATTCTGGATCGGAATGGGGCCGACACTGGCACACAAAAAGATCGGAAATACAGACTACTGTCTGAAGATACTGCCGATCGGCGGTGCGTGTGTGATGGGGGAAGATGAGAAAGAGGATCTGTCAGAGGGAAGCTTCAACAGCAAATCGCCGTGGCGCAGGATCTCGGTCATTGCCGCAGGTCCGGTATTTAACTTTATTCTTGCCTTTATTGGTGCATTCATTATTATCTGCTTTGTCGGTGTAGACAAACCGGTCATAGGAACGGTAAATGCAGGAACGCCTGCAGCTGAGGCAGGGCTTCAGGCAGGGGATGAGATTGTAAAGATCAATGATAAGAGCATCCACATTTTCAAGGATATTTCTACTTACAATCAGTTTCATCAGGGACAGACGATGAAGATTGTATACAAAAGAAATGGCGAAAAAAATACGGTTTCTGTTACCCCGGAGAAGAATGACAGTGGATATTATCTGATTGGAATTACGAGCAGCAATTATGTTAAGACCAATGTATTTGAGACTGCCGCATACAGTGCGTATAATGTTAAATACTGGATCAATCTGACGATTGACAGTTTGAAACAGCTTGTGACAGGACGGATCGGAGTGGATCAGTTATCTGGACCGGTGGGCATTGTGAGCGCGGTGGATACCACGTATAAGGAAAGCAAATCTGGTGGAGCATTGTTGATTTTCCTGAATCTTCTGCAGATGACGATCCTGCTTTCAGCGAACCTTGGAGTGATGAATTTACTTCCGCTTCCGGCACTGGATGGAGGTCGTCTGGTATTTCTGATCGTGGAAGTGATCCGCGGAAAGCGGGTGCCTCCGGAAAAAGAAGGGTATGTACATCTGGCAGGAATGGCACTTTTTCTTTGCCTGATGGTATTTGTGATGTATAATGATATCCGGAGAATCTTCTTTTAGGGATATTGGAAAATTTTACGAAGCACTTCGATTGGCTGCAATTGAGGTGCTTTGTGTTAGGTGCATCAGTGGATGCATATTTTGATGGAAATTATTTTACAGAAAGAAGGGTGGAAAGATGCGTGAGCAGCTTACAGAAAGTGATGTAAAGAAAATTGAAGAGGAAATCCAGCATCGCAAGCATGTGATCCGTAAGGAAGCCATTGAAGCGGTCAAGGAAGCGCGTGCGCAGGGAGATTTAAGTGAGAACTTTGAATACCATGCAGCAAAAAAATATAAGAACCAGAATGAAAGCCGGATCCGGTATCTGGAAAGAATGCTGAAAAATGCGGAGATTGTATCCGATACTTCCGAAGAAGGTGTTGCCGGAATCAATAACCGTGTGACCGTATATTTTCCGGAGGATGACGAGGAAGAAACCTATAAGCTGGTTACTTCGATTCGTGGGAATTCAATTCATAATTATATCAGTACCGAATCTCCGATCGGAAAGGCAATCTTCGGGCATAAAGCAGGAGAGACTGTGAAGGTGAAGGTTAGCGATGATTATTCGTATGAGCTTGTGATACGGAAGATTGAAGATACGACGGATGATGAGGAGGATAAGATCCGGGCGTTTTAGTTTGAAGGTGGGAGCAGAGTATGTGAGCAAGGGAGCAGAAATTTCCCAAAAGCAATGTCAATGAGAAGAATAAAAACGGATCATGAGATTCCAGGCTCCATACAAAATCCCAGCCCCTGATATAGTCGCAAGGATATAGACCAGAATTGCAGAATTATTTCCGTAGAGTTCACCAATTTTCACAAAGAAAATCTGTTCCATCCGGTAATCTGGATTAATGTAGAAAAGATTAATTTCACCAAAGGGATCCAGAATATGGTTCAGATATTCTGCGATGAGAGCAAACAGAATATAAAGCAAAGTGATACGGGGAAAAGAAGGCAGCAGACGGCATGAAGAAGCGTCAGTCGGCTGCCTTTTAATATTTTTTGGACAGGAAAGAGGAGTCATTGGTACAGATTTCTGTACCAGAAATATACCGGACAGGATTCCTGTGACAATTAGTAAAATATGCCAGAGATAGGAGTGAACTGTCAGGATCAGAAGCGGATAATGCATTCCACTGGTATCGAAAAAAACGGCAATTCCACCGAGAAGATTATAGGTGGAAAGGAAGCCGAGGATGGTATTTCTGGCAGGTTCTGTGTGAAAAAATGGGTAGAGAACCAGCAGATACATCGGGAGGCTGCAGAGCTGGAATGGGAAGTACCACAGGTTGTAGTGCCCATTATTCATGACGAAGGTCAGGAGTAATTGTTTTAGGATTTCACTGGTAAGCAGAAAAATGCCGATGAAGAATAAAACTTTTTCTATACAGTGTAGTGAAAAATTTTTTATCATATGGGCTCCTCAAAATTTTATTTTATAGGTGTAGTATACGCTGCAATAAAGTTTGTTACAAGATTTATGGGGAATTTGACCAGTTATTCATAGAAAAGTTCTGAAAAAATATAGAAAAATACCATGATAAAACATAGTTAGAATTGACTGACCTATAGGCGTGGAGATATAATTAAAAATAATGATGCAGACGGAGTGGAAGATTCCTATCTGAATGCTGAATGGAGATAATTTTATACAAGAGACTTTGACGGCAAGGTAGATCCGAGCGGGAAACAGTTGGTGATATACGAAGATGTATAATGGGACTCGTCTACCGTTTTGGGAGGCGGGTTTTTTGTGTATACGATAAATTGCCTGCTTGGTTATAGAAAGGAAAAAGGATTATGTTAAAGGTTGCAATTTATGGAAAGGGCGGTATTGGAAAGTCTACGATTACGTCCAACCTGGCGGCAGCATTTGCGGCGATGGGGAAGAAAGTAATCCAGATTGGATGTGATCCGAAGGCAGATTCTACGATCAATCTGCTTGGCGGCGAGCCGCTCAGACCGGTGATGAATTATATGAGAGAAGAGGATGAAGAACCGGAGGAGCTTTCAGATATTGCAAAAGAAGGCTATGGTGGTGTGCTCTGCATTGAAACAGGTGGACCGACACCGGGACTTGGATGCGCGGGGCGCGGGATTATTGCCACATTCCAGCTGTTAGAAGATTTGCAGTTATTTGAAACATATAAGCCGGATGTTGTACTTTATGATGTTCTTGGTGACGTGGTATGCGGTGGCTTTGCAGCACCGATCCGGGAAGGGTACGCCGAAAAGGTTCTGATCGTAACTTCCGGAGAAAAGATGGCACTTTATGCAGCAAATAATATTTCAAGTGCGGTGAGGAATTTTGAGGACAGAAGCTATGCCAGAGTATTCGGTATTGTACTGAACCACAGGAATGTGGAAAATGAGACGGAAAAAGTACAGGCATTTTCCGAAAAAAGCGGGATTCCGATCGTCGGGGAAATCCCGAGAAGTGATGAGATCATCCGCTATGAGGATCAGGGAATGACGGTGATCGAAGGGGACAAAGATTCCGCGATCAGTAAGAGATTTTTTGATCTGGCAGAGTTATTACTGAAGAGTGAGGAATAGAAGGTATGGCAAAAGAAGCATATTATTGTACCGTAAAAGAATTAAATAAACTGGGAAGAGATGCGATTCCGGCACAGCTCCGGTCGAATACACACCTGATCTACAGCTCACCGGCAACGCTTGCATTTAACTCACCGGGAGCAGAAGGATTCGGAGTAAAAAGAGCGGGACTTGCTGTGCCGGATTCGATCATGCTGATCGTGGCACCGGGCTGCTGTGGACGAAATACTTCGCTTATCAGTTCCATGAGGGAATATGATAACCGTTTTTTCTATCTGATGATGGACGAGACCGATATCGTAACGGGACGTCATTTGAAAAAGATTCCGAAGGCAGTAGAAGAAATCTGCGATTGCTGTGAAAAGAGACCGTCCGTTGTGATGATCTGTATTACCTGTGTAGATGCTCTTCTTGGGACGGACATGGAGCGTGTGTGCAGAAAAGCGGAAGAAAGAGCCGGACTTCCGGTTCGACCATGCTACATGTACGCGCTGACAAGAGAAGGAAGAAAGCCGCCGATGGTGCATGTACGTCAGTCTTTATATTCCCTTCTGGAGCCAAAGAAGAAAAAAGGAAATGTGGTGAACCTGCTTGGATTTTTCTCGCCGCTGATCGATGAGTGTGAGCTGTATGATCTTTTGCACAGCGCAGGGGTTAAGACCATCCATGAAATCTCCAGATGCAAGGACTATGAGGAATATCAGACCATGTCTGAGGCAAATTTTAATCTTGTACTTCACCCGGAAGCCAGATTTGCGGCAGAGGATTTTCATAACCGTCTGCAGATTCCGTTTATTGAACTCAGGAGACTCTACCAGACAGACAAGATCGCCAGCCAGTATCAGGCATTTGGGAAAGTGCTTGGGGTGACATTTTCTGATGAAGTTTATCGTGAAAAAGCGGAAGAAACCGTGGCGAAATTCAAAGAGAAACGGCCGGATGCAAGCTTTGCGATCGGGGAATGCATGAACGGAGATCCACTTGAAATGGCACTTGCGATGATCAAATATGGATTTAAGGTGCCGGAAATCTATGGAACACTGACAGCAGAGAACTTTATTTACCTGAACCAGTTATCCCAGCTCAGCCCGGAGACGAAGGTATTTTCCAATATGGAACCGACCATGCTGTACTACGATCCGGAAAAGAGCGGTGTGAATATGACCATTGGAAAGGATGCGGGATACTATCATCCGGATCAGCCGAATGTGATCTGGAATCAGGACAGACAGCCTTATGGTTATGCAGGTGTGACACGGTTGTTTGAAACCCTTTTGGAGGTGTAGTATGAGAGGACTTAGAAAATATCTGACACCATTTGCACCGGATCAGTCGGGCGCAGTGTCTGTGTTATATGAACTTGGCGGAATCATCGTCATCTGCGACGCGGGAGGATGCACAGGAAATGTCTGCGGTTTTGATGAGCCGAGATGGTTTGAACGGAAAAGTGCAGTATTCAGCGCAGGACTTCGTGATATGGATGCAATCCTTGGAAGAGATGACCGTCTGGTCGCAAAGCTGGTCGATGCAGCGGATAAGATTGATGCGAATTTTGCGGCGATTGTCGGCACTCCGGTTCCGGCTGTGATCGGAACGGATTACCAGGCACTGAAAAGAATGTGTGAAAAAAAGACCGACCTTCCGATTCTTGCCATTGATACCGACGGAATGGAACTTTACGATAAAGGGGAAGAAAAAGCGTATCTTGCATTATTTACTGCATTTGCAAAGGAAAAATATGAGGTATGCAAAGAAAAGGTCGGTATCCTTGGAATGACGCCACAGGATGTAAGCGATCTGAAAGCAGCAGATAAAGTAAGAGAGGAACTGAAAAAAGAAGGAAAAGAAGCCATTTGCTATGGAATGGGCGATGGGCTTGAGGCAGTAGAAAGGGCATCGGAAGTTGGCAAAAATATTGTTGTATCTGCGGCAGCACTGGAAGCAGCCAAATATTTGGAAAAGACCTTTGGTACGCCGTATGAGATCGGTTATCCGGCAGCAGGTGAGTTGGTTCCGAATCTGGACTATCAGGGAAAGAAGATCCTTGTGGTACACCAGCAGGTGATGGCGGAAGCAATCCGGCAGGAAATTCTTAAAAGAGAGAATTCGGCAGAGGTGCAGACAGCAACCTGGTTTATGAGGAAAAAAGAGCTTGCCTGTCCGCAGGATGTGTCGTTGCGTGAGGAAGATGATTATATCGATCTTGTGAAAAATGGTGGATTTGATATCATTTTCGCAGATGCATGTATGGAAAAAATGGTTCCGGATTTTCAGGGAATCTTCGTAAATACAAGACATTTTGCAGTGTCAGGGAGACTGTGTGAATAGATGAAAAATGAAGTGACAAAACAGATCCGCGTCTATGGGATCGTGCAAGGCGTAGGATTTCGTCCGACTGTGAGCAGGCATGCGGCTACGCATCAGATCCGGGGCAGCGTGTCCAATAAAGGTCCGTATGTGGAAATCTTTGCGCAGGGACCGGAAGAGGCAGTGGATGGATTTATCTCGGATATTGAGAATAAGCCGCCGAAGCGGGCAGCAATTTTGAAAATGAATATTGAGCCGGTAGAAGAAGCAGAAGACTTTACGGAGTTTGCGATCATTGAAAGTGAAAAGACGAAAGGTGAGATTTTTGTCTCACCGGATATTGCAATTTGTGATGAATGCAAGGAAGAAATGTTTGATCCGAAGAACCGTAGATATCTGCATCCATTTATCAACTGTACCTGCTGTGGACCAAGACTTACGATCCTGGATGCCCTTCCGTATGACCGGGAGCGCACCAGCATGAAAGAATTTCCGATGTGTCCGGATTGCGCAAAAGAATATTATGATCCGGCAACCCGGAGATACGATGCACAGCCAGTCTGTTGTAACGAGTGTGGTCCGGAGGTCTACCTGATCGGCAGAGAAGAACGCGGAAGAGACGCAATCATTTACACCAGACGGACCATTGCAGAAGGCGGAATTGTGGCGATTAAGGGGATTGGAGGTTTCCACCTGTGCTGCGATGCGACTAATGAAGAGGCGGTGAAGCGCCTCAGAGAACTGAAAAAACGTCCGGCGAAACCATTTGCAGTTATGGCAAAAGATCTGGAATCTGTGAAAAGAGAATGCCTGGTCAGTGAAGAACAGGAAAAAATTCTGACCGGACATCAAAAACCAATCCTGCTTCTGGACAAAAAAGAAGATGGTGAAGAAACACTTTGCGAAAGTATTGCACCTGGTAATCCAAAGGTTGGAGTAATGTTGCCGTATGCACCGGTACAGCTTCTGCTCTTTACCTATGATGATGGAATCCGGATGCCGTCTTTTTTGGTTATGACCAGTGGAAATACATCTGGTGCACCGATCTGCAGGGAGGACAAAGAAGCGATTCAGGAGCTTTCCCGTCTGTGCGACTGTATGCTTTCCCACAACCGGAAAATCCGGATCCGTGCCGATGATTCAGTGATGGATTTTTATAAAAATGAGCCATATATGATCCGCAGATCCAGAGGCTATGCGCCACTTCCGACCATGGTTCAGATGTCGTGGAAAGGGCAGGTACTTGCCACTGGAGGAGAACTGAAAAATACATTCTGTATCGGTGTGGACGGCAGATTTTACCCATCCCCTTATGTGGGAGATCTGGAAGATCTGCGCACCGTGGAAGCTTTAAAAGAAACGATCGGCAGAATGGAAACACTTCTGGAGGTAGAACCAAAGGTTGTGGCATGCGATCTGCATCCGAAATACAATGCGACAGTTGTTGCGGAAGAACTTGGACTTCCGGTTCTGAAGATACAGCACCATTTTGCACATATTCTGTCCTGTATGGCAGAAAATGACTGCGAAGATCCGGTGATCGGCGTTTCCTTTGACGGAACCGGCTATGGAACGGATGGGACCATCTGGGGTGGAGAAATTCTTCGTTGTGATTACAATGGATTTGAAAGACTTGGCAGCATTAAGCCATTCTGGCAGGTAGGTGGAGATCTTTCTGCAAAAGAAGGCTGGCGAATTGCCGGTTCTCTTCTCTATGAAGAATTGCAGGATAAAGAAAAAACGGTCGAATGGATGAAGAAACTGGAGCTTTGCACCGAACCGGAGGCAAAAGTACTGGTGACAATGACCGGACGACACCTGAATGCTGTTCGATCTACCAGTGCCGGCCGTCTCTTTGATGGAGTCAGTGCTATCCTCGGAATCCGGAAAAAATCCACTTTCGAGGGAGAATCCTCTACGGCATTAGAGTTCGCAGCAGAAGCTTACGAAAAAACAATGCAGCATCCATACGAACCCCTCATGCTTAAGCCATTTACAGAAACGGCAGAAGACCGCCTGACTCTAAATACCGGCGAATTAGTCAAAAACCTCGCCAAAAAACGTCTTGCCGGGGAAGACACCGGACAACTTGCATACGAGTTCCACCAGGAACTTGCAAGACAGATCATATCCGCAGCCCTCACAGCAAATCATCAGACCGGAATCCGGAAAGCTGCCCTAAGCGGCGGAGTTTTCCAGAACCGCTTACTACTACGGCTGGTAGAAGAAGGTCTGATTAAGCAAGGTCTCATCACCCTGCACCATCACCTCATTCCACCAAATGACGGAGGATTGTCACTTGGTCAGGCAGCCTACGCAATGGCATATTTACAGAAGCATGAGATAAAATAAAACCAGACATAAAAATATTTTAAACAGAGTTAATCTAAAAACTATTACAAATTACAATAAAAGAGGAAAAGGACCACCAGGAACAAACAAATCAGGAATTGACAACAAGGCATTGCCTTGTCAATTCCCCCTTTGTCAACACGTTAAATTTTAGGAAGCGCCAGCAGGGAGAGAAAACAATTGGGACCGGCTGCATTTGCAGGAGCCCGAGCGTTCTCTTGGAAACTGCAGTGTTGCGTTATTTACAGAAATCCATCTGTTTGAGCGAAGCGAGTTATGGATTTCTGTAAATGCTCTTAGCAACACGAAGCCTTCCTAGAGAACACCGGACTCCGAAAACGCAGCCGGTCCCAATTGTTTTCTCTCCCTGCGTCCCTTCCCAAAAAAAGGAGGAATTACCCACATGTGTGTTGGATTATCAGCAAAAGTTGTAAAAATCAGTAACGGAACCGCCGTCGTTGACGCAGGCGGTGCAAAAAGAGAGGTTTCATCCAAGCTCCTGGAGAATCTGGAACCAGGTGATTACGTCATGGTCCACGCCGGAGTTGCGATCGCAAAGATCACCGATGAAGATGAAAGCGAGACCGATCAGCTTATGGAGGAACTGCTGTAATGGAAGAACAAAAGAAACGAACAGCCAGAGAGATCATAGAAAATTATGACGGACCGGCAGTGCGGATCATGGAAGTATGCGGAACTCATACCCATGAAATTTTCCGTCTGGGGATCCGAAAACTTTTGCCAAAGCAGGTAGAACTGATCTCAGGACCGGGATGCCCGGTCTGCGTAACACCGGTCAGCTTCATTGATGAAGCAATTTATCTGGCGTTGGAGAAGCAGGTGACGATCTGTACATTTGGTGATCTGGTCCGCGTACCGGGAAGTCAGATGAGCCTTGCCGGAGCAAGAGAAAAAGGAGCAAAGATCCATATCGTTTATTCACCGGCAGATGCGGAAAAATATGCGAAAGATCATCCGGAAGAACAGGTGACATTTTTATCCGTTGGGTTTGAGACAACGACACCTGCAGGATGCCTTTCGGTTAAACAGGCAAAGGAAGATGGAATTTCCAATTATTCTCTTCTGGTTGCCAATAAGACGATGCCGGGAGCTTACGAGGCACTCAAAGGCAGTGCGGATGTATTTTTATATCCGGGACACGTCAATGCAATCACGGGGACCGAACTTTGTGAGGAACTGGTAAAAGAAGGAGTCAGCGGTGTGGTAGCAGGATTTACGGCAAAAGAACTGCTCACAGCACTTGCGGTCGCACTGGTACGCTTCCAGGAAGGAAAGCCGTTCTTCGTAAACTGCTATCCGAGAGTTGTCACCAGAGAAGGAAGCCGTGAGGCACAGAGGCTGGTGAATGAACTGATGGAAGGATGCGACAGCGAGTGGAGAGGTCTTGGAATCATTCCGGGATCCGGTATGCAGCTGAGAGAAGAATGGGAAGCATACGATGCCAGAAAGAAATACAATATGCCAAAGATCGAAGGAAAAGCAAATCCGGCATGCCGCTGCGGAGATGTACTGCAGGGAAAATGCAAACCGTCCGACTGCAAGGTGTTTGGCAAGGTATGTACACCGCAGCACCCGGTAGGAGCCTGCATGGTATCCGGCGAGGGCGCATGCTCGGCTTACTATATGTATGATACCAGGGGATAAAAGTCAGAAGTCTGACGCAAGCTTGCTTGCAGGAAGACTTCTGACCTTTATCTCCGCCAAAACATGAGTAAGTAGCCATTTCGCGAAGAAAAATGAGCGGATTACGAATGTTTTGAGGATTGTGAGAGCACGTAAGTGCGGAACAATCCGGTATCAGGGAAACGAAGGAATGGAACACCGACGCAAGCTTGCTTGCAGGAAGACTTCTGACCTTTATCCCCGCCAAAACATGAGTAAGTAGCCATTTTATGAAGAAAAATGAGCGGATTACGAATGTTTTGAGGATTGTGAGAGCACGAAAGTGCGGAACAATCCGGTATCAGGGAAACGAAGGAACGGAACACCGGAACAATCCGGTATCATATATACGGAAACGATTAGGAGAGAAGGAAGTTAAAAATGGAAAATAAAATGGACAACCAGACAGTAACTATGGCACACGGAGCCGGCGGAAAGCAGACTTCAGAGTTGATCGATAAAGTATTTGCAGCACATTTTGCCAATCCGGACCTGACTGCGGATGATGCGGCAGTTCTTACACCACCAGTCGGAAAGATGGCAGTATCTACGGATGGATTTATTGTATCTCCGGCATTCTTCCCAGGAGGAAATATCGGAAAGCTTTCCATCTGCGGAACAGTTAATGACCTTGCATGTATGGGAGCAAAACCACTTTATCTGACTTGTGCATTTGTAATTGAAGAAGGATTTCCGATGGAAAAACTGGAAGAGATTGCAGCAGCAATGGAGAAAACGGCAAAAGAAGCCGGTGTCCGTATTGTATCCGGAGATACCAAGGTAGCAGGAAAGGGACAGGTAGACGGTGTATTTATCACAACAACCGGAATGGGACAGATCGAGGACGGCGTAAAAGTCGGAGGAGAACTGGCACAGCCGGGAGACGCGATCATTGTGACCGGAGATGTGGGACGCCATGGTTGTACGATCCTTCTTGCAAGAGAAGACTTCGGAATCGAAGCGGATGTGACCAGTGACTGTGCACCACTATGGCATACTGTAGAAGAAGTGATAAATGCAACACATGATCTGCATGTCATCCGTGATGCGACAAGAGGTGGAGTTGGAACAGTACTTTATGAGATTGCGGGACAAAGTAATGTTGGAATCCGTCTGAATGCTGAAAAAGTTCCGGTTGCACCGGAAGTGAAGGGAGTCTGCGGAATGCTTGGACTGGAGCCACTTTACCTTGCATGTGAAGGAAGAATGGTCATTATGGCACCAAAAGCAGAGGCAGAAAAGATTGTAGAAGTACTGCACAAATGTCCGTATTCACAGAATGCGGCAATTATCGGAGAAGTAACTGCAGAGCAGCCGGGGAAAGTAGTCATGACTACAGAAATCGGAACGCAGGCACTTCTTCCACAGCCGGGCGGAGAATTGCTGCCACGTATCTGCTAAACAATCTGAAATGCGGAATCGGTGACATTTCAAAAAGAAAGGAGACTTTTCATGGACACCAGAGTAGCAGTCATTTCAATTATTGTGGAGAATCCTGCCGCGATTGAGGAACTGAACCATTACCTGCATGAAGCAGGAGAGTATATCATTGGAAGAATGGGAATTCCGTACCGGGAGAAGGGAATTAATATCATCAGCATCGCCATTGATGCACCGCAAGATATGATCAGTGCTTTGTCAGGGAAGATCGGGCGTCTGAATGGGGTATCCACAAAAACGGCGTACTCGAACGTCATTACGAAAGCGGAGGAAAAAGCGGAATGAAAAAGATAGCAGTGTACGGAAAAGGCGGGATCGGAAAATCCACAACTGTATCCAATCTTGCGGTGGCACTTGCCGAAAAAGGATACAAGGTCATGCAGATCGGCTGTGATCCGAAGGCGGATTCGACCATCCAGCTCCGACACGGAAAGGAGATTCCAACCGTACTGGAAATGTTCCAACAGAAGAAACAGAATCTAAAACTGGAAGATATGGTTACGGTTGGCTATGCAGGTGTGGTCTGTGTAGAAGCAGGTGGACCGACACCGGGACTTGGATGTGCAGGACGCGGGATTATCACCGCCCTTGAGAAGCTGGAAGAAACCGGTGCTTATGAGACCTACCAGCCGGATATCGTGTTATATGATGTACTTGGTGATGTAGTCTGCGGTGGCTTTTCCATGCCAATGCGAAAAGGCTATGCGGATCAGGTATTCATCATCACATCCGGTGAAAATATGGCGATCCATGCCGGGGCCAATATTGCAATGGCAGTAGAGAATTTCAGGAACCGGGGATATGCTTCCCTTGGCGGTATTATTTTAAATAAAAGAGAGGTTCCGAGAGAGGAAGAAAAGGTGCGGGAGCTTGCAGGGGATTTTCACACGCAGATCATTGGACAGCTTGACCGGAGCGAACTTGTGATGGAAGCAGAAGAAGCCGGTAAGGTTCTGCTGGAATACGCACCGGATTCTCAGATGGCAGAGGAATACCGGAAGCTGGCAGATCAGATCCTTGCAGTGTGCGGAGAGGAGAGACCATGTTAAAACGGGTAGGACATCCGGTGGATGAAAAAGGCGCGGCAGTAGCCATCAAGGATGCCACATTTCCGGTTCCATTTGCACCGGGGCTTGAATTTAACTCGCCGGTTCACGGCAACTGGAACATCGTACATACCGGAATGCTGATGCCGGAGGCAAGACAGATCTATGTCTGTGCAGATAACTGCATGCGAGGTGTGGTGCTGACAGCGGCGGAAATGAATGCGGCTGACCGGTTTTCCTTTGTGATCGTAAAAGAAGAGAATCTGTTAAATGGAAATCTGGAGGACATCACCATCGAAGGCGTGACGGATGTGCTGAATAAGTTGGAAGAAAAACCGAAAGCAGTTCTTTTATTTACCGTCTGTCTGCATCATTTTCTGGGATGCGATCTGGAACGGGTGTATCAGGAACTGGAAGAGAGGTTCCCAAAGATTACATTTATCCGCTGTTATATGGATCCGATCATGCAGAAGCATGGACCGACACCGGATCAGAAGCTGAGAAAAGCGATTTATGAGCCACTTCCAAAGCGAAAAGCAGATGAAAAAGCTGTGAGTTTTCTCGGCAGTGATTTCGTACTGGAAAAAAATGCAGATCTGAAACGAATCGTCCGGGCACATCAGGGAATCTTCCGGGAACTGCCGGGATGTAAAAGCTGGGAAGACTATCTGGCACTTTCCGAAGGGAAACTTTTTATATCTTCTTATCCACCATCTAAGTATGGTGCGGAAGCGCTTTCAGAGCGTCTGAAACGACCATACCTGTATCTGCCGGGCAGCTTTGATTATGAAGAGATCACAGCACAGCTGGAAAATTTTTGCCAGACAATGGGCTATGGAAAGCTGGAGGAAACGATTTCAGTAGAAGGGGAAATTGATGCCTGTGAAAAGGCACTGGAAAAGGCGCATGAGGTGATCGGAGACACTGCGGTTGCCATTGATTATCTGTACCATCCACGTCCACTGGGACTTGCAAAGCTTCTGCTTACTCATGGCTTCCGGGTAATACGGATCTATCTGGATTCCATCAGTCCGGAAGAAAAAGCAGAATTTGAGTGGCTGAAGGAGCATGCACCGGATCTGCAGTTGATTGCAACGATCCAGGTGAAAATGCGTGTGCTTCCGAGAACATCGGATGAAAAAATACTGGCGATCGGACAGAAGGCGGCATGGTTTACAGGAAGTCCGTATTTTGTCAATATGGTACAGGGCGACGGCCTTTACGGATTTGACGGGATCCGCAGGACGGCAGAGCTTATGGCCGAAGCATTTACCGAAGAAAAAGACACGGAAGATCTGGTTGTGCGAAAAGGATGGGGGTGTGAAAGCTGTATATGAGACAATCTTATCGAATCATACCAATTTATACATCGGATGTATCCGGTGTGTGTTCTGCACTTTATGAGCTTGGCGGCATGACAGTTATGCACGACCCGTCCGGATGCAATTCGACCTACAACACTCACGATGAGATCCGCTGGTACGATCAGGACAGTCTGATCTATATTTCCGGTCTGACAGAAATTGATGCGATCATGGGAAATGATGAAAAATTTCTGGATGATATCAAAGAGGCAGCAAGGGAGCTGCATCCGAAATTTATTGCCCTTGCAGGATCCCCAATTCCGTATATGAATGGAACCGATTTTCCGGCACTGGCACAGGTACTGGAAGAAGAAACCGGGATTCCTGCATTTGCAGTACCTACGAACGGAATGCATGATTATGTGTATGGGGCAGGAATTGCATTAGAGGAGATCGCGAAAAGATTTACCGGGGAAAAGACAGGACGGATTCAGGCACGCACCGTCAATCTGCTTGGTGTGACACCACTGGACTTTGGACCGGTATCTCATGTAGAGGTGCTGAAAGAGAACCTGAAAGCCTGTGGATGGAAGGTGCTGTCTACCTGGGCAATGGGAGATGAACTGGATGCATTTTTGCAGGCAGGAGAAGCAGAGGTGAATCTGGTGGTATCTTCGGTCGGGCTTCGTGCGGCGAAAGTACTGGAAGAAAAGTTCGGAACCCCGTATGTGGTTGGAACGCCGATTGGCTCTTATACAGAGCGGATTGCGAAAGCACTGGAAGAAAAAGAGCAGATACCATATCGAAAGGATCGGATGCAGGGTGAAATTGAAGAAATCATGGAGCAGAAGGGAAACAGAAATCCGGCATCGGGAGAAGAAATAAAGAAGCCTGAAGCGGCCGGCAGACAAAAGAAAGTGACTCTGATCGGAGAACCGGTGACCATGGAATCTCTGGCAGCAGGGATCGAACAGAAATATGGCTGTCCGGTGGAAGTTCTCTGCCCGCTGGAAAAAACAGAAGGTCTGCTTTGCAGACAGGACAGATGGATCTGTGGGGAAGAAGAAATGGAAGAAGCATTGAAAGATGCAGAAATCATTGTAGCGGATCCATTGTATCAGCCAATCTGTCCGAAGTATTGTATGTTTTATGAACTGCCGCATATTGCATTTTCCGGAAGAATTTATCTGAAAAGGCTTCCGGTGCTGGGACAACTGATTTAGATGCGGTAAAAATGGATCAAATTCTCACAAAAGAGATTGATCCATTTTTTGTTTCCGTTTTTTCTATAACAGGAAATTGCATTTCCTGTTATTAAAAGGTCTCCGGCAGGTTTCAAAATATTGTCATGATCAATTTTGTGACAAAAAAATTAAATAAAGCATTAAAAACAGTACCTTTTTTGCGAAAAAACTGTTATAATTTATAACAAATCATTTAATTATGAGAGGATGTTTGTGGTTTTAGAAATCATATTATGGATAATAAGGTTCTTTTTCGGAGCTGGCATCTTCAGCTTCTTACATATTGTCATCGATAAATTAACATACGGGAAAAGCGCAATATGTGCAAAGAGCAAGAGGATTGCAAGATATTTCTTAGTGGAATTAACAGGTGGAGTATCCATGACCGGTTGTGCGATTGTATATGGTTGCGGGAAAATGGGTGTGATTTCACTAAGAGGCGCAGTTTTTTTTATATATTTGGGAATACTGTTTGTGATTGCCTTGGTTGACTGGCATATACAGATGATTTATGATCGATTTCATATTATGATCTTGATACTTGCGGTTTTGGACTTTATGCTTTATCCGGAGATGGGAATTGCTACAAGACTGACCGGTATGGGAATCATATCAGTGCCGATGCTGGTGCTGGCACTTGCAATTCCAGGGGCTTTCGGAGGCGGAGATATCAAGCTGATGTCGGTAAGCGGATTGCTTATTGGTGGCGCGTCAATGATATGTGCAATGTGTATTGGGATTATAACAGGAGGTGCTTATGTGACACTGATGCTGGTACGAAAGAGGCTGAATAAAACAGATCAGTTTGCGTTTGGACCATTTCTTGCGTTTGGACTTGCAACTGCAATTTTTCTGGGAGATAAGATGGCAGTGTGGTATCTGCAGTTTGGGGCGGTATAGGCAGAAAATGATTTGCGTGTGGAATTGTGCAGATTAAGTATGGACGGATAAGGGCTGGTATGATAGTATAAATGCGGAAAATTTGTATATTTCGAAAAATATATCATAGGAGTAGAAAATTATTGTGGGAGCTTTAAATATAAAAAAAGGTACAAAAATGATATGCTACCCTCATATAGGACAATGAAATATAAAAGTCCTATATGGGGGTATTTT
>OGCO01000998.1_pt1 | contig 45724 bp, 37 predicted proteins | sample 1570171 | NCBI WGS metagenome assembly OGCO01 (sample SAMEA4370583, study PRJEB24528) | human gut metagenome
GGAACTGGTAACTTCCGTTCTAAGTATTATTGATTGTGATACTAAAGACATTGAGAAGTTCCAGATTATGTTCATGAGTATGGGAGAACCATTTTTGAACTATACTAATCTGGAATTGGCTATTGAGTCTTTACATGACTTGTATCCAAATGCTCAATTGTTAGTATCTACATCTGCTCCGTCTACATTGTATCATGCAATGTCAGAGTTCATTGAGCTTTCCAAGAGAATACCTCAAGTCGGATTGCAGTTTTCAGTACATGAATCAACTGATGAAGCTAGAGCAAAATTAATTCCGACTAAGACTTGTACTCTCCGACAGATTGCTGCTGCGGGAGAATTTTGGGCAGCCAACACAGGAAGAAAACCGTTCTTCAATTATTGTGTACATGAAGGAAACGATACAGAAGAGGATGCAAGGAGACTTTATAAACTCTTCCGAGCCGATGTTTGGGAAACTACTCTTTCTGTAATTTGTGAAAAGGACGAAACTGTAAAGAACTCTATTGATAGACAAATTCGTCTTATTAGAGACTTTAACAGAAGACTCTGCGAACTAGGTTTCTCCACAAGAGTATTTAATCCTGCTGGTCAGGATGATATTGGTGGAGGATGTGGACAATTGTGGTATTTCCAAGACTGGTTAAAACATGAAGGTATTAATAAGTCTTGAGGGGGCATCACCACAAACAGATATAGTACGTAATCTAACGCCATTAGAATTTAGAGATTTGCTTAGTAAACCTGCATGGGTTCCTGTAAATTATCTAGGTTGGCGTTGGATAGGTAGTACTGTATATTACAAAATAATATCATATAATGATTAAATAACAAATATTATGGCTTTAAAAAAGAAATATCAAACAATAGAAGAACTATTGGTTTATCCAAGTCTCGAACCGACCATTGAAGTAATTCCTGATGATGGATTCAATGGTGCTCATCGTTACCGTGCTCAAATGTGTGCTGGTTTTGTTAATGGCAAGACTAAGTATGTGGATTCTACTGATACAATTCAGTTTGTTCACAAGCACGAAGACGGTACAGTAACTCCTGGCTGGCAATCAGAACAACTTGTTCTTATCATACTCGATAGAGTGAAGAAGCTAAATGAGAAATTCCCTTGCGAACAAAATGCTAAGCAAGTGGAAGCTCTAGAAGCATATCTTGCTGCTTGTCAGGAGAGAATTGATGATAGACTTGCTCGTAACGTAATGGGAGACTTGAAAGAATGAAAGTTGATGTAGTAAGTAAGAATCCAGTTAGATACCCTATGATAGTCCGTAACGTAATAGATGGTTCTATAGGGTTGAAAGCATTAGATTGCTCTATAGTTATATTAAAGTCAGCTTCACGTCAGCTTGGCGCTGTTATTAATAGCCCTAATGATGAATGGGTTCCATTTAATGGGACTGTAACTCTTAGTAATGATTAAGACTTATTACTATGCTGTTGACAAAGACGGGCAGGGTTGGTATTATGACAACCTGCCTATCTTTGACGGTGAAAGCTGGAATGTAGACCCCGGATATGATATTTATGGTCATACTAATGATTTGCATCCAGAGTGTCATTTTAGCTTTCCTATTCCAGAAGGTATGACATATATGGATGAACCTATAAAATTTGAAATTGAAATATGAGAAAAACATATGCAGTAACCGATAAAAGTGGTAAGCAATGGCTTGTTGATACATGTGGTTATCCTAAACGTGGAGAAGGAGAAAAGGAATGGGTAAGGGATGACGATGTTATATCGTTTGACTTTGTTCCAGACCTAATGCCTATATATAAGGAGATGTTTTATTTCTATGCTGGAAATCAAACATGGGAAGATGAGCCTGTAGAGATGCCATCTTTGAGTACATTTATAAAAGACTTGTATTCAAGGAAAGATGAAAATGGAAATCAGTTCAAATACTTTATATTTAAAATAGAGGATTTGGCAGACGCTATGGGAGATAACATTGAAACATTCTTTGAAATTGCGGATATGTATAACCAATATAGAGCCGACCATAAAGGTAAAGCTCCAAGTAAATATTGGATAATTAACAGAGACGAAGTTCCAGAGATAAAGTCATTTGAAGAATTTAAAAAGAAAGTAACAGAATGAGACTTTGGCTAACAAAAGACGAAGAGGGTATATGTCTATGGAGAGCAAAACCTACTCTTGGCAACGATGATGTTTGGTGGGAGGAGAACGAAGAATATGACGAGATTAATTCTCAAATTTTCTACTCTCTTACTAATTATGCAGACTTTCCCAAGAAAGAAGAAATTATAGAAATAGATGTTAATCTTGTCCCTCCCTCTGCCCAACAATCGGAGAGTAAGAAACACACAAAAACTAGGAGACATAAATGAAATTTGGAGCATTATCAGACTTACATGGAATCCTTCCAGAAATAAAGGAAGAGTGTGATATTTATCTAATCTGTGGAGATATTACTCCACTAAAGATACAGAGGAATATCCCACAAAGTAAAAAGTGGCTTAGTCATGAATTTGCCCAATGGGTGAATAACTTACCTTGCGAAAAAGTAATTATGGTAGGAGGAAACCATGACTTTGCATTAGCTTCTATATATCAGAATACTCTCTCCAAAAATTCCCTTCTTTATACTCCCACTAATGAAAAATTAGTAATGCTCGATAATGAGTCATATACTTACATTGATTATAAAGATGGGTCTGAATATACAATTTGGGGAACTCCGTATTGCAAGATATTTGGAAACTGGGCATATATGTATGAGGAGAAAACTCTTATAGAAGCATATTCTACAATGCCTGAACATTGTGATATAGTAATCTCACATGATGCTCCTGAGTTGTGTGGATTAGGTGTTATTCATCAGTCATGGACTAAAGAGGATGCAGGAAATCCTTGGCTAGCCGATGAAATTATGAGAAAACATCCAAAGTATACTTTCTGTGGACATATCCATTCTGGAGAACACAGATTGATGACTTTGGATGATATGAAAATGGCAAATGTATCTTTAGTAGACGAGAGATACATCCAATCGTTTGAACCTTTAATAATTGAATTATGAGTGATAGTAACAGTAGCGGAGGAATTGGCATAGGTGGAGTTCTTCTTATAGTATTTATTGTTCTTAAGCTATGTGGCGTCATAGCTTGGTCTTGGTGGTGGGTTTTAAGCCCATTATGGATTCCAATAGCCTTATGGTTGGCTGTTGTTGCAATTGCAGGAGTATTTAATAGCTGGAGTCGATGAGTAAAATACTTATAATAGTCGATATGCAGAATGATTTCTGCTTAGAGAGTGGCTCTTTATATGTAAAGGGAGCTACTCCTGCTTTATGGAATGTGGAAGAACTTATCTATAAAGATAACTTTGATAAAGTGTGGTTTACTGTGGATTGGCATGAGCCAAACCATATTTCATTTAAAGACCAAGGAGGAGAATGGCCTGTTCATTGTGTTCAATATTCTCAAGGTGCCGCCATCAATGATTTACTTCTTACAGCTTGTAGAAACAATAATGTTAAATATGAGGTGTTTGAGAAAGGGCACGATAAAGAAGAATATGGAGCCTTTTCAAATCTTGGCTCTTTGGATGGCACACCGGTTCTACATATTCCGGTTCTTTTACAAATCTTAAAAGAGCCAGAATATGTAATATGTGGTATTGCGGGAGATTATTGTGTATTAAATACAATAAAAAATCTCGAACCTATTTGGGATAGGCTTTCTGTATACCTCCCAGGAGTTGCATCTATTGACGGCGGAACAGCACTCCAAGAATTTATAAAAGAAAATAAGTTAAACATTTATCAACCAATAGAGAAATGATAATCAAGTCAATTTTAGATACAGATTTATACAAGTTTACAACTTCTTATGCTTACATGAAGTTGTTCCCACAAGCGGTAGGAACTTTTGAGTTTAAAGACCGTGATAATACTGAATACACAGAGGAGTTTGTTGAGCAACTCCGTATTGAGTTATATAATCTTGCTCAAGTAAGACTTACAAGCGATGAATTTGAGTTCATGAGCTCAATTAGATTCATTCCGAGACACTACTGGGAATGGTTATCCCAATTTACATTTAACCCAAGTAAAGTACAAATCTTCTTGGACGAAGAAAAGCATCTTCATATTATAGCAAGAGATTATCTTTATAAAGTCTCTCTTTATGAAGTACCCATCCTTGCAATGGTTTCAGAGCTAAGAAACAGAATGTTAGGCTATAAAGTCAACATTCCTGTAATGCTTAATAAATTGGAAAGTAAAATCAAACGTTCCAATCAATCAGGGATTTACTTCTCCGAATTTGGAACTCGTAGAAGATTCTCTTATAACATACAGGAGGAAGTAATCAAATACATCAAAGAAAAATCAATCTATTGTACTGGAACTTCTAACTGTTACTTTGCAATGAAGTATGATATGAAACCAATGGGAACACATCCACATGAGTGGTTCATGTTCCACGGTGCTATGTATGGCTATAAGCAGGCCAATTATATGGCGTTGGAAAATTGGGTAAATGTCTATGACGGAGACTTGGGAATAGCTCTTACCGATACTTACACATCGAATGTATTCATCAAGAACTTCTCACGTAAACAAGCTAAATTGTTTGACGGAGTACGATGTGATTCTGGAGACGAGTATGAATTTGTAAATAAAATGATTGCTCGCTATAAAGAATTGGGTATAGACCCAACTACGAAAACTATTATCTTCAGTAATGCTTTGGATTTTGAAAAGGCTGAAGATATTGCTCTCTATTGTATGACTAGAATTAGAGCATCATTCGGTATAGGCACAAACCTTACTAATGACACTGGATTTAAGCCCTCTAACATTGTTATGAAACTTACATCTTGTCAAATGAACTCTAATCAGCCGGTATATGACTGTGTAAAGCTATCTGATGATGAAGGCAAACATACGGGACGTGCAATGGAGGTTAACTCTTGTTTAGCAGAACTTGGACTATGAAATTTGAATATTTAGAAAAAACAGACATTACCTGTGAAGAGCTTAATCAACTGGGTAATGATGGCTGGGAATTAGTTTCTACTATAATTACTACAAGCAGTAAGTATTTATCGGGAGTTAGAATTTCTAGCCAATCAACAGTTTATTATCTTAAACGAGTAAAACAATGAAAGAATTAAATTATGAAAAGGTATTTAATACCTTAGTAGAAGAAACAGCAAATTATGTTACTTCTAATGGTTTGAAAGCAATGGTATTAGGCATCAGTGGAGGAATTGACTCCACTGTCGTTGCTGCTATCTGCCATGAGGTTAGTAAGAAGACTGGTATTCCTTTAATAGGTAGGAGTCTTCCTATTAAGAATAAAAGTGATGAGTTTGATGTGTCTAAGTTAGTAGGAGAAGCCTTCTGTGATGAATTTAAAGTATTCAATCTGAGCAACTCCTATAAAGCATCCCTGTTTGACCTTTGTGCTGATGCAGGATTGATTAAAGACTGTAAAGGCTACGATTTGTATTGGGTGAATGATTTAGAAGAACTGGCTGGCAGAACCCCTATTGCTAATGGTAACATACAAGCCAGATGCAGGATGATACATCTTTATGATATAGCATCTATTCGCAAGGGGTTAGTAATGAGTACTGACAATCAAACTGAGTATCAACTTGGATTCTGGACTATTCATGGTGATGTAGGTGATTTCGACCCGATTCAAGACCTGTGGAAGACAGAGGTTTATGAATTAGCTGAATGGTTAAGAATGAAGTATGTTAAAGCTAATCAAGGACATGCTGATTGCTACCATGACATGGGAGCTTCCCAGAAGGAATACGCCATTACTCAATCTATAGCCCTTACTCCTACTGATGGTCTTGGCATTAGTAATAGTGACCTAGACCAGATAGGTGCTAAGAGTTACTATGATGTGGATAGAGTATTACAAACTCTTACTTGCAAAGCATCTTCTGAGAATGATAAAATTCAAGATACTTTAGTAAAAGAGATTGGAATGGAAGTAATTCACAAGATTATAAAACGCCATGCAGCATCAGAGTTTAAACGTAAGAAGGCTCCAATTTATATAACACGCGAAAAGTATGACAACGATTGACCCAATATATGAGCAGTTATTAACTGCTTTAGAAGAATCTAACTATCTTATATCTGAGCATGATTATTCGTGGGAAGAATCTTTTTATATGATAGTCGAAAAAACAGAAGACGACTCACAATCATTTCGATTAACTGTTAGGCTTGAAAAAGAAACAGTCTATGCTACTCTTGATTTAGTGGAAGTCTATGTTCAGGAAAGATACTATAATGCTGATAACGACTATCTTCCATATGATTTTGAAGATGCGAAAGAATTCGAGGTAGAAGACCCTGAACTTATTGAGAACCTTGTCGATTTTGTAGGAAATATAGATTTTTGTGGTGTATCTGATTTGGTTAACGATTTGTTCAATGAAATTAACGAATTGGAAGAACGATACAGTATAGAAGCTATGAATTTTTTATCACAGGAACTGGACTATCGTGGATACTTTGTTGACTAACTACATTATGCACTCTGGAGGAGCTGATGGTAGTGACACTATGTGGGACATTATAGGTAAGGTCTATGGTCTTAATGTAGTCCGTCACTACTATTATATTCATAAGACTCCAAGAGGAAATTTTCCTATAAGTGAAGCTGCTTATGAAGAAGGTAAGTCTGCCGTTCATAGAGCCAACAATACTTTAAAAAGGCAGAACATAGAAAAATATATGGGACTTCTTGCAAGAAATTGGTGTCAAGTGAAGAACTCCGATGCTGTTTTTGCTATTGCCGAGGGATTTAATGGAAGTGCTGTTAAAGGTGGAACAGGTTGGGCAGTTCAAATGGCTATTGATTCTGATAAAGATGTGTTTGTATTTGACCAATCGAGCAATTGTTGGTTTACTTATGACATAGACTTCTTGACATGGAGACAAGTCGAAGTTCCAACTTTAACACTAGACTTTGCTGGAATCGGAACCAGAGAAATAAAACCGAATGGATTGAAAGCAATTATAGATTGCTATGATTTGATAACAAAAGAAAAAACATTATTTTAAAAATGAAAGTAGGATTTTTATTAGGAACATTTGACCCAATTCACATGGGCCATTTGTACATGATTACATCAGCACTGAATGACAATTTAGTTGACGAAGTAGTGGTGGTTCCAACTATGCAGAATGTGTGGAAAGACCGCGAAGCAACTGAGTTTCAACACAGATGTTTTATGACACAACTGGCTATTGATGAAATTGATAATTGCACAATATCTAGTATTGATTATTACACTCCAGAACCTCACTATTCCTATCAAACCCTACAACTTTTGAAGGAATATTATCCAAACGAAGAACTTTATCTGATTGTAGGTGCAGACATTGTAGACGACATTGCAAATTGGAAGGAAGGAGAATGGATATTAGAAAACTTTAAGCTGATTGCAGTAAACAGAGCCAACAGTTCATTCAAGGCAAAGGTGGATGGATACATTAGTTGTACTTTTGACGTAAGCTCTACTATGATTAGATATCTCGTTAAGGATAAGAAGCAAATTTATCCTCTTGTACCGAAGGCTATTAGCCAATATATCCACCGATTTAATCTTTATAAAAATGAATAAAGCATATGTATCTTATAGTATGCAACATGCCAACCTAGTTCCGGAAGTAGAAATACTTCTGGGCTCTCTTGGTTACGAACCAGACCACTGGAAAATGGGAACTAAGTATGAGAGTTCTTTATTGGCCAGTTCTAATATTGCAGTGTTTATAATAAATAACTTTGACTGGGGAATTAAAGTCGAAGATATGACTAGAGGAACCAGAAACGAGCTCGAAACCTGCATAAAAAAGAATATTCCAGTGTATATTGCATACAAGAGAAAAACCGATAAAGTACTATCTATATACAAATCAGAGTACGATAAAAAGACTTTAGTAGGAGTTGGGGGTACTGCATTGACTCCCTACAATGAACTAAAGTATAACCCTCTGGAAGTACTGGAAAAAGAAGTTACAACTAAAACAAAAAGAAAACATAAATGATAAAAAATTGGAGTTATACAATTAAAGAAGGAGAACATGCTGGTAAGACCCTTTGGTCCGGACGATATTGTGCTGTTGCTGCATTTGCTTTTTGTAAAATTAAAGGTGTATGGTGTGTTTTGGCTAACCAAAGAGGTTCTGGAACTCCTGACTTCCAAGGTTATTGGAATTGTCCTTGTGGTTTTCTAGATATGGAAAAAGCGGAAAAAGCCTGCTCTCGTGAAGCATTTGAAGAAACCGGAGTTAAAATCGACCCATCTAAATGGGCTCTATTTGGAGTTGAAACTGACCCGGAACATTGCAATAACGGAAATGTAACATTACGTTATATAACCATTCTTAAATATGGAAAGGATAATGTGTCTACTTCTATGGAAGCCGTATTGAATGGAGAAGGAGAAAAGAATGAAGTAAAAACCATTTAATGGATTCCTATAAAAGATATTTCCAACTACAAATGGGCATTTAATCATGAAGATAGAATCCTTGAGGCAATCTCTTGGTATAATATTAATGTTTTCGAGAAAGACTTAGACGCACAAATAGTTCCATGACATATTTTATAAGCGGACACAGAGACATTACAGAAGAGGAATTTAAGAAGTACTACGTTCCAGCTATCTATTCCGCCTATTACAATGATTCTGATTTTGAAAATTTTGTAGTAGGTGATTATGAAGGAGTAGACAAAATGGCTATGGATTTCATAACAGAAAACCTTCCTTGTGGAGTAGTTATATATCACATGTTTGATAACCCTAGAAACACTCCAAAAGACGAATCGAGGGTTAGCTACATGGGTCATTACAAAACTGATGAAGAGCGTGATGCTGCAATGACCAGAGTATCTGACGTTGATATAGCCTATGTGAGAGAAGGTCGTTGGAATAGTGGTACTGCTCAAAACATAAAGAGAAGACATACTATAAAGAAAAATGGATAAAGAAGATTTACGGAAACGATTAGCCCTATTTTTTGCACTTGGAGCTATCGGACTAGGAGGTATAACCTTAGTGGTATTACTTCTAGTGTTTGTATACTCAATTAATGTATGGTTTGGAGTATTTGTCTCTGCCATATTGTTGATGGGTGTAGGAGGTATAATTTTAAATATATTGGAAGAAAATGAAAGAGGATATTGATGAATTGATTAAACAATCAATGAAAGCTAAAACAAGAACCCGTACAGAGGTTCTTAGAGCAATTAAAACTGCGTTCTTAGTACATGAAACGCAGAAAAACGCCAAACCCCTTGATAAAGTAACAGAGATTGCTATTATTAAGAAGTTGCGTGACCAACGAATTGACAATGCAGAGCAATATCGTATGGCAGGAAGACAAGACTTATATGATATAGAGATGCAGGAATCTCTTATCTTAAACGAGTTTTTACCGGAAATGCCCAGCGAGGACGATATAGACGAAGCAATATTAAGCTTTTGTGAGTCTAAGAAGTTCATATCAATTATTGATGAATATACTTGGACGCCGGCCATTCCCAAAAATCAAATGGGGATGACAATTAAAGAAATTAAATCTATGCTTCCTGCTGCAGACGGTAAATTAATTTCTGATTTAGTAAAAGCATACGTTGTATGATGAACAACTTGGAGACATCAGACCCGATACTTTTTGCAATTTCTTGTGAAATTCACAGACTTATTCTTAAGCCGGATAATGACGGATTTCTAGGGTTTAATGACGAAATATCCAATAACAAAGAACTTGTTGAACAATATAATAAAGTAAGGGAAAAGATGCCATATCTTGACCCCACTTTTGTTCTTAATGAACTAAAATACTACATGAAATGACAGATTTAGAGTTATTGAAAGAGGCCTTAATTCTTTCTGGAAATGAAAAAGACTTATCTAGATATGTATATCTAAGAGAGGATGAAAAAGGAAAGTACATAGAATATGTTCTTTTAGAAGGAGCTCCACATGACAATAGATGTCTTAGTAAATATGTTACTGGAGACATGAATATGCGAGGAAGAGAAGTGGATAGAATCTATGAATTAAGCTCATTTACTTGTGGAGGAGAAGAAGGTAAAGGTCACTGTAAAGTAGGGAAGCCAAATCCTGACTGTTCTTACTGGAAACCAGAGTGGTCTTGTGAGCATCCGAAAAAATGTGCTTGTTGGACATTAGATGGACCTTTAGATTTATCAGCACTTAGAGTGCCATTGACAGCAGATGAAATGAGAAAACTTACACTGATGCTTAATGATAATTGGAATAACAGGGAAAGCCCAGTCGGGGAAGGATACTGCGTGTAAAATAGTACAATTAGTAGACTACCACAGATACTTATTGGGAGACGAAGAACAACTAAAAATTTCAGAAGAAGATTTTGTTTTAGAGAACCTAAATAGTGAGAATATTGTTATGGGTTGTAGATGGGAAAAGCATGCATTTGCTGATAAACTAAAGGAGTGTGCATCGCTGATACTTGGGGTAAATAGGGAAAGTTTTGAATATAATTCCTTTAAAGAATCTTTTACTACCCTACCTTTATCTAACAAAGAGGGAGAGCCCATGACTAATAGAGAATTTCTTCAATACTTTGGAACAGAAGTAGGAAGAAATATTGATAAAGACTTATGGGTAAAAGCTCTAATGCGAGAATATGAGAAATCTAGTATTATGTATTTGCCTTCTATGGTAAGGGATAAAGGTCTTTGGATTGTCCCAGATGTTAGATTTCCAAATGAAGCAGACGCGATACGAAAAGCTGGTGGAGTTCTGTGGAAAATAGAACGAGAAGGTAGTGGGGCAGGAAATCACATAAGTGAGAAACTTATTGATAGTATAAAAGTTGACATAATAATTGAAAACAACTTGGATATGAAGTATTACATTAAAGCTATAACATTAGCTTATAATGATACTATGAACATGTTAGAACGATAAAATTTAAGGGCGTCAGTCAGGTAGGTAAAACTACTTGATTGGCGCCCTTATTTTTTTCAATTACTCGGAAGCACTGGGTGCTTTAAAGTTATCTATCACAGTTGGTTTTAGAGGTCTAAATGCTCCAACATTGTCAGTAAAGAATCTAAGTACGTGCATATCACCGGATGCTACTTTAACTCCATCTTCGAACAATCCACTGTAGAATTGATACATAGGCATTTTAAAGTCAACAGCCCCATTGAAGATTGCAAACATATTAAACTCTCCACCTACATTTCGTGCTATTCTAGCTACTGCTTGTTCAGTGTTTGACATTGCTTTTGCATCTTTATCTCCGAACAATAAAGCAAGCATAAGATAGATAATCCCTATAATAGCCCCATCTTCTAAAGCAAGTAAAAGATTTCTTCTCTTAACTGGGTCTTTCCAAGCATCTTTCATTCTTTCTGGTTTAGTAAAGTTGAATAAGTCCCTAAGTGACCATGCTATACCTTCCATGATTTTACCTTGCCAGTCAACGATTGGGTCTCCAGTATTTTCAGTTGTCTTTACTTTTATGGTATTTCCTTCATTGTCTTGAACAGTGTCCCAATAAAGTTTATTTCCAGCATCATCCGTCACTTGAACCCAATGACCTTGGTCATAAGTACCTCTCTTTAAGAAGTATTGATTCTTCTTAGCTGACAAGAAAGTCTGGAACTGGTGAAGGAATATAAACATTCCTTTCTTTAGATACAATGATTTAGTATCATGGTCCATATATCCAAATATACTATCAGACTCTTGCTTAATCATATTAGCTTCAAGAGTAGTATATGCTTGAGGAAGTGCTTCTTTATAGACTCCTCTGGAATCCTTTTCTTGTGATAAGAATCTTGTGGTTCCGTCAGCGTTTGGAAGTTTATAGTTTTCTTCAAAGAAAGTCTCCATCATTGCATTATATAAAGACCTTTGATATTGCCATTCAGAAGAATTGGTATCTGCATTTGGATTAGCAAGAGCACTAAATCTCTTATCTTTCTTCCAATCATAGATTACTTCTCCATTCTTCATAGTGTGTGCATCATAACAACCATGTTTCTTCATATAACCAATAAGGATTGTCATTCTGGCTAGGAAGTCAGGAGCTCTATTAGCCCAGAACATTCTATCATTAAATCTAAATCCGTCAGTCTTTTCATAGTTCATTCTGTCTACTATGGCGTTCATATCTACGTTAGCCATTCTATACTGCCAATTTAGATGTTCGAGTAATGTAATAGTATTTATTTGTCTTACTGAATCAACCCATACAGTTGTATATGCAGCAGTCATATCCTTTATTCCAATTCTATCTTTATCAAGTAGACTGTTAGCTACTGCTCTTTCATAAAGGTTGAAAAATCCAGTAATAGTTTCTTTGGCTCCAGATAGGTAGTTAAAACCTAGAATAAATTTAGTAGATACTGACTTCAACATTCCTAAAGTTCTAAATGTTCCCCTACTTTCTTTATCGATAAGAGATTCATCGAATACAGCTGATTTAATGTAATCATTCAAGAAGTCAATTGTTGCTTGAGCATCTTTATTAGAAAGTCTCTGTGTAAATTGTAGAGAAATGATAGCTGCATTTACTGCGGGAAGAATTGTATCCATTTCCTTCTTTCTAATATCAGAGAATACGTACATATCCTTAATGTGCTCAAGGTTGGTTTCATATGTTTGTTCTGGTTTACCATTAGTGTCAGCAAGCAATCTTTCTCTTCCACCTACTGAATTAGAAATGTCAAACACATTATACATTTCTACTAAGTTCTTTAAAGCATCGGTAGATAAATATTCTTCCTGTGTAGATGTAGTCATTCTAGGATTAACCATTTCTAAAGAACCATCTTCTTTGTAAGTAACTAAAGGATTCTTACCATTAGCTACTTTAGAGAATGAAGAACCTCTTAATAATGGAATTTCAAAGAATCTTTCTCCAACTTCTGCTCTATCTTGTCCGGGATATCTCTTATTATTTAAATCCTCAAGCCAATATTTTAGATAGCTTCTTTCTGCTGGATTCAAATCAGTAGACATATCATATGGATTCTTAACCATAAACTTTCTCTTTCCAGCATCAGATTGGTCAAGCAATCTTTTAAATCTGACAGTTGAGTCATTTATAATGGTCTTACCTACAAATCCCTGTCCAGATTCTTCATAGAATTTATTAGTTACAGCTCTATCCTTGTTCTTATAATTAGCATACAGATTAGTAATGTTTCTATTAGCTTCTGCAAGTCTATGTGCAACAGACTTTACAATAGGAATTGTATCAATGGTATTAAGATATGTTCCGTTAAATAGTTCTCCACGTTTCCATTGTTCGGCAATATTTCCAAAGTTCTTAGCCCAAAGTTCTTCATTGTAAATATCAATGGTTGTGTTACCGTATTTGGCTAGAGCATTGGATACTTGCAAGAACAAATAGGCTATAGGATTGGATATATCAGCAGATGCATTGGTAGAGAAATATCTGGCCTGCAATTCTTTAAATAGTCTGGTAAGAACATCCATCTTAGCCTGCTTATCAAACGATGATACTTCTCCATCTATTGATAAAGTCTTAGCGATTCTATCAAGTCTGTCCCTATTTTCATAACTACCATAATTCATGATGTTATTAAAGGTTCTCCAAGCTATGTCAAATTCATCAGTAAATTTAAACATGTTTCCTTTACTTTGTCCTGATAATTCAGATAGAGTATTGTAAGCATGGTTTATTTTTTCCTGATTCATATAAGACGATAGATACTCACTCTTATTAATATTAACTACTTTCATTTCTCCAATATTATAAGAACCTAAATCAGTTTCCTGAAATGCATTAGCGATAGAAAGAAGTTTCATAAGTTCAACATTACCAACGGTAGCTTTAATTGCCTGTTTATCAAGTTCTACTTCTTTATCAGATTTAAATCTTCCAAAAATATTTGTTCCTCTACCTAAGTTAATAGTGCTATTCAAGTCATGAGATGCAATAGAAATTAAATCCATTTCTTTCTTTGTTTCATTAACAAGGAGAATTACATTCATGTTAGTGAGAGCATCGTTCGTTATGATATTCCATCCAGGTTCATTTTTATATTTAGATAGATTGGCTTCAAACAACCCAAGTTTAGGTTCATAAACATTAGCTGGGACAATTTGTAATCCAGTTCTTGTAGGATTGAAGTTCTTTCCGCCAAAGCCATTGACTTTATCAAGATTGTACTTTAAGCTATTAGTAATAGCTAAGGTAATATCATTATCATGCTCTAGCTTTCTTACTAAATAGTCCTCAAATGCTGCTTCTGCTTCTTCTCTTGAAGCTCTTCTAATTTCGCCTTTTTCATTGGTTGATTTAGTAACATCTCTAAACCAATATTCCCCTGTATTTTTATCAATATGTACTTGAGATGCAAATAACATGTCGAAGTCTACTACATCAGTAGGATTGATTTTACTCATTGGGAAGAACTTACTCATTCTTTCCGATACAGTGTTTTCGAGTGGATTAGACAGGTTCTCTGTACCGATAGGTATTTTAATTACTTCATCAATATTGGCTCTCTGTCCGATGTTTGGCAAGTAAACCTCTGGTTCTCCAACAGATAGCTTATCAACTCTATGTAAGATTTTGTCTCCTTCAATAAGTACAGGAATGATTTTAGTAGAGATATTTCTTGCAGCTATACCTTTAGCTTGTAACATTCTTTTATAAAATCCTAGCTGATATTGGATTGCATTTTTCTTATCAGCATCCCATCTATCCTGTGGTTTTGTGGCAAGTTTCAAATCATATATTTCAACACTTTGGTTTCCTTCATTGTCTTCAAAAACTGCAAGTAAGTCAATCTTACCTCTAAGTTTAGCATCGGGCCCGCCATCATGGTCTACTACATATTCTGTGTAGAATTTCTTGAACTTTCTACCTCTACCGCTGTTTAGGATAATATTCTTTTTAAGAGCTGTAATTCCTTTGATGAAGTCCATTAATGCTCCAGTAGATACACCATTTAGAGTACTTAAATTCTTTCCCCCTAAAAAGTCTCTCTCAAACTTTTTGCTAATAACAGAGTCTACCATATCAGCAGATATATCAAAGTTGGAATTTATAACTGTATCCATTACTAAGTGGAATCCCCGTCCGATTTCTTGCAAATAATCCCAATATTCAAAGTCTTGGTCTATTGAAGAATCTATCTGTTTTAGCCATTCTTCTGGAGAGACGTCCTCAGGCTTTCCTTGAGACCTATCTATACGGGTGTTCCTCTTGTACCCTTCCCTACTGAAAGCGTTAATAAGAGGCGCATTGGTGCCTCTTTGACGTGATAAAAATTTCAGAACTGATATAAATCCGTCAGAATATGTTTCTTCGTTTTCAATGACATCAGTCATTTCACCTTGCCCTCTGACTACTATTGTATCGTCGTTCTTAGCATTTTTAGCTTTAGCTCTTTCATAGGCAAGTTTCCTATCTTTATCTAATTTATCTTGAGATTTCACTTGTTCTGTATCTAACATAGAGATGTAATCTTTACTAAATCTGAAGGCATGGTCAACCATACCCTCAAATTCAGTGTAGTTAGATAGTAGATAGTTGTCTAGTTCTTTTTCAGTATTAAACGTAAGAACTTTTCCAGTACTATTTATTTTTAAAGTATATTTACACGCCATTTTATTCGCAAATTTCAATTAATCCATATCCATCAGTAGAGCTTAGGTTCTTCATTAGAGAAGATTTAATGTTACTAAGTTTTACCATTTTCTGAGCATTAGACTTGTTAAATAAGGTTTTCTGAACTGCATAATTACTATGTATTTCAGATAGAGTTTTCTTCATTAAGGTATATATGTTATCATCGTAAAACTCACTTACATCAATGTTTAAGACATCGCTAATGATTCCATCCCATTCTATTTCATCCAACTTCAAATCACGCCCTCTGTAATCCTTCAATACTCTTGTAAAGTATTGAGAAAACTCATGTACTAAGGCTTCTTCAAGTTTATCGTTATAGGTAAGTTCATCGTATGCTTTACTATTATTAATAGCATCGTAAGCATCAGAGTTCTCCATTCCTCTCACTAGCTCAACATATTTATCATAATTTCTACTCTTTAAATCTGCCAAGAATAAGTGGGACAATTCATGAAGTACAGTATCATCAGTCATTAAATCTGAATTTACTACTACTTCTCCGTCATATACAAATGCTTTAACATTATCAAGTTGAGGGAACTTTTCTTTTAATTCTTCCTTTCTATAAGAAGTAACTTGCACTCCATTTCTTGCTAGAGAAGATACTAAATCCTCTACAAACTCTGGAGTAGAAAGATTGTCAGATAGAGTCTCTACATTTGGAGTAGAAGTAATTTCTTCAGTTGTTGGAGTAAGTTCCATAAACATTGCTACTTGGAATCTTTTTACAGTATTTAAATAATTTCTTTTAATAAAGTCCTCTGTAAACCCAGTAGCTTCTGATATATCAGTTATTTCGTCAGCAAATATTTGATGTAGGATTGGAAGAGATGATTCATTGTTTACCCATTTAAAGTCAACAGCATCATCTGCCATTCTAAAGACTCCGACATTGGTATAAAATGCTTTAACGTCAGGAGAGATTTGTCTATTCTCTGCTGTGTATTGAGTTCTTACCACATTCTTTAAATCCTCATTGGTAAGAACAGCAGAGTGAATTTGATTAGATGTAACCCAAGCACAGAATTTACCTTCTGGTCTATTCTCAAGAACAACTGCCTGATATGTGTCGTTTGGATTTATTCTTATAACATCACCTGCCATTAATTCACTTGGAGATGATATGTTTCTTCCACCAGCTTTTCTGTACGTAAGAGCTAATTTCCTTTGCACTTCTACATTAATGAATTGGTCTCTATCCTTTTCATTCTTTAACTTAAAGATGTCTCCCTCTTCTTTTCTTGTAAGAGCGTAATTATATCCCTGTGGCAAGATAGGAATCATAGATATTACTCCTTCTTTAAGCATATCAAACTGGGCTAGAGGTCCTCTTTCTTCTTCAAGTTTTGTAAGTCTTGCATTGAGGTTCTCCCACAGTTTACCAGAAGAGTCTACTCTTTTAGAACTAAATGCTCTCTCCTTAAATGATTGAGAATCATAGAACTTAAATAAAGCGCTGTCAGTATATTCAGCTGCGTTCATTAAAGATGTAAATGTACGTACCCATTCCGCTTTGTCAGGAGATTTTACATTATTGTAAACCCATTGACTAAGTTCATCAAATACAACAGGAGTAATACTTAATTGGTCAGCATTAACTACCATTGCTTGAGAGAACTGTCCTATGCCATCAGTGTTTAAATAGTAGAAAGTCCTATTATTGTCTACTGCTTCTTGCAAGTATTTAATTACACTTCTAAATGAATTAATTGCTTTATTAATATTTGCACTTCCTTCTTCTAAAGAGTAGTCAAACTTAGAATCATATTTAACTGATAATGTTCTTCTCTTAGTTGGGCTGTTATTAATCTTAGTCGCAGCTTCTTCAAGAGCATTGATTTTCTCTTGGAAATCATCTGTAACTTCCAGATTAAAATCGGGATTAATTTCAATACGAGAATTAGAACCACCTATCACGTTTACATATTTAACTTTAGGATTAAATACTACTTTATAAGCATTTTCAGAGAACTTAGAAAGTGATTGAGAGTGATTAAATCTCAACAGTCTACTAGGCTTAGATGTTAATGATTCATCCATATTTACCCTTGTATTGGGATAGAACATAGTATTAAATCCTTTAATATCTTCTGCATTTTTAAAGTCGAGTTTGTTAGTAGATGCTTCTTGAACAAGGTCTAGAATATATCCGTTAACATCTAATCTTCCTTTTCCGAAAGATGTATAAACATTCTGGAGTCTATTTTGGATAAGTTCAGTTCTTTCTTCTGGAGCTATAGTTGAATCAACTTCTTGCTCAAACTTATTTACGTATTTACTAACTTTATTGAAATTAGCTGTATCAAATACAAATGCAGCAATTGGATTTGATAAAAGCATCAGCCTTTGTTCCTTATTAGCAGGAAGCATATTAGCATCAAAAGCCCCATTAGGATTTAAAGACGCAAGTCTTAATAATAGACTATCATCATCAATCTCTGGAGTATCATCCTTTGGATTTCTTTCTGCTTCTATGTAATCAAGTCTAAACTTATTAAGTTCAGATACGGAGACTGAATAATCTCCGAAATTTATTGTGTTTGGAAGCTCCTCATTTACAATTAAGTTTTCAAGAGCTTTATATTGTACAGGATTAAGTTTAAGATTATTTACGACATCTCTATCCTTATTTCTCATTATATTACGAGTTACCTCTGCAAATAAATGATTTCCAATTGTCATTTTTAAACTGGCAATATCAGGATTTGTATCATACATATCTGACTGTGTATAATACAGTAATCTACGTAAAGCAGCATACTTATCAGGAATCTTTAGTAGTTCTTCTCTTAATCCAGTAGGAGATTCTAATATTTTAGAATAAGCATCTTCTACTATTTTATATATAGCTGATTGATTGTCAAGTAACTGGGAATGAGAATAGACATAACTTAATGCTCCCAATAGTTTTGGTTGATTATATAAATCGTTTTTATTGATTACAACCAAGTCTCTTGAATTTCCGAGAAATGTTTGAGTGGGAGAATTAGTTACTAGAAAACTCAATCTATTTCCTTTACCTCTATCCATTATATCTTTAAAAGCAGTAAAGAACTCCGAATTAGGAACTCCGACTCTTTTATAGATTTGACTTAATGCATAGTGGTTGAGGTTTCCCATTAAGTTTTCAGCTATATATGTATTTCTATCTGTTATATCATTTGGTATTTCTTTGGTCGAAGATATAGATTCTATTCCTCTATTACTCAAGTCAATATTTAAATCTTCTAATTGACTGGCATAGTTAGGGTCTTCTGCAATTGCAGAGATAATATCGTCTAGAGTTGCAGACCTTTGCAGGTCTACATCCCTAAACTTATATATCTTATCTCCAATGGTAAATTGAATACAATTACTCATCGCAAGTTAATTTTATTTCAGCTTTATTGTTTGAAATTAGGTTTACTAACTTAGATACTAAGTCATTCTTTGTCTCAGAAGCAAGTCTTGTGAATCCTTTAGTAAGGAATGGAAGTAACATTGTATTGTTATCAGTGAACAAGTCTAATGTACTCTTCTCTCCAAATTTGTTTTCTTTAATAACAATCTTACCCGCATCTGCATCAAATTCTTTTGTAAATCTAGTTCCATTTGGTTCATTATATTTAATCAGTCTTACATATAAATCGTCAAGTTTATAATCCTCTCCTTCTACAAGTCCATTTGTTCCTTCATTAAGATTAGGATTTTGTTTTGCTTCAAAGTCCATAAATTTAAGAAGTAAGCTATTCTTAACCTCTACTTCATCATTCTTCGTTTTCATACTTAGAGAATTTTCAAATATCTTAGTAAGAGTATTGTCTCCGAAAGCATTTTTACTAACCAATAGGTTGTATAAGAAGAATAAGTCTCCAGTAGTCATATTAACATCTGGAAGAGGTCTAGTGTACTTAATTTCATCAAATGCCTTTAAGTAGTTAGAATAAGCAATCTCATTTGATTCTTGTTCAAGGTTTCCTAAATCAATAGGAAGTTTGTATAAGAAGTTATAATCTTGGAAATTATTTTTAAAGTATGTACTTGTTAATGCTTGGATGAATTTATTCTTAGGATTCATTGCTTTCATATTCGGAATAAATTCTTGCTCAAACCACATCTTAAATGTTGCTCTATCAAATACATTAGCGAAGTCAATAATCTTTCCAGAAGATGCGACAGGAACAACAGTTCCTAAACTATTATACATTTTACTTCCGGGAGCTAACGAAATCTTATTAGCAAGCTCTGTCTTTAAGAATTTAACTATGGTTACATCACTTACAAATCTATTTATTTCACTCATGTCTTTTGGAGTAAGTTGTGTAATAGCTTTTGCATGTAATGCTGACATTGCCAGATTCTTAGTAAGAGCATACTTGGAAGCATAGAATCCTAGAAGTTTATCATCAACTGCCATTGCATTAAGCATCTCATTAAAATGAGGAACAGATGTGATAATGTCTAGAATATTGAATGTATCTTTAGCTTGTTCGTAAGCGTCAATCATTTGCTGTTTATATTCTGGATTCTGAATAAACTCTATTAAGTTAAAGTTAGGAGTTAAATATCCTTCATCTTCCGGATTGAGTTCATTAGTTTTATTAAAGGTTGTAAACTTCCTATTAATAAAGCTCTCAATTTGGTTGATGTATTTAATTTTATCCATTAACTTAGTCTTAATACCTTGATTTAAACTTCCAAGTCTCCCAAGTCTAGTAAGCTCGTCTGACTTTTGTTTAAGTTCTAACAGAACTTTCATATTATGTAAGTCTCCATCAGTAAGAGTATTAAGTTCGTCTCTTCTTCTCTTCAACTCGTCTACATATCTTGAGAATATGTATCTAAGCTGTTCAGATTTATTGTCTCCAGTATTATAGATTCTGAAATCTTCGGAATCTTCAGCTTGCATCCAATCTTCTTCAGAGTCTAGAGCTCCTTCCCATTCAAGCTCCATTTCAGCTCTTGTTTTCTTCTTAGCCAATTCCTTCTTAAATATTTTAAGTGGATTATTGCTATTATAAGCATAATCAAGAATTGCATCTAAGACTTTCTGGTTAGTTATCTTATTAAGAATGTTGTAGAACTTAGTTTCAGATTTCATAATCTCCTTAAGTTCAGCTCCAATCTCTGGGTCATTAGATAGTCTAGCCAGTGTGTCATTACCCCAATCTATAATTGATTGTTGGTAAATTTGTGGTATATAGTTGTCTGGGTCAGCTAGTTCAGTATAATATCTGACAGCTTTATCCAGATTATTTTTCTTACCGTTTATATATAAAATATCAGTCTTAGCTTTATTCTGAGCCATTGTTACAGCTCTTGTTGTCATAAAGTCAGAAGCTGTTTTAAAGTCAACTCCTGTTGCAAACAGATAAATGTAAACAGAAGCAAGGTCGGGACCAGCATTAATTTTTTCAAGAATAAGTTCCTTAGCATTATCCGTAGCAGCTGATAGAAGTACAGAGTCAGTTAAGAATACATCTTCTTGGAATCCTCTCTTGATTATTGCTTGAGCTAAATCAGTCAGAGCAGGATTAGTCATTGGGTCTACTTTAACATTAGGGAGTGTAGGACTTTGTTGAATAATGTGTTTATTGCCATCATTGTCGTAGACTTCTATTGTTCCCTTGTTATCGCTATTCTCATTATAGAAGGTATATCTATTAAGATTATCTTCTATTGCCTTACTTAGCTTTTCATTATAATAGTTAAGCAATATAGAGAACACCTTAATACCTGTTGCATATACACCAATACCGTCTTTACCAATAGAGTTCTGATATTGTAGAATTACTCTAGCTCCTGGATTCTCATTAGAAACAAGTTTACTAAACTGTCCTGATGTAGAAGCAGCAGCTGCATCCTGCGCGGGACCCATTGAGATAGGTGATGTTGCAGAAACAATGTTCTTAACGTCAGCTCCAATTCTCCATAAAGCATTGAATACTTTATTTTTAATGGCTTCCTGATAATCAGCTTCCCCAAGTTCGTATTCGTTATGGATTCCAATTAGCTCAATTAGATTTTCATCAAGACCTGCAATTCTAACCATATTAGCGTTACCGCTTGGTGGGAATTTGCTTACTTCTCTCATTAAATTAACCAGACTTCTGAACAATACAGGGTCATGAGTAATTTCATCATAAGTCTTGCCAAGTAATTCAGAATAATCACCTTCAAGAGGGAATCCTACTTCATTATCCAAGAAATACTTATACCCAGTTGGGAATGGTAAATCATGTGATATTGACAATAATTCTTGACTATTAAAGTTGAATAAAGGACTCCAGTTGTAGTACATACCTTGATTGGAGATACTAGCTCCAAGCATGAAAGCTTTATCAATATCGAAGTCAGAACCTTGATACCATATCTGTTCTACTGGCACATAACAAATATTTGTTTCTGATTCAGTAAACATAGCTACTTTCATGTTCATGAATGACTGCATAGACTGCGAAGGAATACGAGCCACAATGAATTTAAGAGCTTCTTGCCATGATGTGTAAACATCCTGTGCAGATTTCTTAATTCTTCTTTCGAGATTAAGAGCTGTTTGTTCATTCACCTCATTGGCAATATCATATTTGTCTTGTTCCGATTCAGCTTCTTTAAGGGCATCGTACCATTCTTCTAATATGGCTTTATCTTCTAAAGCAGTAAACATTGAGTTTATCTGCATTGGGAATAAGGTTGCAATATTATCAGAACTGTATCTATATACAGCATTACTGTATAATTTAGATTTATCAATTCCTCTTAAAGTTTCCATATCAGAGGTTACTAAGACTTGTCTACTTTCTCCGGCAGAAGTAATGTAGTTATAGAACTTAGAATCATCATCAATTTTATATCCGATTTGTCCATCAACTATGACATAATTCTTACCATTAACTGTTGTCTTTTCAACTCCCTTATCTTCAACCATGATTCCGTCTTTAATCAAGGAATCAATTCTGGCTTTAGATGTAGGATTGTTGCTTAACATAACATGTAAGTGTTGTTTGTTATTCTTGACAAAGTACATGTCATAGTTATTACTTCCTATATCAGTATTTAAGATTTCTCTCTGTCTTCTTTCAAAGAATAGCGGGCCTGTTGCTTCAATTTCACTTAATGAGTCTCCAATTTTCAATCCAAACTTAGAAGCAGTATTCTTTCCGATTGCTAGTTCATTAGCATCGAATCTATCTTCTGCAACTTGTGCAAAGACATTGTTTCCACTTCTATAAGCTACCGGTATTCTATATCTACCTTGTGCTATTTCAGCTAAATCATCAGTGATTAAGTCTCTTAAATATCCATTGATTTCTCCTTTATCAGTATTGAAAGTAATAGTTTTTCCATACTTATCTTGGATTCTTTGAACAATTTCATTCCAAGCCTGTAATTGAATTGGATTATTTTTAACATTATCTGCCCAATTCTTTTCTTGTAAATCCCAAGACAATCTTGAGGTATCTAAATCATAAGCATCAAATGTAGTAAATCCATTAGTAGAAACACCATCAATTAATTTAATAACATGGTTTGCAGAACGTAGGTTTCTACCTTTAGAACCAAGACGTTTAACTGAAAGTAATCCAGAAAGTCTCATGTCTTTCAGGTCTACAATCCCAATTGTTCCGGGAGCTTTACTGCGATAGTTAAGTACCTTAACAGGTTCTCCACCTTGTATTGAAATCCAGTCTCCTGCTCTAATTTCTCCAATTTCAACTTCCGAATCCATTCTTCTAAAGACTGCATCCCTTTCAGCAGGAGTATTTACCTTATTTAAAATATCGGAATACTTAAGAACTCCGCCATCTGGACTATCATATACAGTAACAACATCGTGTGAAGGATTCAAGATTGCTTGAAGTCCAGCATATTTACGTTTAATAATGTCTCTATTGATTCCATTAGTAAATCCATTAGTAAATACACCAAAGATATTATTATCATCAAATGGAATCTTATATGCCATATCCTGTAAAGATTTATCACTAAGGATGTCTTTCTTTACCAATTCCATATAAGCTCCTGCAAGTCCTAGTCTATCCTTATCTCCAGTAGAGAATGTTCTTAATAAATCTCTACCTAAGATTTTATATACCCTAGTTTTATCCTCTTCATTATTTGCATCGAAGTTATACTCTTGTAAACCTCTGGCGATTACTCTACCAATATCTTCATACACTTGATTAGCCATTCCATGACTTGTACTCATTTGTTCAAGTGCAGAAATAACCTGTGTCATTTCAGATACTTCGGCTTCATCAACACTGTGTTCGGCATTTAGCTGGATTCCGATAAAGTCAGGCTTGATGTTGATGTATGTAAGTTGAGAACGTTGATGTTTCTTCTTAGTATTGTCAAGAATATCAAGTAAGTGAGCTCTACCAATATCAACAGTTCTATCAGAAAGTTTATTAAGATAAAGGTCAATATTCTTCTTCCAGTCTCTTGTATTAGCTTCATCAACTCCTCCTCTTTCTCTATCACGCTGTACAAATTCATCAACTCCTAAAGATAATGCTTTGTTAATTTCTTCTAGTTTCCCAGCTTCGTCAAGTGCTTTTAATAGTACTTGGTCAGAGAAAAAGAATCTTTTTCCTTCATCATTAGCTCTAGCCTTAGCAGTTTCATAAAGTCCTAATAGAAATTGTTTATATTCCTCTGGGGCTTCTCTTTTATAATCTTGACGAGTTTGTCCTTCTTTAAGTCTCTTATCAATAAAGTTCTTAATCGCATTACCGTAATCATCATCAAATGATAGGAATGAGTCATGTCTTGCCTTTGCATAAGTCTTACCAATAGCAGGATGTCCATAGATTATTCTATCAGAATCCTCAAGAGCTTGGATGTTTGGATTATATCCATTTTTAAACAATCTTCCTGGATTTACATTAGCCATACCATTTTTAACTGCACCAGCAGTAGCAAGGTAAGCTATTCCAGAAAATTTCATTGGTTGATAGTATGTATTTTGAGATACATCTTCATCAAAACCAGTAGGGTAAATATCAATTCTAACTCCTCTACGTTTAGCTTCCTGAATAAGAGGAATTTCATCAATGCTATTTCTATTGAAAGCTACTAAGTTTCCAACTTCTGAAAGCTTATCAAGTGATGATTCACTTTCTTTTAAAGTCTTTCCATCTCTTGACATAGAGAACTCACCACCAAGAGCCATCCATAAATCATAGTTAGTGTCAATTTTAACTTTGATTTTTTCAGTGATAATAGAGCCATCTCTTTTTAGAGCTTGACCATTCTTATCAATTTGGGTTCTTGTGATTTCATATGTATTGTCAAGGTTTCCGTTTTCATCATAACCTATCTTATTTAGCTTTTCAATGTTATTGATATTCCAATACTTAAGAGTATTGATGTCTCTATACATTTGCCCATTGTAAGAGATTTTTCTTCCATTTCTATCAACTGTAATATCAAGATTAGGAATATCCCACTGTACATCAAGCATTTGTTTTAAAAGAGAGTTACCAATAACATCACCTGTTTGTGCAGCTCTTAGATACTCATTAGTAACAGCAAAGGTAGCACATTTTAACAATCCAGAAGATAAATAATTAGAAAGAGAGAAATATCCAAGAGGTTTTCTATGGATAGGACTCATTTCAATTTCTTCAAGAGAGTTCTGTTCATATCTGGCAATCATAGGATTTAAGAAAATACCACCGTCAAATTGTGTAGCACCGTCAGCATCTCCTTGTATATTAAATACTGGAGTTTTTAAGTCCTCAATTACTGCTAGTTTATAAGTGTCTGGAATACCAGTAATCTTACCTTTAATGAACGGATGGATAGTAGCTCCAACTACTACACCTCTTTTATACATAGCTGTTGTTCTTGCAGCTTCTTCATTGATTTTATCAATAAGAGGAGCATCATTAGCAACCGCTGCTTTTTTGGCAGGATGTAGGAATGGAAGTCCGATAGTTGCTGCATTGTAGTTATCGCTAACTAAATTGTCAATAGATTTATAAAGGTCTAAATCAGGGTTAAGTACTACTTCGTAATCTGTATTACCTGCAACTTTCATAAAGTCTACATCATCGACTATATCATATTTACTTCCGTTCTTTTTAAGAATGTAGTAATTATTTAGCCTTTGAGTTCTATTATTAATCCAAATATTTTCGTATGTTGCATTTTCATCGGATTCTATATGCAACTTGTTATATAGTTCCTGCTTAGCTTTAGGAGTAAGTCTATCAATGAAGTCTTTTTGAGAAGCTTCTCTATTAATGTTTTCAGTAAGAGTAGTAATTTCTTTTCCAAATTCATCATATAGGTCAAATCTTACATCACTCATTTTTAAAGTTAGAGCATATAATTTATCCTCTTCTTTCTTCTTAGTCCAATAACTATCACTGATATTGTCTAGAGTGGATTGATTGCTCTTATCTCTTAAAGAGTAACTCTTTATATTCTCAAGCAGTGTTGTATTAAATGCAAGTCCTTTCTTGGTTTGAATGTAATGAACCTCTGGAAGAATAGTTATATCCTGTCCCATTGATTGAAGCATATAAATTGCATTGTGGATTGTATCTGTATCAAGTTTAGATAACATTGGAATGAAGTCTTCAACAGTTAATCCTTCTTTATATCCATAATATTCATAGCTTCCTTCATCGCCTATATATTGAGTTTGTTTCTCCATTAAGGCTTTAAGAGCTGGACTCATTTGTCTATAATCAGTTTCATCAAATTCTCCAAGTTCGTTGGTGTATACTCCGTCAACTGCCGCAAATAACATTTTATAGTCATCTACAAGTTGATTAGATAGACCTTGAAACATTCCATGCAATGTGGAAAATCTCAATTGATTAAGTTCATTAACTGTTAAATCAGATAAAGATTTACCTTCAAATAGATTGTTTCCATACATATCTTTGAAAGACAATGTTTTATATAAATCCACTAGCTTTACCCAAATATTTGATTTATCTGAATAAGTAGTTGGCTGAATTGCAACAATGCCTGCAAGTTCATTTGATTGTCTATTAGCCGAGTTCTTATCTCTTGTTTGTAAATAATCAAATACAAATTGAGAATATAGAAGCTCATTAGCTTGCATTTTAAATATATTCTTTGACGTTCCTTCTGAATTAGTAAAATCGGTCTTTAAGGCTGTTCCTGTTAATAGTCCATCGGTACTAATAAACAAATTACTATTCATTGGGTTTCTGGGATTGAAATTGGCTATACTTCTAATATCATTTAAGATATATGAGTCGTCATTACCAGCACTGGTCAAACGATACTTTGGGAGGCTGTTCCCATCAGCATTTTTTACGTAACTCTTAGTGGTATCTCTGTTGTTTGCTGCAATAGTTCTACTTAACGCAATTAATCCTCTAAGTCCATCAAGTACACCACCAATTCTTAAAGAGTCAAGTCTTTTATCATAGAATGTAGATGCTTTGCTATCTTCTGGAAGTATTCTTGAATATCTATCAGAGATAACATCCTTTAATGTACTTCCTGTTTTAATAGCGTATGCTTTTGAATCAGCATTAACCACAGTAGCCATTGCTACATTCAAGAATCCTTTTAAATCCTCTGCATCATTAACCTCTGTTGCAGTCTCAATAAAGGTTGCATCAATTGGCTTTCTCATAACATCAGAGAAGAACTGTCCCCATCCGCTTCTATTACTTAGTAATTCAACTTGAAAGTCTTGAACAACAGTCCCATTTTTAGTAAGAGCTTTACTAGATAAGTTGTAATTATAGTGTGCTCCACCAATATTAAAGGTTATGTTGTTCACAATTCCTTCTGAATCCTCAACTGGACTAATTGCATGTTTTGCAAATATATCAGAGAAGTTATCGTATGTACTTTGTATCATTAAGTGTTTTTCTAAGTCAGTTCTCTTCTGAGAAATAGCTTCACTATCAAGATAACTTACTACGTACTTACCTGTATCAGGATTGTATTTATATTGTAGATAACTAACAGGAGATGTCTTATTAATATGATTAAGAATCATAGAGAATAAGTTCATTTGGTCTGGACTAGATATGCTACTTTCTAAAGAGATTAAGCTAGAAGGATTGGTTACATCAAATACTGCACGTCTCACACTTCTAAATGTAGGATATAATGTTGCATCATTTCCTTTAAAGTATGTCTTGCTATTATTGTATGCAATATTAATAATTTCTCTAATAGCTTCTCTTGGATTATTTCTTATTTCTCTGGTGATTCCTGGATTATTTTCTGAAATATTCCTAAAGATTCTAGTTAGAGAGTTAAAGGTTTTAAATTCTACATATTGCCCAGTAGGATTGTTATGCTCATCAACCATCGGTATAGAGTTTACAAACATTTGAACTGCGCCATTAACATGTTCGTTAATATCTTGAAGTTCGTTATTATAATCCTGTTTAATATGTTTACCTAAGTTGAATGTATATTTATATCCAGCCTTAGGGTCGATATGTCCCCCAACAAATCCTCTTGCCACTTGAATAATATTCTTACTATAATGTAATAAGAATCCATCAAAGTTAGTAAGCATTACATACTTATTATATGCATTTATTCTGTCTTGGTCAGAAGATACAAATACTCCATCTTTCACATCTTCAAAGAAGTATATTCTTGCATCCCTTATAAGGTTATTGTATGCTTCCATTTGGAAATCTCTTCCTGCATACATTTGCGTAACAGGACTACCTATTTCTCTGGCTAACTCTTGGAAAATTTGATTCTTGTACATTCTGATAGAATCATTTAAATCCTTATTAGTAGAAATAAGTTTATTGAGATTATAGTTTACAAAAGCAAATCTAGTTAGTTCATTTTGGAAATGTCTAACGAATCTTGCTTGGTCATTGATATTGTCAAATATAGAATCCAGTCCCTCATTAATGGAAGGTATGGGAGCTTGTGGGAAATCATTAGCTTCTGGTGCTATGTTTTTAGCGTCTTCATCTATTGATACTATATCCCAATTCTGCTCTATCAAGTCTCTGGTTTCTTTTTCATTTGTGGCAAAGCCAAACAGACCTTCGTAGTTATCTCTATCGTATCTAATTAATTCATTTTGAATTAGACTTAGACTTTGTTGTGATGGGACAATTCCATTATCTTTTAAATAGTTTAAGGCAGAAGAGATTATCTCTCTCCTACCTTCAACTGAATCTGGTTCTAATGTATCAGAGAAATTCTCAGCAGCCGTATCATAGGCTGACCAGATTTCTACTGCTTCGGGAATAATTCTACATTTAATCATTTTTAGCAGTTTGGTTTTCCTTCGTTATTCTTTTTCATTGAGTCCCTAATAGTATTTAACTTAGTTTTCACTCCTTCGATAGCATTTTTATCAGCTTCTGCTGGAGCATACTTATCAACTACTTCAGCAACACTAGCATCCGGGTTAAATAACTCTTGGGCTATTGCATTTATATCTAATGTTGAAAGCAAATCAGCGATTGCTTTTCCTTTATTATAAATCATCAATTTAGCCTTAGATAGTTTAGTGATGTCTTCATTCTTTCCTAAAGTAGATATTAATGACTGTACTCCCTTATCAAATTCTTCTACGAACTTAACTTGAGGATTTTCATCCTTAGGTAATTCGCGAATGTCTTTTAGGATAGCTTCGTTGTTTTCATATCCGAAGATATAATCACTTCCATTCACTCTCACAGTGAAAGATTGCTCTTCTGCATTAAGTTTTATATCACTATTCTCTAAGGTTACAGTATTAATTTCTGTGTTTTTAAGTAACTCATTTTCATTTATGTGTTCAGCAAGGGAAACAATTGCGTTAGGGTCTGGAATAATGTTATTGTTTTTATCAATAATATATTCTGGAGTTATTGTCGCAACATCTTTGTCATTAGTGTATAGCTTTCTAGGTAAACTAGATAATCTATCACGAACCTTACTTATATATTGAGCATTGAATGATTGGATTCTATCTTCAACAGTTTCACCATTTAAGTTGAACTTAGTAATGTCTATTGTTTCAAGCGCCCTTTTAATATCATCCTTTTGCAAAGTTACGTTATTTTCGACAGAGTTCAAAATATTTGCAATCAATTCTTGTTGAGCATTGAGTAGCTTCATTTTATCACTAATTTGTTCTACTCTTGGAACCTCCTCTACAACTGCTGGACCTTCTGTCGGCACAACTTGCGTTGGCTGATTTACTTCAAACTCTTGGTCAGTTTCTAGTGCATCATAATTAATATAATAGTCTGGAGTTTGAATAGGGCCATCGAAGTATACTTGTTGTTGACCTAATGCAGATATATAATATCCCAATTGAACATTATCATTTCTTGCAGTATCAATACCATTAGTCCAAACACCGAATTTGTACAAGTTTCCATAGTCGATTGCCTGCTTGAATGTAGCAAAATCACCTGGGCCGTACTCTGACATAGTATTATAGAATAAGTGACGGATTACATTAGTACTTGCAGTGAATCCAGTCATAACTCCTTTTTTAACCAATGGCACAATCGCAGATGTAGCAGGTGCTTCATAGCCCTGTATAGCCTGTTGAATCTGCAAGAAGGTTTGAATTGCACGCTTCTTAGATTCTGGGTTCTTAGTTATTTGTGGGTCTATATCTGGAGAGCTGTAAATATCATTGTCTTGGTCTACTAATTTCTCTAATAAAGTTGTTAAATTAGAATGAGTCTTACCTAAATTCTGTAAAGTCTTTACGATATAATTTGAAGGGCCATTTGGGTCATACTCTGGAAGAACTTTGAAATCCTTTAACATTTCAAACTGTTCTGCTGGAGAGATAGCCATACGCATATAATATGACGTATTTTTTACAGAATATTTAGTACTGTCATCTTGAGATTCAACCTGTCCTACAGCTTTTGTTTGTTTAACTGGTTTGATTTTACCCATTACCAATTCAGGGAACGAGTTCTTCAAATCGTTCAACATATTAGTAACTCTCAACTTAACTTCATTAAGTGCAGATTCACTTACTTGAACTCCGTCTCCTGTAGGGTCAACAGCAATTTTATCTTTTCTAAGCTCTTCTTCTGACGGAAGCAAATTACTGTTAAATGCATCAACTCCTCTGTTATACGCTTCGATATCCTGAACTGTAGCTTCATTAAGTCTCAACATACTGTACAAGAATCTTGCAGCTTCAACAGGTCTGGCTAGCATAAAGAACTCTTTAGCTCCATAGATTTTACCTCCATTTTCGCCTTCAAGCCTTCCCCACTCTCTCATAAAGTCTATTAGAGATAGTCCTTTAAGATTAAGATGTCCTTTAGTCACTTCAAAGAAGGGAGCAGTTTCTCCACTTTGTAGTGCTTCCATCTTCTGTAAGTGTCTATCCAATAACTCTGTACTAGTAACTCCCCAGAGGTCGTCACTCATAAATACTGTCGGATAGCCTTTAACAACTCTCTTAGCTTTTCCATCAAGTTCGACAGCTCCATCCATATAAACATCACTGAACAGTAATTCAGGATGGTCTCTTATAGTTTGGTCAAGAGTTCTACCTCTATTATATTTCTGTCTAACTATGTCTAACTTATTGTAGTTCTTATTTCTAAAGATTTTTCCACCAAAGGAAATTCCTTTTTTCTTAGCTTGGAAATCAGATAATCTGAAATATACCTGACCTTTTTGGTCTATCTTAGAGTTTAAAGTAGCTCTATCATTTAGTATATTTACAAAAGCTTGATTACCAGAACTTGCAATGATTTTATCAATAGCAGTAGTACTACCTAATGTAATATCAAGATAGCCATTCTTAGTCTTTAATTGGAATACGACCCTTCCGAATAATTCGTCCTGTTTAAGCTCTTTAAGATTTTCTACATTGTAAGCCTTATCGTATCCGGGTTTATATTTAGTTAGTTTTACTAACCAATTACCCTTAGCAATAGCAGCTTTAAATGCCCTAAATTTATCTTCTGATGTTCTTCCATCAAAGTAAAGTTCAATGAATGGTCTTAAAGCCTTGTATTGTTCTGAACCAGCAGATGATAATTTAGTTCTTACAATGTCCTTTAAATCAGCGGCAGACCTTTTGAATAAAGACCTCATGTAAGCAAGAGAAGAAAGTAAGTCTACTCCTTGTCCTGACTCAAGATTGATGTCTCTTATATCCTCAAGAGTCCTACCACTTATTAGATTTGCAAATCCTGATAAGTCTTCGTCTACTCCATTAGTAGATTTATAAGACTGAATAATCCCGTCCTCATTTATATTAAGAGCTAAATGATTGTAATAACTACCGATAGACATCGTTCTTGCTTTTATATCAGCATTAGGGTCACCAGTAGCATCCTCGTCCATTTTCTGTTCGATTTCTTTAAGTGCTTTAGGTAAATCATTTTCTTCAAAAACATTTCTTTTTAATACCTCTGCAGCAGCTTCATCTTCTTTAGAAGTGTCGTAAAGTCCTTGTTCAGCATTTGATGTTCCTTCTCCTGTATTTCCGTCAGTTGCAGGTGGAGTAGCTGGAGTTACTGGTACAGTTTCTCCTTCTTGTTCTCCTTCTGTTGTGGCAACTGGAGCTTCTTCTACATCTGGCTTGTTATCTTTAAGAACACTAAGAATTAATTTCTTATATCCATCAATATCATCAGCTTTAAGTTCAGAAGTACTTGTTGTAGAAGCCTTGTCTGATTTAGCAACCATGTTAAAGTCTTTCTTTACTATTAAGTTACCATCAGTAGAACGACTCATAAGAGTGTAGAAATACTTCAAGTTCTTGATAAACATGTTGGGATTGTTATCATCAGTCCATTTTACGTCTACAATAGTATATTTAAATTCAGAACCTTGAACGTCTCTTGAATCTCTAACAACTACTTGTTCTGGATACTTCTCTTCAAATTGATGGAATGTATCCTTTCTAAAGTATGAAAGTACATTGTCAGTGATAAGTGCAATTCTTTCTCCTTCTTTTAAGTTATTGATAAGTTTCTGTATATAGTCAACAGTTAATTCACTTTGATTTACTAGCTTATCTCCATGAAGAATAGCTTCTTTATCAGTAATAAGTTCATAATACTTTAGTAGAGACTTATTTCTTAAATCTCTCATTTCAGATTTAAGGCTTAATTTAGTTCCATTAAGCTGTGCATCCTGTTCTTTATCAATAAATCCAGATAATATAGAAGATATTTTATCAAGATTGTCTTTCTTGTGAACATTGTTGGCTCTAATACTTGAAGTAAGTACTGGGCTTCCAAAATACATACCAGTTAAGTCAAGTTCTTCTCCAGTTCTAGGATTAATTATTCCTTCCTGTTTGTTGTCTCCAAGAGCATAAATAATCATTTCTTTATCAGTAAACTTACTTAAGCTAGCAAGCATCTGCATTTCTAATCCAGAGAAGTGAGTAAACTCGTCTACAAATAATACATCTGGAAGAGCTGCAATATTTACATCTTCTTCTGTTAAGAAGTTTTGATTATATATTTCAGGATTTCCATCTACTAAGTATGGAGTATCAGTAGGCTTTGTTTCACCCGGGTTTCTAAATTCGCTGATAGCTTTCTTAGCTTTTTCCCAACCAGAGTCAGTTAATAAAGCTTGGAATAATTGTAGTCTATCGTAGCTCTTATCAATTCCAAGAGTAGCTGCAAGTCTTTCTCCAACGTCAGCTTTAGGACCAGATACCATCACACTAGCATCAGGATTGTCTACCTTAATCATATTGTAAGCTACCTTAGCAACACCAGTAGATTTACCTGTTCCAGCACCACCAAGTACAGTAATTATATTCTTAGTAAAGGTATAAACTAAAAATAAAATAAAAAATTCAAATACTATACTTAATAATTTTGTAATAAATATATATTTTTGGAAACTAAAAAGTCCTTGAAAAATTTTATGCTCAAGGACTTTCTTTTTATTCATTTTGATTATTCCAGTATTCTAACAACTGATTTTTAACCTTTTTTATTGTATTTATGCTTATAGGTAAACTTTGCATATTTTTCATCATTAAGTTATAGCCCTCAACATATTTTGTATTTTTCATATTTACAATAGTACCTTTATTTATGAAAATAAAATCTTCTGACTTTACATTATCCATAAAAGTATGTAAATGCTTTCTTTCTCTCTTAACTTCTCCATTTTTCATATGATAGCTTATGTACTTAGCCCTATAATCAATATACATAATATCTGACAATAAAATCTTATCTTTTTTAACATTAGACATTTCATAGAAATCTTTATCTTGGCTTAACTCTTTTACATATTCTTCAATTGTGGATAAAATTTTATCTTTCATATTTTCTTTTGGTATAAACCTAAAAGCCTCTACTTCAAAGGCATTATAAACATAATCCGTATAACTTGTTAAAAAAATAATAACAGGATTTTTTATATGTTCTTTTATAACTTTAGCTAACTCCATACCATCTAAATTTGGCATTTCTATGTCAAGTATAAACAAATCGTAATATTCGCCATTTTTAATTTCTTCAGCCAACTTTGTGCTATCATCAAATAAAGAAATCTCTAAATAAGATAAACTTTTGACTTCATTATAAACTGCTTTTAAAAATATCTCTTGGTCATCACAAACTGCTACTTTCATAAATCCTCCAAATTCTAAAAAAAGCCCCTAAATTGAAAACAATTTAAGGACTTTGAGCTATGCCGGTGGCGGGACTCGAACCCGCACGTAGTCACCTACAACAGATTTTGAGTCTGCCTCGTCTGCCAGTTCCGACACACCGGCTCATAACAGATTTATTTTAATATATTTTCATAAATTTGTCAAGATATTTTTAGACTATTCTCCCTTTAAAACAGCCTCTCCACATTTTAAACCATCTGTAGCAGCAGACATTATTCCTCCGGCATAACCACAGCCCTCTCCACAAGGATACAAGCCTTTTATAGATACAGAATTAAAATCTGTATTTCTTACTATTCTAACAGGAGATGATGAACGGCTTTCCACCGCTGTCATAATAGCATTATCCTGTGCAAAACCTTTAATTTGCTTATCAAAAGTCTTTATACCCTCCTGTAAAGCCTCATACATATAATCAGGGAATATATTTTTAAAATCTGATGGCGTAACAGCAGGTTTATAACTAGGTTTAATATCTCCTAATTCTAAAGTCTTTTGTGATTTAAGAAAATCTCCTACTTTCTGAACCGGAGCATTATAGTTTTCTCCACCCTCTACATATGCACTATGTTCAATTTTTCTCTGTAACTCTACGCCACCTAATACATCATCAGTTCCAAAATCCTCTGGTTGTATAGATACCAAAAGTGCAGAATTTGCATTTTCCTTATCTCTTGCGAAATAACTCATACCATTTACAGCTAATCTTTCTTTTTCTGACGATGCTGCTACTACAACACCACCTGGGCACATACAAAATGTGTAAACATTTCTTCCATTAGGCAAATGGGCTACCAATTTATAACTTGCTGGTGGCAAATATTTTGCAAATTTTCCATACTGACTTTCACTAATAAAGTCCTGTTTATGTTCAATTCTCACACCCATAGCAAAAGGCTTTTGTTCCATTTTTATATTCTGTTCCTTTAAAGAATAAAAAGTATCTCTTGCTGAATGTCCTATAGCTAGAATAAGAGAATTAGTTTTTATCTCTTTTTCAACACCATTATTGACATATTTAACTCCAGTTAATGTGCCATTTTCAGAAATCACTTCTGTCATTTTGCTATCAAAGAGTACAGTACCACCTAATCTTATAATTTCTTCCCTTATATTTTTTACAACTTTTATAAGATAATCTGTACCAATATGAGCTTTTGCCTCATAAAGTATTTCTTCCGGTGCTCCAAATTCTACAAATGTTTTTAATATAAAGCTATGACGAAAATCCTTAGTATTAGTAGTCAATTTTCCGTCTGAAAAAGTACCTGCTCCACCTTCTCCAAATTGAACATTAGATTCAGTATCCAGTACCCCTGTTTCAAAGAACTTATCAATATCAGCCTGTCTTTCTTCAACAGCCTTACCTCTTTCAAGTACAATAGGATTTGCTCCCGCTCTAGCCAATAAAAGTGATGCAAACATACCTGCCGGACCAAAGCCAACTACAATAGGAGGATTGATACATTTATTTTCAGGAATTGTGTATAAAACTTCCTTATACTTAGAAACATCTTTTAATTTCAAATATTTATCCTCATTTTCAACATCAAATTTTAAAGAGAATAAATAAAACACATTTTCCTTATCTCTTGCATCAATAGATTTTTTTACAATACTTAAATCTTTAATAGCATTACAAGATACTCTTAATATCTTCCCTACTTTTTTAGCCAAAATCTCTTTATTAACTTTTACATCAGCCTTAATTTTAACATTTGAAATTTTAAGCATATTAACCCTTTCTAAAACTCTCTACAGCACTTCTGCCAGCAAGTCTACCACTACTCCATGCCCATTGTAAGTTGTAGCCACCGCAGTCGCCATAAATATCTAAAACTTCGCCACAGGCATAAAGTCCATCTACAATATAAGATTCCATAGTTCTGTCATTAAAATCTTCTGTAAGTATGCCACCGGCTGTAACCTGTGCATTTGTAAAGCCTTTTGTACCAGTAACCTGAATTTGATAATCTTTAATATATGATGCCATAGCCCATAAAAGCTGATTATCTAACTTGCTAACAGGAAATGACAATTTTTCAATGCCAGCTCGTCTAGCAATTAAATTTCCTATTCGCTTATTTAAAAGACCTACAAAATAATTTTCCATAGTCAAGTGACCTAAAGCGTCTTTTCTGCTTTTCAATATGTCAAATATTTCCTTAGGAGAATACTCAACCATAAAATCCAAAGCAATAGTTAAGTTCTTTTTAAAAGCAACTTTTGTGGAAATCTGGAATATAGGTGGACCTGAAAGTCCATAATCTGTAAACAAAACTTCACCATATTCACTGGCAATCTCCCTATCTTTGTGGATAAGTGACACCCCACCAGTAAATTTTATACCTTGTAAACTTTTAACTTCTCTTGGTTCTGTTTTAATTTGCACTAAAGCCGGTGCAGTATTAGTCATACCATGTCCTAAGTTTTTGAGCAAATCAAAAGCTGAACCGTCAGAGCCAAGAGCTGGTTGTGCACAGCCACCACCGGCAACTATAACTCTATCTCCTCTTACAACTTCTCCATCTTTTGATGTAATTTTAAAAGACTTATTATTTCTTGAAATATCGGCAACATAGAAACCTGTTTTTATTTCTATACCAAGTCTAGCAATTTCATTTCTTAAAGCATCAGAAATTGCACTTGCCTGTTCGGAAAACGGATATAACTTTCCCTCATTTTCCTCTTTTGGAAAAACTCCCATTTGATTAAAAAAGTTTACCGTATCATTTACGGTAAACTCCTTTAAACTATAGGCTGTGAAACTGCTGTCTTTTCCATAATAATTTTTAACAGAGGCATTGAGATTGCTATAATTGCATCTACCATTGCCTGTGGCAAGAATTTTCTTACCTACTCTGTCCAGTCTTTCTAATATTAAAATTTCAACTTTTTCATCAGTGTGTGCTGCCTCAATAGCCGCAGCCATTCCGGCAGCACCGCCTCCTATAATAATTATTTTCATTACTCACCTGTACCAATAACAACAACAATATCGTATTCAGAAGCAACTGTTGGGTCTGTAACAACTTCACAGCCATCAAAAGACTTTTTAAGCTGTTGTCCCATACCATCTTCTTTTACATAAATTCTTGTTTTACTTATTTTTTCGCCACTATATGTTCCAATAGAAGATACATTATAGCCTTCCCCTTCAAGTTCCTGCTTAACCTTAGTAGCCATACCATTTGCATAACCACCATTAAGAACCTGAATAGTTAACTCGGCATCATTGTAATTTCCAGCATTTGCCTCTGCATTCTGCTGTGACTCTCTTTCAGCAATTATTTCATTACTTGGTCTTGAGAATATGTCATAAGCAAGTTTATTTGTTTCTTCCTCGTCCATAACATATCCGCCTACAAAACCGTACATTGAGCCGATTTCGCCCGGTAAAGTATATGTATTTACCTTATTGCTATCAAACTGCTTTAATACATTTATATACTTTATAGCATCAGTAATCTTCATATCTGTTGTAATATATTTAAAGAAAGTATTAATATAAGCAGATGGATTAGAGAATATAGTATCTGCATTCATAACTTGCTTTAAGAACTCTTTAATAAAGTTCTGCTGTGTTTCAACACGACCTATATCCTGATTGTCATAACCCTTTCTGAATCTTACAAGACCTTCTGCCTGTTTACCATTAAGTTTCTGAGGACCAGCCTTTAAGTGAATTGCAAGGTCCTGACCAGGGTCATCATAGTCCATATCAATTGGAACATTGTACTCAATACCACCAATGGAATCAACAAGGTAATCAAATGCCTCAAAACTAACTTTAACATAAAAGTCAATATTAGTATCAAACATAGTATTAAGCTGTTTTTCCAAAAGCTCCATACCATATTTATCGCCACCATAGTGATGAATAGCATTTATCTTCATACCATGCTGTCCTGGTTCTGGGAATTCTTCATTCATCTTATTAAAAGTATCATCATCAACTCTTACAAGAGTATCTCTCGGTACTGAAATAAGATTTAATTCTCCTAAAACCGAATTGTAACAACCTACAATAATTGTATCCGTTCTTGTTCCGTCATCATCAACACCAACAATAAGGAAAGTCGTTCTTTCTGGAAGTTTTGGTGTTACCATTTCAGAAATCTTTGTAACCGGTGTTTCCACCATACCGTCATCATCAGGATTATCATTGATGTATGTCCAGCCAAAATAGCCGAGAACGGCAACACAATAAAGACCTAAAACAGCCGCCAAAATCATAAAGAATTTGGCCTTTAAAGTTCTCTTTTTCTTAGGTTTATTTGGCTTATTTTTCGTAGCCTTCACCTTTTCTTTTACAACTTTTGCCTTTTTTTCCTTCTTTTTTCTTCGCCCGCTGTTTCTACTTCTTCTGCGGCTGGGAGTTTCCTCGAAGTCGTAGTCGTCGTAATCGTCATATCTGTTTTTACTCATTTCTTCCTCCTAAATAAGCCTACAAATTATTTGTTTGGCTTAAAAGAACTCTTAAGTGAAACAATACGGTTAAACACAAGATGTTCTTCTGTACAATGCTTGCTATCAGCAACAAAATATCCGTTTCTCATAAACTGGAATCTATCCATAGGCTTAACACCCTTTATAGATGGCTCAATATAAGCCTTTACAGTAGTAAGTGAATTAGGATTCATACTGTATCCGTTTTCTGAATTTTCATCTGGTACTACAAGATTTTCGTATAAGTTTACATCAGCAGTAACAGCAGTTGCTGCATTTACCCAATGAACTGTACCCTTAACTTTTCTTGCTGTAAAATCAAGACCGCTCTTTGTAGCTGGGTCATAAGTACCATGAATTTCAACTACCTTACCGTTTTCGTCTTTTACAAAATCAGTACAAGTAACAAAGTATGCACCCTTTAATCTTACTTCATTACCAACAGCAAATCTAAAGTATTTCTTAGGAGGTTCTTCCATAAAGTCAGAAGCCTCAATATAAAGTTCTCTTGAGAAAGGAACTTCTCTTTTACCCATTTCTTCATTCTTAGGATGATTTTCAACTTCAAGCATTTCAGTCTGACCCTCTGGATAATTTGTAATAACCAACTTAATAGGGTCTAAAACTGCCATAACTACAGGAACTTTTGGCTGTAAATCTTCTCTGATACAATATTCAAGCTGTGCTAAATCAACAACTGAATTAGCCTTTGAAACACCAACCATATTACAGAAATTTCTTATTGATTCTGGAGTATAGCCTCGTCTTCTGATACCAGAAAGTGTTACAAGTCTAGGGTCGTCCCAACCATCAACCTGCTTTGTTTCAACAAGGTTTCTTAAATATCTCTTACCCATAATAGTGTCTGCAAGATTAAGTTTAGCAAACTCTACCTGTCTAGGCTTTGTAGCCTTAGGAAGTGTAATATTATTTACAACCCAGTCATATAAAGGTCTGTGGTCTTCAAATTCCATTGTACAAATAGAATGTGTAATACCTTCAATAGCATCTTCAACAGGATGTGCAAAATCGTACATCGGATAAATGCACCACTTATCTCCTGTAGTATGATGATGTATATGAGCAATTCTGTAAATAACAGGGTCACGCATATTAATATTAGGTGATGCCATATCAATTTTAGCTCTTAAAGTCTTTTCGCCATCTCCAAATTCGCCATTTCTCATTCTCTGGAAAAGGTCAAGGTTTTCTTCAATACTTCTGTTTCTGTAAGGACTTTCCTTACCAGGTTCAGTAAGTGTACCTCTTGCCTGACGAATTTCCTCTGCATTCATATCACAAACGAAGGCAAGACCTTTCTTAATAAGTTCTACGGCAAAATCGTACATCTGTTCAAAGTAGCTTGAAGCAAAAAACAATCTATCTTCCCAATCAAAACCAAGCCACTTAATATCATTTTTAATTGATTCAACAAATTCTGTATCCTCTTTAGCAGGATTTGTATCATCAAATCTTAAATTGCACTTACCACCGTAATATTCTGCTAATCCAAAGTTAAGGCAAACGCTTTTTGCATGACCTATGTGAAGATAGCCATTAGGCTCTGGTGGGAATCGTGTAATTATTTTTGAGCAATCATCGCCTAAATCTTCCTGAATAAGGCTGTGAATAAAATTGCCTGTACCACCTAAGCCATTTTCTTTGTTATTATCTTCCATTATTTTGTCCTCCTAAAAATTCTTAGTTTGGAAATCTCTGTGGCAAAAACCTTTTCCACAGTGGGGACAAACCCCTATTTTCAATATTTCATCCCCTGTTTCCACAGAAAGTGTATAGTCAAGCATTACCTTCGTATGCTCTCCCTTTTCAGGGCAATTATGAAAAGTGTAATAGAAACTTGTTGTTTCCTCAAAGTCCTTTACACCTTGAAAACTTTTTAGTGTTTGAAGTAAATCCAAATATATCACCCACATTTTGCATTACTAATTCATTTATTATAATATATCTTGTTGAAATATGCAAGTTATGTTATTATTAATTGTGAATATTTTTCTAATTTAGGAGATGTAAAAGTGTATAATTTCAATATAGAACCCTCACAAATTAAGCTTTTTATGAACAAATTGCTTATTGAAAATAGCTTTGATGATTTTGAACTAAGAGAATGTACTATTGCAACAAAGGCTACATTTTCAATAGACGGCAAATTTAACAAGGATTGGAACGAAAATGAAAATAAAGTTTTCTGTAACTGGAGTGAAATTCGTCCTCTTGCTTTTGAAATTATAAAAGGAAAACAAAAACCCCTTTATATGAAATATGTCTTTGCATATTCTGACGAAAAAGCTCTTACATTCCACCCTAACGCAAAAGCTTGTTTTGTAAATATAGTTTTCAAAAACGATGTTGTAACTGTAAGCACAGGTACAGCACAAATTGAATTTTCAATGAACCACGACCTTGACCAAGTTTGGGATAGTTTTGTGTCTGAGTTTTTCAAGGCTTTAGGTATTACTGAAGTAAGGTAAATTTATTTTTCTTACACTTAACTATACCATCTTTTTGCAGTTTCCCTATTTCAGTTGACAAGGCACTTCTGTCAACTGAAAGATAATCTGCAAGCTGTTGGCGATTAAATGGTATTTCAAAAGTTAGTGAATTATTTTTCATTGACTCCCCTGATAGATAGGAAAGCACTTATCCCTTATAGTTTTCTTTTTAATATGCTCTATTTTTCTTGTAAAATTCAAATTTTTTTTTGCTAAATTCACAAGCATATTTCTTATTATTTTTCTCTGACAATCTTCTCTTTTTATATTTCCCTCAAGTATTTTTTCAACATTAAAGAACATTACTTCTGTTTTTTCTAAGGCCTCTACACTTATTTCAGCTGTACTGTTTTTAAGGCAAGCAAAAGTTTCTGCAAAAATATCTCCTGAAAGAAGCTCCGAAATAACACTTCTATTTCCCCAAAAATCTTCTTTTATAACTATAGCTTTTCCGGAAATCATAATCCCAAAAGATTTTATAATATCCCCATTTCTTATTATAAAATTTCCTTTTTCATAACTTATTTTTTTAGGAGTTAAATCAATTAAAGTCGCTCTTATTTCCTCATCACTTAAACCATTAAATATAATTGATTTTTTCAACACACTTATATATTTCTCCAAATCAAATTCTCCTTTTTTAAAAAATGTTGTAATTACAACAGAATTAGTTTTTTAAGTATATTATAATTTACTCATAAATTCAAGAAAAGAAAAGGAGATTTATAATATGGAAAATAAAATGTTTTGCTTTCAATGTGAACAGACAGCAGGTTGTTCAGGCTGTACTGGTAAAGCTGGTGTATGTGGAAAGTCTGCATTAACAGCTAAACTTCAAGACCAATTAACAGGTGCATTAATTACCCTTGCTAAAAAGAATGAAATTAATGAAGTAAACACAAAAGCCATAATTGAAGGTCTTTTCACTACAATAACAAATGTTAGTTTTAACGATGAAACTCTTAAACAGCTTATAGACAAAGTCCACTCTCTAAGTGGCAACACATCAGACTACGATATGTCTAATCTTTGGAACGAAAACGAAGATATTCGCTCATTAAAATCTCTCATACTTTTTGGTATAAGAGGTATGGCTGCCTATGCTTATCACGCTATGGTCTGTAATTATACTGATAATGATGTAAATGAATTTTTCTACACTTCACTTTCAGCAATAGGTAGTGATTTATCACAAGAAGAACTTTTACCTCTTGTATTAAAAACAGGAGAAATTAACCTTAAATGTATGGCATTATTGGATAAAGCTAATACAGAAACTTTCGGCAATCCTGAGCCTACAAAGGTTACTCTTGAAATAGAAAAAGGACCTTTTATTGTAATTACTGGTCACGACCTCTATGACTTAAAACAGCTTTTAGAGCAAACAAAGGATAAGGGAATTAATATTTATACTCATGGAGAAATGTTACCAGCTCATGGCTATCCAGAACTTAAAAAATATCCTCACTTAAAGGGCAACTTCGGTACAGCATGGCAAAATCAGCAAAAGGAATTTGACAATCTTCCCGCTCCTATTCTCTACACAACAAACTGTCTTATGCCAGTAAAATCTAGCTATGCTGACAGAGTTTTTACAACTGAAATGGTTTCTTATCCAGAAATGGTACACATTGGAGACAATAAAGACTTTACTCCTGTTATAGAAAAAGCTCTTGAATTAGGGGGTTATACTGAAAATCAAATAAGAACTGGTATTAATGGTGGTTCAAGTGTTATGACCGGCTTTGGTCACAATACAATATTATCTGTAGCAGATAAAGTTGTTGACGCTGTTAAGAATGGGGATATTAGCCACTTCTTCCTTGTTGGTGGCTGTGACGGTGCAAGAGTTGGTAGAAATTATTATACTGAATTTGTAAAGCAAACACCTAAAAATAGCATTATTTTAACTCTTGCCTGTGGCAAATTTAGATTTAATGATTTAGATTTAGGCACAATAGACGGACTTCCTAGAATTATGGATATGGGACAATGTAATGATGCCTATAGTGCAATAAAAGTTGCTGTTGCACTTTCTGAAGCCTTTGGTTGTGGAGTAAATGAATTACCTCTTTCTATGGTACTTTCTTGGTACGAGCAAAAAGCTGTTTGTATTCTTTTAACTTTGCTCCACTTAGGTATCAAGAATATTTATTTAGGACCAACTCTCCCTGCTTTTGTATCTAAAAATGTGCTTAACTTCTTAGTTGAAAATTATAACATTTCCCCAATAAGCACTCCTGAAGAAGATTTAAAGAAAATTTTAGGCTAAACTCAAAACAAACTATTTTAAATTTACTACTACAAAAGGCTGTTGAAAACTCATACTTTTCAACAGCCTTATTTTTATTTATAAACTTCTAACCATTTGCCTTTCCAAGCATATAAAACCATCAATACTGTACCTAAAGCCCATGAAACAGGGTATAATATGAAAATTCCGTCTATAGAATTAAACATTGGTAATATAAATTGTACCCACACAATTCTAAACAAGCACATAGATACTAACAATACCACCATAGGTGGAACACTCTTTCCAGTACCTCTGACTGTTCCTGCCAATGATTGCAAAATGCTAAGTATAAAATAAAATGGACAGAAGAACATAATTGCCATTCTGCCATAGGCAATTACATCTTTATCTTCTGTAAACAATCTCATAATTTCGTTTGAGAACAACAATATTAAAGCACCAGTTACTACGGTGTAAATCATTCCCATTCCTATAGTTGTCCACATACCTTTTTTTACTCTGTCAATTTTTCCAGCACCATAATTCTGACCAACAAAAGTTGTTACAGCCATACTAAAACTCATAACTGGCAAAATATTAAAACCATCTATCTTCATATACGCACCAAAACCAGCCATAGCTAATGCTCCAAAACTATTTATACTAGCCTGTACAAGTATATTTGAAAATGAAATAACCATATTCTGTATGCCTGTTGGTAAACCTATTTTTATAATACGGATTGCCATTTTACTATGGCATTTAATCTTCTTCAAGTCCACTTTGTAACTATCATTACTTTTCATTAAGAAAATTAATGCCAAAACGCAAGAAACAACCTGACTAATATCTGTTGCTATAGCAGCTCCGGCTACACCCATTTTAAGGAAACTAATTAATATTATATCCAATATTATGTTAGTAACTGAGGCATAAGCAAGGTAAATCAGCGAACGCTTTGAGTTGCCAGCTGCATTTAAAATACCTGCTGACATATTGTAAACAACATTAAATATTAATCCGCAAGAATACAATCTTAAATATGTAATTGATTCATTTATTACATCATCAGGTGTGCCCATTAATCTTAATATAGACGGAGTGAATATTACACCACCTATTGTCAAAACAACACCTAAAATAATTGCAATAAAAAAAGCTGTATGAACAGCATCTTGAGTAGCCTTTTTATCATTTGCTCCTAAAAATTGTGCCACTATTACACCAGCACCAACAGAAGCACCTTGACTAAATGCAATTAACAAATATATAAGTGATGTACTTGAACCAACAGCTGCTAAAGCCTTACTTCCAACAAAGTTTCCAACAATAATAGAGTCGGCTGTGTTGTATAACTGTTGTAACAAATTGCCTAAAATCAAAGGTATTGAAAAAAATAAAATATTTTTCCATATTTTACCCTCTGTCATAAGGTTTGATTTTGAATTTTCTTTTTCCATTAAATTTCTCCCTCTTTGACAACATCTTTCCAGAGATATATTATAATCACATTATTCTTTAATATCAAGCTAAAAAAAGGAATATACAATTTCTCGTATATTCCCCAAAGTATCAATAACCCTTATATAAAGTCATATATTTTAGTAAAATCTAATACAAAATCTATTTTTCCGATAAATGGTCTTGTATAACAAAATCATCTATGCTAAAAAATTTAACTTGTGAGCGTTCTATTTTACATTTACTTAGCATAACTATTATTTCCGTTAATAATACTATAAAAAAGCCAAGTTATACTGGACTTTTCCGACAGACTAAAGGCTATGGAAGAAAACCATAGCCCTTATTGTTTATATTACTTTAATAAGTATTTAACTGGATTTTTTTACTATCTTTTGTAACAAAGCCAAATGCAGCAAGTGAATCAAAAGCAACAAACATTCTACCTTCGCCATTTACAGATTTACTATATTCTGAAGTATTTTCACAAATAACATTTATAGATGTAGCCTGTGCCTCGTAAGCTACTTTACCCTCAGGATAAGCTACTACATCAATAGGGGATAGCATTTTATCTCCATTTCGAATTATTGTTACAAGTGAATTTTCATTATCTTTTGTAAAAGATACATCAAAGCCATAGTTATTTAATGAATTACAATTTACATAGTATTCTCCGCCGTAAGTATAAAGTTGTATAGCATTACCGTCTATCAAACATTCTGTATTTGTATAGGCTATGTAGCCCTTGCAAGTTACGGTGTATGATGCACTTTTATATCCATTTGTTACCGTA
>OGCO01001000.1_pt1 | contig 45667 bp, 38 predicted proteins | sample 1570171 | NCBI WGS metagenome assembly OGCO01 (sample SAMEA4370583, study PRJEB24528) | human gut metagenome
GTGATGAGGGTGGAGGTCTGCTTCACCCGGATAAACTCATTATCCGCCATGCCGTCCAGCGCAGACTGGATATAACTCTGCTTCTCTCCCAGATTGGAGCCGAGAGCGATATAGGCCGTGTGCCAGCCCCGGCGGATGCGAACGCTCACGCTCTCAAACTCCAATGGAATGGGCGCCTCCGGCTTTCTGAGTTCCAGCTCCACCGCGTGGATGAGCGGATAGCGCAGCAGCAGCGTTTGTGCGGCCTGCTCCGCCGCCGCCTCCAGCAGTTTGAAGGTATGCTCCGTCAGAAAGGACACCAGAAACTCCGCTGCATCGGCATAGCTGGTGCTGTCCTCCAGCGCGTCGCTCTTCCCTGCCCGACGGGTATCGGTTTCCATAACAACAGAGAGCACAAAATTCTGCCCCTGCTCCGTCTCAAAATCGAACACGCCGTGGTGGGCAAAAAAGCGCAGATCATCAATTCTGATCTGATCCACAGCTCACTCTGCCTCCAGAATGGCGCGAGCCATACGGATGGCCCGGACATTCTCCCTCACGTCGTGGACGCGCACAAAGGAGCAGCCCTTCTCCACCGCCAGGACAGTGGTGACCAACGTGCCCTCCATCCGCTCCTCCGCGGGCAGATCCAGCGTCAGACCGATGACGGACTTACGGCTGGTACCCAGCAGAATAGGCAGGTCAAAGCGGTTCAGCTCCTCCAGATGGTGGATGACCGCAAGATTCTGCTCATAGGTCTTGCCGAACCCGATGCCCGGATCCAGAATGATCTGGTCGGGGTCGATGCCCGCGTCCTCGGCGATGGCCAGGCTCTCCTCCAGATCTGCGCAGATGTCCGGAATGAGCATACGGTAATCGCTGTTCTCCCGGTTGTGCATCAGGCAGCAGGGCACACCGTATTTTGCAATGACCGGGCCCATTTTTTCGTCATATTTCAGGCCCCAGATGTCATTGATAAGGTCTGCGCCCGCCTTCAGGCCGGCCTCCGCCACGGCGCTCTTGTAGGTATCCAGCGAGACCGGCACATCAAAGCGGGCCTTCACCGCCTCAATAATGGGGGCGACCCGGTCGATTTCCTCCTGGTCGGACAGCTTTGTATAGCCCGGACGGGTAGATTCACCGCCGATGTCCAGCACATCCATGCCGTCCACCAGCATCTCCTCAACATGGTGGAGGGCGGCATCCATGTGGTTGAACTTCCCGCCGTCCGAGAAAGAGTCCGGGGTGACATTCAGGATGCCCATCACATAGGTGGCACCCCGAGTCTGAAAGTCTCTTGTTCCGATCTTGATCGTTTTCATAGTTCTTAAAACTCCAAAGAATGATTCTTTTTCTCCTCCGGCCAGTTACACTCCCCCACTGCGGGGCAAGCGTAGCAGGGCCGGCTTTTTTTATCTGCCCGGTAGAGCAGCCGCCCCAGCGGGGCGGTCACTCCCGGAGCACGGTGGCCGCCGATAGCGGTCAGAATTTCCATGATCTCCTGCTCCGTAAAGCCACAGTCCTCCAGAATGGGGCGGGCCAAACGCGCCCCCGCTTCGTCGTGGGGTGTTCCGTCCCGATACTGGACCGCGCGGCCGATGTCGTGGAGCAGAGCTGCCGCATAGAGGGTCTCCTGCGCAATGCCAAATTCCGCCTCTCGGTCATAGATATACATGAGCCGGGCCACGTCCAGCAGGTGCTCCAGACCGTGGCGGCAAAAAATGCGCTCCCGCTCCTGCTCATGAAGCTCCGCCAGTGCGGCGGTGAACGTCGGGTGGCGAAGGATCGCATCCACGCGCTCCATCACTTCACCATCTGGAAGAAGCGGTTCTGGAGTGCCATGTCATTCTCAAAGCACCCCCGACAGGCCACGGTGACGGTCTGCGTGCCCGGCTTGCGCACACCGCGCATGGTCATGCACATATGCTCCGCCTCCAGCATCACCATGACTCCCTGGGGGGACAGCGTGTCCATAATGGCATCACAGATCTGGCCCGTCAGCTGCTCCTGGATCTGAGGCCGCCGGGCGAACACCTCCACCGTGCGGGCCAGCTTGCTGATACCCACCACCCGGCCATTGGGCACATAGGCGATGTGCGCCTTGCCGAAAAACGGCAGCAGGTGGTGCTCGCAGATGGAGTGGAAGGTGATGTCCTTCTCCACAACCATTTCATCTCTATCCACAGAGAAGGTCTTGCTGAGATGCACTGCCGCGTCAGCTTCCAGACCGCCGAACACCTCATGGCACATACGGGCGATCCGGTCCGGAGTATCTGCGAGCCCCTCCCGGTCGGGATCCTCGCCAATGCCCTCCAGCAGCAGCCGCACCGCCTCTTTGATCTTTGCTTCATCCATCGTCTGCATTCACTTCCATCTTCGCGTTATCCGCTTCTCATTTGATATATCATTATAGCGCAAGTTTCCCCCGGTGTAAAACGAAAATCATTGTCTTTCCGCCAATCTCTGATATAATATGAGAGTGATTTTAGGAGGATTTATCTATGGATCTTTTTCTTTGTGACTACGGCGAAGGCTGTCACCCGAATATTTTGAAGGCGCTGGAGCGCACCAATCTGGAGCAGACCCACGGCTATGGCATGGATCCCCACTGCGATCATGCCCGCGCACTCATCAAAGAGGCCTGTCAGGCCCCGGAGGCTGACGTGCACTTTCTGGTGGGCGGCACCCAGACCAACACCACGGTAATTGCCTCCATCCTGCGCCCTCATCAGGGCGCACTGTGTGCCGACAGCGGCCATATCAACGTTCACGAGACCGGTGCGATCGAGTCCACCGGCCACAAGGTACTCCCCCTCCCCGCCGAAAACGGAAAGCTGAGCGCCGATACTATTGAAAAGGCCATTGCTGCCCACCGGAAGGACGAAAGCTTTGAGCACATCGTTCAGCCCGGTCTGGTCTACATCTCCCACCCCACGGAATATGGCACTCTTTATACCCGTGCGGAACTGGAAGCCATCTCCGGGGTGTGCCGCAGCGCGGGGGTGCCTCTGTTTGTGGACGGTGCCCGGCTGGGCTACGGTCTGGCCGCCGACGGCACCGATGTGACCCTGCCTGTACTGGCAGAGCTGGCCGACGTGTTCTATATCGGCGGCACCAAAGTGGGGGCTCTCTTTGGAGAGGCGGTCGTCATCACCAACCCGGCATGGAAGCAGGACTTCCGCTACCTCATCAAGCAGCGGGGCGGTATGCTGGCCAAAGGACGTCTGCTGGGCATTCAGTTTGAAGAGCTGATGACGGATGGGCTCTACACTCAGCTGGGCCGCCACGCCGACGAGCTGGCCTACCGGGTACGGGACATTTTCCGTGCCGCCGGTTATCCCATGCTCTTTGACTCCCCTACCAACCAGCAGTTCCCCATTCTGCCCGATGCAGATTATGCAGTACTCCGCAGCATCTCCGAGGGTGAGTTCTGGGCCCGGGTGGACGAAAGCCACTCTGCCATTCGTTTCTGCACCAGCTGGTGCACCACCAAAGAAGCCGTTGACCGGCTGGAAGCGGCGGTCTGCGCGCTCATGCAAGCAAAGGAGTATTAAACTATGGACTTCCACATCATCCACCACAACCACAACGTCGCCGACCTGAACGCCTCACTCGCCTTCTACGAAAAGGCGCTGGGCATGAAGGAGTGCCGCCGGAAAGAGGCGGCGGACGGCTCCTTCATCATCGTCTATCTGACCGACAAGGCAGCCAATTTTGAGATCGAGTTGACCTGGGTAAAGGATCATCCTCAGAAATACGATCTGGGCGAATGTGAGTTCCACCTGGCCTTCGGCGTGGCCAAAGAGGATTTCGATGCCGCTCACGACCTCCATGCGAGCATGGGCTGTATCTGCTTTGAAAACCCCTCTATGGGCATCTATTTCATCGAAGATCCCGACGGCTACTGGCTGGAGATCGTACCCGGCAAATAAGCACAGCCCGCAAAAAGCTCCGCTCTGACGAGCGGAGCTTTTTGATTATGTCAACTCGCCCAGAAGTGCAGTACAGCCCTCCAGTACGTCCCGCCAGGTTGCCTCAAAGTCGCCGGTGTACCACGGGTCGGCCACGTCACCGGGCCGATCGGTGTGATCCATGAGGAGGGACACCTTTCCCGCATCGTCCGAGCCGATGATGCGGCGCAGATTGCGCAGATTGTTGTGATCCATGGCCACGATCAGGTCGTAGTGATCATAGTCCTGCCGGGTCATCTGGCGGGCAGTTTTGCCTACACAGGAAATGCCGTGCTCCGCCAGTTTCCGCCGCGCGGGCGGATAGACCGAATTGCCCAGTTCTTCCCGGCTGGTGGCCGCTGAGGCGATCTCAAAAGCATCTGAAAGGCCCACCTTGGCCACCAGATCCTTCATCACAAATTCGGCAATCGGACTGCGGCAAATATTGCCGTGGCATATAAACAATATTCGCTTCATATTTTAAAACTCCATTCTATGCAATTTTATGCTGAAATATGCTCATTCTACTCGATAATTGAGAACCAAATATTCATCATTCTCATTTTACTCTCTGGCATATGATGATATATTGTGATATATCTTTTCCTTCAATGGTAGCATAAATGGTAGTAAATTGGTTTTTCATACTACTTGAAAAAAATTATCACATTGATGACAAACTACGCTGTTTTGATTACTCTCAGCCCGAGTTCATTCTGAGAAGTCTGTAATTGAATACGTTGCAATTCTTCCCACGCATCCTCAAGACCCAGATGTGTGTAGGTATTCATCGTAATACTGATCTCAGAATGCCCCATTAGATATTGCAAAGTTTTAGGGTTCATGCCGCTTCTGGCTTTGTTCGAACAATATGTATGGCGACAAACATGGGGGGTAATCTTAGGCAATTCATCCTTATAAATCCGATTATACTTCTCTACACTGTGTTGGAAGTACTTCTCCCAGTGCATCGCTACCATAGGACGTCCATCCTTGTCTAAGAACAGAAAACCAGAGTAGCCGTCAATGACTGGTTCCGTAGCTGGAGCTTTTCGTTTCTCTATAACTCTCTTAAAGCACTTGTAAACTTCATCCTCCATTGGGAGAACTCTGGTGCCTGCGGTAGTCTTAGTAGACTCAATATACTTGATTCCATCGCTACCGCGTTGAAGCTGGTGATCAATTCGGATTGTTTTGTGCTCCATATCTAAATCACCTAGAGTTAAGCCTACAAACTCAGAAATACGCAAACCAGTATGAAACAAAATGAACATCCCATCGTAATAACGGCTGTAGTGCTTATCCTCCTTTATAAAGGTAAGGAACTTACGCTGCTGAGCGCGTGTGATTGCCTCTCGTATGACCGAATCATTGACAATGACCTTTACTAATTCAAAATCAAACGGATTCTTTCGGATATAATCATCCTCAACCGCCATAGCAAAAGCTGGCCGCAATACACCGCGAATACTATGAATCGAACTGTAACTCCGTTTGTCCTCTTTTTGGAGTTTAATCAAAAACAGTTTTGCATCAGAATGCCGAATTTTCTTAATAGGAATTGTTCCAAAGGCTTCCTTTGATAGAATGTTAACCACAGTCTTGTATCCTGCTTTTGTTGTTTTCTTGACCCCTGTTTTCGTTGCAATATATTTTCGAACCAACTCCAGCACAGTCATAGTGCCGCCCTGACTATCTATCCCGTCAAATAAATCTTTTTGCACCTCGCGGATCTTCTCACGCAAGGACAAATCCTTTCGCCTTCCGGCAGGAAGTTTATCAGTCGACTCCAGTCGCCACGAATACAGAAAATGTGGCTTATGCAGAATGTCATAGTATTTGTAAACATACCGCCCATCAGCATTCTGACTTTCCCCATTTCGCAAAATGCGATTTTTATTATCTCGGCGCTTCTCGCTCATACTATTTCTCCTTTCCATGCGACAGCCCCGAACATGGCATATCATAGTATAACATAGTCCTCAACTGATTTCATTATTTTAGATAACATCCATGTCATTCAGAAATGCTTCAAATTTTTTCCTCTTAATCATTATTTTCACGCCATTTTGGATAAACAATCCTCTATACTTGTATTCTTCGATCATACCCCGCAATTTTTTCTCCCCTATCCCGAAATAGACAGCTGCCTCACCAATCGTCAACGCATACTTTTCACAGATACGCACATCCTTCTCCTTCAAAGTATCACCTCCAATTATCATGTCATTCTCACATAATCTTCACCCCAAATCATCGAAAATCAAGGCCGCAAGAATAAGCTGGATTCCCATACAATATCGTAATCCAACTCATTGTATCTGGCCTTGATTGTGTCGCTTTTCTCCCGCACCCTGTTCCTGGCACCCTGCCTTTTGTGACAGCATACCGTATGCAAGCACATTGGCACGCTCGCTCCTAACCTCCTCCCTGAAAGGTCGTGGCCTGCTTCGCCTGTGCTGGTATCCCATGCGGACGATCATTCAATTTTCAAGGTACAAGCTGGCAGATTTGACTATTTACCCGCCTTTCACGGAGGGCGAACTCTCGCCCCCTGTGAAAGATTGATAAATTATACGGTTACCGCAATTCAAAATGATCCCGTAATTCTTTGATGAGTTTGTATTGGAGTGCCTGATAAAGATCCTCATCATAGCAGATGTACTTATTTCCTACATCGTCATAAAGCTCAAGCCTGCACAACTCTAGCATATATCCACGATAGAAGTCCAAAATTTTCATAGTTGACTCTGGATCTAATTCTTTTGCTGCTTTGATCGTTTCAAATGAAACTCGATGTGCTGGAGCACATTTCTTCTTAATTCTCTTTTTCAAGCATTTCCCTCATTTCCTTTAACGCTCGTGTTCTGGAAGCCTGTACAGCGCTTCTTACCCTGTTTAACTTAACACCGATCTGTTTATCAGTGAGTCCGCAAAAATAGGACAGCAACACAATTTGGCGCTTACGCTCAGGGAGAGCATACATCGCTCGCGCCAACGCATCATTCTCAATTCCAATAGGATGTCCCAAATCATAAAAGAAGAATTTTTCCTCGCTCTCGTGCCGATCTGTACATAACGGTTCTGGCTGAATACCAGCTGGCAATTCGGAAATCACAATTTCTTTTGTGTCACGCCATTGCCGTTCTCGATACCAATCACGCGCAAAATTTCTCATAACCTTCTTTCCAAAGCTGTCAAACTGGCACTCATTGCGATATATCGCTTCTTTTGACCATTGCATATTTTCACCTCCTCGCGCACTGTTTTGTGTCGAAATCCCGGTGAACTTGTCTGATACTAACTATCACGATTAAATGGCAGTCAAATGCCACCTTTTCCAAAAATTTTTCTTCAACAAAAAAAGAAGAGCTTTTCACTGTTGAATCTAGTGAAAAGCCCTTCTTGCTCTGTAGTTGTATTAACTTTTTCCGTGTTTATCTTGACTGTACCAAGGTACTAAGCCAAGTAAAATGAGGATTGACCCGCAATCATCATCACCCATACTGGCCAAATCAGTTGATACAACTGGTCTCCCGTCTTAACATTTCCTGCATTACTGGTATCTGACACCGAAGTAGGTGGCGTGACCACCGTACCCGACGGCGCAGCTGGTTTAGGCGTATCCCACGAAAATTTTGGTTCCACAGTAACAGTGCTGTTCCACGAACCCGCCGTACTTATTGGCACAAAAATCAAAAATACATCCATGGTATACGCCGCATTTCTCTCTGCTGCCGTCTGCACTACAAAATATAGAGCAGCGGGCAGTCTACGAAAAACGGCAACTCCATTTGAATCAGAAGTTACTGTCTGCACAGGTGCAACATCTTGCTGACTGACCAGAACAGAAAGTGCAGCTGCCTTTTTATGCTGGTCTGACGACGAAAGCAAGTTCCAATCACAATCCTCACTGGCAAACTCCGTACAGGTCTGATAACACCCATCTACCTCATCTGCAACGTCGTATACTGCATAACTATCGCCCACAAGAGGAGTCTCATCCGCGCCTTCCAGGCGGACTGTGGAAGTCAAAACCAGACACCCTGTACGTTCAGCAGCCAGTGCTCCCCCAGAAAGATTGAGCAGCACTGCACACATAAGCAGAAGTACGCCAAGGCAATGCATCGTCTGTCTCCAGAACCGCATATCTTGACTCACTCCTTTCTTTTGTTCAGCAAAAACCGTATCAACTGGCGACCAATCAGCACAGCCAAAATAACAACTAAGCCCATCACCATGTGTCTGGCCTGCATTGGAAGTCGTTTAAACCATGAATCCGGTGCTTGTTCTGCCGCTATCTCCTGCGCCATTTCTTCGGTGTATGGCACGCGATGTCCTCGCACAAGCAAACGATGGGAGTTAACGCCGTATGGCGTACAAGTGACAAGCGTCACATAGTCCTGCCCCTCCACAATATCTAATGCTTCCGTATCCTGCGGCTCTACTGTCAAGATTTGATCTACTTCATAAGCCAGTGTTTGACCAAGAACTTTGATGTAAAACTGGTCGCCTAACTGCATCTGATCCAAATCAGTAAACAGGCTAGCTGTGGGCAGACCACGGTGGCCTGAAAGAGCTGCATGGGTGTTTTCACCGCCCACTGGAAGCGAGGTACCCTGCATATGGCCAACACCGATCTGCAGTACTGTTTCGTCTGTACCATGGTAAATGGGAATCGTTGTATTCAGCCTCGGAATAGTGATGTATCCCATCATCCCTGTATCATCTACATTGAGCAACTGCCAGTAGTTTCCGGTATGGTCAGCATCTTCATTGTCGATGCTGGCCACGCCGGTTCCCTGATCCACAAGTTGCCGGTTATACTCCTGTGCTTCTGCAAGCAGTTCGTCTAATTGTTCCTGCTGCAATTTCTGCACTGACTCATCGTAGGAGGCTGTCGTATGGCTTCCATTTGTACGGGTCAGATATTCGCTGAGCGACGGATACACCAGAATGCCAACACCTACCAAGATGCAGAGCAGTCGGGGCAGCCACGTCAGCTTGCCTTTCATTTACTGCTGGCTCTTTTTCTTGCGGGGGATGCAGATGCAGGCAATGATAACGCCAACACCAAGGATAGTCAGCCCAATGGTACCGATACTACCGGTTTCAGGGAGCATGGTCCCCTTTACATTCTGTACAGGAACAGTAGAATCCTTTGCGGTATTATCCTTACCATCAATTTTATAAGTAAAATTAGTCAAATCATTTGCGTCAGCAGTGATAACAATCTCAACAGGTTTGCTCAGCTTATTATAGCCAGATGGCGCTTCCGTCTCATACAGATAATAGGTGCCCGCCTTCAGGCCCTTAATTGTGATCTTACCAGAGGCATCAGTCGTCACAGAAGTGACCACAGTTGCACCCGTTTCATCAGTGCCCTGAATATGATATACCAGCTGACCATCACTTGACGTTTCCTTCACCAGCTTGATTGCAGCAGCAGCATCATCACTCTTCTCGCTTTTCAGTTCAAAGGTTGCATTGGCCAACTGCTCATGGGTATTTTCGCCATCGTTATTGACTGCGAACTTGTCAATGTCAATCTGATAGGTGTAAACCTTGCTCTCGTCAGGATTGGAATGTCCCTGACCGTTAGTACTGGGATCATTGCTGTAAGCCAGCGAAACCGTATTGTCTGCGGGATTTACAGTTGTAGCATCCTTAGTGATTTTAGCCGTATAAGTTACAACAATCTCAGCGCCAGTCTTCGCAGAAGTCACATTTTTCAGATTTTCAAACTTCACAGTCAGCTTGTTTCCATTTTTTGTATCTGGTTCAGTGACGGTATAATCTACATCCTTAGTTGCAGCATTTTCAGCAACAGTCACGCTAACGGAATTTGCATCAAAGGCAAGGCCATTAGACAGAATATCGTCAAACTCGAACATATAGTTATTGTAATCCGTCATATCAGGAACATTTGCAGTCAGCTTAAAGGTCACAGTGTCGCCAACCTGAGCGGTAGTATTATCCTTGTAGTCCTGATCACCAGCTGCCTGGACCTTCTTATCCACGGTGGGATAGGTGCTCTTGATGGTCGCATCTGTCACAGCGCCGCTCTTAGGTACATTAGCAAAGATAGCATCCGTAGCGCGGTTGCCCGTTCCGGTAGAGCCGCCCTCTGGGAAGATCAGATAATAACCGGCAGTCAAACCAGAAAATGTAGCCGTACCCTTAGTCACGTCACTTGCATCATTTGCAGACTCAGCAGTAGCAGTGACGATCAAACCTGCAGTACTAAGAGTAGTCTTATTTTCACTTTCGCGTGCCCACTTTTGCGCATCGTGCGCAAACGTAGCAAGTGTACCCTTATCATATTCATCGTTTTTCAAGGTTTTAATATAGGCCACGGCAGCGTCGCTCAGCACGGCAGCGGTGATATTATCTGCTGTAATACTTTCATCTGTAATACCACCAGCAGCCTTTACAGCAGCAAAACGGGTGGCATCTGTAAAGAAGCCCTTTCACGCACTGTCCAACGTATATGTATCATATCCATTGGTTCCTTCATCTCCAGCAGTCACGCGAGCCGTGAACATACGAATTGCCGTCACAGTCTTGCCAGATTCATTGTTTTCTCCGGTGCCGGGAACCCAGAGTCCTGAACCAGTTACCCTCAAAGTGCCCGTGCTCTGAACACCCGAAGCCTTAGCCGTACCCTCATCTGCCGCAAACGCCGTAACGGCGCAGCACATGGACATGACAACAGCCAGAAGGACTGCAGCCATGCGTTTCAGTTTCAGTTGCATTTTCATTCTCGATTTCCTTTCTATTTTTGTGTCTTAACGGATGAAGCAAGCATTATGTTGCTTACTTCAAGCAGGTACTTACGCTTTTGTTCCCTGTTTCTCCCCTCTGTTGCGGCGTCGGCGGAAAGCCGTTACGCCGAGGAACACGATTCCTACACCCAGGATGACATATAACACATCGCCCGCGCCGCCTGTACCTGGCAGCATCGGATGGTGGGTATTGGTAATAGTCACTTGATATACCTTTTCATCATAGGTTATATCCGAGGTAACATAGTTGGGAACAGCTTCTTCCTCAAAGGAGTAAGCATAATAAGCCTCAATCTCGTCTGTCGCATTGCCTGCGGCATCGACCTTGTATTTGGCAATCGGAACATCGGCAAGAACAGTTCTCCATGTCGAGCTTCCCTTCTCCAAATCATCTTTGGTCAAGGTCAGTGTTTTGTAGAGCATTTTTTCGCCAGTTGCAGTTCCATCTACATCAAAGGTCTGCTGATAAATGTTGACCGTGATACTGTCCGGGCGCTTGCCATCAATATTGGCAAAATCCTTCCAGACCTTTGTCACTGTCAGGTCAACCGTCTGTTTACAGGGATCAGCCGTTTCAGCAGGTTCCGATGTCGTGCTGTCCGAGTTATCCGGGTTGACTTCATCCATCATCAGCACTGCTTTGGCCGGACTCTCATAGGCTGCCAGCTCTGCCGTAGTCTGCTCTGCACTATCTTCCAGTTTTGCGTCCTTCAAATCAGCAAATGCAGTGATTTTATCAAGATGAGCTACATCATAGCGATTATAGTTGCCATCCTTAATCGCCGTACTGAATACGCTGTCAGCTTTGGTCACGGCCTGGGTCAATGCCTGATTAAAGGGACGGTAGATAGAATACTGATTCCCAGTACCTTCAATCGACTTGATGGTATTGAAGCTATAGACAGATTTCAGATCATTGATGCCTGTGAACGGCCCAACCTGCTCTGCTGTACCACGCACCACATCGCACAATGCCATGGTACTGTTTTTGATCTCACCCTCATGATTCAGACCGATGAAACCGCCGGAATAACCAGTTGCGTTTGTTCCGTCTACAGTATCTGTGGCACCACCGCCATACACATCATAGCCAGAGAAGATACCGGAAACAGAATCATTTTCGACGGAAGTACGATTACCCTTGATAAGGTTGATTCGCACATTCGGAACGCTATCCTGATTCACACCGTTTTCTGTACAAGGCAGTTCAATGACAGAATCGCCAATCGTAATAATCGCTAAATCACTCTGACCTCCGCCCAAATCTTTATTCAGAGCAACGCCGATTCGCAGTCCAAGCAGATCAACATAAAGTGTATTGCCGTCCGCAAGCACCTTCAACTGTAGAATTGGTCCGAGGTTGATGTCGATCAAGCCTAGGTTCTCAAGATCGCCGATATACAAAAGGCTCAACAGCTTATTGACGATGACAAATACCACATTCAGCAGCTGCGATTGCAGTTCCGTACTGACAATATAATTCATATCAGAACGCCCCATAAAGCCGCCTGCGATTTGATCACTGACCACTTTTTTCAACTCTGTTACAGAGCAGCCGCTGACCTTAGCTAGATCTGCATACCCAACAAAACCGCCCGCCACAGGTTGCTTGCCGCCCTGCGCCTTGACGAACACACCAAGACTATATCCAGTCAAGCTACAGTTTTCTACATGGGCTACATGGGCACCAAATAGATCCAGCGCACCAACAGTTCCGCTCAACAGCTTGTCAAGAACACTCACATCATCAATGTCTGCCACGCCGCTCTTGCCAAGGTGGCCCATAAAGCCGCCGGTGTAATTCAAACCGCTTACTGTGGCGACGTTGGACGCGGCACAGCTCTTTATCGTGCCGTCCATCATGCCGCCGCCAAAACCGCCCGCGCAGCCGGTATAGCGTGTCTCGCTCTGTGTTCCCATGGTGCTGGAGGTATGAGCCTGAACAGTCAGCCCATCTGCAGATGCTGTGGCCGAGGCGCGAATGACCGTCGCGACGTTCTGCTGGAGCTGGCGCTGGTATCCTTCCCGGTCGCCGAGCAGCTCATTTAGGGCAGCAACTACCACCCGTTCTAGTTCCTGCTCATTGACCGTCCGGGCATGGCATTCCATTCCAGTCGGTTCCAGCCTGCTGATGCAGCGCCATACAATGGATTTGCAGCCGCGATTGTTCCAATGGATTCGCCGGAACTGTTCACCGCACTCGCCGCAGACAATCATTTGGGAAAAGCAATGGTTGCAGCTATATGTGTGCTTCTTCCCGTTCGGGCCGGGTTTTACGGAGCTTCTCCGAACCAGTTCCTCCTGCACCCGCATGAAAATGTCTCGCGGAATGATGGCCTCATGGTCGTTCTCTACATAATACTGCGGGACAATGCCGTTGTTCTTCACCCGGGTCTTGTTCAGAAAATCGGTGGTATAGGTTTTCTGCAGGAGAGCGTCGCCGATGTATTTCTCATTGCGGAGAATCTTGTTGATGGTGCTGGTGTGCCATTGGTTTTGCCAGCGCCTGTCAGAATGCCGTCCCGCTCCAGACCGGCAGCGATCTTGTCCATACTGTATCCTTCCAGATACTCCCGGTAAATGCGTTTGACCACTTCGGCCTGGGTGGGATCAATGACCAGATGGCCTTCCGCGTCCTTCGTATAGCCGAGAAACCGATTGTGATTGACCTGCACCTGTCCGTTCTGGTAGCGGAACTGCAAACCCAGCTTCACATTCTGGCTCAGCGACTGACTTTCCTGCTGGGCCAGCGATGCCATGATCGTAATCAGAACTTCTCCCTTGGCGTCCATAGTGTTGATGGATTCCTTCTCGAAATAGACCGGAATGTTCTGTTCTTTGAGCTGGCGGATGTATTTCAGGCAGTCCAGTGTATTGCGGGCAAACCAGCTGATGGACTTGGTAATAATCATGTCGATGTTCCCAGCCATGCATTCGTCAATCATGCGGTTGAATTCGGTGCGCTTTTTGGTGTTGGTACCGGTGATACCGTCATCAGCGAATATTCCGGCGAATTCCCATTCTGGATTTTTATGAATGTACTCGGTGTAATGCTCCACCTGGGCTTCATAACTTGTCGCCTGCTCATCGCTGTCAGTACTGACACGACAGTAAGGTTGCTATGCATAAATGAAATAAAAAAGCCGACTTGCCAAGTCGGAAAAATTCAAAAAAATAGCCGCACACCCTAAGCAGAGTGTACGGCTAAACAAAAATGTTCTATTTTCGCTGTTGAGTACCGAGCGGAGCATATCCGTAAGAACTCAAAAATTCGTCAGCTTCATCTATGGGCTGTCCGACAAATCCTGTAATACAGAATTTCAGAGCATTATCCTCATCGGAGTCCTCAAAAGCATGTCCAGCCAGTTAGATGGGTGTCCATAAAACAGTAACCCATGAAAATTACTGATATATGGCATCTGTCTGACAGGGTTGGCTACAAAGAAAACGGACATCACCAGGATTTTCTTGGTGATGTCCGTTTTCTTTGTTTCAATGTTTCTTTTTCATTGCTTAGGCTAAGTGTTAGAAAATCCGAATTGATCGAATAAAGTTAAATGCTCTATGCCTTGATATTATTTTCTACATAATACTGGGCCTGAACGTTCCACAGTGCAGCATATTCTCCCTTCTGCTCTGAAAGCAACGCCTCATGGGTCCCCTGCTGGATGACCTGGCCGTGGTCGAAAACGGCGATCTCGTCGCAGAACTTGCAAGAGGAGAGACGGTGGCTGATGTAAATCGCTGTCCGGTCGCCGGAAATCTCGTTGAATTTCTCATAGATTTCTGCCTCTGCAATGGGGTCAAGGGCCGAAGTTGGTTCATCCAGAATGATGAAAGGGGCATCCTTATAGGCACATGCTTTTGCTTATCCTGGCTTTTGTTACATCTTATCAATCAGAGTAAATACAGCAGCTTGCTGATCCTCGGTCAGCCTTGACCATTTTTCAAGCAGTTGCTTCTGAGATGCAGTCAAAGAGACCGGAGCATCTTCTTCAGAGAACAGCTGGGAAAGCGTAATCCCAAACGCATCACAGATTTTTTCGAGTGAGGGAATGGTGGGAACCATGTTCTTACGATACCACGAAGAAATCGTAGACTGCGGTAAGCCGGAGCGTTCTGCAAGCTGATATTCTGACCAACCTCTGCTTTCCCGATATGTGGTTATCACTGCAAGAATATCTTTCACGTCATTCACCCCAGTACTTGTGTTCTTCGTAAATTATACTTTGATATATCGTTGAGGTTTAATCATTTATATCGTATAATTTTAACGATAAACGCAAGTATCGCAAGAGGTGTAAGCATGGGCGGAAAAAGCTGCTTTTTTATCGGACATCGAGAGACGAGTGAAGAAGTGTATCCAGAGTTGTATGCCGCTGTTGAGCAGCACATCGTCGAATATGGTGTGACAGAGTTTATTGTAGGCCACTATGGGGGCTTTGACAGGCTGGCTGCAAAAGCGGTCATCGAGGCGAAGAAAACGCATCCGGGAGTAGTCTTGACCCTGCTTCTTCCGTATCACCCTGCAGAGCGCCCTGTGGCCCCTCCAGAAGGCTTTGACGGAACCTATTACCCTCCGGGGATGGAGCGTGTTCCTCGCCGTGTAGCCATTGTCAGAGCGAACCGATACATGGTCGATCATGTAGACTATCTGATTGCCTACGCATGGCATCCGGCCAGCAGCGCCAGGGAGCTGGTGGAATATGCGCAGAGGAAGCAACAAATACACATTCAATTACTATAAGACAATGTCATGTATTTTAGGCAAAATAATCTTTAGAATCGTATAGTTTAATTGACGAAAAGGAGAAAATTGAGTATAATATTATGGAGTATATTGTAACTTATCACGGAGGTGCATACCAATGGCAGTTAGCTATAAAAAGCTTTGGAAACTCTTGATTGATTTGGATATGAAAAAGAAAGATTTACAACACGCTGCCGGAGTAAGTTCTGCATTAATTGCCAAATTGGGGCGTAATGAGAATGTGTCAACAGAATCTTTGGTGAAGATATGTACTGCTCTGCATTGCGATATTGGCGATATTATGGAAGTTACAGATTTTGAAAATAATACTACCTGGAAATAAATCAAATACATCAAATTCAATAAGACTATATTTTCTTTAAGAGGTGTGGAGGGACAAGTATGAGCTGCGAATTTGTCTCTGAATTGAGGAGACTCAGCAAACTTTCAGCTGAAGCGGTACAAAACATTGACCGCTTTGATCCGTTAAAAGAATATATGCACATTACTCGCAACACAGAAACCGATTTTAGGTCGCTCCTTTCTAAGATTTCAGGAGTACATCATAAGCAGCTTGTTTTGGTTTGCGGTAGTGCTGGTGACGGAAAATCTCATTTATTGTCTTATCTTAAATGTAGTGATCCAAATGGGGTTTTAGATGAATATGTAATTATCAATGACGCAACAGAAAGCGATGCACCGAACCAAACCGCTATTGAGACGTTATCCGAGAGGATTTCAGCGTTTCGTGATGACCGATTAGATGATGGCGGTTGCGAAAAAGTAGTGCTCGCAATTAATCTTGGTATGCTGAATAACTTCATTGATTCTGATCAAGGCACACATTTCTGCAAGCTGAGGCAGTATGTTTTGGATAACAATATTTTTAGTGTTGCACAGCCCTTGCCTTTTGATAAGGACAATGTATTCCAATACATCGATTTTTCAGACTACCAACTATACACACTTACAGCGGATGGAGCAAAATCGGATTATTTAACTGAGCTATTTGCAAAAGTTTTTGGCAGTGATCCTCGTAACCCGTTTTATAACACCTATGCGAATCAGGGATCAGTCTGCCCACATCACGCACAGTGCCCCATTCGTCATAACTTCGAGTTTTTAATGAAAGAAGAAGTTCAAAAACTCTTAATCCAGCGGATTATCGAGGTTTGCATAAAAAACAAGATGGTAGTTACTTCCAGAGATGTTCTTAATTTCATCTTTGATGCAGTTGTTTCTCCAAATTTTGACGAGAAGAAGTTCTGGAATATTCTTAGTAATCCAACCAAATTTTTAGAAACATATATCTCTTATACAACTCCTATGCTGCTTTTTGAAAATACGGGTACCTCAAGTCTGATTGACTGCATGACGAAAAACGCAACGAGCAGCGAGAATATCGAAAGTCGTGATGAAGCTATTCTAATTTTTTATGCGGTTGACGATATTACACCAATCGCACTATCCGTGCTGAACACATCGAAGTATGCAGAAGTTGTTCGGAGTGTAGGCCTATCTTCCATTGATAACAGTAGAGATGCCTTAAAAAAATATGTGTATAAATTCCTCACCAATTACAAGAGGTTAGCAGATGAAGATGCATTTAAAGCAGATCAGATGTATGTTTCTTTTGTTCAGGATCTATACCATGCTTATGCCGGAAATAAAAAGCAGTTGAAAAATCTCTATAGTTCTGTTAAGCACAGTATTTACGCATGGAACGGAAGCTATGGGCCTGATTTGATTTGCATAGATGATTCCAGTGAAAGTTACAGCATCTTGGAACAATTAGTTATTAACTACGATGTAGTTCAAGGAAGCGGTGCTGAAGAAGTCTTGCGATTTGCACCGGTAATCCAAGTCCGTTTTTGCAATGAAGCAAAAACGGAGCAGGTTTCGTTTTCCATTGACTATAGCCTCTATAAGGTGATTATGGCAATGAAAGATGGTTACTGCCCCACTTCACAGGATCGGAACGTTCATGCAGACTTCTCCAGTGGAATTACGGCATTGTCTGAATTGGGAACCAAAAAATCAAGGGTATATATTATTCCAAAGAGAACAAAGGAAAATACCAAGTTCTTATTTGAGGAAAGCGATTTTGGATACAGCTTTAGGGAGGTGTGATTTTGTGGGATTCATTTTAAGTCCAGAAATGATGAAAAAGACGTTCTCTATGGGTGAAGATGGAGACAGTTTTACCCACAGATCCGCACAGCATATTAAGCTGTTTCCGTTTACTGCAAATAATAACGCTACGATAGTAACTTCTTTTTCTTCGGTCATTGGTGAGTGGCTTCGCCTCTGTAGCAACCAAAACACAGTTCCAGAATCTATGGAAAGCGCATTAGATAAGCTGGCAGATGCTATGGATGATATCAGCACATATGAAAAAAGCCAGTTATTGCAAATTACTCGAAATATTTACTGGAGTAATGATGAGAAGCACTCGCTTCGTCCTAAAAGTGTTACATCTATGCGATACATCCCATGCGATGATCAAACCGAGCTAAAAACAGCGCAGTATCTTTATAGTGTATTAGGTGAAGAACAAGATCTGAAAAGCGCTATTGAGAAAGCAGTTGAACACGCCACAAAGGAATCTAATGTTTTGGAGAAAGCGTTATTTGAAGCTCTCGAGGCAAAAAGTCAGCCGTTGCCTCGAATTGATCCTTATTATGTGGTACATCTGGCACCGCAAAAACTCTTTATGCAGGACTTGAATTTTATCCTTAAGACCACTGCAAGGACGAAAGAATATCTTGTGGACTTGCTTGAGTTTTATTATTTTTTCTATACAAGCCAAACTTGTTTAGCGTTGTCGAGATTTGAGCATGGCGATCGGGAACAAATTGTTCCTCTATATTTTAGTTTGGATTGGGAAAAAACCAATAAAGCAAGAGAGTGCTACCAATCTGGCTGGTTGCGATTGCTCCCTGCGATAAAGCAGCTATTTTATCATGCCATTACGCTGGAGATTTTAAACCAAAATCCCACGGGTGCGCAATTCGATTATATTGCATTACAAGACTATGTAAAAAAGACAGGAGCCGAAGAAGAGATTGCAGAACAAATTCGCCGTGTTACAGACATGTATCGCAATGCAATTTCGGATTGCAGCGAGTTGAATAACCTGCAAAAGAATGAGCAACGAGGCCCCGTTTTCTCGGAAATTGACTACTTGTACGAAAGCGTCCGTACTCAATTTAAGAATACAGGTCGTGGAAGAGTCAGCGATGGCTATGTGAAGCACTTTGAGACTTTTTGTCATGATCGTTTCTTGAAGTCTCGAGGTGCCAGCGGACTGATGCTGAATATTACGGAAGAATTTCTGATCTTCCTGACAAAATTAGCTATCCACGATGAAGAGAAAATGAGCTTAAACGAAGTGTTCCGGCAGTTCGAAATGCGAGGAATTTACCTGGATCAGCCCTCTAAAGATGAGGTTGTTCAATTTTATACCAAACTGAATTTAATCGAAAAGAAAAGCGATAGTGGGGATGCGCAATATGTACGAAGAATTCTTTAATTACATAGCAACACGCATTATCAGCTATTTTGAGCAGGAATGCGATAATTTACATGACGGTGACCGTTTTTGTTTTAAGCTTGATAACAGAGATCTGGTAGAGCAAGTAAACGTTGCTTTGAAAAATATTACACAGGAAAAAGAAATTCAAGGTGATTTTTCTTACCAAGAAACATATCATACCTTCACTGTAAAACTGGCAAACAAAGAAATCATCATTGCTGCGCAGATCAATGGGATGACAGATGACTTCTTCGCTACATTGAGAAATATTCCTCTATCAATTAGCAAAAATCCTATTTTGATGATAACTTGCTCACCTATTGATACTATTTCAAGTGCGACTCGAGATCTTTCAGCGAAGGGAATGCCTTTTTGTGCAGATGAATTGCTCCAAACAATTGAAAAAAGTATCGAAGAGTCCCAGCTGACTGAAGCGGATCGTGTTTTGTTAACCCATGAACTAAAGCGCAAAAAAGCAGATCAGTATGCAGATCGGAAATCCATATTTGAATACAAAAGTTTGCTAACCTCTGTTTGCACGGGCAAAGTTAGCGACGAGAGTTGGATCGATTTTCGTCTGTTGCCCGATTCAGAAGATTTGGATTTAATATCCGACCCCAAAAAGCAGGAACAACGAATTGATGAGAATCATCGTGATTTTGAAGAGATTGATAAAATCTTCAAATTCGGTAACCTGCGTGATGGACTGGATAGCAGTTTCGATAGCGGCTTTATCGGAGAATTAGAGGGCAAAAAGCGGAAAGGTATTAATTGGTATGAGGGTATCACTTACGCAGATGTAATGCGGTCAAAAGCCAAGAAAGACAAAAAGCAAAGTACTCCTCTCGCTATCGAAAATGATAACATCATAGCTTATTATGGGAGTCCGATGGAGTATTCTTTCCATCAGGATCAGAGACTTTTCATCCGGAATGGTGGAACAACCAAAGCAAAGCTTCGTGAGAAGCACATTTTAATTTATAATCCGGACAAGAAGGAAACGATTACACTTTCTGTGCCCTTTAATATAGTTGTTCGTAAGGATTTGATTGTTGTCAAAGATCCAGCTATAGCGACCAATTCAGGCGATTCTAAGGAATTGCAGCTGCAGATCCAAACAGATGGCTGCGTATTTGTTAATGTAGATATTCGTGATCCAAGCAATAATTCAGCCGTATTTCATCTTAAAATTTGCATCTTAGATCTGAATCCGTCTTATTTGGAGAACATTCAGACTTGCTACAAGATTGAAGGTAGCGGGAAAAAGCGTCGCATAGTTGCCGAAGGAATTAAGGACCACTTTGTGATTAATCCAGATGCTCCCAACCAAGTCAGTGCAGTCGTTGTAGACCAAGGAAGTTATTCGTGTAATTATGATACTTCGTTATCTTTAGTTCTGAGCGAAAATAGCATTTTAGATAGTGGCGAAGTTTTGTTTACTCTTTCCTGCGGGTCCCTGCAAATCCCATCAGGTATCTCTGATGATGCTGTGAAATCCACTGTATTGTCCGGGATAAAGGCGTTTAAACAAAAAAATGAACGTCACCGGGGCTTTGAGTATCGAACTGGAAAAATCATTATGGGAACTGCGCCCTATTACGCAGTTGGCGGTTTTGAAGAAGATCTCAAACTTGAGTCTTTTATTATTGATCACCAGGCCTTATATGTAGTGAAAGGTCTAAATGGAGAATACTCCGCCCAGGAAATTGATATTCCGGATGGAATTCGTGCCGCATATAAACAGTTTCTTGCCATCTTTAAGAAACGCAGGCAGCTTCCCAGTTTGGCTTATTATGACGAAGAGCTATGCGAGATGGCAGAATCTTATGTAATGGCCTTCCAAGAGTATTTAAACCAGATCAACGAAGGCGCTATTTTAAGTGCAGAGCAAAACAACACCCTGAAATTAGGAACGGTTTATGATCTCTCTCAAAATATCGTTGCATTCTCTCCCGTTCATCCTTTGAATGTTATGTATCAGCTTCAGATCCGCAAGGAACAGAGGCTTGGTAGTGTGCGTGATGATATTGTAGACCGCTTGACTTCCGCAAATCTTCTGCCCTACATCAAGAATGATCAACAGATGATCTATGAGGTGGTTGAGCAACACGAATCTCCTGAGTGGCGGTATTATACACCTATCGACGGAGATCGATATAACGGAATTCGTGATTTTGTACCCAAATTAGTTGCCGAAAAAATTGAGGAGTACTATGCCCATTTCAAGTTTCTCTTCAAGGATATTGGCGACAATAAGATGATTTTGAGCCTGCATAATTTAGGCGATTGTAAAGAAGTCTTTCTGGGTATTATACGATACTTTAAGAGACAGATTGCATCTAACTGTATGCCGGAAGAAATTCTGAATTTTGAGGTTAACATTTACAGCGACAAGGATGCCGTGGCGCATCACAATGATTTTTCTGTCTTATCAAACCTCAAACGTACAAAGGAATATCTCTGTGATATTGATAAGAAGTATGAACATAATTCTGACTTGTCAGCCCTGCTTGTCAGTAAAGTGCAATACTATATCCACAAAGAAACCGACGATACATACCGATATGCGCATATTGCATTTTATGAAATGATGTCCAGCGATAAATGTGGCGATAGTCAAATTTCCAGATTGACAACCGGTACTTCGCTCAACGGACTCATTTCCGGCGTTCCGTCGGTCTTAGATGAAGGTTGGTATAAAACTGGTTTTGGTACACAGCATGCGCCGAAGACTCCTCTGAATGTTTTTGCTGCTCTACTAAACTCCATTTATCGTGTTGCTTATTCCAGCAGCACCTATACACCTGATCATTGCATTACAACAGAGGTACATAAAAAATCCAACATACAGCTTAATAAGGTTTATTCTGTTGCTAACTGGGTAGTTTTTGTCGATCCTAAAGTGGATCTTAGCTTTTTCTACCAGGATGAATTATCCAAAGATTTACTGATCATCCATTATGGAGACCAGAATTCTTCTGCAAGTGGATATAATGCCATCACAGTTACACGCAAGGCTGAACAGTATGAACGCATCATTGCTCAAGAGCTGGCAAAGAAAAATGTTAAGGCAGATACAACTGCCACTAAACGGATCATTGATTTCTTCAATGCGGTCAATGGTCGTTGGTTACTCCGTCTGATCTCCTCCAAGCGGGCACTTGACAGTACGTTTAGTCGAGAAAAGATGAGTATTATTTCGGCTGTTAAATTCGCAATGGCTTACTATACGCATGAGAATATCGTATGGGTGCCAGTATCACTTGAAGAGTTGCTCAGAGTATCTGGAAACACTGGTCTTTCTCAAAACAACGGTTTATTATCAGCTAAAAATTTGGCATTTGACCATGGTGCAACGTGTGATGACTTACTACTGATCGGAATTGAAAAAGCGGATCAAGGCATTTATGTTCATCTTCATCCTGTTGAGGTAAAAATTGGGCTGAATGATGCCGGCGTTATCGACAAAGCCAAGGATCAAGTTATAAATACCTATAAGGGGCTACTCCATGCATTGTGGCCTGATGGAGAAGAACGTAATAGTATCGAAAGAAAAGTCGTTAGGAACTTTATCATGCAGCTTGCAATTTTGAGCTGCGAAAAGATGAAGCTATACGATATTTACCCAGAAGAAACTTGGCAGCTTGTATTGGATGACTGCCGTGAAGATCTACTAAACGAAAACTATGAGATTTCGGAGGACGTAAACGAATACATCGGCATTGGTACGATTATTTCTTTCAAGCAAACCGCAAGTCTTATTTCTGGTGAAATAGATAAAGAAACCAACATTGCTATTCTGCAGTTGCCTGAACGTGAGGGTTATGAGTATCTGGTAAAAACTGTAGCCCAAGTTGCCGACGATGTGGAACGCTGTAAGTTCCTTCCTCCAAGGCTTTCGAAATTTTATACAGCAGACCATACTGAAGCAGTAAAAGAATACGAGCAGCAAAAAGAAGTGTACAAAGAAGCGCTGAAGGAACTCCCCTCTGAAATTCCTGAAGAACCCGTAATACATGAGGACGATCAAGCAGGCAATACACCTGTTGAACATCCTGACAATCCAGAACCGGTTATCCCTGGCCCCTCCAGCGAAACCAAACCCGAGGAAAAAGAGATCAGCATTTTGTTTGGTCAGGACCAAAGTTCTGGTGCGCCATTGTTCTGGCATCCCGGAAATACGGATGAAGTATTCCATACGAATACAGGTATCATCGGTACAATGGGCACTGGCAAAACTCAGTTTACACAGTCTCTGGTTACGCAGCTTTATCGTGAAAGAGTAAATAATGTCGAAAGTCCTGACATTGGTATTTTGATTTTCGACTACAAGGGTGACTACAACGAAAGCAAGGAAAATTTTGTTAAGGCTACGAATGCGAAGGTACTTAAGCCTTATCATCTTCCCTATAATCCGTTGGCACTTACTCAGCCACGTGTATTTAAGCCGCTTCTCCCGATTCACGTAGCAAATACATTTAATGACACGTTGTCTCGTGTCTATCACTTAGGTCCTAAGCAAAGTAGCACCTTACTTAATTGCATTAAGAGCGCTTATGTGTCCAAAGGTATTATTCCCAGTGATCCCAAGACCTGGACGCTACCGGCCCCTACGTTCCAAAGTGTTTATTCCCTTTATATGGGGGATGATGACATTAAGAAGGGCGATTCTTTGGAAGCTGCACTGCGTACCTTGGCTGATTTTGAGGTGTTTGAGGCAGATAGTCGTAATACTGAGTCTCTCTTCGATCTCCTAAAAGGGGTTGTAGTAATTGACATCTCTGGTTATGATACAGATCTTCAAAACTTGATTATTGCCATAACATTGGACCTGTTTTACGCTCAGATGCAGGCCAGAGGTTCCAGCAAACTTTCTGGGAATCACAGACAGCTCACAAAAATGATACTGGTTGACGAAGCAGATAATTTCTTACACGAAGGATTCCCCTCCTTGAAGAAGATTCTGAAAGAGGGGCGTGAGTTTGGTGTTGGAACTATTTTGTCTACACAGTTCCTGAAGCACTTTGGCAGTGGTGATGATGACTTTTCAAAGTATATTTTGACCTGGGTAGTTCATAACGTCGCAGATCTGAAGAACACGGATATCCGTTTTGTGTTTAATACCGAGGCAAACAGCGCTGAAGAAGCCAAATTGTTTGGAGATGTGAAGAAGCTCCAGAAGCACTATAGTATTGTTAAAATGGGCAATCATTCAAAACCGATTTATATTAAAGATAAAGCATTCTGGGAACTGTTCCTTGAAATACAAGCCCAGGATGAGCAGCAAGGATGAAGAAGATGAACGAAGAAGCACAGCAGCAGTTCAAAGCAATCATCGACCAAATGGCTCTTGTCTATAAACATGATTCTCGTCCATGGATGATTGGTTATAGCGGAGGTAAGGATTCTACCCTTCTTTGCCAACTGACCTTTGAAATGCTTGAATCCCTTGCTCCAGAGGAGCGCAACAAGAAAGTTTATATCGTAACTTCAGACACAATGGTCGAAAACCCCATTGTAAAGAGGTATATGCATAATATGAGCGCTGCAATCAATGCTGCAAGCGCTAAGAAGCAGTTGAATGTAGAGTCTCATATTATTTATCCAGAAGTCAAAAACAGGTTCTGGAGTCTGGTAATTGGACTGGGGTATCCCACACCGGAAGCTCCGGGATTTCGTTGGTGCACGGATCGCTTGAAGATCCTCCCTTCTAATGCTTTTACTTACAATGTGATCCGCAAAGACGGTGAAATTGTAATTCTGTTGGGTGTTCGGAAAGCCGAAAGCGCAACCCGTTCGAGAAGCATTACATCCCGAGAGATTGAAGGAAAAATCCTAACTCCGCATGATTCTATCCCGAAAGCCTATGTGTATAGTCCCTTATCTGAAATCGCCAACAAGGATGTTTGGGAATATCTCTTGAAAGACGATGGTCAGAACGCTTGGGGAACTGACAATCGCTATCTGTTTTCTCTCTACCAAGGTGAAGAAATGGGCGAAGAACAAAGCGTAGTCGGCGAGGTAGACAAAGATAAAATTGCGGTTACCGGCAATTCCCGATTTGGCTGCTGGTGTTGCACCATGGTTAAAGAAGATAAATCGTTGAAGAATTTCATTGATCATGGCGCAACAGAATTAGTTCCTCTGCGGGAGTATCGAAACTGGCTCGTCGAACTACGAAGAACACCGGAAGCTCGTGATTATCGGCGTAGGAACGGTGCAGTATATCTTATGAAAAATGGCGAGTTTGGCCGTGGGCCATTCACCTTGGATGCTCGAAAGGAAATGCTTCGCCGGCTACTTCAACTGCAAAAAAGTTCTGGATTTGAGCTGATCTCTGAAGAAGAGCTCAAGTTTATCGACAAAGTATGGGAGCAGGAAGGCGATTTGACCTGTAGAGCCGTAGTCGATATTTACTATGAGGTTATGGGCGTAAGATTGCCATGGGATCAGTACAAAAAAGCAAAATATGATCAGGAAACCTTGGGCGCAATCCATGACCTATGTGAGAAACATGATGTCCCATTTGACCTGATGTCACGACTGATGTCTGCTGTAGATAATAGTAAATTATATACACGGTCAAGTGAGACCACCAAGGAAGTAGAAAAGATCTTGAACCAAGGATGGCTCCATTTTGATCGCATAAGAGAGGAATTAGGAAATGATATTACAGAAGATTGAATTGAATAATTTCGGCTCTTATAAGGATTACAATGTGTTCGATCTTGATACCTCTGATCCGAACAAGAAAATAGTAATCATTGGTGGTAAAAACGGAGCAGGTAAAACGACTTTGTTTGTTGCAGTGGAACTTGCGTTGTATGGTCATTATTGCCTTGGATATAAAAATTCAGGAAAGCGGTACACTAAAAAGGTCATGACGTATATCAATGACCGGGCAAAGATGAATGAAGACGAAAGCGCATATGTTGCAATTGAGTTTTCTGACAGCACAAACGGAGACCTGGACCAATATCGTATTATTCGTTCGTGGACCTGGAAAAAAGGAGAGCCGAAAGAGTATTTCCAGGTTGTAAAAAATGGTCAGCAGTTAGCTGATCAGGATCTGGTGGATTTCCAGATATTTCTGCTTCATCTGATTCCCCCAGCACTGTTAAAGCTGTGCTTTTTCGATGGTGAACGAATTGCAGAGTACCTGTTGGATGATCAGAAAAACAATGTACGAGATGCACTCATGGTGTTGAGTGGCAATGATACCTTTGGCATTATGTATTCCAGCGTCAAAAAGGTTCTGGCTGCCAGCAGTTCTGAAGAGGACGATGTAACCAGAGAATATCTCCAGAGAAAGTCTTCACTGAAAAATCTAAAGCAGGCCAAGACCAGATTAGAGTCAGAAATCGCTGAACTGCAGGCTCAGCAAGATGAGAAGAACGCAGAAATTGAACGCCTAAAGAAAGAGTATTCAGATCAAGGTGGTATTTCGCTGGATGAATGGAAAGCACTGAATACTGAACTGAAGACTGAGGAGGAGCGAAGAGAACGTATCAACTGGGAACGCAAGGCCATGGCAGCTGAAATTCTGCCCTTCATCGTTGTTGGCCCGCTGCTGGATCAGGTGCGTCCTCAGATTGTTAAGGAACATGAGTTTAAGACTCGGAAAGCAATTTCAGAGTCTATTCATACGGACAATTTCAAAAATGCCGTTATTTCCTCAGTAGATAAAGCAGGCGTGCAGGATGCGAACAAACTGGGCTCTATTCTGTACGATGACATCATCAAGTTTTTACTCCCCGCAGATGGATGGTCGGACTTTTCGCCCCTTTTTGGGCTTTCTGATGATGACGAAATGAGGGTCCAGGCTGTATTAAACCGAGTATCTCAGTTTGAGTTTAAAAAGATTGCTGGCTACCGGAAGCGTCTGAATAAGTCATTGAAAAAATCTCAGGAGATCAGAGATAAGCTCCATAATAGCTCTGTTGAGAATTATCAAGAGCATGTAGATGCAGTATCCAAAATCACCAAAGAGATATACACCCTTTCTTTACAAGCCCAAAGCAAGCAGGCAGAACTAACAACCTGTGACGGGAAAATTACACTTGCCGAGAAAAAACTCGAAGACGCTTACAAAAAGCTGGAGCTGGATATTAAGCGTCGCTCTGTATCGGCTGTTTCCAGCAAAGTGTTGCTGCTGCTGGAGGATCTTCAGGTTACAATATTTGATAGACTGATTCGTGAGGTCCGAGAGGACACGCTGACAGAGTTTAATCGCCTGATTCGTAAAAGAAAGTTTATTGATGATATTCAGATCGATGAGGACTTCAGAGTCCATTTGCTGCGGAAGCAGATTGTGGAGAAGAAGGATCTCGTTCGAATCTGCCGCCGGTCTGGCGTTTCTGGTATTCAGCGGAGCCTACGTAAGTACGCTTTCTTGCAGTTAAGTGAGCGAATTGGAAACCCTGATGAAGAACATTTTGCGAACGCTCTGGAGTCTTTCCAGGGAAGTGAGTTTGAACTTCTGATGGAGATCAACAAAGATACGCTGTCTAAAGGTGAAACTCAAGTGTTTGTCATGTCACTTTATTGGGCAATGATGCAGCAGTGCAAGTGTGAGCTGCCCTTTATTATCGATACTCCTTTTGCTCGTATTGATACGGATCACCGTGCTAATATTGTAGAGCAGTTCTTCAAGCGACTTCCTGGTCAGCTTTTTGTACTGTCTACTAACGAGGAAATCAGTTCGAAACACATGATGTCTCTTCATGATCAGACATCGAATGTGTTCCTGCTGGAGTATGGTGACGATAAACGTACAAAGATCATAGATAATCAGTATTTTGAGGTGTAATTATGGCTTTTAAACTAAAAACATCTAAAAAGACCGAAGAAATACTGACTCAAGTTGAGAGCAGTACCTACATTCCGTATGCGACACTTGTAAAACTTTCACTGGCGTTATCATTGCGATCTGGACCACTAAAAGAAGAAGACTTTAAAACCAACAATTTGGGAAGAGAGCTAAATCGTCAGACAATTACTGGAGATGCAGATGCACTGTATAAGTGCCTTTTCGAGGTATGTGCCAATCGACATATGTCTGATGAAGAGTACTTCCCTGGAGCAGTAAAAGCACATCTGGACCGTGGTGCACTTCTTCTGCAGAACGAGTTGCGGTACAGTGGCAATGATTTTCTCCAACATCTATCAGAACTGGATAAGGGTATTTAATTTGATTGTGCTACAAAAGTAAGGGGATGAATTAACTGTGCCCGATTTATTGGGAATTATAGTTCCTCTGAGGAAGTTCCTTTCGAATTCTGTCGAAAATATCACACTGACTAATTCTCACGAGAATATCCTTGTACTTGAAAAAGGGCGTAGATATGTAATACCGGATTTTCAGCGAGAAATTCGTTGGGATCAAGATAACGTTGAGATTTTGCTTGACGATTTAGAATCTGGCTCTAAGTATCTCGGAAATATTATTTTGACACAACAAGAAGAAAATATTTTTTCTATTATTGATGGACAACAGCGTATAACCATTTTGACTATGATTTTGACAGCCATTTTGAGATTTCATGGTGACGATATGGATGTGCTGTATCCTTGCAAACTACAAGTTGATAGCTTTTTCGGGTTTGAGATACTGCTGGACAGCTATTTTGCATCCGAATCGTTAGAAGATCAAAAAGTATGCGAGTCCGATCACCTTCACCAAAAGGAAAAATATTTTAATTTGTGGAAGTGTTTAATTGAAGATGAAAGAATTCGAGACAAGAGAAAAGCTAAAGCATTGTTGGAAAATCTTGAACAGAGCAATGTAAATCTCATTCTGAATCGCTCGGATGATACAAAGGATGGTATTAGATATTTTATAGATGTAAATCTTAAAGGGAAACAGTTAGACGTCGAAGATATTTTTAAAAGTTATCTTTTTATTAATGACTCCAGCGAGGAAATTAGAGCTGCGTGGTATTGTTTCAAGAAAAATGCAGTCTCAGCAGAGCGGGCGAAAATTACTTATCCACTCTTAAAACTTTTAGAGCACTTTTTTTATTGTGAACTATATAAAGATCCAAAATATAAAGGATTGGAGTTTGACGATAAATTTTTGCTGAAAAGCGAGTTTATCACAAAAGAAGATTATCCAGTAAAATACCGAAAAGGATGCCATTTGGTAGAACTTATAGGAAGCAAAAAGTATATGCTCAATGCATTTGATAAATTAAATCAAACCATTGAGATCATGGTTCAAATAGTTCAAAGCGAATCACTTACATCAGCTTTTAAAGATTTGTTTTTGACTCGCAAAGACCGACTCCAGGAGCTTGAACTGAAAATTATACATAATTTCTTGAAGAAAGCACTACTCGACAATAGTTTATTACCTAAAGCATTAGTAATGAAGTACATTTTGACAACATTGCGTAAAAATAAGAAGCGAGCCAAAGAGGAATACCAACGAATTTATGGCGTGTATTTATTGTCCGTGTTATTTGTTGTCTTTGAAAATAAAAAAAGCAAGGATGCCCTGCTGACTGTTCTCAAATCTAACGATTTGGAATGGTATCAAGACGCAGTAAAACAAATTAATTCCTACTTTTCACCTGATAAAATTACGGATACCAGATTGCAAGCACAATTCAAATTAGGGATGAATGAGAAGGAAGATAACTACAAATTCCGTTGTAAATCACTGGCAACGATTTATAATTTCTTCGTTGTAGACGATGAAAAAGTTTTTATCTCGCCAGGACATTTACAGGATTTATGTAGATTTATTACAGATGATGATACGTATTCAGTAGAGCATTTTATTATCAATGATTCAGAGAATCGAGAGACTATTGTTACAGTTGAGGGAGAGGACCATACATATCAATACGAAAGCAGCTTTTTTAGAAAGCATGTGAATAGTATGTTTAATTATATCTTTATCTCTCAACGTGTGAATAGTGCATTAAAAAATTATTGGCTACCAGAAAAGTTATCCATAATCGAGAGAGAGTATGATGCAACCATTCAATGTGCATATTCTCGAATGATTCTCCAAAAAGTCAAAGCGTTATCCCTCAACATGCAGAAATCAGTGGGACACGGGGATATAACAGACGGATTGGATCTCTTCTTTGCAAGGGATTACACAGAGAATTATGTGATGTTTGCAAGAGACGTTCTGAAAGAGATTATGACTCACATCAAACAGAGTTAAATCAAATTCTATAAATTTTAAAGCTTCACTTAGGAACAGCGGCATAGCGTAATAAACGCTATGCCGCTGTCCTCTGTTATTAGAAAAGGTCCGATAAGCAGGCCACAGCCGTACCTCTTTGTATTTTCGGAAGCTTCTCCATTCTGAAAATCTTCCGAAAAGCCCTTGTTGGGGAAACATCCTCAAGCCCTTTTGAACAGCATCGATGACGCCAACTGCTCACAAATTTTCAATTTGCATATGGTCGAGGAATGAAAAAAACAAAACGGTAGACGGCTTCTTTTTCAGAAATTGAATGTTCAAGCCGAAAGAAAAGCGCCGATCAGGTGCGCAGCCGGAAACGTAAGTTTCCGTTCAAGGGGAATTGGGGATTTCCCCATCAAGCAATTTTAGCAAATACGGTTTATGGCCGATTTGCTAAAATGAGTGAACCTGTACAGGTTTGCATTGCTTGCCAATTTGTGAGAAATCATCTGCATGAGAACTCACTTCCAGGTTAATACCAAGTTGTTCCCAGTTACTTCGCCACAAGTTGCGGCAAAGTGAATGGGTAGAGGGCTTCCGTTTTTTCGGATGCCCTCTTTTTTATACCTGCTCATCCATTCAGCTATTCAAATAACTTTGTACCAATCGAGTATAAAGTGGAACTACAAAATTATTCCCAACTTGGGAATTTAGTAAAACGGTTCAGTTATTGGCAAGCAATGCAAAGTGGTACCACTTTGCTAATTTACAGAAATCTTGCGTTGCACATTTTTGTAAATTGCTTGTTGGGAAAGCACCCCAATCCCCTTGAACGACATCTTATGGTGTCGGCTACGCAATCGTTTCGATTGCTTTTTCTAAAGCAGAACATGAATTTTTCCGACAAGTTGTCAGGAAATATAAACGAATTTTAGCTTGTGGCCGCTTTCACAGAAATTAAACTTGCCAAATCCTTCCGTATCGTGTAGAATAAAGTCAAAATTGAATAGTTTAATTTTCGAACATATTGTGGGTACCATCCCGCTTGGCTCTGATCGTAAATCAGAGTATTTGCTTTTACCATTTGAGTATAAGGCTGTTACATAACACATCTGCTGCGTTTGCAAGGCAGGTGCGTTTTGTGGCAGCTTTTTTTGCTGCCTTCCTTCAAAAAATGAAAGTGAGGAAGTAAATATGAATGAACAAAAAGATTTGAACTTTGATGTTTCAAAAGAAGGACTGGATGTACTTTCAGACAAATTCGTACTGCCTGAGTGGTTTCAGTACATGACCGAAGAAGAATGGGATACCTGGATGATTCAGCAGAAACTTCCTGACAATATGGAGGAACTGCAAGTCTGGCTGGATTCTCTGGAATCTCCTTATGATGTTGCAGAATGGATGCACCAGATGAAGCATGACGATTCAGAAAAAGTCTATGTGCAGTCTGAACTCTACTGTAAAATCGACTGCACAACCGAAAACCAAAGAAATGTTTCCTACACAGTTGACGAGAATGGAGCTCTGCACTGCTGGAATATTTCCGCTTATCAGATTCCATCCATCTCCTTGACGGAAGAAATCTCCGGGACCGTTTATACCGTCACCGGCAGCTTTGAAGGCTCTCAGAATATGCTGCGTAAGCTGGAGCGAATCACTGCACAAAATTTTTCTGCTGAGATGGGGGAGGACGCATGACAAACGAGAAAACTTATGTTAACATGATGGCAACCAACCCTGTACTGACAGTTGCTCCACCAAAGGAGGAAACAGAAATGTTCGGAGCAACCGATAAAATTACCGCACTCTATTGCAGACTTTCTCAGGAGGATGAGAGAGCTGGCGAGTCCCTCTCCATTGAGAATCAAAAAAGTATCCTGCTTTCGTATGCCCGAGATCACCACATGGCAAACCCGGTGTTCTTTGTGGACGACGGCTATTCCGGCACCAACTTTGACCGGCCCGGTTTTCAGGAAATGCTGGCCCAAATCGAGGCTGGCAAGGTGGCCAACTGCATCGTCAAGGATCTGTCCCGTCTGGGCAGAAACTCCGCTATGACGGGCCTCTACACTACTCTGACCTTCCCGAAATACGGTACCCGGTTCATTGCCATCAACGACAACTTCGACAGCGCCGACCCCAACAGCGTGAACAACGATTTCGCCGGGATCAAAAACTGGTTCAACGAGTTTTACGCCCGTGACACCAGCCGCAAGATCCGTGCTGTCCAGAAGTCCAAGGGCGAGAAAGGCATCCCGCTGACGGTCAATGTGCCCTACGGCTATGTGAAGGACCCCAACGATCCTCACCACTGGCTCATCGACCCGGAGGCCGCACAGGTGGTCAAGAAGATCTTCACCATGTGCATGGAGGGCCGTGGCCCGTCCCAGATCGCCAATCAGCTGCGAGCCGATCAGGTGCTGACGCCCACCGCTTACAAGAAGCAGCAGGGTCTCGGAACGCCCCATCCTCTGCCGGAAAATCCCTGCAAATGGTCTGACAGCTCTGTGGTCAACATTCTGGAACGCCGGGAGTACACTGGCTGCACGGTGAACTTCAAAACCTTCACCAATTCCATCTGGGACAAAAAGCAGCGGGAAAACCCGTTGGAAAACCAGGCCGTGTTCCCGGACACCCATGAGCGCATCATTGAGGACGATGTGTTTGAAAAGGTCCAGGAGATCCGTCAGCAGCGTCACCGCATGACCCGCAGCGGAAGAACCAGTATGTTTTCTGGACTGGTGTTCTGCGCCGACTGCGGCGCAAAGATGTATTACGGTGCCACCAACAACTACAAGCCTCAGAATGCTTTCTTCGATTGTTCCGTTCATTGGAAGGACAAGGAGAAGTGCGGCACCCACTACATCCGGGAATCTGTTCTGGAGCATCTGGTGCTACACCACATCCAGATGGTGACAGACCATATCCTGCACCATAAGGACTATTTCGTGTCCGTCATGGGCCAGCAAATGCGGCTGGAGAGCAGCGAGAAGATCCAGATCCATCGCAAGAAGCTGGAACGCAATCAGAAGCGGATTGCAGAGCTGAAGCGGCTGTTCATCAAGATCTATGAGGACAACGCCGCAGGACGGCTCGGCGATGAACGGTTCGACATGATGAGCCAGAGCTACGAGGCGGAACAGAAGCAGCTGGAGGCAGAAACCCAGACCTTGCAACAGGAGATCGAAGTACAGGAACGACAGCATGAGAACATCGAGCTTTTCATCCAGAAGGCCGACAAGTATGTTGGTATCGAGAAGCTGACGCCCTACGCCCTGCGGGAGCTGATCCAGGGCATCTATGTGGAGGCCCCGGACAAGTCCACCGGCAAGCGCCGTCAGACCATCCACATCAAGTATGACGGCATCGGCTTCATCCCTCTGGATGTGCTGATGAACGGAAAAACGGCGTGACCGAAGTCACGCCGCTTTCTGAGAACACGCAGTTCTCATGATTTTTTGAATTTTACTGTTTTACGGCCACCGAGCATTGAAGCAGTTTGTTTGTTGTATCTAGGTCCATATCAAGGCCGCAGGCAACAGCAACGATAGCTCTTTTGCTGGGCTTTGTATCTGGGTTTGTCTCTGCCCGGCGATAATAGACTTCATCCAGACCAGTAAGATTGCAGAAATGTGGTTTGCTTAGCCCTCGAGCCTGAATGATATCATGTAGCATCTGCCAACATGATTTGTTCGGCGTAATAATTTTGCGCATAGAGTTTTGCTTCTCGAACTCGAGCCGTTTTTGCTCCAGCCTCTTGGCTGCCTCAATTGTTTCAGAATTGTTTGATCTGCTGTACCTTGATACTTCCTGTTGCGCATTGGCACGATGGAGAATCTTTTGTGGCAGATGCTTTTGGGGAGTCAGAGCGCTTTATAGTATCTCATTTGTATAATTCCCCACTACCTACCACACTCCCTTATGGCTAACCAGAAGGCCTGTCGTTACTTGCTTGTATAGATTACAATATAGTATAGCACGTTGATGCAGAATTTTCAATTATATGAAAAGTGAATTCTCGTGTTTGTGAAGAATCTCTCTTGATTCAAAAACAAGGCTGTGATATAATTTTATAGAATAAGCAGATCAATCTGTCTTAAGGAAAAGAGGTGCCATATTGGAAGTCAGCTACAAAAAGCTTTGGAAACTCCTGATCGATAAAGACATGAAGAAAAAAGACTTACAGGCATTAGCAGGAATTAGCTGGGCCTCAGTTACAAAGCTTTCAAAGAATGAAACTGTAAGTATGGAAGTCTTAATGAAAGTGTGCGGAGCGTTGAAATGCGATATTGGAGATATTATGGAATTAATATCTGTAGATCACAATACTGACAAACAATGAGGCGTCGTATGGCAAGAGGAAAGAAGAAAACGGTAATAGATACAGCTCATCCACATACAATAAAGAAATTTGAACTGATCGAAGAATACATTAAATCTTGGTCACAGAAGCTCATGCTATATGAGAACTGCAATACGCTCGTTTTTATTGATTGTATGTGTAACTGTGGTGTTTATTTCGATGATGACGGGAACTTGATTGATGGGACATCTGTGCGCGTTGCGAATGCACTGTTGAACGTGGCCAGAAAATATCCTTGTAAAATGGTTCAGCTGTATTTGAATGATATCAACAAGGAAAAAGTTGAGGAGCTAAGAAAACATATTCCAGCTAATGAGAGAAATTTTCAAATTATTACGACAGATCTTGATGCTGGTGTCCTTCTTAGAACAATAGGCCCACAGCTTTATACTGCTGGACACCTGCATTACTTCCTTCTGTATGATCCGTATAATGCTACGATAGACTGGGCCGCCCTTATTCCATTTTTCAGGAACTGGGGAGAAGTAATGATTAATCACATGGTCTCTGATCCTGTCAGGGCAATTACCAGCGCCAAGAGACAGACTACTAAGGAAAAATACGAGAACACCTATCTGGAGGCCTTTGCGGAACTGGTTCCTTATGGCAGCAACAAACAAGCATATGAGAAACGTGTGGAAGAAATTATCGAGGCGCTGAAGGGGCCGCGTAACTATTATGTATCAGCATTTCCTTTCTATAATTCCCAGAACTCGCAGGTATATAGTCTCGTTCACTGCACAAGCAATCGGGAAGGCTATAAATTATACAAAAAGAGTGCGTGGAAGGTATTTGGGGATCAATCCTCAACCAAGAAAACTCACGGCGAAGATGGGCAGCTCGTACTAAATCTCGATACGAATGTGGGTTCCGTTGTTACAACGTCCACAGATGAATCCTGTTTTACCGTCCATGACATTACTAAGTATCTTCAGAAATCATTCTCTGGCAGGAAGGGGGTCCACATTGAAGAAATGTGGGCATTGCTGGATGAACATCCTATATTCCCTTCGAGCTATAGAAATCAGATAAAGCAGGAACTTGTTGAGATGTATGGTGCAACCAAGGAACAAGTTGTTGATCCCTTTACTGGGAAAAAGGAAACCGTGATATCTTTCCGATAGAGCGAAGCAGCCTGGTTTGGAGGTGCGGAAACGATGACATCACAGAAATTTGGCGGAGATTGGACAGCTAAAAAACTCAATTTTTTCACAAGTTACCTCGATGCATACCTAATCGCCTTACAAAATCAAAAATTTAAGAAGATATATATTGATGCTTTTGCCGGAACTGGAGAAATCGAAACTAGCGACGGTGAAGCATATCTAGCAGGGTCTGCAAAGAGGGCGTTGTCTGCAGAGAGACGGTTTGATCACTACTATTTTATTGAGAGTGATGAAAGCAAAGCGTCCGAGCTTGAACATATGATTGATACAGAGTTTCCACACTTGAAAAGGTTCACGACAGTCTATCGCGGTGATGCAAATGAAAAACTCGGTAAGATTATCAATGACATTGACTGGCGTTTTAGCAGGGGACTTTTGTTCTTAGACCCTTACGCAACGCAGGTCGATTGGGCCACTCTTGAATGCGTCGCCGTAACAAAATCCATTGATGTATGGTACCTGTTCCCGTTTTCAGCGCTCAATAGGATGTTGCCTAAAAACGGAAAATACGGATCGTGGGAAAACACAATCGATCGGTTACTTGGTGATAACAGTTGGAGAACTGAGTTTTACAAAAAAGATCCGCAAGTTTCTTTGTTCGACCTTGGTCTTGTTGATGGCGATGAAGATGAAGAGCGACTCGTAAAGGATGCAAGCCCAGAACACATAAAAGAATACCTTATCTCCCGCCTGAAGACGATTTTTCCCTGTGTATCTAACAATCCAAGAATATTTAAGAACAGTAAGAACTCACCGATGTTTTTGTTCTGCTTTGCAATCTCCAACGAAAGTGTAGCTGCACAGCGACTTGCCTTGAGAATTGCAGATCATATTTTGAAGAATAAATAATTATAAGGATGGAACCGATTTGAAGACCATTACACGCAAAACCATGCTCTACCAGACCGGTGTTGAGTATGGTGACTATACGATGAATCATGTTCAGGGCTGTGCCCATGGCTGCAAATTCCCCTGTTATGCTTTCCTGATGAAAAAACGCTTTGGTCAGATCAAGGATTATGAAGAATGGCTGGAACCGTGCCTGGTTTCCAATACGTTGGAACTGCTGGACCGAGAGATCCCAAGGCTCCGTGATAAAATTCAGTCTGTACAACTTTGCTTCACAACGGACCCTTTTATGAATGGATATCCGGAAGTAGGTGCAATGAGTATTGCTGCCATCCGGAAACTGAATAATGCTGGAATTCGATGCACAACACTCACAAAGGGTATTTTGCCGTTGGAACTGGCGCAGCTTTCTCCAGAAAACGAGCATGGAATTACATTGATTTCCTTGGACGAAAGCTACCGTGAGAAAATGGAGCCGGGTGCAGCGCCTTATGCTGACCGCTTGGCCGCATTGAGAGCGTTGCATGATGCCGGATGCAGGACGTGGGTCAGCATTGAGCCCTATCCAACTCCCAACCTGATTGAACAGGATTTACAGAACATTTTGGATGCAGTTCGTTTTGTGGACAAGATTATCTTTGGCAGGACCAATTACTGCAAAGAAGTGAGCGCCTACAAGCAGCATAAGTCATTTTATAACAGACTGGCTGCCCAGGTCACTGAATTTTGTGAGCAGAACGGTATCCAATATCACATAAAAGAAAAAACCATTACAGAAGGATGAGGTAAAAGCCATGGCACTTTTGCAGGATTTGATCCAGCAAATTGACGATCCGGTACTTCGTGAGCGGATCATGCAGGAGACGGAAAAACTCGTAAAACAGAAGAAGTTCGGCTTGGTTTTTGAAGAACATCTGCCGGAATGTACACCACTTTACGATGTGCCTGTCCGTGTCGGGGGCAAGGTTGCATTGAAAACCGGTTATGTCAGTGACATTTATACCGTTCTGAAAATTGATGGGGATACTGTGCTGTGTGATCGCAGAGAGACACATGAGCAGAAAACGTTCCAAATGAGCGATATCGTTGCTGTGGCGGAATTTGGGGAGCCTATTTATCCCACGCTGAAGCCGCTGGACTTTGTGGAGAACGCGCCGGACAGCGACCTTTGGCATACCCTCATCGAAGCCGATAACTACCATGCGCTCCAGCTGCTGGAGTACTTGTATGCAGAAAAGGTGGACTGTATTTACATTGATCCTCCCTATAATACGGGGGCCAAGGATTGGAAATACAATAACGATTATGTGGACGAATCAGATACCTATCGTCACAGCAAGTGGCTTTCAATGATGCAGAAACGCTTGAAGATTGCGAAGAAACTGTTAAATCCGAAGGACTCTGTTCTTATTGTGACCATTGATGAAAAGGAATACTTGCATCTCGGGTGTTTGTTGGAGGAGTTCTTTCCAGAAGGAAGCATGCAGATGATTTCTTCAGTCATCAACCCGGCTGGTGTTAGCAGAAATGGAGCATTTGCACGCGTTGATGAGTATATATATTTTGTCCAGCTTGGTAATTCGGAAGTACGCCGTCTGGAGCTGAGTGACGAATGGAGACTTAGACCAGATGATAAGCGAGCCTTACGGTTACGCTGGAATACGCTGATAAGAACAGGTACAAATGTGCTCAGATCAGAACGCCCCAATTTGTTTTATCCGATATTCGTATATAAAGACGGCCATGCAATACATTCAGTCGGAGAACCGTATTACGGAGAAAATCGAGACGAAATTCTAGCTCCAGATGGTACTGTAGCAATATGGCCTATTCGAAGCAATGGAGAAGAAGGCAACTGGCAAATTTCTAACGGAAATTTGTTAAACTTAGCGACAAAGGGATATATCCACCTAGGAAGGTTTACCGATAGGGGAATGGCTATTTCTTATCTGAAAAAAGGGGAAATTCAGAAAATTGAGTCTGGTTCGTTTGTAATTGATGGGTATGCAGAGGATGGGTCAGTAATCTCTAATACAGAGGCTTCTGCGCTCATTCCCGGAACACAGTGGCGAATATCGTCTCATGACGCAACTTTAAATGGTACAAAGCTTTTACAGAGTATTCTGGGAGAAAAAAGGTTTTCGTTTCCCAAATCTCTTTATGCGGTCCATGACGCCATTCGCTTCTTTGCCGCCAACAAGCCAAATGCTCTCATTGTCGATTTCTTTGCTGGATCCGGCACAACACTTCATGCAGTCAATCTGTTGAATGCCGAAGATGGGGGGCATAGACGGTGCATTATGGTTACTAACAACGAAGTTTCAGCTAATGAGGCAAAATCCCTGAGAGCGCAGGGATTCTATCCAGACGATGAAGAGTGGGGAAAGCTCGGCATTGCCCGCTATGTCACCTGGCCCCGTACAGTTTGCTCTATTGAAGGCCATGATGTAAACAGTAAGCCCCTGGGAGGTAAATATATTGGCAGTGACCTGCCTATGTCTGATGGCTTTAAAGCAAACGCTGCCTTCTTCAAGTTGAATTTCCTTGACAAAACGTCTATTGCCCTAGGAAGGCAGTTTAAAGAGCTTTTGCCCGTCCTGTGGATGAAGGGGAACGCTGTCGGCAAGTGCCCGGTTCTGGAAGATGAGGAACTGCCAAATATGCTCGTCCTTCCGAAAAACAAAATGGCAGTGTTGATTGACGAAATCTTCTACCCGGAATTTGAACAACAGCTCGCTCAGCATCCGGAAATCCAGACTGTGTTCATCGTTACAGATTCTGAGACAGCATACCGCGAGATGATCCGGGCCTATGAGGGCAAAGACTGCTACCAGCTCTATCGCGACTATCTGGATAATTTCCGCATCAATACAGGGAGGTAACCGGAATGAAGGTTGAATTATTTCCATTTCAGAAAAGGGCCCTCGCTGATATCCGTATGAAAACAGCGGAGGCTATGGGCAGCTACCACAGGACACACGCTCCGCAGGTGGTATCCTTCACTGCGCCTACCGGTGCAGGCAAGACCATCATCATGGCCTCTCTGATTGAAAGTATTTTCTTTGGAGACGAGAACTACGCAGAGCAGCCGAACGCCATTATTGTCTGGCTGTCGGATTCTCCACAGTTGAATGAGCAGTCTAAGCTGAAGATTGACTCCAAGGCTGACAAAATTCGCCTGAGCCAGTGCGTTACAGTCAGCGAAGATTCCTTCGACAAAGAGATGTTTGAGGACGGTCACATCTATTTCTTGAACACACAGAAGCTCTCCACATCCTCGAAGCTGACGAAAAATGGTGATGGCCGTACTTATACTATTTGGCAAACCCTGGCGAATACCGTGCGTCATAAGAGTGATCGACTCTATTTCATCATTGATGAAGCACATCGTGGCATGCAGGGACGCGATGCCAGTAAGGCTACGACCATCATGCAAAAATTTATCAAAGGCAGCGATACAGACAAGATTCCTCCTATGCCAGTTGTCATTGGTATGTCGGCTACGACACAGCGTTTTAATGCGCTGGTTGAAGGTACGTCTTCCACAATTCACAAAGCCGTCGTTACAGCGGATGAAGTGCGGGCATCTGGCCTTTTGAAAGATAGGATTGTCATCACCTATCCGGAGGAAGACTCCGTAAACAATGATATGGCGATTCTCCAGGCAGCCGCTGATGACTGGAAACAGAAGTGGGAGCACTGGACGCAATACTGCTTTGAGCAGCACTATGCCTATGTCAACCCAATCATGATTGTCCAGGTCCTGAATGGCAGCGGAAATAAACTAACTGACACCGATTTGGATGATTGCCTTAGAAAAATTGAGGAACGAACCGGCTTCAAATTCGAGCCCGGTCAGGTAGTACATACTTTTGGCCAGACCACCTCTGCCATTCAAGTGAACGGCCTCGATGTTCGCTATGAAGAGCCTTCGCGTATCGCCGATGATAGAAATATTCGCATCGTGTTCTTTAAAGAAAATCTGTCTACAGGTTGGGACTGTCCCCGTGCGGAAACGATGATGTCCTTTAAGCATGCCAGCGATGCGACCTATATTGCGCAGCTTCTTGGGCGCATGGTGCGGACCCCGATGCAGATGCACATTCAGGTGGATGATGTTTTGAACGATGTCCATCTCTTTTTGCCGTACTTCAATGAAGATACCGTCAAGGATGTTGTGGAGGCGCTCCAAAGTAGTGAGGGCGGTGAAATTCCAACCGACATCTATGGGGAGACTACGTCCGGCAGAAAGTTTGAGACATTGACGGTAAAACCCAAGAAGAAAAGCGGCCCCACACCTGTTCAGGGACAGCTGACCATGGATGCTTTCCTCAATCAAGGCGCGAATTCCGAAGCTGCAGAATCCAGCAGTTCTCCCCAGAATTCTGTTGGCGGTTTTGGGGCCACAGGAATCCATTCTCAGCAGAGTCCATCGAATATAACAGATAATCCGGATCAGAATCAACAGACATCTTCCCAGGAGCAAACTTCACAGCATGTTGATGCTCAGCATACAGAAGCGCACCACGCCTCTACTGAAAATGCAGAAGCTTCAGCGGATAATACAAGGGTGGGAGTGACATCCGTAGATGCATTGACACAGGAGAAAGCACCTGACGACCTTTTTGATCGGGAAGCTGTCATGAAGTTTATCAACGACGCAGGCTTGCTTTCCTATAATGTTCGCGCGTTGCGAATTAACGATTACCTGAAATCATTGTATCGTATGGCACATCTACTCACCATGTCCGGGCTGCACAGAACGGCTATTCGTGAAGTTCAGGCAGAGATCGCTGAAATGATTCGCGATTATGTGCAGGAGCTTAAGGCGCAGGATAAGTACGATGACCTGGTCCTGCAGGTAAAGCAGTTCAAACTGGCAACGCAGATTTTCGATGCTTTTGGTGAGACGGTTGACAGCTATTCTGTCCATGATCTGTTTACCACTACAGATACCGACATCGACCGGCAATTCCGCATTGCTGATGTAAGGCTTGGCAATGAAGGGATTGGTATGGTCTATGGCAATAAATATATGGATGTCAATGACCCCAATGGGTTCAAGGTAGATGTCATATTGTTCGTTGCTGATGATGAGTGTATGAACAAACTGCACAATTACGCGGAGAACCGTTTCCACAGCATGAATGACGATTATAGAAGGTACATTGCAACCATTGATTCCGAGAAAATTCGCAGACAATACGACAGCATCGTCTCCGATGGTGATGTCGTTAGTAAGCATAATTTCCGCCTGCCGGAGACGATTCAGATTCCCCATGAAAGTGGCGGAACAGAATATAGAGATCACCTGTTTGTAAGCGAAATTACAGGTGTGGCAAAGCTGAAGCTCAATGAGTGGGAAGCTGGCGTTATTGCAGAGGAGCAGAGGCGGGATGATTTTGTCTGCTGGATTCGCAATCCATCCAGAGGCGCTTGGGCCCTTTGCATCCCGTATGAGATTGACGGGGAAACAAAGCCTACCTATCCGGATTTCATTATTGTGAGAATCGATAAGGTACTGGGGTACGTTATTGATATTCTGGAACCGCATAATCCGGAATTTAAAGATAACCTCGGAAAAGCAAAAGGGTTTGCCGAATATGCGAGACAAAATCCTGGTGTGGGTAGAATCCAGTTGATCCGGATGGGCAAGGATTCCGCTGGAAACAAACGATTCAAGCGTTTAGATATGTCTAAAAGTGCGGTCAGGGATAAGGTTTCCCACGCCATGAGCAATGACGAACTGGATCATATTTTTGATACAGATGGTTTCATTGCACAGTGAGGTGATGGTATGTACGAAAAAATCAAAGCTGATATATCGAATGAATACTATTTAACGAATTATCCAAATGATGGGCAACGTTTCGTTGCGTGGTATTTAAGGAATATCCATAACCTCGATACCTATGAAACGAAAGACTGCATTACAGATGGTGCAGGAGACAAACAGATTGATGCCATCTATATTGATAACCAATCCAGCACCATCTACATTATTCAAGGTAAATTCTATGGCGGCGATACGGTCGATGCTGAACCGCTGCGTGAAGTATTGTCTTCGTGGGTGCAAATCAAGGATCTGGAGCACCTTCAGGATGGTGCCAATCACAAGCTCCAAGTAAAGATTAACGAGATGGCATCTGCGCTGGAAGACGATTACGAAGTGTGCTTCGAGCTGATTACCACTTCAACGCTGACCGAATCGGCCCAAAACGACCTTGCTGCCTTTCAGAAGGAATTGTCTGAAAATGAATCCCTATCTGCCAATCTGGTCGTGGTAGATAATGAGACAATGAAGTTCAAGTATGAAGAGGCGCTACATAAAAACAGGCCGTACATTAACCATGAATTCAAACTTGAAAGTGGAAAATACATGGAGCTGATGATTGGAGGTACGAAAGCAGTCATCGTTGCTTTGCCTCTCAGAGACTGCATTAAGATTCCTGGGATCAAAGACGGTAGCCTTTTCCGAAAGAATGTCCGCCAGTCGCTTGGCAACAGCAATAAGGTCAATAAAGGTATCGCAAAAACGATAAAAACGGATGCAGAAGATTTCTTCTTCCTGCATAACGGAATCACAGCGATCTGCTCTCAAATGTCTATTCATGATGGTGTGCTTTCTGTCAAAGAACTGAACGTAGTAAACGGATGCCAGTCACTAAGCACAATATTCAGTTCAAGCGAGGCAGCCAAGAAAGCAACGGATGCATATATTCTGTTCAGGTTTTATGAAATTGAAGACCAAGACAGAGCTGACAGGATAAGCACTTCGACAAATAGTCAGAGTGCTGTTAAAGCCAGGGATTTACGCAGTAATGACAAGGCCGTCTTGGCGATGAAAAGAGCATATGAGCAATATTTTCCGGACGGCTACTTTGTCACGAAACGCGGGGAACGTGTCGATACAGTTAAATACAATACCGCGCATGTCGTGAATCTAACTGATCTTGGCAAGCAACTGATTGCTTGGCATTCTCAGCGACCTACAATCTCTTACAGCGAAACCAAAATATTCGACAAGTACTTTGATCAGCTGTTCCACAGAGATTATGCACCAGAAAACGTGCAGGCTCTAAATGTCATGTTTGCAGCTGTCTATGAGAAATGGGGCAAAGAGAACCCTATGGGGCTAAACGAGACGTTGCTTGCAATGAAAGCTTATGCCCCCTATCATCAGTTATTCGCTATATCGGTCATCCTCTGTGAGATCAATAAGATGAATGATTCGGTACCAAGTCCATCCATGGCCTTGAGGAAAATGACAGAGAGTGGACTGCTGGATTATATTGTTGAAATGGCTGGAAACTGCCTAAATATGGCAATGGAAACTGCACAGGATACCGTAGCTGTTGATACTGGAAAACTCTTTGTCCCTCAGAACTGGATTAAATCAAAAGCTTCTTTAAAGGATATTCGAGCAGCAGTAAAACAGATGGTAGCGTCTTTAAAGATGCTTCCTGATGGTAAAAAAGTTCTTGCCCGACTTAATGAAGGCCTGGCAATGAACAAGGAAGATTTTGAAGCTCGCTGGACAGCGGACTAACAAGCTGACATAACGATATCATTTGACATTCCGGGTCGAGTGCATAAGGCGTTCGCGGAAACAAGTCACCATGGACTTATCCCCTAAACGGACAGACAGGGTTGAGGGAACGGCATATTTTACATTTTTTCTTCGTTGGTATTATATAGTAGCGAAAGAATTGTATATTCTAGATGAGCCATGTAAAGGGCTGCATTATAGAGATATCACCAAAATCGTAAAAGCCACCAAGGATTTGATTCACCGTGGAAACACTGTCATTGCAATAGAGCACAATAAACAATATATCTCATCTTCAGACTGTATAGTAGAACTTGGGCCTGTTGGGGGGCCTGATGGAGGATACTTGATCAGTCAGTCAAGTATGCCCCCCCAAAGACCGAGTATCAGCTTGCTTTTAAACAAACATCGAAAGCGCAAGATTATTTTGAAGTTAATAATATCAACTTCAGAAACATTCATGGACAGAACGCACGCTTTCCTATAGGTGGAATTACCTGTATAACTAGCGTTTCCGGTTCCGGAAAATCAACACTGGCGTCGGTCGTTAGTTGATAGCGGGCTTGGATACATTGATGTGTCCATGAAGGGAAAGAATCGGCGGGAATGGTGTGAAATAACGGGGTATGATGGTTCTGAAGCACAACTGCAGGCCATTCGCAATTTAGCCTCATTGCCCATAGATTTTACATGTTCTATGGTGATAACGCCTGAGGATGTTCAATCCCTCTGTGAGTCTGTTCAAATTGCTCACGATAATGGTGCAAAGCAATTCTCGTTCACATTTATTATCGATAATGATGATGCAAAGGAAAAAGATCTGGCTTACCTGCAAAAACATGATCCCATAAAGTTGGTCGGCGATTTTATATCTCAAATCGATAAATTGAGCGCCATTACTGATGACTGGTGAGTTGAATACAGCTTCCCGATGTGCATGTATACCGAGGAGCAATTGAAACTTCTAAAAGGCAGGCTGGCAACGCCCTGCCAGATTCACCTGAAAAATGCCGTGACATTCAATACGAAGATGGAATTGCTTCCATGTGACATGTACATTTATCAGCGGTTGGGAAAGTTCGGTAGAGATTTTTCGCCTTATCAAGGCTTTCTGTCATTAACCGAAAGTGCTAACTACAGCAAAACGATGGACGAGATCCGCAGGTTGCCATCTGATGAGTGTACCACTTGCGAGCACTTTGGCGTGTGCTATGGTGGATGCCCCGTTCTTTGGAAGAATTACTCGTTTTCTGCGTTGAAGGAATTTAAAGCAAAAGCCCACCATTCAGGCGTTTCAGGAGAATGAGGAAGAAGTCTCTTGGCTTCAGGAGCTAGAAATATCTTATTTGCAATCCCAGCGTGGGATGTTATATTCTTTCGTGCAATTGGCTTCAATATCGATTATACCCCATTATACCCTTGATTTTGAGGGTATAATGGGGTATAATTCTGCATAGAATAGTATCTCACAGGAGGTGCGCTATGGACTTATCCGAAATGCAAACCCGTGCGGCGGAGCTGGAACAGCAGATTTCTGCTTTGCCCGCTGGCTCTGTTACGAAGAAAACCGTCAGAGGCAAGGACTATTTCTACCACCGTTG